>OLNV01001593.1_pt1 | contig 14617 bp, 9 predicted proteins | sample 1672891 | NCBI WGS metagenome assembly OLNV01 (sample SAMEA3136734, study PRJEB25190) | human gut metagenome | biome: human gut; feature: human-associated habitat; material: faeces | place: Austria | collected 2013 | reverse complement strand
TCCTGCCGTTAATTTTCACGGATTATGGCGATTTTCAAAGTCGAAGGAGGCCACCGGCTCCACGGCAGCATCACGCCCCAGGGCGCCAAGAACGAAGCGTTGCAGATACTCTGCGCCACGCTGCTGACCCCCGAACGGGTCACGGTGCACAACATTCCCCAGATCCTCGACGTCATGCAGCTCATCGAACTGCTGCGGCGCATGGGCGTCGAGGTCGAACAACTCGCGGAGGATACATACAGTTTTTGCGCCCGCGAAATAGATTTCGACTACCTCCGCACGGAGGACTACCGGCAACGCTGCACGCGCCTGCGCGGCTCGGTGATGCTCATCGGCCCCATGCTGGCGCGCTTCGGCGTGGGTTACATACCCAAACCCGGCGGCGACAAAATCGGCCGGCGGAGGCTGGATACCCACTTCCTCGGGTTCCAGAAGCTGGGTGCGAAGTTCGATTTCGACATCGCCGACGAATTTTTCATGGTCGAGGGCCGCGAGTTGAAAGGAACCTACATGCTGCTGGACGAAGCATCGGTGACCGGTACGGCCAACATCGTGATGGCCGCCGTGATGGCCAAGGGCTTCACGACGATCTACAACGCCGCCTGCGAGCCCTACCTGCAACAGCTGTGCAAGATGCTCAACCGCATGGGCGCACGCATCTCGGGCATCGCCTCGAACCTGCTGACCATCGAGGGCGTCGAGTCGCTCGGCGGCACGGAGCACACGCTGCTGCCCGACATGATCGAGGTGGGCAGCTTCATCGGCATGGCCGCCATGAACCAGTCGGAACTGACGATCCGCAACGTATCGTTCGAGAACCTGGGCATCATCCCGGCGCAGTTCGCCCGCATGGGCATCCGTTTCGAGCAGCGTGACGACGACATCTATATCCCGCAGCAGGAACATTACAGCATCGACACCTTCCTCGACGGGTCGATCATGACGATCGCCGACGCCCCGTGGCCGGGGCTTACCCCCGACCTGCTGTCGATCTTCCTCGTGGTGGCGACGCAGGCCAAGGGTGCCGTGCTTATCCACCAGAAGATGTTCGAAAGCCGCTTGTTCTTCGTCGACAAGCTGATCGACATGGGGGCGCAGATCATCCTCTGCGACCCGCACCGCGCCACGGTCATCGGCCACGACCACCGCATCCGCCTGCGCGCTACGCGCATGACCTCACCCGACATACGCCGCCATGTCGGCCGAGGGGGTCTCGACGATCCAGAACATCGACCAGATCGACCGCGGCTACAAAGACATCGACGGGCGTCTGAACGCCCTCGGCGCACGGATTACCCGCATCGACGACTGCGAATAAGAGGGAAGGGCAAACGGCAGCGCCGCAGCGGGGAACAAGACTGAAACAAGATTAAGAAACACGATTGGGAGCTTATGTTTTTGGAAAATGCCAGCCGCAAGGGCTGGATCGAAGTGATCTGCGGCTCGATGTTCTCGGGTAAGACCGAGGAGCTGATACGCCGCCTCAAACGCGCCAGGTACGCAAACCAGAAAGTCGAGATATTCAAACCCCGCATCGACGTGCGCTACTCGGAGGAGGAGGTCGTTTCGCACGACGCCAACGCCATCCGCTCCACGCCGGTCGACTCGCCGCGCAACATCCTGCTGATGACCTCGGAGGTCGACGTCGTGGGCATCGACGAAGCGCAATTCTTCGACGACAGCATCGTCGAGGTCTGCCGCGAACTGGCCGACAGCGGCGTGCGGGTCATCGTCGCAGGGCTGGACATGGACTACACCGGCAAACCCTTCGGGCCGATGCCAGCGCTGATGGCCACGGCCGAATATGTCACCAAGGTGCACGCCATCTGCGTCCGCTGCGGCAACCTCGCCCATCACTCGCACCGCCTCACACAGGACGAAAAGCTGGTCGTACTGGGTGAAACGGACTCCTACGAAGCCATCTGCCGGCACTGCTTCAAAGAGCTGGTACGCGACAAGAAAGAGAAATAAGCGCAACGGGCTCGCACGGGGAACCGGGCACCTGCCAGCCTACACCAAGAAAAGCACACCGAGGGCTACAAACGCGCCACCGAAGGACATTTCAAACGTCGCATGGCCTATGCGGATCGCAGCCGGCAACAAGCCCGCCCTGCCGAAGCCTGCGAAGAATAGCGGACACACCTGCGGCCTACTGCGCAGCCTGCAGCGCAGCGATAAACCCGGGCCACAATACCCACAGGTTCTCGGTCTGCAACCAAAGTTCGCGCGCCTGTGCCTGCACGGAGGGACGTTCGCCCTCGATATCCCGCAGGTAAGCATCGTCGGCAGGGTGCTCGGCGGCCGTAAATTCCCGGAAGAAAGGCGCAAACCGCGTCTTGAAATGCAGCAACTCCCCTTCGGGAAGCGTCCCTTCACGACGGAATGCCGACCAGAGCAGCAATATCCCGCGGCTGGCACATTTGTCCGAAACGTCGTTTATCACTTCGTCGAACAGTTCCTGCTCGTCCATCGCCAGGTAATCGAACGCCAAGAGTTCGCTCCCCTCGAGGTGGTCTTCGGGATCCAGCTCCAGGAGCATCTCCAGCAGCGCCGCAGACATCTCGAAATCGTTGATCAGAAAGTGGTCGATGGCCGAGGCACGGATCAGTTCGAGCGCAGACTGCGAATTGCGGTGGCTCCATTCGAGGTTGATCTCTTCGTCTTCGGGCAGCAACCCCGCAAGCCGCTGGAATGCCTGGTAACGTTCATTGCAGGCATCTTCGACATTCCCCGCGGCCTCCAGCTCACGGGTGTGTGCCAAAACCCTGGTGAAATTATACGGCCCGTCGCCGACGATTTCGAAAGTCTGGTCGGGCGTGGGGTTAAGATATGCTTTTTGCATCGCGGCGCATTTTAAAAATCATGGTTATCAGTATAGCGAGTGTCAGCGCGCCGCCCAGCAGGTAGGCCGCTGTCCGGTCGCGCATGCCGCACATAAGCGGCGATATAAAGACATAGGACATGCAGACGTAGGTCATGACCAGCGCCGGCAGGAGCCCCACCCAGCGGTTACGGCCCCGTTTGTTTAGGTAGGCCGTAATCATCCACAGCGTGACCATCGCCAGTGTCTGGTTCATCCATGCGAAATAGCTCCACATGGCCTCGAACGGCAGGCAGAAAATAATGACCAGCCCCGCAGCGAAGAGCGGGATGCTGATATAGATTCGCTTGCGCAGGCTGCGCTGTTCGAGCCCCATGAAATCGGCCACGATCAGCCGTGCCGAACGGAACGCCGTATCGCCCGAGGTGATGGCGCAGGCCACGACCCCGAAGATCACCAGTCCGGCCAGCACTTCGCCCAGCGTAGTGCGGGCGATGACATCGACCATCACGGCCGCCTGCCCGCCATACTCCGCAATCGCGGCATTCAGCCCGGAGGCACCGTTCCAGAAGGCCATGGCGATGGCCGCCCATATCAGCGCGATGATGCTCTCGGAGATCATGGCGCCGTAAAACACGGGGCGGGCCTGCCGTTCGGAGCGCAGGCAGCGTGCCATCAGCGGCGACTGGGTCGCATGGAAGCCCGAAATAGCGCCGCAGGCGATGGTCGTAAAGAGCATCGGCAGGATCGGGAACCGCTCCGGGTCGGCAATGCAATTTTCCAGGGAGGTAAACTCGGGGATCGTATATTTGCCGCTGAAAAGCAATACGGCGAGGATTCCCAGCGCCATGAAAAGCAGTGCGCAGCCGAAAACCGGATAGATACGGCCGATGATCTTGTCCACGGGCAGCAACGTCGCCACGATATAATAGATCAGGATAACGCCCAGAATGATGAGCAGCAACCACGAGAAACTGCCGAAGGCAATACCCGACAGCGCCGGGGCCTCGATGCGGTTGGCGATCAGCGAAGCGGGCTGCGACAGGAAGACAGCGCCGACGAGCACCATCAGCCCCACGGAAAAGATGCGCATAAGTTGTTTTATCCCCGGCCCGAGGTAGGTGCCGACGGTCTCGGGCAAACTCGCACCGTTGCTGCGCAGCGAGACGATCCCGGCGATGAAGTCGTGCGCCGCCCCCATGTAGATACCGCCGAAGGTAATCCACAGGAATGCCACGGGGCCGTATGCCGCGCCCAGTACGGCACCGAAAATCGGCCCCAGCCCCGCGATATTGAGCAGTTGTATGAGGAAAGTCCTCCACATCGGCATCGGGATATAATCCACTCCGTCGAACGACGTGGCCGAAGGCACAGGCCGCGCAGCATCCACGCCGCACAGGCGTTCGAGATAGCGTCCGTAGGTGAAATATGCTGCCACGAGGAGCCCCAGGCACCCCAGGAAAGTAATCATAACCCGGTCTGTTTTCGGTTAGTTTTGACGCGAATATAGCAAGAAATGCGAGAATTTTCCGAAAATTGTTGCGAGAAAAATATTTTTTTCAGATATTTGCAATCCCAAAGAGAGCTTAATGTTCTCGGCAAGCCGAAATAGCTCAGTTGGTAGAGCGTTTCACTCGTAATGAAGAGGTCCCGGGTTCAAGTCCCGGTTTCGGCTCGGAAAGGTCGCCATACGGCGACCTTTTTTCGTTATAAGGCCTTGCGAACCCGAATTTTTTATACTTTTGTTGCGCAATGGTTCGCAAAGGGGTTCCGCAACCCCCTGACCGATTAAAAGGGAATGCCGTGAAAATCGGCAACAGTTCCCTCTGCTGTGAGTTCCTGCCACCCGAAATGGCACAACAAGTCCTGACAATCTTTTGCCACTGGCCCCAGTCCGGCCGGGAAGGCGTCTCGACGGGAACGAGTCAGAAGACCTGCCGTTGCAATGATTTTACAATCCAGGGGAATGGATCGTGATCGGCATGAAGAGCCTGCCGGCAAGGCATATTCCCGGATGTAAAATCAGTTTGACAAATACGAAGGCCGCACCGGACGTCCGATGCAGCCGGCCGTAGCCCCGCACCAGGGAAGAGGAGGGGCCGGTCGTTTCTTTAATTTTCGACGCATGAAACGGATTTTACGACATATTCTGCCCGTGATCCTGTGCCTGCCGGCACTGGGCGGCTGCATGAAGTGGGACTACGCAGACATGGAAGAGTTCGCCGCGACGGGGCCGGGGTTGTTCATCACCAACGAGGGAAATTTCCAGTACGGTAACGCCACGCTCTCCTATTACGACCCGGCAACGAAAAAGGTCGAGAACGAGGTTTTCTACCGTGCCAACGCCATGAAGCTGGGCGACGTGGCACAGTCGATGACCATCCACAACGATCTGGGATGGATCGTCGTGAACAATTCGCATGTCGTCTTCGCAATCGACCTCCGTACATTCAAGGAGGTGGGCCGCATCACGAACCTCACCTCGCCGCGGTACATCCACTTCGTCTCCGACGAAAAGGCCTATGTGACCCAGCTTTGGGACAACCGCATTTTCATCGTCAACCCCAGGCGGTACGAGATCACGGGCTACATCGAGTGTCCCGGCATGACACCCGGATCGGGATCGACCGAGCAGATGGTACAGTACGGGCAATACGTCTACGTGAACTGCTGGTCGTACCAGAACCGGCTGCTGAAGATCGACACCCGAACCGACAGGGTGGTGGACGAACTGGTCGTCGGCGTACAACCCACATCGCTGGTACTGGATGCCAACGACAAGCTGTGGACGATCACCGACGGCGGTTACGAAGGCAGCCCCTACGGATATGATGTTCCGGCACTGTACCGCATCGACGCCGCCTCGTTCCGCCTGGAAAAGCAGTTCCGTTTCAGAGAGGGGGATGCACCCTCGGAAGTGCAGCTCAACGGCACGCGCGACACGCTGTACTGGATCAACAAGGATGTCTGGCGCATGCCCGTAGCTGCCGAGCAGCTCCCGGCGCGCCCGTTCCTCGAATACCGGGAGACGAAATATTACGGGCTGACGGTCGACCCGGACAACGGCGACGTCTACGTGGCCGATGCCATCGACTACCAGCAGCAGGGGATCGTCTACCGTTATACGGCCGACGGCGACGCGGTAGACGAATTTTACGCGGGCGTCACCCCGGGCGCTTTCTGCTGGAAACGATAACCCGACAAACACGCGAAGCAATGAAGAGACTCCTAATCCCGCTGTTCAGCATCGCCCTCTGGTGGAGCGCCGCCGCCCAGGACAAGGCGCAGTCGGACGGAGGGTGGTGGAATGAGAATCCGTCGCTGGTGTTGCCCATCCGCGCAGTCGGGGTGACGGGCGTGAAACCCATGAAAGAAATAGGCGTTCAGAAAACGCAGCTCGACACGCTCGTCCTGCACGAGAACATTGCCCTGTCGATGGCCGACGTGCTGACATTCAATTCGTCGATCTTCATCAAGCAATACGGACGGGCGACGCTTTCGACGGTCGCATTCCGCGGCACGGGCCCTTCGCATACGCAGGTGGTGTGGAACGGCATGCGCATCAACTCGCCGATGCTGGGCATGACCGATTTCTCGATGATTCCCTCCTACTTCGTCGACGACGCACAACTGCTGCACGGCACCTCGTCGGTCAACGTCACGGGCGGCGGCCTGGGCGGTGCGGTCATGCTGGCGACCAAACCCGCCGATACGCAGGGCTTCGGGCTGCAATACACCCAGGGCATCGGGTCATTCTGGACGACGGACGAATTCCTGCGTCTCACCTACGGCAACGACCGCTGGCAGACCTCCACGCGCGTGGTATATTCGTCGTCCCCCAACGAATATTCCTACCGGAACCACGACAAGAAGGAAAACATCTACGACGACGAGCACAACATCATCGGTTCGTACTATCCCCGCGAAAAGCACGACGACGGAGCTTTCCGCGACTTCCACCTGTTGCAGGAGGCCTATTACAACACGGGCAACGGAGACCGGTTCGGCCTGAACGCCTGGCTGATCGCCTCGAAGCGCGGGCTGGGGCGCATGACGACCGATTACGGCGATCCGAAGAAATTCATCAACGAACAGCGCGAACGCACGCTGCGCAGCGTGCTGTCGTGGGATCACCTGCGCCGGAACTGGAAAGTCGCGGCCAAGGCCGGATACATTTACAGTTGGTTCGCCTACGACTACGCCAACGACGTGGGCAACGGGAAACTGGAATACATGACCAACTCCCGGAACTGGTACCACACGCTCTTCGTCTCGGGCGAAGGGGAATACTACATAGGCCGCAAATGGCTCTTCACGGCACAGGCCGACCTGCACCAGCATTTCGTCACGAACAACGACCGCAGGATCATCTCGCAGGACATGAACCGAAAGACCGTCGGGTACGACCACGCGCGCACGGAGCTTTCGGCCAGCATCACGGCCAAATGGATGCCCACCGAACGGCTGGGGCTGTCCGTCACGCTGCGCGAAGAGATGTACGGCGCGCAGTGGACGCCGCTCATCCCGGCGTTCTATGCGGACTACCTGATCTCGAAACGCGGGACGATCCGGGCAAAAGCCTCCGTATCGCGCAACTACCGTTATCCCACGCTCAACGACCTCTACTTCCAGCCGGGCGGGAACACCGACCTCGTGCCGGAATCGGGGTTCTCGTACGACGGCGGGATATCGTTTGCCATAGGGAAGGAAGGAGTATATTCGCTGCACGGCGAGGCGACATGGTTCGATTCCTACATCGACGACTGGATTCTCTGGCTGCCGCTGGGCGGCAACACCAACTACTGGACGCCGCTCAACATGAAGGACGTACACGCTTACGGCGTGGAACTGAAAGCCGGGTACGACCGTATGCTCTCCAAGGAGTGGCAGCTGGGGCTGGACGGCAACTTCTCGTGGACGCCCTCGGTCAACCGGGGCGAAGCGTTCAGCAAGGGCGACCGGTCATTGGGCAGGCAACTCCCCTACGTGCCCGTATATTCGGCCGCGGTGACGGGGCGTCTGGCCTACAAAAGCTGGCGCCTGCTATACAAGTGGTGCTATTACAGCGAGCGGTTCACCATGACGAGCAACGCCTTCACCTACACGGGCAACGTCCCCTACTACCTGATGAACGACGTGACACTCGAAAAGCTGTTTTCCGCGCGCTGGGCCGATCTTTCGGTCAAGGCCGCCGTCAAAAACCTCTTCGACGAAGAGTATGTTTCCGTGCTGGGACGCCCCATGCCGGGGATAAATTTCGAAATATTCCTCGACATCCGCCCCAAATGGGGGAAGAAAAAAGCCAGGGATTGATCTGACCCGCACAAGGGCATCGGCAGGCCGGCACTATTCCGATTCCCTGACTCCGAATCACGGCCCGGCGGTAAGAACTTTCCCGGGAAAGGACGTTTCGTAGGAGCATGGCAAAAAGAGTTTTCGTGACATCTTCCCCGAAACGGCGTCCCGGAAATAAAAAGCCCGGATCCGCACGGATCCGGGCATACCGATAAACCAAAGAAGCCGGCAGGGTTATTCCGCCCAGCCGCCACCCAGAGCTTTGTAAAGGTCGACCAGAGCCAGGTGTTCGTCGCGCACGGCATTGCTGACCCCGATCTGGGCGTCGAAATAGCGGCGCTGGGCATCCAGCACGTCGATATAATTGATGCTTCCGCCCCGGTATTGCAGTTGGGCGAGTTCGACATATTTCCGGGCCGCGTCGCGCAGGTTAACCTTCAGCGCGGCCGTCCGGCGGACGCTGCGATAACTGACCACGGCGTCGTTGGCCTCCTTGAAAACCGTCAGCACCTTCTGTTCATACCCCAGCCGGGCCTCGTCGTAGGCGGCCAGCGCGGCCTTGTACCGGGCCTGTTTACGGCCGAACCCGAAGATCGGCGAGGCGAGCGTACCCGCGACATACGAGAACGGCGAGCGGAAAAACCCGCTCACATCGTCGTTTTCCCAGCCGCCCGTCAGGTTGAACACGATGCGCGGGAAGCGGTCGGCGTAGGCCATGCCCGCGGCGGCCATCGCCGCACGAAGCTGCTGCTCAGAAGCCCGCACGTCGGGACGCCGCAGGAGCAATTCCGACGGCAACCCCACGGGAAGCGACTCGGCGAACTCCGCCTCGGTATTCATCTTGCTACGCACGACCCGCCAGTCGGGATTTTCGCCCATGAGCAGCGAAATGCTGTTTTCCATGACCTCGATCTTGCGTTCGAGGTCGGGGATCAGCGCCGCCGTAGAGGCGTACTCCACTTTCGCCTGCTGGAAGACCGTTTCAGAGGTGAGGCCGCCCTCGAAACGCAACTGCGCCTGGTAAGCGCCCTCGCTGCGCGTGATGAGCGTACGCCGCACGATGGAAAGCTCGTTGTCGAGCGCCATCAACCGGAAATAGGCGGCGGCGACCTCCGCGACGAGCGTCATCTGCATCGCACGCCTGTCCTCGACCGATGCGAGGTATTCGGCACCGCCTTTGCGTTTGGCCCAGCGCAGGTTTCCCCACAGGTCGAGCTCCCAGCTCACGGTAGCCTTGGCGCCGAGTTCGGGGTCGCGGCTCGGCTCCTCGCCCGCATAGTCGTTGGTTTCGTGATCGGCGTAGACCGTTCCCGACACCGACGGCAGGCGTCCGGCCTTGCCAATACGGTAGAGCTGGCGCATACGTTCGACACGCGCCGCCGCGGCAAGCATGTCCTTGTTGTTGGCCAACGTATGACGGATGATGTTGCACAGGGTCGAATCGCCATAAAACCGCCACCACTCCATGTCGGCGATGGCGAGCGAATCGGCCGCAGCACCCCCGGCGATAGCCGCCGGGAAGTCGACCTCGGGCGCCTTGCAGTGACGCACGGCCGAGCAGGAGCCCAATCCAGCGGCAGCGGCCAATATCATAAGTAATATCGCAAGTCGTTTCATCGTTTCAGTTTTTCTTTAATCCGGTAAATCCACACGAAGAAGAAGGGCACGAAGACAATGCCTACCGTAATGGCGACCAGCATGCCGAAAAAGACGCCCGTCCCGATCCCCTGGCGGCTCGCCGAGCCCGGCCCCGAAGCGAAGACCAGCGGCAGCAGGCCGAGGATGAAGGCCAGCGAGGTCATGACGATCGGGCGGAAACGCAGGTGCGCCGCCGTGAGCGCAGCGGAGACCACGTCACGGCCTTTCTCAACCTCTTCCTTGGCAAATTCCACGATCAGGATGGCGTTCTTGGCCACCAGGCCCACGAGCATCACCAGTCCAATCTGAAAATAGATATTGTTCTCCAGCCCGCAGATCCAGATACCCAGGTAGGCGCCGATACCGGCCACAGGGAGCGACAGGATGACCGCCACGGGCACCGACCAGCTTTCGTACTGCGCCGCGAGGAACAGGAAGACGAACAGGAAGGCCAGCGCCAGTACCAGGCCGGTCTGGCCGCCGACATGCTTTTCCTGGTAGGAAAGGCCGCTCCACTCGACGCCGACCGACGCGGGCAAGTGCTTTCGGACGAGCTCTTCCAGTACGCCCATCGCCTGCCCCGAACTGTAACCGTGTGCGGCCTCACCGGAAATGGTAGCCGAATTGAACATGTTGAAACGCTTGATATTCCCGGCACCCGTCGTGTAGTGCGTCGTTCCGAGCGAAGTGATCGGAATCATCACACCGCCCGCTCCGCGGACGAAAAAGAGGTTCAGGTTGTCGCGCTGCGCACGGTAGGGAGCCTCGGCCTGGATGTAAACGCGGTAGATGCGGTTGAACATATTGAAGTCATTGACGTAGATCGACCCCGTAAAGGCCTTCATCGTCGAGAAGATGTCGGACATCGATACACCCAGCAGCTGCGCCTTGTCGCGGTCGACGTCGAAATAGAGCTGCGGAATGTCGCCCTGCATGGACGATGCCAGCCCCGTGAATTCGGGACGCTGCGAAGCATAGTACATCAACGTGTCGACGGCATGCTGCAAATCCTGATAGGTCGTATTGCCCCGCGCTTCGAGCACCATCTCGAAACCGCCCGAGTTGCCCAGGCCGGGAATCACGGCGGGCGTCGAAAGGTATACCTTGCTTTCGGGGTAGCGCGAGAGTTCGGTGCGCACGCGCTGCATCACGGAGCTCAGCCCCTCGGAGTCGCGGTCGCCCCACGGTTTGAGGATCACGGTCAGCTGGCTGCGCGCCTGGTTGGTACCCACGCGGGGACTGGAACCCGTGACGTTGAGCACGTACTCCACGTCGGGGTCGGCCATCAGGAACTTCATCGCGCGGTCGGTCACCTCGCGGGTACGTTCGATCGTCGCCCCCTCGGGCAACTCCAGTTCGACGGTGAAGTAGCCCTGGTCTTCCTGCGGCATGAAACTTTGCGGCACGAGCCTGTTCATCAGCCAGATTCCGATCAGCACGATGCCGAAGGCGGCGAACATGCGGCGCGAATGTTTCAGCGCCCCCTGGATCATGCGGCCGTAAAACTTGTTGCCCGTCGCCAGGGAGAGGTTGATGCGGCGGAAAAAGCGGTTTTTCTTCCCCTCGCCTTCGGGACGCAGAAAAAGCGCACACATCACAGGGCTGAGCGTCAGCGCCACGACGGTCGAGATGACCACCGACACGGCGATGGTGATGGTGAACTGGCGGTAGAGCTGACCCGTAATGCCCGAAAGGAAACTCACCGGGACAAACACGGCGCACAATACCAGCGACATGGCGATCAGCGCCCCGCTCAGGTTGGACATCGCCTTTTTAGTAGCCTCGTAGGGCGAGAGATGCTCCTCGTTCATGATGCGGTCGACATTCTCCACGACGACGATGGCGTCGTCGACCACGATGCCGATGGCGAGAATGAGCCCCAACAGCGTCAGCATGTTGAGCGAAAACCCGAAAACGAGCATCACGCCGAAGGTACCGATCAGCGAGATGGGCACGGCGACGATCGGGATGATCGTGGCGCGCCAGCTCTGCAACGAGAGGAAGACCACGAGGATCACCAGCAGCAACGCTTCGAACAACGTCTGGTAGACATGATGGATCGACTCCGAGATGTAGGTCGTCATGTCGAACGGAATCTCGTAGCCGATGCCCTCGGGGAAGTTGTGGCTGATCTCCTCCATGGCCGCCTTGACCAGCGCCGCCACCTCCATGGCATTGGCTCCGGGCAGCATGTTGATATTCAGCACGGCGGCGTTCCCGCCGTTGATGCCGCTCTCGGTATTATAGGACGAAGCTTCGAGCGAGATACGCGCCACGTCTTTCAGGCGGATGATCGACCCGTCGGGGTTGGCCCGCACGACGATGTCCTCGAATTCGCTGACAGACGACAGACGCCCCTGCGCCGTGATGGGGATCGTCACGTCGATGCCGTTCATGGGGGCCTGCCCCAGCACGCCGGCGGCAGACTCGCGGTTCTGGTCTTTGAGCGCCGTCTGCAAATCCTTGACCGTCAGCCCCAGATCGGCCAGCTTGTCGGGCATGACCCATATCTGCATGGCGTAATAACGGCTGCCGACGTTCGAAACGCTGCCCACTCCGGGAACACGGCGCAACATGTCCAGCACGTTGAGCGTCGCATAGTTCGAAAGGTAGATTTCATCGAACTTGGGGTCGGACGAAAGCAGGGTTATGGTCATCAGTTTGCTGGCCGCCTGCTTCTCGACCGAGATGCCGTTCTGCACCACTTCGGCAGGAAGGCGCGCCTCGGCCTTCTTCAGCCGGTTCTGGATATCCACGGCTGCCAGGTCGGGATCCGTCGAAATGTCGAAGGTCACCGTGGCGGAGAAACCGCCCGAGTTGGAGCTCGACGACTCCATGTAGATCATGCCGGGGGTACCGTTCAACTCCTGCTCGATGGGCGTAGCCACAGCCTGCGTCACGGTCTGCGCATCGGCACCTGGGTACGACGCCGAGATACGCACTACGGGAGGTACGATCTGGGGATACTGGTCGACGGGCAACAGTGCCAGGCCGATGAAACCCACGATCACGATGATGATGGACAGCACCGTCGAGAAGACGGGCCTGTCGATAAAGAAGTCCGCTTTCATAGGCTACTGTTGTTTTTCGGCCTCCTCATCGCGGCGCGGAGCGACCGGTTCGACTTTCATGCCGTGCTGGAGTTTATGGTAGCCCTCGACGACGATATCCTCGCCCCGCACCAGGCCGCGTTCGACGACGATGTTGTTGCCCCATTCGGGACCCGTCTCGACAAAACGCTTCTCGACGATGCTGTCGGGGCGCACCACGTAGATGTAGGCGCCGCCCTTCTCGATCTCGATAGCCTTCGACGGCACGACAACGGCATCCTCACGCACGTCGAGCAGCAGCCGCACCTTGGTGAACTGCCCCGGCAGCAGGATGTGGTCGGGGTTGGCCATCTCGGCTCGCACGGAGAAGGTACCCGTCTGCGGATCGACCTGCGGGTCGGCGAAATCGACCAGGCCGCGGTAGGGGTATTCCGAACCGTCGGCCAGGGTCACGGTGATGTAGGGATCCCACTTGCGGGTCGAATCGCGGTGCCCGAGGTTGACGTTGCGCGCCTTGCTGCGCAGGTAGTCGAGGGCCGTCATGCTGAAATCGACACGCACGGTATCGCTCTTCACGACCGTGGCGAGCAGCGATTTGCCGCTCGGCCCCACGAGCGTACCGATGTCGGCGTTGCGTTCGGAGATATAACCCGAAATAGGCGACTGCACGGAGGTATAGCCCAGGGTCATCTGCGCCTGCGTGAGGTCGGCCTCGCCGACGGCCACATCGGCCACGGCACTCTCGTAAGCCGCCGTGGCATTGTCGAGTTCGAGCTGGCTGGCGGCACTCTGTTCAAAGAGCGGACGGATACGGTCGAGGTCGCGCTTGGCTTTCAGCGCCTGCGCCCGGGCCTTGTTCAGCTGCGCCTTGGCCTTGTCCACGCGCGCACGGTAGACCCGGGGGTCGATCACGAAGAGGGTTTGCCCCTTCCTGATGTAGGTACCTTCGGCGAAGAGCATCTTTTCGAGGTAGCCCTCGACGCGGGCGCGGATTTCGACGAACTGCTGGGCGCGGATGCGGCCAACGTAATCGCCATAGATATTGACGTCTTCGGTCGTTACGGGTTCCACCGCCACGACAGGCAGGACGACTGCGGCGGGACGCGGCCGGAGCAGGATGACGAGCAACACCGTCACGACCACAAGGCCGGCAATGACTCCGATCCACTGGCCTCGGCTCAGTCTTATCCGGACATGGGCGACACGGGAGGCCGCTTTTTTCACACCGTTCAGGTTCAGCTCCTGCAAATTCGGTTTCAATTTATCAAATTTCATAAAGCACTAATATAATTGGGGGCAGCAAAATGGGGTTCAAACCTTGCGCCAGAATTGCAGGCAGCCCTTTAAAACATTTATTGACAGCAAAATATCTACCAAATACCAAATCAAATATATACAAAAATCTGTGGAATAATTCTACATCCGTGTGGAATTATTCCACAACGCCCCGGCAACTCCGCCTGCCCCGGGGTCTTGCGACGGCCGGAGCCGTAATCGGCGCATCCGAACGCATTGGAGGCAACTGCCCCGGCTTCGCGGCGCAAAGGTAACAAAACAAGTCCGGGCAGGCGAAAAAATGCACCAGGAAGGTTACAGCAAATCCGGCCGGAATATTATCCGAAACGGGCACATTTCCGGCCGGGAAGCCATAACTTCGGGGGAAGCATCTCCGACGGGAAGGCACAAAAAAAAGACCCGCACGGGTCTTTTTTGCCATATCGCGGCAACGCTGTCCACCGCATCACACACCCCGCCTCACGCGGTGTTCTACACATCTGCGGAACAAGCTGGAACCAAGCGGAAATTCCACACT
>OLNV01001592.1_pt1 | contig 14630 bp, 9 predicted proteins | sample 1672891 | NCBI WGS metagenome assembly OLNV01 (sample SAMEA3136734, study PRJEB25190) | human gut metagenome | biome: human gut; feature: human-associated habitat; material: faeces | place: Austria | collected 2013 | reverse complement strand
GTAATAGGAATCTTAATATCTGTTAAATTTGGCATATGTTTAATATCCTATATTAGCATTATTAATTCTATTGTTTTGAATAGTTTCTGCTGCTTCTTGCATATCAAGAAGTATTCCATATTGTGTTAATACATATTCAGAAATAGGTCTTAATGCTTCATTAATTGTATCATAATATTGAATATTGTTAGTGGTAATACCATTTATAGTATAAAGACTATTCGGAATAGCATTATATCCAAACTGACCATAATGAACAGAACCGTCAGGATATGTTAATCCACTAATATCTTTTATATAATAACCTTGCGTAGTTCTACCGATTTCAACTTTACGACTATTTCCATCAATAGAATTATTAAAAGGTTCGTGAATATTCAAATTATATTCAACTTTACCTAAATCATCAACAGTTCTTTGAAGGTCTGCGATGTTTGCAACAGCAGGACTATTATTAGCACCAGTAGTATTGAAATCAATAAATCCCGAAGCGTATTGAGATTCAATCATTCCAGCACTACGTTGTAAACCTTCACCACCAATTTTAGCATAAGGTTTAATGTTACGGTAATTGTCAAGAATTTGACGAGCAATAGTAGATGGGTCTACTTGTTCAGAGAAAATAATATTACCACGAGCAGCACCGGTTTTATCGAAAAGAGTAATCGCATATTCATTACGGCCTTCACGAGCTGCAATTCCATTAGCAATTGGACTAACCTCAGTCTTATAAATATCATAATCAAGACCAAGTTCTTTACCCGAAAGAGGTTTAGAATTTTTAGTAGCATTACTTTGACGAGTTACACTTGTACCTTTTGAATTAGTAGTTGTCGAAGTAGGGAACGCATCAAAGTTCATGTACTTAGCTAATTGCATTCCAGTAAGACCAATACCTTCTCCAGACGGAGTTTGAACAACGCTAATATTACCAGCACCTTTTTTCCAATTTACCATAGCAGCTGCCATGTAATTTTGTTGGAATCTTGAAGGATTAGCAATAATCTCACGAGTTGCTGTAAATTCAAGAGGTGCATCAGCAATAGTTTTACGATAACGATTTGAAACATTATCTGCTGCATTAGACAGAGTAGATTCAAACTCTTCTTTTGTCAGCATATCACCAAGATATTTAGCTCCAGTTGTTACACCATCTTTTCGTACCCAAGTACTACTATATGTTTCAGGATTATAAAGTTCTTTATAATTTTGATTTATATAATCAACATATTTATCATAACTATCAAGTCTGTTATCAAGAACAATTTTAGCTTCTTCGTTATTAACTCGATACCAACCTATACCACCTTCAATCTTATCTCGATGTTTATTCCAAGTATCAAATATAGAATTAAGTTGAATTTCGTCAGAACGAAGTTTAGCTTGAAGATTATTATAATTACGTTGAGCAGTCTGAACTTGTAAGAGTTTACCTTTAAGATTAGCTGCTGTTTCTTCATCAAGACCTGCTGAATCAACTAATCTTTCAGCAGTAGAAATATTTAGTGTTTTAACAATATTACCATCTCCCGGATTAAGACCTAAAATTCCAAGTTCATCAGATGTAAATATCTGATTCATAGAATTTGAAAGTTTAGTCATTTGGTCAGTAATTTCATTACGACGATTAATGTTTTCTGCAACACTATCACCAGTAACTTCAAAACCACTTAATGTATCAAGATACGGAGCATATTGTTGAAGAGTTTCAAGTTCTTTTTGCTTACCTTTTGCACGAGCTTTAACATAAGCTGTATAACCGGGATTAGCAATTAAACCAACCGTAGTCTTAATATCTTGATAAGAATATAAACCTGCGGCAGCACCAGCTAAACTTTGAATATTATTGTTAATAAATTGACCAGATAAAACACTTTGTGTAAAAGCGGTTCTATCAAGATTCTCAATATCATCAGTAGCTCCAAGTACACCCTTAGCGTAACTTTCAAACATTTTATCTACATAATTCTGTAAACCAGCTTGAATAAGTTCAGGTGGAACTTGAACTTTATTCTGTAATATATCGAGAACATTAACTCCATATTCCTTATTAACAGTATCTAACAAAGTTTTAACTTCAGCAGGTAATTTAGAATTAACAGTAAACTTACCGTCTTTTGTAGGAGCACCAAGTTCATTTATGTTAATACCTAATCCATTAAGAGCAAACATTGTAGGATTGCCAGCAAATAAAGGAGCATAATCTCCTAATTCGTAATCTCTTAAATGTCCACCAGCAGAACTATCATCTTTTACAAATCGAGTAAGAGCATCTTGATTCTGCCAAATAGTAGTAAGATAATTAGTATAATCAGGATTAGATTTGAGTAATGACATAGCATAACTCATAATCTCTTGTTCTGTAATACCTTCTCTTTCACTACCAGTTTTAACAAAGTGACTTGCTAACTTTTCACCATCGAAACCTGTTGCAACATCTAATCCATACTGACGTATCATATCAGGATTAGTAACAAGATTTTCAAATGATACTTTATCAGCCTTAGCTTTTGAAAGAATATCAAATACGTCTTTTTGATATTTATTTACATCGAACTTTTTACCGATTTGAACTCCGTTAAAACCACCGCTTACAACAGTATTAGTTTCTGCATCATAAACAATATCAGAAGATTGTAAACGACTACGAAGCAGGAAAGCATTTTGATTTTGAGTATCCCAATCACTCTTTTTCAAATCTTCTATATATTGCTGTTCTAAAGCGTAATCAGCTTGAACAGCTTTAAGACCTTCATTAGTCAGAATATTCTCAGTTTGCTTATAAATATAATCATCTGCTGCAAACCAATTATCTTGTTCCTTAAATTCATTAGCACCTTCAACAATCTTAGCTCTTTCAAAATCAAGGACTTTTTGTCCACGAGAAGTTGCTTTAATTTGACTTAAAGGATTAGCAATTCTGTTAATATATGCTTCACGATTTTGGTAATACTTTTGATTCAAAGCATTTCCAACAGCAGCATATACACTTCCATAATCTTGTAATTGTGGAGTTTTTAATGTATTAGTATCGTATCGACCTATTGCAATTTCTGCCATAATTTTATAATGATTAGTTTGTAAATTAGTTGTAACTCGTATGGCTCCGCCTGCTGGGCTTCGCCCAGCGGCTCCGCTCCCCGGTGGGGCAGGAGGTTGCACGCCCACTTGTCGCGCGTGTTTGTACCACTATTTGTATCATTACAAATATACAAAAAATCGTGAATATCGGACTATCCTATAAAAGAATAATCCGATATATCACGCATCATATTAAGCTCTTTTACGTCTTGCAAGACCACCACAAGCAAAACCACTTCTCATGTGATTAGTTACTCCACGAGGCCATAATTTCTCGTATAAGCGGGCACTTGCGTAATTATTAACTGCTCCGGCAAGACCTTCAACTCCTTGTAACATTCCTTGTAATCCTTGCGTTCTGACTGCCATTAACTGTTGATTCAAGCCGACAGCTTTGTTATATTCATTAATAGCATCTTGATACATAATTTGACTATTAGCATTTCGAGCATTAACTCGTTCTTGCCTATTCAAATCATATCTTTGACGTTGATAATCTTTCTTAGCTCCGTACAGTTTATTTCGAGCAAGTTGAGCATTGATTGCAAGATTTGCTACACTATTTCGAGCAGTTTGAACATTACTTGTGTTATCAGTAATATATCGAGCAGCTCTACGTTCTTGTGTACCAAGTTCTTGTAATTCTTCACTAATATCATAATCTGTACTATATTGAACAGCGTCTACTTTATTACCTTTCGGAACATGAAGTGTAGATTCAAATTCAATAGCCTTTCGATTAGCACGAGTATTAAGAGCGTTACCTACAATTCCAAACAGTGAACTTGCAAGATTCATACCAAGTCCAAATTCATTAAATCCGAACTTAAATGCAGAACCACCGCCAGCACTTGCAGTAGTTTGAATTGGAGGTAAAGTAGTAAGTTTAGGAGCTGAAACTCCTGTAAGACTATAAGGTGAAGCATATCCACCAAAAGGTCTTTTCTTTCTTATCATTCCACCACAACGCATAACCGGAGCATCATTACGAAGTCCTAAAGCAGTGGCATAAAGTTCTTGAGCTTCAAACAAATCTTCTGTTTTAGCATCAATAGCTTCAGATTCACCACGAGCTTTATTCATTCTATAAACTAACTTTTCAATATTACGAACATTTGTTCCAGTTTGTAATTTGTTAGTTTTACTCTTATCTAATGCAGACAAAGATAATGTAACTCCATCAGCAAGTTGAATAACTTGAGCTTCTTTTTTACCTTTCATGTCAGTAAGTTTCTTTGCGTAATCAGCGAAAGTACGATTTGTTCCGGGAACTTTAATAGTATCACTGAATACTTGACCACCTTCAGGAGTTTCACGAACAACTTCACCAGCATACATTCGACCATTTTTAGCGCCGCCGCCTTCAATTTCCGAATCACCATATATGATTCCAGTTTCACCAGTAGCAGGATTATATTGTTCATGTGTTTGACCATAAGCAACAACACTATTAGATGAATTAGGAACTACTTGACCGCCGGTGTTTAACTTTCTACGACCAACCATTCCACCTAATTTAGCATAAAATCCTGTACCTTCGGAGTAATTGCCAAGATTACTTTGTCGAATAGTTGCAACATCATTTTCAACTTTATCTTGCATATTACCCAAAGTCTGCTGACGTTCCATTTCAGCTTGTTCAGCTAAAAGTTCTTGACGACGACGTTCTTCTTGACGTTTTTTCTTACGTCCAGTAAACAAACCAACGATACCACCAATTAATGCACCAATACCAGCACCGATAGGGCCAAGCCAAGAACCAGCAGCTGCACCAGTGGCAAGCGCCGCAGTTCCACCAACAGCAGCTCCAATTCCCAATCCAGTCCCAGCTCCACTTAGAGCACTACCACCTACGATACCTTCGCCGTCTGCACTATATTTAGATTCATCAATATCACTGGCTTGAACTCGTGTACCCCATTGAACACTACCGGGGTCATTAATACTTGTTCCACCCCAATAGAATTTTCTACGAGGAATTCCAACAAGTCCCCCGAATTTAGCAGTAATACCACGAGAAGTTAGAATTTCATTATTAATTTTGTTCTGCATATTTGCATAAATAAGTTTATCGTTATCAATTAACTTATCTACATAATTCTTAACCGGGATTCCAGTATCATCATTCTTTCCACCATGATAGAATAAATCAATCATACCATTACCGAAAAAACTATTACCGGAATTACGAGCCATTCCTAAATAATCAGCAGTAGCATCATGTGTAGAACGAATACCACCGAAATTATATTTTTTACGATTAGTTTTACTCATATCTTCAACATAGTTATTAGGATTATCATCAGTATTAAAATTAGAAAATAATCTATTTCTAATCATATCATAGTCATTAGAACTATTAGTCTTAAATATTTCTAATTCAGATTTATCTCTTCTTTTATTACCAGTAGTATATTCTTTAATAATACTATCTGTATTACGTTCATTAGCACCTTTTAACAATTTCTTATATTGTCTAAAACCAGTTCGACCTACTCGATATGCAAGATTAGACATAAGATTAACAATAGGCTGAGGTAAAGTATTGAAATCATCAATACCATATTTCTCAGAATAAATATCACGAACATCATTGTAGGCTTTCGCCATACGACGATTCAATTCAGCATCAATTTGTTTTCTTGTTGCTTTACCTTTTGCTTTAACAGATTTAGTAAAATCAGAAGTATCATTTAACTTAAAACCGGGGCCAATAGTTTTAGCACCACCTTCATATGAAGCATAAGGATAATAATATTTACCATCTTTTGAACGTGAACGAACAGTTTTAAGTTTATTATTTTCTTTAACACGAACAAATTCTTTATCACCAGTCAATTCGTTATCCCAAATATGTTGAGAATACTCATTAATATAACGAGTAACTTGACGAAGACTATCAGGATTAACTTTACGATTAGACATACCATTAAAAGTTTGAGTAACACGACAAGTGGGCGTGCAACCTCCTGCCCCACCGGGGAGCGAGGCCGAAGGCCGAGCCACACAAGTTGTTACAAATTACCTTTGATTATTACGATTATCAAGAATCCATTTAGGATTAACATCAATAAGTTCCCAAAGTCTGTTATTATCACTATTATTAAACTTCATTATACAATAAACATATTGACAAATGAACTTATTAATATCATACCATTTAGCTTTACGTTTTAGTGCAGATTCATCTACAACTAAATCAGTAATCATAAAAGGTATTTGTTTGTGTATATCATTAACATTATTAAATCTCCAAAGATTTACTTTATTAACACCAGTTGTACCATTATACCAAATATCATTAAATTTAACAAGTTTATAACCAGTACATTGGTCATCATTATGAACCAATATCTCATTAATAGTTTTATAAAATTCATTAAGAGTAGGTAACAAATTATTAACAATATCAACCCTATCTTTCCAAGCGATATTATTTAATAACTTATTATAACTATTATTATCATTAAGAATAAATTTAATATATGATTCTTTAATAAGTTGATTACCATTATCATCTTTTAAGAATCGACCATAATTATTTTTAGATATTGCATAAATGCCATGTTTATCAAACCAGAATAATCCATTTCGATTGGTAATACCTACGATAGGATTGTAGTCATGGAATGAAATCCAAGCATTAGCAATAGGACTAAAACTAATTGTGAATTGTTTATTATCAACATTTTGGACTAAATATAAGATATTAGTATCTTCATTAAATGCCCAAATTCTACCATTATTCTTAAATGGATTAACTACATTTTTTACAAGATTACCATCAAACCATTTAAGAGCATTAAGAGCAGTCATATTACTTACCTTATCTCCATTGATATTAAAGATACGTCTATGAACTGCATCAATAACAAAATAACCAATAACATTAACATGAGTATCAAAATAACTTTGACAACCTATATAACCACTGGGACTATATGTAACCTCTTGAGGTTCCATATTAAATATATCAGCTGTACCTAAATACGAAGTACCTTCATCGGTATTAGAAAGTGTATCACGAAGTTGTAATAAATGCAGACCATAAGTCTGTTGAATATAAAGATTTTTATTGTCAGTTTTCAATGCAATAATTTCACCTCGATTAAAAGGCATATCTTTATAATCATCACTTCTAAATAATCGCCAATTAAGATTAGCATTTTCAGCACTCTGTAATTGACTACGAATTATACGATAAGGATGGTCTTGAGTTCCGGGAATTTCTTCAAAATAAGTAAATGTTTCAATACCATTCTCATTATAAACAGGAGAATAACCTTTACCAACACTACTATTTATGAAATTATCAACTTGATAACTTAATTGATAAAATTCACGTAATTCATTACCACGTTTATCGTGATATTTGAAAGATTTATCTACGTTATTAACACTGAATCGAGCAAGAATATTAAATTTACTTTCAAGAGGAACAGTAAATATCCAACGATAAACAGTAGCATTACTATCTAATTCTTTTGCTTGAGCATCACCATAACGATAATCAGATGATGGAGCAGTAGCTCGAAGTGTTATATATCCAATAAATGTATCACCAACTAATGAAGTTATTATTTCAGAAGAACCTTTAATATTAATTACATTAGATGCAATTTGAAGTTTCTGATTATTAACATCAGAATAAAGTGTTTCAGAATTATTAATTAAATCGGCAATATATCCTCTTGCCCATTCTTCATTATCTGTACCTTTATTAAATCCATCAAAACCTTTTTCAATACGATAATAACTATCGCCAGCAATATTGTTTTGAGAACTAATATTAGCATTGATATATTCAAGTGAAACATCTTTAGTTGCACGAGAAGTATCAATAGTAAGACTATTAATGTCAGCATCTAAGAATCGAGTTCCAGATTCATTAGGATTTGTATCAAATCCATCAAAATCTTCACCTTTCCATTTAGCTGGAAATACTTTTATATCATCATCAAGTTCTTCATTTTTAACAAATTTAAGAACATCAGTTTCAAAGTATAGAGGTTTAAGTTTACCTCGAATACTATTTATCTTATTATAGAGATATTCAAATGTATAAAATCTTGCATTATCTCCACCAAAAGGATTTTTATAAGTTTGATTTTTACCGAAATTGTTAGTTTCAGTATCTCGCATTGCGAAACCTTGTGTAACAATTCTAGAGTTATTAATATTATGTTCAATAAAGAAATAAACTATTGAACTAATATATTTATTCATTAAGTCTGTTTTACCAGCAAGATTAGCTTTAATATTGATATTAGGACTTAATGTATAAGTAGGATTCCATTCAGAAGAAGTAGAATATAATTGAGTTAACCAATCAAATGTCGGAGCAGTTGAACCATTAACTTTATCACTTAATCGAACTTCAATTAAAATATATTTAGTTTCTTTTGCATCAAGATTAATTACAAAATTAGTTTTAGTATTAATTGTATTACCAATAAATGTAGATTTACTATCAGATGCTAAAAGATTAGATTCAGAAACTTCATAATACCCAGTTTCAACTTCAGATTCTTCTGAATCAATTTGTTTAACTACCGATGTAGCATCATAAACTTTTGTAGTTAAATTTATACCAGCAGGTATCACACTATCTCCACCAAATGTAGGACTGCATTCAATACCAATTAATTGACTCGATGTACTCTCACTTGTTATTTCTAATACCACAACTTGATAATCAGAAGGATTAACTCCACCTTCAGAATCTTCAGTTGTATACGGTAATGGAAGACTTGGTAATTTCAGTTTACCTTTTGTTAAAGAACGACCTTTTGCTTTAACTGTTGTATGTCCAGTCGAAACTCCGTATAAAGTAAAATAACGATTACGAGCTATTGTAGAATTCTCACTACCAACTCCAGTTTTAGCAATTTCATCTATTTGTTCAGCAGCATCAATATCAGGTAAACTCTTCCAACTCGGACTTATAATCTTACTAATACTTTCAGATTTATAAGGAATTTTATGAGCATTTTGATTAGTAGAACCTACAGGATAAGCTTCAACATCATAATTGTTAGCTTTCCAAGGAATATGATGTATATTTACAAGGTCACCTTTATAATCATAATATCCAGCATAAAGAACATAAACTTCACCACTCTTAAAATAACGTCGAGTACTATTAATATAAGAAGAACTCGGATTCCAACTTAATTGAACATCAAGATTGTTCTCTGTAAACTCTTTAAGTTCACTATCAAGTTTACTATAATCAAGAGTTTTTACATTACCTCGAATAAGTCTATTATTGAAATTAACAAGAGTATTATCTCGAATATATGATATATTTTTAATAAAAATATCATCAAGACTTATAGTAGATAAATATGAAACATCACTTACAATATGAGTAGTACTTACACCATTAATTGAAATATCATTAGTTTCATATGATAATTGAGCTTCGTCAGTAATATAAACAATAGCAAACCTACAATGTTTATATTTAATACCACTATTTCTAAAACTAATAGTAATATTTTTATTGATTTCGATACCTAATGCATAATCTTCTTCGTAATTACCACAAACAATAAGTGATGTACTCAAAGGAGAATAATTAGTATAAGTACCATCATCAAGACGATATTTAATTGCTATTTGATAAGCACCAGTTTTAAGATTACCACCGTCTTTAACTTCTAATTGAAGTTCAGGATAAGTAACATTTGGAATAAGATTAAATGAATCAACTTCATCAACAGTAATGTCATATCCTATCGCAGTATCATCTCCATTGTTACCATCATAAAACGGGTCAGTCATATTAATAATTCTTGTTTCATTTGCTGATTCATCAGTTCCTTCAGTAAATGTAACAATTAAATTTTCTTTATAATTGTATATATAATCTCCATGAATTGGTCTATCAATACTGAATCCAAATGCACCCGATGTACTATACAAACAACGTTTTACAGTTGGGTTATTATCATCAAGATTAAGATATATAATAGCGTCGTTAGTTTGTAAATCAGATTTATCTGCATTATTCCAGTGTTCTACAACGCAAAAAAGTACAACACCAACATTAGTTGGAATTGTACCTATAATATTATATTTATGATTATCGGCATCACTATAAATATAAGGAATGATATGTCGATTTGTCGGATGATTTTCAAGAATATCATCTAATTCACCTATGAAATCAAATCCTCTTTCATTAAAATAACTTTGACCTTTATTATCAATAGTTATATTTTTAGCATATCGTAAAGATTTATCTTGTGCAATATGAGGTGAATTATCTAAATCAAGACCTAAAACTTTCATAATTTCTATTATTCTAATGTACGAAGAATAGTAGCAATATTCTCTCGACGGTCGTTACTAAATTTATTACAAGAAACTCGAACTTGTATTCTCATTCTATCGAGTTCTATAGCAGGATTTGTATAAGGATTATTTGCTGTAAGACTTATAACCGGATGTTTATAACCTCTTAATAACATTTGTTTAAGAACATAAAGTTTAAGATATTTTTTAAGAGGGCCGTTATTATAAATAAGAGGAACATCCATATTTATAATACTATCATAAACAACAGGTAAAGCTCTATATCTTAAATGAATAGTTCCATAATCAACGTTAGTATGAATCCAGTTATTACTAATATAATAATAAGATTGCTCTTTATCAACAGGAGCATGATTAAAACTATCGTTTTTATCACCGGGACTTGTTATATCTGCATTTGGAATACCGGGATAAGGAGTATATGTCGGAACAGTTGTTACCTTTTCAGTAATAGTATCTTTGTTAAACTCAGCTGAATTTTTAAGAACAGCTTTTTTATTATTTATAATGACATCAATTACACCTCGGAAATCCCATGGTAATTGGCAACGATGATCATCAAATTCAATATCTTTTTCTACATTAGCATAAGCCTGAATAAATTTAAGTTCTTCCAAAGCATTTGCAACCCAAATAGGAAAACGACTTACAAAGTCATCACTTTGTATATTATAATCGTTATACATATCTGGAATTAATGTAGCACTACTAATGAATATATTATTATCAATCATAAAGCATTATTTTGTTTAGGAAGATTATTTCGATATAGTTTAATAGCTTCGTCAGGATGATTAAAACAAATTGCAAGAATTTTATTGAAACAATTAAGTCTTCGATTGGTTGCAATTTCATCAACAGTTTTACCTTTCATTGCAAAAGGTGTTCTATCGATAGTTTTTTCACCATTTTCATAAGCACTACTTGTGTGACCAAATTTGAATTTATAATAGACACTTTGTGGTATTCGACCTTTGACTTTATGATATACAGCTTTTATACACCAGTCATAATCATAATATATGAAATAAGGAATACCATTTGGATTATCAGCAGTTCGTATATTAATACCTTGTTCTAATAATTTCTTTTTTAAGTCTTTTGTAGCACCCCAATCGACAACACTACATACATCACCGGGCATTGTCTTTTTATAGTAAACATAAACGTAACCTACGGAACTACCAAAAGAATAATTATTACCTTTACATAGTAAATTAGCTATCTCATTATTAACTTCATCTTGCATATAAGTATACATTTCAGAAGGTAATTCTTTAAGAGCAGCAAGAGTTTCTATATCATTATCAAGTTTATCAAGACGTTCATAAACTAAGTAATTATAACTACGAATATAACTCATTAGTTTAGTACCAAGTAGAGCATCTTGTTTTTTATTAAAATAAATCTTACTACGATTATCAATATCGAATACTACTGAAACATCAACACCGGCTTCTTGATATTTAGCAAGATTATCTTTGATATTATAAATACAATCATTGCGTCGTTCATAAGCAAGATGTAATTGTTTAATTAAAGAATTAAGTTGTATTTGAACTTCTTTAACGAAATCTCTCCAATAATATTCATTATCAACCATAATGATAGAAACATGAGGTTAATCTTGACCATTACCACGTTGAGCAATAGTAGGATTATTATTATTTGTTTTAATATCCAAATCTTGAGGATAAATACCAAATTCAGTTTTAAGTATTTCTTGAATTATACTTTCAAGCATATCATTAGGTAAAGGTAATTCAATATCTTGACCATCTTCATTCTTAAAGAATGAAAGAACTTCATCAGGATTTTCAAATATACCTGTAATCATTACTTCATTAATTGGTCGTCTATCATCAATATCTTTTGTACCAACTTTTTCAGCAATAATTATATGACCGTTTAATATAATATAAGCTCGTGGATACCCGGTGGGAGAGCAGGTTGGACGCCCACTTTGACGTAGTTTAAGAGATGTAATAGAACTCTCATACATATATCCATTACCAACAGTATCACCTACAAACGCAAAAGGCGCATCACTTTGTATGCGCACTGGTGTAGGAACTTTGTACTTTGTTCCTAACAATCTAATTTTATTAGCAACTCGATATTCAGTAGGAAGAATATCACTATATTTCAATTCTTCAACAGGAGCAATAAAAGTAAGTTTAAGAATATCATCTATTCCATTTTTCTCAACGCTTTGTCGAATACGATTTGCAAACATAGTTTTAATCATATCCTTAACACGTTCTTTAAGTTCGTGATTATTAGGTTGATTAACCATGTTTGTAATACGAGCTGCATATTGATTAAGTGTTCCCATATCTTACTTATTTAGATTCAAAAGATTAGCAATAGTATTTTGTTTTTTCCAAATATATTTTTCATCATCAGGATTAAATCCTTCTACGATATTATATTCAAGAGAAATAAAACCAATAGGTGTTTCTTTAATAGGGTCTTTAATAAGAAAAGTATAAGCAGACTTCATACCTCTACTTTCAAGTTCATCTTTATAACATCTATCTTGAAACTTATATTTACTAACATCATTACAATAATGACGATTTCTAACAAGAAGATTATGAAATAAATAAGGAAAATTATTAACAAGAACATCCTTAAAAGATTTCTTATAAGATACTATACAACAATCATAATCTTCACCAACAACAGTGTATTTATCCATTTCTACACCATTAATGAAATGACCGCCATTATGAAAATAAGCAATATAAACAGCATTAGCGTGAATAGTATCTCGAATAGAAGCACATATCTTATCAAGTTCTATATAACAATTACTTTTTTCAATAGTGAGTTTTTGTTCTTTACGCTTAGGAAATAACCATTCTTTTAGATAAATACCAGCAATCGTACTCATGGATGTTATTATAGCTACTATAATAGCTGTATAATCGAACATAGATAGGCGTATAAGAGGATTAATATTAATAGGTATATTATATTGGGCTACTAACAAATATACGTTAAAATAGTCGATTTCCCACCATATTCACTATAAAAAAGAGGTGCTACATTAGTAACACCTCTTACCATTTCAATTCAATCTTTAACAATATAAATTGTTATATTACTAACAATTTATTTCTTTACTTTCTTACCAGTGGTCTTTTTACCACCTTTCTTTCCACCACATGTCATAGTAGTAATCATCTTAATTAATTAATGATTTTGTTTATAATCAGCACCAATCTTTTTTAGAATAGGTTTGAATATCCAACTCCAAGCAACTGGTGCAAGAATAGCAGAATTAATAAGAATTGTAGTATTTTCATATCCACCTGCTATATATCCTGCGGCAATAGCAAAACAACTAATTAGCATAACCAGTCGTTTAGTCCATGTGCCAACAGATTTATCACCATTAATATCATCTATTGCTTTAATAAGTATATATGTTAAAACATTCACACAAAGCATAAATGATAAATCGAAATGAGTACTGAATAACTCAACGAAATGTCCTACGAGTTGTTCCATTTACCATTCATCAATTTCATCGACCACCATATTTCTTATTTGGAATATATTTTAAGAAACTAAAAGGAAACAATTTCTTTCTAAAATCTTTATCAGATTCTAAAGTTCTTGCTTCACCTTCAAAACAAATATCTTTATAAGCTCGATTATAAGGAGGTAATATAATTTCAATTATCCAACTAATAACATAAGCTAATAAAGGAAATATTGGAGTAGCAAGCAAAGCCCACCAAGAATAACTTGTAGTAAAACTTACTATGATCTTAATAGAACTTGTATATAACAATTACTGAATATAGTATTCATAAAATTTTCAGCAACTCCGCTATTATCAATAACTAAACCATCTTCATAACCTTGTAACTCCATTATCTTTTCCCATTCAGATTTTACTGTCATATGATTATAAGTAGGGCTTTGTAAAATAGACATATTACATCCATAATTATCACCTCCAGCATCGTGTAATTTAATAAGATTATAAATACAAATTGGTACTACAGAATTAATATCCCACATACCCATAATGCAATTATATATATAAGTGATATCAGTATCATCATACATAATTGTTACAATGGAAGGTTTCTTTACTTCTTCTTCTTTAGGTACTAAATCATAATATGTAATTTTAAGAGCAGCAAATCTTTGAATGATAACATCCAAACTTGCAGTGAGATAATCCAAATTATCATCTGTCATACTTTTAAGTA
>OLNV01001590.1_pt1 | contig 14635 bp, 16 predicted proteins | sample 1672891 | NCBI WGS metagenome assembly OLNV01 (sample SAMEA3136734, study PRJEB25190) | human gut metagenome | biome: human gut; feature: human-associated habitat; material: faeces | place: Austria | collected 2013 | reverse complement strand
AGAACAGATACCATTTTTACTGTAAAACCGTGGCCAGTATTACTTGACCACTACACATTTACGACAAACCACCCTGATCGGTTTCCAGTCATAAGGTGGCGTCCACTGAAATGCACGGACGCCACCGTGCCGTTCCAGAAAGGCTTTTAAAGATGGGTGGTCACATTTACGAACACGTATCGTCACGCTGTAAGTCGACAACTGGTTATTCAGTCCCGCCGCACGACGCTGTTCATAACCATCGCCCAGCTTCACTGTCACCACTTTCGGCTCTGATACCACATTCATATCCGGGCGCACTTTCCAGTGAAACGTCTCCATTACCGATATGCTCCACTTAACCGACCACCATCACGGGCCTGCTGTTGCATAAAGTCCGCTGCCGCTTTTTTCCCGAGGTCATAAACCGCCTTCAGGGCAGCCGGACCTATCTGCCCGTTCGTGCCATCGTTATTGATCTCGATGTTGTACTGCGGGGAAAACATCGCCATACCTGACCCCCCAATATCCGCCACAACCCCCAGCTTACCGTCAGCACCACGACGCAATGGCAGAATGGCTTCAGGTCCCGCTTCCCCCATCACACCCGCGCCTTTTGCAAAAGCAAAAAACGTCGGACGGTTAACCACCGTGCCACTGTAACGACTCAAATCAGCAGACTGATAAATCCCCCCATTGGCATTCAGGGAAAGGCTGCTGAGATCAAATCCCAGTACACTGCCAATCCCTTTTATCGATTTCATCATGGTTGCCTGCGCCAGGATTTTCGCCATATCTGACAGCACAGAAGAGGTGAAGGATTTGAAATTGAGTTTGCCGGTAGTGACAAAAGTTGCCAGGCCATTTCCCATGTTGCTGAAGGCTGACGAGAACACCTGTTCTGCTGTTTCTGCCGTATTATCTGCATCCACGGTAAAATCCTGAAATGCACGCAGGACTCCGTTTTTCCAGTTACCCTGCACAACTTCAAGCTGTTGCCAGTAACGGCGATTCTCATTCAGTTGTCGGTTCAGGCTCTCCGTCAGCGCCTGCTCGGCCTTTCTGTAGTCATCCGTGTTATATGTCCCTTTCTGCTCACTATCCCGCCTCAACTGCTCCAGCTGTTGCTGGTATTTCTGGCGAAGACTCAGTTGTACCTGATATCGCTGTCGCTGCTGATCACCCATACCCACCGTGGCGATATCCAGGTCATGTTGCTGACGCTGAGCGCGCTCTTCTTCAGCCAGTTGACTGGTCAGCTGAATTGTTTTTTTCTTCAGCTCGTTGAGTGCCGTCTGTTTCTGAAGCTCCTGCTGTTTTACATCCAGCAGCGTCAGTGCCTGAATCAGTTCATCTTTACGGGCCAGCACACTCTTTTCATCTGCCGTCAGTTTTTTCCCGTCCAGGTCGCTGATGCGCTGCTGCAGAGCCAGAAGCTGTTTATGCGCTTCTGTCATCCTTTCCGTGGCAATGCCTGCTGACTGTCTGGCAGCAGCAATCTGTCCTTCCACCTGTGCCTGTTGCTGACTGTACTGCAGCAATAACCGGGTGGCCTCATCATTACGGGTTTCGCGTGTTTTTTTCTTACCGGATGCCAGGGCTTTCTCGTAACGTTCATTTTCACGTTGTATCGCCGCATCCCTGACAGCCTGATCGGCGTACTGCATGGCATTAATACGCGCAATTTCACGCTGATGTCGTGCTGCTTCCGTTTCATTCATCCGGTTCAGTGCAGCATTTTCAGCATTACGGCGTTTCTGTTGCTCCTGATAATTCCGCTCTGCCTGCTCTTTTGCATCCTGCAAATCCTTCTGGCGTTTTTTCTCCTGAAGATCGTTAAGACGCTGCTGATCGTATTCAACCTGAGAAGATGATGCCGTCCAGGGGAGTCTTTTCGCCCGCGACACTTTCTCCTGTAAAGCGGCAATCTGTTCATCCAGCGAGTCTTCACGACCAATATTCATGGCCGCATCCCAGAAACGACTCCACAAATCAGACAGATACTTCAGCGTACTGCCAAGCGCATTGAGGTTATTATCAATATCCGCAGTACGCCGACCGGTTTCCTCTGCCAGTGCAGACATGGCTATCCGTGCAGCATCACTGGACCGCCCCTGCTCCCCAAGGACGCGTATCTGCTCAAGCTGAGTGGCAGTAAGAAAATGCAGCTCATTGTCCAGAGCCTTCGCGGCATTTACAGGATCATCCTTCAGCCGCTTAAACTGATTTATGGTATCGCTGACCGACTGGCCAACCGATCGCTCCATCTGTGCGGCAACTCTCGCCACCATACCGATATCGTTTCCACGAAATGCACCACTCCCCACCACCTGAGCCAGCGCACCGGCTGCAGCATGTTGCGTGATACCATTCCCGGAAATAGCACGACTGAGCGTCCACAGCTGCCCGGCAGTGACTCCGGCATAATGCCCCGTCAGCGACAACTGGCGGTTAAATTCTTCCCCCTCCTTCTGACCGTCATACCAGGCTTTACCCAGACCATAGACGGCCGCGGCAATACCGCCAATAACCCCGCCAAGCATCATGCCTTTCGGTGACATCAGTGTGTCTATCCATCCGGCACGGTTAGCCAGCGTTATCCCGGATCCCCTCAGCGCCCCTAAATTGCCGCGGGCCAGTTCACCTATCAGAACGCCTATCTCCTGGCGGGCTGCTGCACTTTTCAGACCCAGCGAATGCGTGGCTTTTCCTGCCTGCTCCATTTTGCGGATATACACTTCTGCAGCACTGCTTACCCCCAGCTGGGCTGCCTTAGCACGAAGCAACTCAGAAGATGAAAGATTCAGGCGGGTTGCCTGCTCTTTAAGCTGACGGATAAACGCCACTTTCTGTCGGGTAGCCTCTTCCTCAGCCTGTGTAAGAACACGGGTTTTCGCAGTAACCTCAGAAATCAGCGCCAGATAATCCTGCTGACCAATCCCGCCACTGTTTCTGGCCTGTCGGATCTGCTGCTGAATACGCTGTAATTCCTGCAGCCCCGCACTGGCCTGTTTCACACTGTCAATCTGACGATAAAACGCAGCAGCCGCTTTATCCTGAGCCTCCGCCAGAGCCATGGCCTGCGCCTGTTCCTCGCGCATTTTCTGGCTCAGTGCCTCCATGCGCTGGCGGGTTTTCTCCACCTCGCGGGCCATGCGTTCATGAGCCTGTGCGTTCTTCTCCACCGTCTGCGCATGGACGGATGCGGCTGTTGCAGCCGAAGAAGCTGCCTGCGTTGTCTGCCGGGCGGCCTGAGTCTGACGCTCCATAAAACGCTGCATACGGGCAGAAGACCGTTCTGCATCGCTGGCTGCACCATTCAGAAGGTTTTTGATACGGGGAATTTCATTTTTAAACTCTGCCGCATCAATCCCCAAATCAATGACCAGGTTGGCTATCTGGTCCATAACGCACACCTCCGGAAATACCTTCCCCAAGATGCATCAGTTCTTCGTCCGTTCGCTCCGGTATCCCGTTCTCTTCCGGTAAAAGGCTGAAATCAGCCACCGCAGCATCACTGCTGCCGGACACCATTCTCACGATCAATGCCTTCAGCGAGGCAAACTGCGCATCCATCCACACATCACTGAAGCTCTGCATCCGGAAATAATCGCCCCACTCACCAAGCTCAGTGGCCGACATTTCCGACAGCATCCGCCGCCAGTCTGCCCGCCGGAACTCCCGGGCAAGCCGCATGACAAACTGCATTTCCCGCGTCAGGACTTTTCCGGCGTCAGCGCCTCATGCTCATCATCCACGGCATTATCAATGGCCCCCATACCGCTCAGCGACAGAACCATCTCCGCCCCCGCACCCAGGGCATCATACGACCATGTTGTAATAACGGATGCGCAAAGCGTCTCTACATCCTTAGACTGATCCGCATTCCACAGTGAGCGGGAAACCAGCCAGGCATTGATATCCATCCCCATCCGCAGAAAAGCAATCTGTCGTTCAGCCTCCGGCAGTTCTCCCTCCCCGGCATCAAACTTTGCCGTTCGCTGCTGAACAAACGTCAGATATTCAATTCTCTGCAGCCCGGACAGCTCACTGAGCACCACGGACTGTTTTTCATAATTAAACGTGTCCTGTTTCAGAAACATCATGTTCTCCACCTGCAAAAAAGCCCCGAATAACCGGGGCAAATGATGAGTATCGTCCTGTTAACCTGCTGCGCTGACAGTCACCGCAGTCACAGCCACAAAATTCCCGTCAGCGGTCATGCCCACAATGCTGACACTGCCCTGCTTCACGCCTTTTACCGTGGCCACAAGTCCGTTCAGGGTAACCGTGGCAGTCTGTGGATCTGACGAATGCACACTGATCGCTTTGTCACTGGCTCCGTCAGGTTTTACTGTAAAGGTCAGCGTGGTGGTTGCTCCCACTTTTACACTGGCAGACGCCGGTGATACTGTCAGCCCGGTAACGCTCACGGTTTCAGTGCCTTCCTCTGCCAGATACGGACGCCCCACACCGCTGATTTTCACAGTGCGGGTCATCACGTCTTTTGAGGCAATGGTTTTACCCAGTGAGCTCAGCCAGCCACGGAAAACATCAACAGTGCCGTTGGGATATTTGATACGAAACGCGCAGACTTCACCGGAGTCGAACAACTGAACCAGTTTTTTCTGCCCGCTGTCACCCGGACGCCAGGCCAGCGTCGCCGAAGTATCACCAACGGATTTCTGCCCCTGGGTTGTCGTTTTCCAGTCTGCATCTTCATCATCGAGATAAGTGTCATCTTCTGCATCAGCGGTCATTTCGCCAGGTTGCAGATCCTTCACCATCGCAAGACGCAGCCAGTCAGTGTCCGACAAAGGGTTCGCAAACGCATCGCCGTTGCCGGTATACATCCAGAACGTCGTCCCCGCACCTTTCGTCTTTGCCAGTGGATTTGGTGTGGTCATTACCACCTCCTTAATTCGTGTACGTGATCTGGTACGTGATTTCCGCCATCGCCCAGGTGGCCATCTCATTATCACGTTGATAGTTAAAACCGAGTGGGATCAGGGTGTCGATGAGTCCGGAAAGTGCCGGTATATCATTCAGGGCAGGGAAAATGGTGCTCTCCATCCACATATCCAGCTCTGAATCCGGTGCCTGTGCCCGGATGAAGACGGCAATATGCAGAACAGCCTGCCAGTCATCTTCATCCGTCATTTTTCCGGTGTACTGAGCATCACTCAGCCACACCGCCACGGCAGGCAGTTCCTGCGCATCAATAAATGCCGGAAGCCCGTCAAAAAACGTGGCGCTGTCTCCACACTGTTCCCGAAGGCGTGCCAGTACGGCCTGGCGGATTTGTGTATGTCGGTTCATCGGGTCAGCCATAACCTCAGTTGTTGTTTTAGTGCATACCCCAGCTGTTTCGGCATTTCCGCAGCAATGATGTGGTCGCGGGCATCTTCAAATGCCTGTGTCAGCGGTCCGGACAGCGGGATTTTCACCACATCAATGGGGTAACGATTTTTGCCATCAATACGTCGCATCACATGCCAGCGACCATTCGCCAGTTGCTGAATAAACGCATCCCGGAAAAGATATTTACCCACCTTCAGCACACTGCCACGGTACTGCAGTTTTCCACCACGCCGGGCCAGTCTGACCCGGGCTGTCCCCAGCTTAATGGCGGGCAGATTGCCCCGGTTAACGCGGATCCTGACCGTCATTTTTCCTGACGGACTGGCTTTAAACACCCGGACACGCTGACGTACCAGTTTCAGGGGGATCCCTTTCACCTGGTTATCTCCCGCAACGGTATTCCCGGCAACCTGCCGGGTGGCAACCGAGACCGCTTTCTGTGCCACACGGTTTATCGCCCATGCGCTGGCCTGTGGCACCATACGGGTATCAAGGCTGTTCAGATTGCGGATGGCATTCTCAAGCCCCTTCATCCCACACCTCTTTACTCAATAAAGATCATTGGCTTACCGTTAAAACGTTCATGCCGTGTGACCGTCCATTGTTGTCCGTCATAAACAACGCGATCCCCGCGCCGTGGGCGGTATCCCGAAGAAAACACCACCAGAGAGACCGCAGGTCCGGACAGAGCATTCAGCTCTGCCAGTGTTTCTCCCGGGATCACAGTCATATCGACATCATTAATCGAGGCTGTCTTTCCCATCTTTCTGACCGTGATCGCATCCATACGCGCTGCCAGCCGGGAAAAGGGATCAGACATTGAGTTTTACCGGCACTTCTTCTGCACTGGTTCCGGCATCTGCCCAGACAACCCCGACCAGCGGCTCAGAGCCGCTGTTAGTCAGCTGAACTTTTCCTGACTTCAGATAAACCTTCTTACCCGTTTTCATGTCATCCGTTTTCAGCTTAGGCAGCATAAACACACCTTCGGTTATGCCGTCGCCTGTTTCTCCCTGTGGAATATCGGTCAGCGCCACCGCAAAAACATCCCCCACCTGCACCAGATCTCCGCTGCTGATGGCTGCACTGGCAACAATCGCCACCGTTTTTCCTTCTTCTACAAAATTCTTTGCCATAACTGTCTCCGCACAGCCCCGTTCAGGGGCTGATTTCAGGTACAAAAAAAGCCCTTACGGGCCATCAGAGTTGTTGTCTGCGACGTTTACGCCGTACATTTCACCAGGCCGCGGTGATCAACTGGCGCAACACCAGCGTCAATACGCACTTTCGTTGTCACGCCATCCACACTGAAGCCCTCCATCTGATCAATATATGGCGTATCCACACCGTTGAGATAAGCCACTTCAATCGTATCGGAGCCTTTGGACGCAGCCAGGTAGAAGGTGGTCTGGCTGTTATCATCAAGACGAGGCTCTGCAATAACGGTCGCAAAATCTTTCACCGGGTTAATAATACCGGCGTTAATGTCAGCCCCCTTGACACTTGAGGAGCGAATGACCTGGTTAGCAACAGACTCCATCGCCGTCGGTACCAGTACGAACGCAGGACGAATATTCAGATGACGCTCACCCTCTTTCTGAACGCGCATCAACTGGCGGGCTTTATCCAGCGATGCCACGTCCATTGCCGCGCTCTCCAGTACGTTTGCATGTTTCGCTTTATCGAACAGACTTACATTATCTGTGGAGATTTTCGGGTTAGACGTCAGAATGGCATAAACCAGATCGGCAATAGTGGATTTCGCCGCACGGCCCAGCTTCATCGGGACATCGGTCAGCATATTCAGATCATCATTGATAATGGCCTGACGGGTGATACTGAACAGCTCGCCATAGGTCGCCAGTGCAATAGTGGCCTGTTTATCTCCGGTGGTGACGTATTTATATTCTGCCCCTTCACGCACCTGACGCAGAGCACTGAAGCCCCCCATACCCACACGATGGGCAATTTTAAAATCAGACAACTGACCTTTCCGCGTCCACTGTTCATAGGTTTCAGGGGCATCTTCCCAGCCCTGCAGAATGGCTTTGTTCGCAACATCCAGCAGAATATTACCGAAGTCAGACGTACTGTGTGTGAACGCCGCACCGACCATCTGCATCGGGTTATAACTGGAAACACCAATACCACGTTCAGTCAGTGACATACGGGCATATTCACGCAGGGTCATCCCGTTGTAGACATTATCACGTTCAGTTTTTTCAAACCCGGCGCGCGCCATCAGCGCCTGGCGGATCCCGTCCCCCACAAAATTACCGTTACCGGCATAAATATGAGCCGGGGTATTTTTATTGGATGGCGTGGACTCGCGCCCCATCTCGTTCAACAGCTTTTCGCGGGCCTGCTCCAGCGAACATTCAGGATCGGCAAGACACTGAGCCTGCAACGACTGATAACGCCCGCCAAACATGGCAAACAGATCATTAATACCGTTTACACGCGCTTTTTGCTCTGCCAGGACCTGCGCACGGATGCTGTTTTCATCCACCACGGGTGCTGCTGCCTGCACTGGCGTCCGGGAGGCTGCAGGTCCATCATCCTGTACGCGTGGAGCACTGTTGCGTGGCGGAGTAATCATATTTCGAATGGATTCCGGCATCTTTTTAAATTCCTCTGTACGTTTTGACTGAATACATGCCATTGCCTTAACGGCTGGTGTCACCTGATCAGCAAATCCCTGTGCCAGACATTCGGCACCGGACATCCAGGTCTCATCCGCCAGCATGGCAGCAATTTCATCGGTGGTTTTCCCGGTTTTCTGTGCATAAGCGGGTAACAGAACCGCCTCAACTTTATCGAGCAGGTCGGCATAGGTGCGCATGTCCTCCGCATCACCGCCCGTAAAGCCAAATGGTTTATGAATCATCATGAAGGAGTTTTCCGGCATAATGACCGGGTTTCCCACCATCGCAATGACCGACGCCATTGACGCCGCCACACCGTCGACATAAACGGTAATGGACGCACCATGTGTTTTCAGTGCATTAAAAATGGCGATGCCTTCAAAGACATCGCCACCCGGTGAATTAATATGGAGATTAATGTGGGTGATATCGCCCAGTGCATTCAGATCACTGATAAACTGCTTCGCCGTAACACCCCAGAAACCAATCTCGTCATAAATATAAATATCCGCGTCACTCTGGTGACCTGCCTGCATCCTGAACCAGGAATTATTCTTCGGACTGGTCGTCGGTGTGCTGCGGCTCCTGTCGTTTCGTTGCGGCACTGCTGCCTCCTTTATCACTGGCCGGATCGGTATCAAATACCAGATCCAGCTTGCGGTTTTCATCAATTTCGGCCTTGCGCCGACGTTTGACATCATCTGGATTACGACCACCTGCACGTACCCAGTCTGATTCTGTCGCCGCTCCACCACGAATCTGAATTTTCCAGGCCTCAGCCTCCTTAACAGGGTCAATCCACGGCATCACCGGTCCGGAATACACCGCGGTATACAGTGAAGAACGATCAAGATCGCGGGGTAGCCTGATAACACCGGATGCCACAGCCTGTTTCAGCCAGGCACGATACATCGGGCGGGTGACGGCACCAATAAACCAGTCCTGCAGGATCAGGTAGCCATCAGTGGATTCAACCAGCTCCTGACGCTGGGCGCTGTAAGTGCCGTTATAGTTGCGCGCTGTACTGGAAAAACTCAGACGACTGCCCGCCGCCACGGCACGCAACTGACCATTACGAAAAGTTTCAAGATTAGGATTGGGGCGATCCGACTTCACCATTCCGATTTCTTCGCCGGGTTTCAGATCGTCGTAAATAATGCCTGGCTGAATGGTAAGCTCGCGTTCCTTATCCTTGCTGCCATTACCATCCGGTTCATAGCTCTGCCCGTCGCCTTTCCGGATGTACATCCCCAGAGCAGCGGCGATCCTTGCTGCAGTCAGCTCAGAATCTTCATACTCTTTCAGGGCACTGAGGCGGATCAGCACACCGGACAACAAAGACGTCCCGCGCATCTGGTGCAGACGGCGAACAAATTTAAGATGCAGCATTCGCTCTGCATCCACTTCTTTGGTTTCCATCTGCCGTCCGGATACGGGACGGCTTTTATACACCAGATATTTTTCGGGACGCCCCCAGTCATCAACAAACACGCCCTGATTCAGCCTGTTGCTCTCATCACTGGTCATGGGAATAAAGTCCGGCTCGAGCGCCTCCAGCCAGAAATGAACACCGGCAGAAGGCGTCAGGCTGTTTATGCGCCCGGAAACCATCTGGGCAAACACCTCACCATCGCGCAGCCAGGTACGCAACATCAGACGTTCCAGCATCGGACGGGTAAACTGCCCGGTGACTTCCGGACTGACAGACCATTCACTCCATCGGGTGCGTATCTCCGCTGCCAGATCACGGGCAATGGCCCCATTGCGTAATACCGGATGTGGCTCGACAATAATCCCGTTTTTCCCCACCACCCGTTCTTCCAGCTTGTCAAATACACCAATGACCAGATCGTGGTTGTTATCAAGGTAACGGGCCTGCTCACGTAACGACACGGCCCCGTACTGGCTTAACTGGTCGGCAGTTCGGTTTTCCCGCCGGGCTTTGTGTGTCCGCGTCGTTTTTACGGCCTCATAAGCCTGGATCACCGCACGGGAACGCAGCCTTGCCGCTTTCCATCCTGGTGAAAAAACGCCAATCACATCATCAAGAATTGCCATCAGAACCTCGCAAGCCGGTACCCGGGATGCCCCCGTCGTCGTGTAATCAGAGCCGCAAGGCGGCGCTCCCACTCCTGCCGTCCCTGCCGGATCTCAGATAAGTTTTCCATGGTCATCTGCTGACCATTAAAGGTGACGGATTTTCCGTCCAGCACCGCCATTTCAGCTTCCGTATAACGCTGAATCATGGCTTCGATATCATTCTGGTTCATAACCATCCTCCGGAAGTCAGCCAGGGGTTAACATCGTCAGTTACTGTTTTCTTCCGTTTTTGTTTTTTAACAGGCGTGGATACCGGTTCCGGTGTGGGTGACGGTTCGGTACTGTCCGGGACACACTCCAGCCAGGTTTCCCGGCTCGCCCACTCCGGTGCATCCGGCCAGCGGATCTTTTCGTATCCATGCAGAATGACCAGAGCCTCGGCATACACCATCAGGTCAAAAGCTTCGTTGGCACCGCGACCCGGCTTACTCCATTTCCCGTCACTGCTCCGCTCTTCATACGTCAGTTCGTCGTAAAACCAGCTCCCCAGCCAGTCAGGGAAATGCACATAGCCGGGACCTGGCGAGTCACGCCATAACGCGTTATTCACCCGGTCTTTCAGGGCATCCGTCTGAAGAAGCCAGAGCGGTACATCACCTGCGGCCTGCGCCCGTCGGCCCGTTCGTCCGGTGTTATCAGGGAATGTACGGGTGATCAGTTTTGCGCGCCGGATGCTGTCGCCCTTAAACAGGTAAATACGTTTACCAAGGCCATCACGACGGCAACGACGCCAGAATTTATAGGCATTATCAGTGACTCCGTCTTCACCGCCGGAGTCCACCGCCATTGCCATCAGTCGCATTTGTTGAGAAGGATCGGAGGCCAGCGGCCAGCTTTTATGAAAAACATCCGTCAGCAGGACATCCCAGTCTTCCGGATAGCTGGCCGGATCAATTCGCTGGCTCTCCCCGTCGCTGTCACCGCGCAATGACTGCGTGATGTTGTAACGATCAATAATCCAGCGTTCGCCACGGCTGCCATAGCCCGTTACCTGAACCACAAAACGGCGATGACGTCCCGCCTGCACATCAACTGTCGCCACCAGGAAATTAACGCCATCCGGCACACTGCGGGAAGGAACTGGCTCTGCCCGCTGCTCAAGCAGTTCACTTTTTCGTTGCTCCATGCTGGCACGGGGAAGATAAGGTAATCCCCAGTCGGTATTGATAACCGTCTTGAGTGTTTCTTCACTTCCGGTTGTCTCGTATTCCTGTTCTGCAGCAAGCAGTTTGTAAACGAGTTGCGAGAGTGTCTGGTAAGCAGCTGCCGGACCCTCCATCCAGAATGACGCAATACGTGAGCGTCGGGGATCACCATAACGACTGCCATCCGCATTGATGGATTCACCATCCCGCAACCAGACCCCACGTCCGTTCAGCTCACGTTTTTGTTCAGGCATAATCCGTCCTGAACAGGAAGGACACTGAATATAAGCCGCCTCACTTGCCAGCACGGGATCGGCAATATCACGGAAACCAGCAACCACATCGCCGCAGGGCTGAAAATACTCACCACAGTGTGGACAGGGCCAGTACCAGCGACGGCGATCGCCACGGTTATAGAGCGACAGTATCCCCGTGGTTGGTGGAGCCTCATGCGGTGAAGTCCGTCGCCATTTCACATCCTTCACATCCCTGCCGGGGGAACTCTCCACCAGCGTCATACCACTGGACATAAATGTGGTGGTACGTTTTGAGGCAAGAGAGAAGGCATCCCCCTCGCCATCAATATCTTCCGGAAAACGGTCATAATCCGTCAGCGCCACGCATTTATAATCTGATGAGGACATGATATTGACTGACGGCCAGCCGATTTTCAGGTAGTTGCCAGCAAGGAATGTTCTGTCATAAACGTTGTTGTCATTTTTGTTCGGACTCAGGCGACTGACCACTTCCGGGCTGACGCGAAACGTTCTGGCAAGTCGTTTTTTGGAGTGTTCGCGGGCTTTTTCCTCCGTCATCTGAATGATCAGCATATCAGCAGGATCGCAAATCACGTTGTAAATCACCCAGCCGTCAATCAGGCCGATAGTCTTGCCAGTTCGTGCCGGGCCAACAAATATCACTGCGTCGTATTCACGCGAGGCCAGGCAGTTCATCGGCTCAATAACATACGGTGCCACCAGCGGATCCCACGGGACTGAGTTCCCGGCCCCCATGGGCACCCGCATATACTGAGCAACGGCATCAGCAACCCGCATTCGTCTCGGTGCGCGAAGGATATAACCTGAATCGGTTCGTGCTGCCTTTGCGGTTTCCTGATTCAGCATTACTCCTCCTGCTGTAATTCCTCCTCATCATCCGCACCTGCTTCGGTCACCCGCAGGGCTATCTGATCGCGCAGATCATCAATAATGGACTGAACACGGCTCACAGCGGCAGGCTGCAGGCCGCAGTCACGTTCCAGAATATCCGGTAATGTCTCCAGCACCTGCACGACCGCTTTTGCCCAGATGGCAAACTCCCGTCTGACATCACTGGCCGGAATGAGTTGTGCCGTTTCCTGTTCGAACTTAAGACGCTCACGTTCAGACTGATACCAGGCTTTGCGTTCATGTGGATCCATTTCGCCCTCAGCAACCGGCGGTGGTAACCCCATAAATTCAGTCAGAATATCGGTCAACCGGTATAGCTTGAGTTTGTCATGTCCACCAGCGGGACGAATGTTTTTCAGTCTTGCCACGACAGTCTGGCGGTGCAGACCAGATAAAGCCGCCAGTTGATTAATATTCAGCACCAGGTTTTTCAACTCATGATCCATATTTCCTCCGGAGAGCTTTAAACATGCATCGTGCGAACAACTTTAAGAAAACGCGTTCGATGTCGAACAAAAAACACTCAATTCGACATACAAAAAACAAACAACCATTAATAATCAATAAGATGCAAAGATGATGGTGGCCGATAAAAATGCAAAAACTAGCCTTTTTCCGCGACGCTCCCGCCCCGTGGCAGGGACCCCCACTGGGAGGACCCGACAGCCTGACAACCGTGACGAGCATCTGAAACAGAGCGTTACATAATGGCATGGGGATAATTCAGAAGGACATCACAGCATGCCCACACAAATTAGTGTGAGTGTCCTGTTTCTTACTACGCGCAGGACTGACGAGCATGAGGGGAAAATACGCGAACCGAAATGCCTTATCTTCAGAAATGCAGCCGGCATCCGAACTGGACGATATTGTAAATTCACCTAAATACGAGGCATTGCTGTAGTTGAATTGCAGTACTGTATTAGCCTTACAGTGACAGAATACGATATTGACTCTGTCACTTGTGAAATGGTCAGAATGGTTAGCAGTTATGGTGATCAGTCAACCACCAGGGAATAATCCTTCGTATTCTTATCGTGCTTTACTAACGCGGCCTCAATTGCCCTGAATGCTTCCAGAGATACTTGATGTTCTATACATGCAATTACAACATCCGGGTAACCCATCGAAATGGTGCTATTAAGCATAGTTTTTACACGAACCTGCTCCTGGGAGGGGGCATCAGTGTATTGATCTTTATGCATTTTGTCGCTCCATTCGTTTGCTCTTCACTTGCGGCTAAAAATATAACGTCAAATCACTCAGCATGAAAGAGTGAAAGTTTCAGCGCGTTTCCCTTACATAATCTGTCGTTTGTATTCTCTTCAGGCATACCGGAAAGACTAGGTATTGTCACACAACCAATACCATTGACAATCGAGATTTATATCTATTCGGTAATGTTTAAATATAACAAAACCCCGTAAAAACGAGGTTTATGGGTAATTTGTATTGTTGAATAGCATCTGATGAGAAATTGATGCTAATACTATAAACATGCTAGATTAAATCAATCTTGATATCATAGCTTTCAAGACCAGTCATTTTTTCCCGTGCAGTAAACTGGATACTGGTAACTTCTTTCCCGGTCTTTTTCTTAAGCTCAATGATTTTTTTTGTTATATATTCAGAAATATCTGCTTCTGTTTTTGTTTTTAACTCTTCAATGTTCATCATTTCCTCTTTTAGTCTGTTATGACTGTCCTGGTACACAGTAGTGTCAATTATATGGAGCAAACGTATAAAAGATAAGATGAAACATCGCAATAATCAACATACGACGGTCTAAATTTCACACAAACAGATAAAGATGATTATCATTTATTATCAATGCATTAGAATCAAATCAATTCAAGAGTCTCATTGCTGCTTCCAGAATTTCTTCTGAAGTTACATGTCGATCCGCTGCTACATAAATGACTTTATGATCTCCGGTCAGAGATGGAAACCCTGCAGCCATTACAGTGAGGTGTGTTGTTTCGCCATTTGGATATTCACGCATGATGGTGTTAACTCCGGTCATCACTGGCACTACCATTGCTGGTTCAGAGTTAAAAAAAACTATTATTTTTTTCATAATGTTACCGTAATATGTGAGTATCCATCGACTAGACACTAAGCAAAAAAGCTCCCGAAGGAGCCTTCATTTTCACTTTCTTAAATCTAACGACAGATGGCTAACATTTAAGTATTGTGAAATATTATCAAATGTAATCATCATTGATTTACAAAAGAT
>OLNV01001583.1_pt1 | contig 14670 bp, 14 predicted proteins | sample 1672891 | NCBI WGS metagenome assembly OLNV01 (sample SAMEA3136734, study PRJEB25190) | human gut metagenome | biome: human gut; feature: human-associated habitat; material: faeces | place: Austria | collected 2013 | reverse complement strand
ATGCGGATGCCTGTGCATTATTGATCAGGACATCAATTCTTCCGAATGTGTCGATTGCCTGCTTTACTACGTTCTGTACTGTTGCTTCATTATCAGCCCCCGCGCTGACATCAGCCTGTACAGGTAATACTTTGATACCATAGAGTCTCTCCAGTTCTTCTTTGGCATCTTCGAGTTTCTTTACATTACGCCCGGTAATTACCAGATTCGCTCCTTCTTTTGCGTAAGCTGTTGCAATTCCATATCCAATAGATCCGCAGCTTCCATCACTTAATACGGCTCTTCCGCCGCCTGTGATAATTGCAGTCTTTCCTGTTAAAAATCCCATAATCAATTTCTCCTTCCTGCTGTCCTTCAACTAGCATATGATTATAATAGCAGAGTTCAGGTCGGAATTCAATACGGAATTGCGTCTATTTTCTGACAATATAGTTAATTTTTTAATTATCGCAAAGACAGTTAGAATACAGAAACCTCATTGGATAAGGGGTTGTTTGATATATATCTACAACATATACAATAGTGCATTGCAGATACATGCAGCGATATTGCTGCCACCTTTTCTTCCCCGTGCAACGATCGACGGAGTCTCTTTCAGGCTCAGGATCAGTTCTTTCGACTGAACTACATTCACAAATCCTACCGGTACTGCAATGATCAGTTCTGGCCGGATCTTCCCCTCTTTTATAAGCTCATACAGACGAACCAGTGCTGTCGGTGCATTTCCGACCGCAAAGATCACATCCCGGCCAAGTGCCGCTGCCTTGTCCATACTTGCTGCCGCCCTGGTCGTACCATTTGCCTTTGCTGCTGCCGCTACATCTTCATCCGACATAAAGCAGTACACTTCACTGCCAAACTCTGCAAGTTTTCTTTTATTGATCCCGGCCTTTCCCATCTGCGTATCTGTCACGATCGGTGTTCCTCTTCGGATTGCATCCATCGCATGCTCTACTGCCCCCTCAGAGAAAACCAGGTTCTCCGCATAATCAAAATCCGCACTGGTATGAATGCAGCGTTTTACGATCAGTTCTGTCCCGGGAACAAGTTTCTTATCTCCCAGTTCTTCCGTAATGATTTCAAAACTGCGTTTCTCAATTTCTGATGGCAGGACTTTTTCAATTTCCGTCAACATTTTCATTTTCCGAATCACCTTTTTCCTTCTTCCCACTTCTTATTGCCTGCGTTAGTAGTCTTTTTTCAGGCATATTCCTGCCTGCGTTTCTTTCTCTACCGGAGTCTTGTTCCGATCCCGCAGACTACACGGTCTACCCGCTGTGCCTGTGCCGCAAGGTCTGTCATAAGCCTTCCATGAGCCTCTCTGTATTTCCGCTCAAATGCATCCACAGGGACTAATCCATATCCGATCTCATCGCTGATCAGAACCAGCCCTTTTCTTCTGTTCATCAGCAGTCCGGTCAGTTCCTCCGTCTCACGCCCATCTTCCATCCACCGACGGACTAACTGCTCAAAATGGACAATCCCGTCAATTTCCGTCAGCTCCTTTTCAAGCTGCTCCGGCTGACATTCTGCTCCATCATACCAGCAGATCTTTGAATATAACGTTTCTGCGTACTGCAATTTCCCCTGGAATGCCCCGCCAATAATCAGATGAACGTTCTTCCTTTCCGGATCCTTTCCGGTTTTTTCATAATTTTTCATAGTATTTTCCTTATGATGATCCACAGCAGATTCCACCAGTCTTCCCGGTATACAGCCGGCATCTTTCTTCCAGATCCATGGAATCCCATAGACAACCTCTGTCACCTGATCTGCCATCCCGGCAAGATTCCGGTTAATCTCACCAAGAACTTTCTTATAGTTTTTCATTTCCACGGAATCAGGAACGGATTCTGAAAAAACCTCATTTGTGACAATGACCAGATTTCTGCTCTGCTCCTTCAACCGCCTGATTCCTTCGATCACAGAGCGGACAGTATCCTTTCCCGCCCCCTGCTCCATATAGAGTTCATTCGCCACCAGATTGGACATACATTCCAGCAGGATCGAACTTTCACTTAGTCTTTCTGCTCCTTCCTGTCCGGAAAATTCCTTTTCTATGCACTCTGACAGACCGGTATACCATTCCAGTGTCCTGAATCCTTTTCCGGCACGCATCCAGCGGTGTTTCTCAATCTTGCGTTCCGTTTCACTTCCATAGGGATACATGGTCGCAATATAGTAAAGCCTGCCTGTCCCCTGCTGCAATCCGCAGATCTTCTGTTCTGCATAGGCAGATTTTCCACTGCCGCTGCCCCCTGTCACGACTTCCATCATAACTCTATCACATCCAGATCTTCCGGCACATACAGATTTCCATGATAAAATTTCCTGCCTTCTGCCAGATACATTTCCTGTCTTTTCAGAATATTTTTATCCTCGGTATGATAAAGGATCAAATTCTCTACATTCAGTCTTTCTCCCAGCTCGCATGCATCCTTCACCGTGGAATGATGCTTTTCGTATGGTTTAAACTGATCTGCCTCACCAAACAGACAGAATGCTTCATGCAGAAGCCACTGACTGTTCTGTGCATACACCTTTTCCGCTTCATTATACGGTTCATCACCGCAGCAGGTCAGCTTTTTCCCCGGTTCAAGTTCCATGGAAAATCCAAACTGCTTCGCTTTTGTGGAATGGATATCAAAAAATGTCACCGGTTTCCCTATGATCTCTCTTTCTTCTCCATCCTCTACCACAACCATATGAAGCCTTTTTCCTAAATTTTTCGTCTCTTTTTCAGACAAAACTTCCCCGGCGATCTTCTCAAGAATTGCGATCACCTCTTCATGTCCGTAGATTGTCGCCTCGCCATCATAAGTTCCCCGGTTCATATTCTGAAGGATCATTCGCATCATCCATATAATTCCCAACAGATGATCGATATGCTTATGGGTAACAAAAATATCCCTCATCTCTTTCCAGTCAAGCCCGGCAGACTTCAACTGATGCAGGATCATACTTCCGCCTCCACCATCAATCATAAAATGGTTTTCCTTATTACTGATGACAAAACACGTATTATAGCACTCCGTGACTGTGGCATTTCCCGTTCCAAGAATCGTTAATTTCATCCGTTCCTCCTGATTTCGTCCTGTTCTCCTGATTTCATTTTATTTTTTCAAACTGCCTGATCCATTTTAAAATGCAAAATCTGCATAATCTTCCGGCAGAAAACGATGATAGATGATATGACAGCCTTCATCTTTAAAGCAGTAAATATAGGAATCTTCCGGATCATCTGCAAAGCTGACTCTGTAGTCAAATTCTCCGTTGTCCATCTCATGGATCTCCACCTTTTCCGAATGGGAACGGAACAGATCAAAGATTTCCTCCATCGTACAGTCATGCTTCTGCAACAGTCCGATCAGCTCTTTGATAAACTCATTTTCTTTCATCTGCTCATGCACATACTCCACTCCCTCTTCCGGGATATGAAAGCAGAACCGCTCTCCCTCATTGGTCACTTCCACCTGTCCCAGTCTCTGCTTTGTATACTCCGGAAACCAGTTCAGCTTTTCCAGCATCCCGGTCACATCTCCCTCTACCTGAAAGAAATGGTTCAGGGAACTGAGCGGATAATAAAGCCGTATCTTTTCCTTTCTGTAGCCAAGCTTTGCCTGCTCCTCCTTTATCACATCCATAATACTCTTCTCAAGTCTTGAAAAATCCATCCTGTTGTCCTCTTGCTATCTTTTTCTGTCTTCTCTTTTACTTCTTTTCGTCTTCTTTTTTCGTTCTCTGTTCTTCTATATTAATTCTGCCAGCGGATCTGTTCCCCCGTGATCAGCGGATATCTGGAAAGTTTTGTTCCGTCAAGTTCCTCCCGGTACAGATCCACAGCAGTGATCTGATGATTCTCATAGGTTGTATAATAGTAGATTCCCTTCGATGCATTACAGCAGGAAGTATACAAGGTAATCTCATACTTTCCGTCTGCCACTTCACAGCAGCCTCTCTGCTGATCCACCGAACCTAAAATATGGAAAAACTGGCTGATGCTTTCCAGTTCTGAATCTCCTGATTTTGCATTCATTTTTGTAAATGCAACTTTCGCAAAACGGGATGCCGATGACAAATCTCCCGGAAGTCCCATTGCTCCCATTCCCCGGCTGTATGCTGTCAGATTCAGTTTCTCTGAAAAATGATTTTCCGGCTGTCTCGGTGACAGATGCATGTAATTATTCAACTGAAACATCTGCTGTTCAAAAGATGGATTGTTCGTCAGCACACCCACCGGATTTTCATGCACTTTCAGCCCGTCCTTCATCGATTCTACCGTGATGGCTTCTTTCTCATCTGCGATGATCCAGTGAAGCTGTGCTGCCGGAAGCTGTTCACTGAACGGTGTCCCGACCAGATTCATCCGGCTTAACAGTTCTCTGACTTCTCTGACCGAAGCACACTGGCTCAGTATCCATGGAATCAATTCATACTGGCAGACATTTTCTTTTCCGTCTTCTGCCTCATCTATCTCCTGATAGACTGCATTTCCGACAAAGTTGAGTCCCGCCATGCCGACACCCTTTTCATTGACTGCATCATAATACAGCGGATAATCTTCTGCCACATAAGCCATTCCTATCAGGGCATAATGGGATTCCATTTCTCCCATATACCGGAACGGGATCTTATAATTTCTCGGAGTCACCGTCACTTCATCTCCATAAGAAAATTCATAATCGAGTGTTCTTCCAAAATAAAAATCCTTCGTCTTATAAGTTGCTGCTGTACACATTCTGCTTTTCACCTCTGCTTTTTTTATTCTGCTCCCCGCCAAGTAGCTTTTCCCGCTTTACTGCACAAAAATATACGACCGATCCACGCAGATGGAAATGCGTCACCTGATAATCCTGGGACAGTCTCAACTGCAAAGAAGTCTGGGTTTCAAAAGGTCCTTTGAACCACCCTTTTTTCATCAGAAACCATTTTACAAAACGGTCCGTCTTCCCGGATCTTCCCTCGATGTAGAAGCATCCGATCAGCCTTCCGTTTTTCTTTAATACGCGGGTCATTTCCGACAGGGCTTCTCTCTTATCTTCCACCGCATTCAGCCGGTCAATACTCAGTACGGCATCAAAACTTTCATTACGAAACGGCAGCTTCGCACAATTTCCCTTCTTTACGGTAACATGATCCAATCCGTCTCTTGCAAAACGCTTTTTTGCCAGGTCAAGCATTTCCTCGTCTTCGTCATAACAGATGATCCTCGCATCTCTCATCCATGAGTATTTCCGGTAAGTAAAAAGTCCTGTTCCTGCCGGTACATCCAGCAGTCTCCCCTTAAAATCCTCCGGAATATACTTCAGCATGGCTTTTACAATCTGCTTTTTACTTACTCCATTCCAGAAAAGCTTTCTATACAGCCTTGTCCATAATTTTTTCCCAAGAAGCACATCCTCATAAAGTTCTGTTCTGTTTTCTGCCTCACTGTGCTGTTCTTTCATTTTTATTCTCCCCTGATCTGTCTCTGTATATATTCTCCCCTCAGATTCCGATTCTCCTTCTGCTTTTCCAGCAGGATCACTTTCTCTCAAATTTCAGTACCCTTGTCTGAAGCGGTGCAAGGACCTCACTGCCTGTTCCATAAATCTCCTGATATTCACCTGTCACCGGAACAACCACTTCTTTGCGGCTGAAATTTTGAATAAACAGATACTCTGCATTTTCCGACTGACGTACATTGACAGATACCCCCTCCGGAACAGCCTCTGCCAGACTTTTTACACCGGCTTCTTCTGCTACGCCTTTAAATAAATCGTCATAAAATGCCTGCTCCATATCTGCCCCTACATAATAGGCATGTCCCTCACCATACGCTTTATGTGTCACAAGCGGTGATCCCGCATAAAAATCGTCTGCATAACGCATCAGGACTTCTGCATCAGAAACTTCCGACAGTTCGCAGAGATTTTTACACTCATAAACTTTCTGCAATCCCAGGCGGTTTCCATGCTCCGGTATTCCATGGTTTGATTCCCAGTCAAATAAAGCATCGATCTCTGTACTGCGGACTCCCGTCACATCCATCAGTCCATAAGGTGTACCTCCAAGGAAACATTTATCCGTCTCATCCACAAGACCTGACCAGTAGGTCAATACCAGAGTTCCTCCCTGTGCCACATACTCTCTGAGACGTTCTTCGTATTTCTCACTGAACAGATACGCCATCGGCACTGCCAGGATCTTATAATCAGAAAGTGCATGCTCCATGGAGATCACGTCCACATCCAGTCCTTCTGCCCGCAAAGCTCTGTACTGCTTCAGAACGCACTCCTGATAATGCATATCCTCGTTTCTTGGTCCCTGTGCATCCTTTAATGCCCAGTCATTCTCACGGTCATATAAAACCGCTGCCCTTGCACACGTCACACTGCCTGTCACTTCCTGAAGCTTTTCAAGTGCCTCTCCCACTTCTGTCACTTCCCTGAAGACACGGGTATCATTTCCACCGTAATGATCGATCACTGCACCATGAAACTTTTCAGATGCTCCCTGGCTCTGACGCAGTTGAAAATACAGGACACTGTCTGAACCATGGGCGATTGCCTGCAGAGACGCTGCCAGAAGCATTCCCGGTTTCTTCAGCTTATTGATCGGCTTCCAGTTCGTTGCAGATGGGCAGGATTCCATCATCAGGAACGGAGCTTTTCTGATACTTCTCATCAGATCATGCTGCATTCCTGCATCTGTTGCCGTCAGCCACTCTTCTTTTTTATGCCATCCCGGATAATTATCCCAGGATATAATATCTACATCTTCCCTGAACTTTTTATAATCCAGTCCGTCATAATCATACATCAGATTCGTCGTCACCGGGATTTCCGTTCCAGTCTCCCTGAGAGCTGCTATTTCCGCCTTCATGAAATCGACTGTCTGTTCCGTCACAAACCTCTTCCAGTCCAGCTTTAATGCGTGAAGCTCATTTTCTCCCAGTGAAGAAGGACTTTCGATCTGAGAAAAGCTCTGATACCGGTGACTCCAGAATGTCGTACACCACCGGCTGTTCAGATTCTCAATCATACCATATTTCTTTTCCAGCCACTCCCGGAACTTCTCCTGACAAAGCGGACAATGACATTCTCCACCAAATTCATTGGAGATATGCCACAGGATCACACCCGGATGCTTTCCGAACTTTTCTCCCAGCCTGCGGTCGATCTCTGCCACTTTTTCTCTGTATACCGGTGAGGTATAACAGTGATTATGTCTTCCACCGAACAGATTTTTCTCCCTCTTTTCATTCACACGCAGTACTTCCGGGTACTTATCAGAAAGCCATTTCGGTCTTGCACCGGACGGTGTGGACAAAATTGTAGAAATTCCCTCTGCGTAAAGTGAATCAATCACTTTTTCGAGCCAGTCAAACTGATAATTTCCCTCTTCCGGCTCCAGCATCGCCCAGGAGAACATTCCTACAGATACCGTATTGATCTTTGCCTTTTTAAAATACTCAATGTCCTTTTCCAATATATCCGGGCGGTCCAGCCACTGCTCCGGGTTGTAGTCTCCGCCATGTAAAAGATGTCCATATTTAATCTGTCTTCCCATATCTGCAACTCCTCCTGTTATTCCATCATTTTGTAAATTGCCTTCATATCCAGACTTTCTCTAAGTATATCGGCCAGTTGATCATATTGCTCTTCTTTATAGCTATTCCAGTCTTTTCCCTCAATCTGCAGGGTACCATAACCTTTCTGCTTCAGTATAGCAGAAACAATTCCTTCTGACACCAGTTTTTCATCAAAAATACCATGCACATAACAGCCATAGACATTTCCGTTCTGCGCCCCATCTTCATGATATCCCTGTGGTTCTCTGTTTCCTTCTTCCCTCATTGAAACCAGCCTGTCTGATTTTGTATCCACTTCTGATCTTCCCATATGGATTTCGTATCCATTAAACCGGATTCCTTGCAGTTCTTTCAAAATACCGCCCATATCCCGGAATTTCCCTTCTACTCTCGTTCTTCTCTTTTCCTGTCCAAATACAGTGCAGACCGGAAGTAACCCCAATCCCTGTACTGTGCCTTTTTCTTCTATTCCGTCCGGATCCTGTATTTCCCTGCCGAGCATCTGATAGCCTCCGCAAATACCGAAAACCGCCCCTCCATTTCCACTGTAGCGAAGAATTTTCGCCTCCAGACCATTCTGACGCATCCACAGCAGATCACTGATCGTATTTTTACTGCCCGGAAGGATAACCAGATCCGGCTGTCCGAAATCTGCCGGAGATGAAATATACCGGACCGAAACTTCTTCGATTGCCTCCAGCGGTGCAAGATCCGTAAAATTTGAGATCCTTGGAAACCGGATCACCGCAATATCCACAAGTCCCGGCTTTTCCTTTTTATGGAATCTTTCCGTCAGGCTGTCTTCCTCGTCGAGATCCAGATAAAAATACGGCACAACACCAAGAACCGGGATATCCGTTCTGTCTTCCAGCATTTTCAGTCCCGGCTCTAAAATGGATACATCTCCCCGGAACTTATTGATCACAGTTCCTGCGATTCTCTTCCGTTCCTTTTCTTCCAACAGCATAACGGTTCCTGCAATCTGGGCAAAGACACCTCCCCGGTCAATATCTCCCACCAGCAGTACAGGTGCATCCACCAGTTCTGCCATTCCCATATTGACGATATCATCCTTTTTCAGGTTGATCTCTGCCGGACTTCCTGCACCTTCGATCACAATCACATCATACTTTTTTTCCAGTTCCCGATATGCCTCTAAAATATAAGGAATATAATCCCGCTTATGACGGTAATATTCTACTGCAGACATCACCCCGATTGGTTTTCCGTTGATGATAACCTGCGAACCTGTATCATTGGTAGGCTTTAACAGGATCGGATTCATACTCACTTCCGGTTCAATCCCTGCTGCTTCTGCCTGCATTACCTGGGCCCGCCCCATCTCAAGACCATTCTGGGTAATAAAAGAATTTAATGCCATATTCTGCGATTTGAAGGGTGCAACTTTGTATCCATCCTGCTTAAATACTCTGCAAAGTCCTGCTGCTATGGCACTTTTTCCCACATTTGACATTGTTCCCTGGATCATAATACATTTCGCCATCTTTTCAGCTCCTCTCGTTCAACACCTGCTTCATACATTCCAGTAACCGGTCATTTTCTTCCGGCAGCCGGACAGCCAGCCTGTACCAGCCATTCCCGAGTCCCCGGTAATTTGCACAGTCCCGGATCAGGATTCCCCGCTTCTTCAACTCTTCAAACCAGTTGATCTCACTGTTAAAAAGAAGAAAGTTCGCCTCCGACGGAATGTACTCTATTCTCAGATTTTCCAGTTCTTTTTCCATTCTTTCCCGCTCTGACTTTACCAGTTGCCGTGTCTGCTCTTCTCTGTGGTCTTCCTTCAATGCTGAGAGTCCCGCAGCCTGTGCCGGAGTTGATACGCTCCACGGCTGACGTACCGTCTCCATCCGTTCCAGCAGTGCTTTATCAGAACTGATCCCGTACCCAAGACGGATTCCCGGAACTGCATAGATTTTTGTAAAAGCCTGCAATACGAACAGATACCTGAACCTGCCGGTCTCCAACTGCATGGATGCCTCTTCCCCTGAAGTCAGGAACTGCACAAAACATTCATCCAGCACCAGTCTGACCCGCTCTTTTTCACACTTTTCAGCTATTTTAATAAGAAACTCCTTTTCCACTGCCTGTCCCGCCGGATTCGACGGAGAGCATAAAAATAAGAAATCCAGTTCTGATGTGATTTTTTCTGTCAGATCCGTTCCCAGACGAAAATTATTTTCTTTTTTTACTTCATGATACAGGATTTCACATCCTACCGTCTTTAAAGCCTGCTCATATTCTGAAAATGCCGGTATCACGATCATTGCTTTTTGAGGTTTTTCTGCCAGTACCAGTGAAAATAAAAGATCTGCTGCTCCATTTCCGATCACAAACTGTTCTGCTGCCAGTCCCTTTTTTTCTGCCAGTGCATTTCTTAATTCCCTGCTCTGGCTGTCGGGATACTCTCCGATCCTCTGCAACGACCGGGCTGCCGCTTCAACAACTGCATCTGCAGGTCCTAATGGATTTACATTAATGGAAAAATCCAGTAAATTTTTATATGTATAAATATCTCCGCCATGTGCGTACTGCATCTCTTACTCCTGCTCTTCTCTCTGCTGCTCCAGTAACCGTTCCAGTTCTTCCCGGTATTCCCCGAACCATTTTACCGGAAGTACTTTCTGATCCTCTTTTCCATCCACACCATATTATACCATCTTCCGAACTTATAACCACAGTCATAAAATTCTCCCACAAGCCGATAGCCTGAATGGGCATGAAATTCTACGCTGTTCCTCGTCAGGTATTCATCCAACTACAGCAAACAGATCAGTAATTTGATTCCGCCAAATACAAGCAGCATCAGAACCGTCGTCACATACATCAGCCTTCCTGCTCTTGGAATGTCTTCCGCCTCGATCTTGCGGAGTGGATCTCCGATAAATTCCTTTTTGTGGATCTTGCCAAAATATACCGCATCTCCTGCCAGTTGCACATCCAATGCCCCGGCACAGACCGCTTCTGACTGTGCCGAATTAGGACTCGCATGCTTTCGGCAGTCTCTTCTGTAGATCTTCCACGCATTCTTTCCATTCAGCCCGGTCAGAAAAGACGCCAGTACCATAAACCATGCCGTCAGTCTTGCCGGAATATAATTGAAAAGATCATCCATTTTCGCAGGGATTCTTCCAAAATAAAGATACGTTTCATTTTTATACCCCAACATCGAATCCATCGTGTTCACTGCCTTATATAAAAATCCCAGTGGTGCACCTCCCAGAAGCAGATACAGAAGCGGTGCGGTCACTCCATCGGAAGTATTTTCCGCAACGGTCTCTACAGCCGCCTTCGTCACTCCTTCAAAGCTCAGATTTTCCGTATCTCTTCCGACGATCATCGAAACTGCCTTTCTCGATCCTGGCAGATCTTTTTCTTTTAACCGCTCATAAACCTTTCCGCTTTCGCTGACAAGACATCTGGCTGCAAAAATCTGATAGCACCAGAATGTCTCCAGTATGAATCCTGCTGCCGGACCCCATTTCCGTACGATCCACAAGATCCCTGCCGTCACACTATATACCACTGCAACCGTCAGAATCCATAAGATTCCTCCTGCAGCAATCTGTCTTTTTTCTCCTGTCTTTCTTCGGAGCAGCTTCTCCAGAAACGAGATCCACTTTCCGATCAGCCGTACCGGATGATACAGCCAGACAGGATCACCAAAAATAAAATCCAGTACAAATCCCGCTACACACGCACCCAGCGAAACTAATCCCATAACTTTTCCACCTTCCGCAGCTTTTTATTACCGGTTTTCCACTCTTTTTCGTCAATTATCACCCGATATCCACTACCGTTACCCACCTGCCAGTCATAAAAATTCTTCTTTTCTTCTGCAAGTTGTTCAAATACTGCCATGATCGTGCCTCCATGTACTACAAAAGCTGCCCGCTGTACCTTTTTTTCAATCAGCCATTCGATCTGCTCAATCGCACCTTCCACGCTCCTTCTGCGGAAAACGCTCTGTTCTTCCCCACCCGGAAATGGAATCGTACCATTCGATTTCAGCCATGCAATATACTTCGGTACAGACTTCAGTTCTTCATACGTCTTTCCTTCAAACTGCCCGAAATCACACTCTCTTAACCTCGGCTCGGTCTTTCGTTCCGTTCCTGGAAACATCAATTCTGCTGTCTGAATACAGCGAAGCATCGGACTACAGATCACCCGCTCCACTTCAGAATATTCTGCAGGATTTTTCAAAAAACCTTCTACTGTCTTCTCTGACAATGGTTCGTCCGTACTTCCTATATATTGTCGCTTTTCATTTCCCGGTGTCTGCAAATGTCTGATCCATATAAGTTCCATTTTTTCTCCTTATCTTTTATCCTGCAAGCATAATTCCCGCAAGCATCCCCAACTCACAAAGCTGCAGAAAATATCCTGCAAGATCTCCGGTCGTTCCACCAAAATATTTTCTGCTGAATAAATAATAATAGACATAGATTGCGATTCCCATCGCCAACGCTGCAGTCCCTGCTGCAGGTGAAATTTTCAGCAGAATAAAAGCCGTCAGTACTGCCCACAGCATCATAACCACTCTGACTCTCCGCTTTGCTGCTCCATCCTGAAATGTCCGCAGCAATCCGCTGTTCTTTGCAGCTTTGAAACTGACTACTGCCAGTCCGCTCATAGCTCTGGAAAATGCGAAAATACAACAGGCGACCAGTAATTTCTTCTCGCCTATTTCACTCCATATTCCGACATTTGCCAGGAAATAGCAGCAAAGTCCAATAATGGCAAATGCTCCCGTATGCGGATCTTTTAATATTTCAAGCCGTCTTTCCCGTTCTGCATAAGAACTCATGGCATCCACTGTATCTGCAAAACCGTCAAGATGGATCCCGCCCGTGATCAGCACCGGGATCAGCGTCATAGCCACCGAAAAAAGCAATGGTTTACAATGCAGCCAATGAAGAAGTGCATACCCTGCCGCAAATTCTGCAGCTCCGATCACCACTCCCACAACCGGGAAAAAACACATCGCATATCTCATATTTTTTTCATTCCACTCTGCCTGTGGCATGGGAATTTTTGAATACATTGCAATCGCAATGATCAGTGAATTGAAGATCCACATTTTCTTAACTCCTATTTTAACTCCTGATACTGTTCTACCTGAATCTCTTCAAAGGTACTCATTTTCCGGTATACATCCAGTCCCATTTCCAGAAGCGGAACCGCTGCAACCGCACCGCTTCCCTCTCCCAGTGACAGGTCACACACGATCATGGCAGACATTCCGAGGGCATCCAGCACCCTCTTTCCTCCCGGTTCTTTTGAACAGTGGGATGCAAACAGATATTTCCCCGCAAGTGGTGCCAGCCTGACTGCACAGAGTGCTGCAACTGAGGAAATAAATCCATCAATCAGCACCGGAATCCGATAGATCGCACCACCTAAAAAAAGTCCGCACATTCCGGCAATATCATATCCTCCGACCTTTGCCACTACATCCAGCACGTCACCGGGATCAGGGCGATTTTTTTCCAGTGCCTGCCGGATCACCCGGATTTTTCTTTGCAATCCTTCCGAACTTAATCCTGCTCCTCTGCCTGTTACTTCCTCTGCCCTTTTTCCAAGCAATACGGAAGCGACTGCACTGCTGGTAGTCGTATTTCCGATTCCCATCTCACCGGTTGCCAGCAGATCATACCCCTCTGCTTTTCTCTCGCCGGCGATCTCGATCCCGGTCAGAATGGCTCTGATCGCCTGCTCCCGCGTCATCGCCGGACCGTGAGCCATATTTTCTGTCCCGTAACTGATCTTTTTGGAGGGATCGGTCAGAGAAGCAACATCGACCGCCATTCCTATATCGACCGGCAGGACATCCACACCGGCTTTTTCTGCCATAATACACACACTCGTTGCACCTTTTGTGAAGTTATCCGCAACAATCGCAGTCACTTCCTGCCCCGTCTGCGTCACACCTTCTGCCACCACTCCGTTATCCGCACAGAAGATCACTAGACCCTTTTTCTTCATTATAAAATCCGCATCTTCCCGGATACCCGCCATTCGGATCACTGCCTCTTCCAGCTTTCCCAGACTGTGCAGTGGCTTTGCAACCGTCTTCCAGCGTTCTTCCGCCTGCCTCATACTTTCCACATCCAGTGGCTTTATTTCTTCTAATTTTTGATTTAAAATTTTTTCCAGCATATTTTTCTTTTTTCAGCAAATACTATCTCTGATTTTAAGTAACTTTCTCCCGGAGAACTCTCCTTCCTGGGATTCCTCCGCTATTCTACCATAAAATAAACAATTGCGATATACTTAAAATCAAGGTTTCTTTTTCACAGGACTCCTTACTTTTTTGAAAAATTTTAGAATTTGTTTCTACTTTTTTCATTCTCTTTGTTAAAAATTTTACAGGATTCTTGTTGATTTTATCCCTATAATATGTATAATTAGAAAAGGATATTGTAACATCTGCATTTGCAGAAAGGTTCTATATTACTATAAAGAAAGAGGTACATGTAAGATGGCAAAAATTGATTTAAGTAAGTATGGCATTACCGGAACTACAGAGGTTGTATACAATCCTTCTTATGAGATGTTATTTGAAGAAGAGACGAAACCTGAGCTGGAAGGCTACGAAAAAGGTCAGGAAAGTGAACTTGGTGCAGTGAACGTAATGACAGGTGTATACACTGGTCGTTCCCCTAAAGATAAATTTATCGTTATGGATGAGAACTCCAAAGATACAGTTTGGTGGACATCTGACGAATATAAAAATGACAATCACCCGGCTACTCAGGAAGCATGGGCTGCTGTAAAAGATCTTGCAATTAAAGAGCTCTCCAATAAGAGACTTTTCGTTGTAGATGCATTCTGCGGAGCTAATAAAGATACTCGTATGGCAATCCGTTTTATCGTTGAAGTTGCATGGCAGGCACACTTCGTAACAAATATGTTCATCAAGCCTACAGCAGAAGAGCTTGAGAACTTCGAGCCAGATTTCGTTGTTTACAATGCTTCCAAGGCAAAGGTTGAGAACTACAAAGAACTCGGACTTAACTCTGAGACAGCCGTAATGTTCAACATCACAAGCAAAGAGCAGGTTATCGTAAATACAT
>OLNV01001581.1_pt1 | contig 14683 bp, 10 predicted proteins | sample 1672891 | NCBI WGS metagenome assembly OLNV01 (sample SAMEA3136734, study PRJEB25190) | human gut metagenome | biome: human gut; feature: human-associated habitat; material: faeces | place: Austria | collected 2013 | reverse complement strand
AACTCCGTTTCTGTCACAGATTCAGAAAAAATCATATCATACTCCCATTCAAAAGGCAAATATAAGTTAAGGATATCTAACCAATATCTGGAAAAGTTACAGCAAAAATTAAAGATACGGAGAAAAAAAGTTACCGCGTACTAACAAAAAGTATAGACAAGAAAAAAATCAGGTGATATAATACCTAGCTGTAAGTTAGCAATATCTAATTAAAGAAAAATGATTAATTAGAACTAATCTATAAATATGAGTAAAAGACATATAACTTATTCAAAAAACGGTTATGTGCAGATGATAGGAACGGACTGTGAATATCTGACTGACTAAATACAGGGGAGAAAAGAGATGAAAAACCAGAATTTTTATATGAGAATGATTTCTTTACTGCTGGTAGTTCTGGCTGTGCTTTTTTATAACAGCAGTATGAAAGCCCAGGCAAACGAAAAAGAAATTTCGGCTCTGACAGATAAGGTAGACACGCTTCAGGAGCAGCAGAATGAACTTCTCAGTGCACTGGAGACAAGCTATGCAAACCGTATGCAGAATCAGGCAGCATCTGCAGGATCAGGCAGCAGTGATACAGATACAGCAGGCGATGACAAAACAACAGACACTTCAGACGGCAATGTATCCGATGCAGACGCAGAGGACACAGCAACCGCAGATTCCGATAATGTATATAAAGATGGAACCTATACAGGAGAAGCCGAGGGATACGGCGGAACCATTCAGGTGGAAGTGACACTTGCCAGTGATGAAATTACATCCATTAATGTGGTCAGTGCACCAGGTGAGGACAGCGCATATCTTTCACAGGCAGAGAGTGTGATCGATTCCATCCTGAGTGCTCAGAGTACAGATGTGGATACCGTATCCGGAGCAACGTTCAGCTCCACAGGAATCCTGAACGCAGTGGATGCGGCACTTGGAAAGGCGGAAAACTCATGAAAAAAAGACAGCGGGAGGTAAGGCTGATGCGTGCGGGAATACAGCTGGCATTTTTTATTGCCGCCCCGTCTCTGTTTTCTACAGCCTTTGCAGGTATCAAATCGATCTTTCTTGCCATTGCGGCCGGTCAGCCGGTGGAGTGGAATTCCTTTCTGACTGTAACGGCAGTGCTTCTGATCTTTACCTGCTTTTTCGGAAGACATTTCTGCGGATATGCGTGTGCATTCGGATCTTTCGGAGATGCCGTATATGAAGGCTTTTCCTGGATCCGGATGAAATGCTTTCACAAAAAAAAGAAACCGGCTCTTTCCGAAAAAATGGTTCACGGGCTTCAGAAAGTCAAATATATCGTACTGGCACTGATCCTGCTTTCCTGCCTTACAGGTGTATACGGAAAGCTTACGGGAACCAGCCCGTGGGATGTTTTTTCCATGCTCACGGCAGGACGGCTCCCGAACAGCAAATATCTGGTGGGAATTGTGCTCCTGGTGCTGATCATTGTGGGAATGTGTACACAGGAAAGGTTTTTCTGCCAGTTTCTCTGTCCCATGGGAGCGGTTTTTGCATTAATGCCAATCCTTCCGGGTGCACTGTTTCGGAGAAACCGTGAGAAATGTCCGCCGAAATGTGGTCTCTGTAAAAAAAGATGTCCGGCTCATCTGGATATCGACGGCGACACAGGCAGATCCGGCGAATGTCTTTGCTGCCACGCATGTGCCGCAGCATGCCCGAGAAAAAATATTCACATTGGAATAATTGAGGAAAAATGATCTATGAGATATCAGGCTCTGAAAAAGAAAACTTTTCTGGCAACAGCTACATTTACAGGAATTGCGGTGTTGTTTCCTGTGCTGTGCATGGCTGCTTCGGAAAATGATGTACAGACATATACCGATACAGATTTTGCAATGGATACTGTGGTATCAGAAACACTCTATACCACAGGTGACGATATAAACAGTAAGCTGACAGCTGTGCTGACAGATGTGGAGACGAACCTTCTTTCCTGGACCAATGAGAAGTCCCAGATCTATAAGGTGAATGCAGACAGCGGAAAAGATACGGAGATTTCCGACGAGCTTTCCGGATACCTGAAACGTCTTCTGAAGATCGCAGAGGATTCTGACGGAGCCTTTGACCCAACCATCGGGAAGCTGATCCGCCTGTGGGATATTGGAGGGGAAAACCAGAAAATTCCGGAAGAAGCAGAAATTAAGAATGTTCTGAAGGATTCCGGATATCAGAAGATTTTTCTTGACGGAAATACGGTCCACATGGAGGAGGGCTGTTCTCTGGATCTTGGAGCAGCGGGAAAGGGTATTGGCTGTGACCTGATCCTTAAAGAACTGGAAACAAAGAAGGATGTAATAGCAGCACTTATGAATCTGGGAGGAAGCAGTGTCATGACCTACGGAAGCAAGCCGGATGGTTCTTCCTGGAATGTGGCAGTGACAGATCCCAGAGCTGAAAATGAGGATGACTATCTTGGTGTGGTTGCCTTAAATGGTACAGAATTTCTTTCCACATCCGGAGATTATGAGAAATATTTTATCGAAAATGGTGTAAGGTATCACCACATTATGGACCCGTCTACCGGCTATCCGGCAGAAAGCGGAGTGACCGGGGTAACGGTAGTCTGTGACTCAGGTCTGGAGGCAGATGCGCTTTCCACAGCATGTTTTGTGCTGGGGGTGGAAAAAGGGACACAGCTGTTGAAAGCTTACGGTGCAGACGGACTTTTTGTGGATGAAGACCATCATGTGTATTTCACTGAGGGGATGAAGGAGCGGTTCAGCCTGCTTGCGGATTCCTATAGTGTGGAGGATATTGCAGAGTGAAGCTGATCTCCCGGCGATCCGGTTTATGACTGTTTGGCAGAGGGGAATGCTCATATCCGCAGTACTTGCGATAGTAAACCTGGAAAGGGTTCTATAAATATATCATATTTTTAGGAGGAATAAGCAATGCAGAAGTGGAATCTATTGAAAAAAACAGCTCCATGCATTTTAAGTCTTGCAGTGGCAGCAACAACCTTTCCGACCGCTGTAATGGCATCTGATCTTGATGCAGCCGTGGTTTCCGAGGCAGAGGCAGGAGATACGGAGGATTTTAGCACAGAGGAAACGGCAGAGGATACTGAAGCTGTAGCAGAAGAAGCTATAGAGGATGCTGCAGACATAACAGAAGAAGCAGCAGAGGATGTAGCAGTACCAGAAGCTGCTGCAGACGAGACAGAGGATATCCAGCAGGAAGATACAGAAGCTGTCGAGACTCTGGATGAGACAGCAGAGGAAGCAGACCCGTTCTCTACAGGGGAAGAGGATTTCACAGAAGGCGATGAAGTGGCGGAAGCATTTTCCGATTCTGACCAGCTGACAGGCGAGTATCAGTACGTATATGCAGGACTTACCTGGGGTGAGTACTGGGCAGCAGAAGGCGTATATGCAGCTGGAGATACAAGCTCTTCAGAAGAGAAGGATTCACATAGTGAGTTTGATACAGGAGCTTTTGATACAGTAACAAGAGCGACTGCAAATCATGGACTCCACAGAGGAAGCTATCAGACAGAAGCTACGATCATTGCTGAAGACGGAACCAGATTCGACGTATCCTACTGGGAGGATAAAGGAAGCACACTTTATCTTACAGACGGTTCCAAGGTAAAATGGAACAGAGGCAGTATAACAACAGAAGATGGAAAAACCTATACGATGGATCATTATGAGATATATGGTCTGAAATATGTCCCGGTAGCAGTTAAGACCGCAGATTTTGCAGATTTCTGCAAAAAGTATAATGTTGTACAGGATGGAGCTGTGCTCTCCGGAGGATACAGTGAAAACAATCTCCAGTATTACAAAGGCCTTGTGGCAGACGTAAATGCACAGACAAATGGTCTGAAATATGTGGAGAAAAATGGTGACGGCTTTACATTTACAGCAAGAAAATCAGACGGAACAGCTTCCGGTATCAAGGATCAGGCGTTAAAAACAGCAACAGAGATCAAGCCGAGTGTAAAAGCAGCAAGCGGAAGCTACGGCGAATTCCTCCGTGTGGATCTCAATGGAAATTATGGCGATCTTGGTGCAAATATGCAGGCTGTACGCTGGGATTATTATGGAGATGATTCCACATATACAAAATGCCTCGCTTCTTATGGAACCAAGTTTGCCGCAGATAACTGGATGCATAAAGCAATGGGAATCCAGCTTGGACTTACAAAATCTGCACGCTGCAAGCTTCCGGGAGGAACAGACGGAACAGGATACTGGAAACTGACAGTGTATGCTCTTGGATATAATGACTATACCTACAGCTTCCAGGCAACTGCAGAGAATATCGTAAATCCTACAATGGAGCCAACTGATTTTACAAGTCTTAAAACAGAAGTGGAAGCTGCAAAGGCTCTGGCAGAGGCAGATTACACAATTGCAACCTGGAAGTCCTTTGCCGGTGAGCTTCAGGAAGCAGAAGACATTCTTGCAAAAACAGATGCAAGTCAGGCTGAGGTAAATGAAGCACTTGAACATCTTCAGGGAGCAGAGAAAGAGCTTCAGAAGGTAACAGTTACACTTGATAAGACAGCAGCAGCTGTATATACAGGAAAAACAACGACTCTTAAGGCAACAACAAATGACAGCGATGCAGCAGTAACATTTAAGTCCGGCAACACAAAGGTTGCAACAGTAAGCAGCAAGGGTGTTGTTAAAGGCGTAAAAGCCGGAACAGCAGTTATCACAGCAAAGGTCGGAAATGCCACAGCAACCTGCAAGGTAACAGTAAAAGCTTCTACAATTAAATTCGCAAAGGCTTCCGTAACGATCTACAAAGGAAAAACAGCAACTGTAAAAGCAACTGCAACACCATCTGCAACTGTAAAATACACAAGCAGCAACACAAAGGTTGCAACCGTAAACAGTAAAACAGGTGTTGTAAAAGGAATCAAAGCAGGAACCGTTACGATTACAGCAAAGGCAGGAGCCCTGAAGACAACCTGCAAAGTAGTTGTCAAGAATCCTGCATTCAGTCTTGTAAAATCTTCTGCAACGATCAAAAAAGGTAAAACAACAACCATCAGATCCAAAGCAGCACCTGCAGGCAAGGTTACATATACAAGCAGCAATAAAAAAGTTGCAGCTGTAAACAGCAAGGGTGTTGTAAAGGGAATCAAAAAAGGTAAAGCAACGATCACAGTGAAATGCAACGGAATTACAAAGAAATTTGTGGTAACAGTTAAATAATTTCACTGTTGAACCGAATGTGATCACAGATATCCAGAAGCCTCTGCCGCAGACATAGAGCAATGTCTGCGGCAGAGGTCTGCTGATTTCTGAAGAGCAATGTCTGACAGAGGCCGCAAGAAAAGAGGAGAGAGTAAGGAAGCATGGAAAAAGATCTGAAAGATAAAAAGCAGGAGGAAAAAAATACTCCGAAGATACCCTGGACCAAGCTGGTTCCTGCAGCTGCTGTGATTGCGGCGCTTGTGTTTTCAGGCATAAAGGCGAAGGGCTCTGATGGAGAGACAGAAGCAGTCGGGCAAGCAGAGACGACCGTAATGTCTGCTTCAGAGCTGGAAAAATATCTCGGGTATGAAAAAGAAAATACTGTTTCTGACAGCACAACTGCCACAGCTGAGAAAAACAGTACAACAAAAAAGAAAAGCTCATCGAAAAAAAGTGCAAAAAAAACAGCAGCGAAAAAAAGCTCAGGTACAAGAACGGTTTCCGAATCTGCAAAAAGCAATGCCGGCGCCGCAGGACAGGGAACCACGCAGACACCGGTAGCAAGCGTTCCGGCAGATGGATATAAGGACGGTACGTATGAAGGAAGCGGAACCGGATTTGGCGGGACGATTCGCGTGAGAGTAACAATCAGCGGCGGAAAGATTGCAGCCATAGATATTCTGGAGGCATCTGGAGAAACCGCGTCGTATTTTGCGTCAGCTCAGGGTGTGATCAGCAGGATGATCGCCGGAAATACACCGAATGTAGATGCAGTAAGTGGAGCAACCTATTCCTCCAACGGAATCATCCAGGCAGTTCAGAATGCCCTCTCCCAGGCAGCGGCAGATGGAAACAGCCAGCAGGTCACCCCTACACCTGCGGCAACTGCTTTACCAACTCCGACATCAGCTCCGTCACCTACAAAAAAACCATCTCCTACAAAGAAACCGGAAGATCCGGACAGTCCCCAAAAATATCTGGACGGTAAATATACAGCTTCGGCAAAGGGCTTCAATGGAGACGTGAAAGTAATTGTGACCATCAAGGATGGCGTGATCGAAGCCCTGAAACAGGAAAATACGGACACGGAGCAGTTTTTTGAAAAAGCATGGAGCGTGCTGGAGGAACAGATCATTGGTACGGATTCTGTAGATGATATTGATGCAGTCAGCGGAGCAACCTATTCCTCCAACGGAATTCTCAACGCTGTAAAAAAAGCTCTTAAAGAAGCGATCAATCCGGAGTATGGAAAGAAACCGACACCAACTCCGACAAAGAAACCGACACCAAAGCCAACAGCCACACCGAAACCTACGGCAACGCCGAAACCAACAGCCACACCGAAGCCAACAGAGACGCCGGCAGCAACCCCGACGCCGGAGCCGGACGACCCGGATGTGACGCCGGTTCCTGAAAAACCCAATGTAACTCCAACACCAGGGACAGATGAGCCGGATGCAACACCGGAGCCAACGGAAGCACCGGAACCGGTGGGAATGTACAGAGATGGAACGTATACAGGCTCGGCTTTTGGATATGGAGGAAAAACATATCTGACAATTACGATCTCAGGAGGCCAGATCGTATCCATTGAGCAGACAAATCAGGATACACCGGAATTTTTTGATCCTGCATGGAGCACGATCTATTCTCAGATCATGGCAAACCAGTCGGCGGATGGAATCGATACTGTCAGCGGAGCCACATATTCTTCCGAAGGGATCCTGGACGCTGCACAAAAAGCCCTTGCCCAGGCAAAGAATTAACCGGGTGAACGTTGGAGCAGCTATAAACATCTGAATCTAAGCCAATAATAAGAGGTGAAAGAAACCTCTGGACTTCTTGATTTTTTTGAAGTTCAGAGGTTTTTTGCTAGGTTTCTGAAATTGCTTCTATAAATCGATAAAAAAATAACAGGAATGTATACAGAATAATAGGGAAAATATCAGAAAATATAATCGGTTTAAATAATTTGAAATACAAATTAGCGGGAATTAACCTGAGAAATACAATAAAATTTTTATTGCACAGGGCAATGTTTTATGTTATGTTTGAATGTGTGTAATTAAAGTTGTTATTAAAATGACAAACAACGCTGAAAGGAGAACAAATATGAGCAGTAAAATTACGATCATCGGAGCAGGAAGTGTAGGAGCAACTATCGCTTATACCTTATCACAGAGGAGTATTGCATCAGAGATCGTTCTGATCGATATTAACAAAGATAAGGCTGAAGGTGAGGTTATGGATATTGAGCAGGGAACCAGTTTCCGTGAGCCGATCTCCATCGTGGCAGGAGATTACCCGGATGCTGCAGATTCTGACATTGTGATCATCACTTCCGGTATTGCCAGAAAACCGGGACAGACTCGCATCGAGCTGACACAGACCAACGTCAACATTATGAAGAGTATTACTCCGGAGATCGTAAAGGTGGCTCCCAAAGCGCTTTATATTATCGTAAGTAATCCATGTGATATTATGACTTATGCATTTGCAAAGCTTTCCGGACTGCCGGAAAATCAGATCCTTGGTTCCGGAACCGCCCTGGATACGGCCCGTCTCCGCTGCAGACTTTCTCAGCACTACGGTGTATCTGAGAAAAACATCCACGCCTATGTATTCGGAGAGCATGGAGATACTTCCTTTGTACCGTGGTCCAGAGCCTTTGTTGCAGGTGCGACCCTTGATGAGTTTGACAAGATCGTTCATGAGGATCAGAAAGATCTGCAGCCACTTGACAGAGAAGAGGTTCTGGAGTATGTTCATACTTCAGGATCAACTGTGATCGCCAAGAAGGGTGCTACATTTTATGCGGTAGCCGTATCTGTTTGCAGACTTTGCTCGCTTCTTCTTGCAGCATCTGATACAATAGTCAGTGTATCAACCATGCTTCACGGAGAGTACGGTGTTGAAGACGTATGTCTTAGTACCATGGCTTCTATCGGACCGGAAGGTGTAAAACGTATCGTTCGTGTTCCGCTGACCGAGGAGGAGACAGAGAAGCTTCACGCAAGCGCTAATGCTCTGAAAGACGTGATCGCACAGATTGATCTTTGATAAATGTCAGAAGCTGTGTAAAGAGGAAAAAGCAGCCTCAGGCAAATTTGAAACAACGGGAGAAAGATAAAAATGGATATTATTCAGGTAATTACCAGAGAATTGAACGTTGAGAAATGGCAGGTCGAGGCAGCGGTTAAGCTGATCGATGAAGGCTGCACCATTCCTTTTATTTCCAGATACCGTAAGGAAGCAACCGGTACACTGAACGATGAACAGCTTCGTAATCTTAATGAGAGACTTACTTATTTAAGAAATCTTGAGGATAAAAAGGCTCAGGTTCTGGGCAGCATCGAGGAGCAGGGCAAGCTGACTCCGGAGCTGAAGAAACAGATCGAGGCAGCGCAGACACTCGTTGTGGTAGAGGATCTTTACCGTCCGTACCGCCCGAAGCGCCGTACACGTGCCATCATCGCCAGGGAAAAAGGTCTGGGACCTCTGGCCGACATCATCCTTCTCCAGATGACGAAGAAACCTCTTGAAGAAGAGGCAAAAGCATTTCTTTCTGAGGAAAAAGAAGTCAAAACTGTGGAAGAGGCCATCAGCGGTGCCAGAGATATCATTGCAGAACACATTTCTGATGAAGCAGATTATCGTATCAGTATCCGTAAGAGAACAATGGATAAGGGAACTATATGTTCCACCGCAAGAGATGAGAAGGAGCAGTCTGTATACGAGATGTATTATGACTTTGAGGAGCCGGTGAAAAAGCTTGCAGGTCATCGTGTCCTTGCTCTGAACCGTGGTGAGAAAGAGAAATTCCTTACTGTGAAGATCCTTGCACCTGAGGAAGAGATCATCCGTTATCTTGAAAAACAGGTGATCGTCCGCGATAATCCATACACTATACCTGTTCTGAAAGAAGCCATTGAGGACAGCTATAAACGTCTCATCGGACCGGCTATTGAGCGTGAGATCCGAAGCGCCCTTACAGAGGCAGCAGAGGACGGTGCCATCCATGTCTTTGGCAAAAATCTGGAGCAGCTTCTCATGCAGCCTCCAATTGCAGGACAGGTAGTTCTTGGCTGGGATCCTGCCTTCCGTACCGGATGCAAGCTGGCAGTGGTAGATCCTACCGGAAAGGTTCTGGATACCACAGTTATTTATCCCACAGCACCAACCAATGAGACCAAGATCCGTGCCGCAAAGGAAACCCTGAAAAAGCTTATCAGCAAATATCATGTGACACTGATCTCTGTAGGAAACGGAACGGCATCCAGAGAATCCGAGCAGATCATCGTGGAGCTTCTTAAGGAAATCCCTGAAAAGGTCCAGTATGTTATCACCAACGAGGCAGGTGCTTCTGTATATTCCGCAAGCAAGCTTGCTACGGAAGAATTCCCGAATTTCGATGTTGGACAGAGAAGCGCCGCATCCATCGCAAGACGTGTACAGGATCCGCTTGCAGAGCTTGTAAAGATCGATCCGAAATCCATCGGTGTCGGTCAGTATCAGCATGATATGAACCAGAAAAAGCTGGGAGAAGCCCTTAACGGCGTTGTGGAAGATTGTGTAAACAAGGTTGGAGTGGATCTGAATACTGCGTCTGCATCCCTTCTGGAGTATATTTCCGGAATCAGCAAGGCCATCGCAAAGAATATTGTAGCCTACCGTGAGGAAAACGGCCGTTTCCAGACAAGAAGAGAGCTTCTTAAGGTTGCCAAGCTTGGTCCGAAAGCCTTTGAGCAGTGTGCAGGTTTCACACGGATCACAGGAGGCAAAAATCCTCTGGACGCAACCAGTGTCCATCCGGAAAGCTATGACGCAGCAAAAAAACTCCTGGAAAAGCTGGGCTACACACCGGAAGATGTGGCAGAGCGTAAGCTTACCGGTATTTCCGGGAAGATCCGCGATTACGGAAAACTGGCAAAGGAGCTGGAGATCGGAGAGCCAACCTTACGTGATATCGTAAAGGAACTGGAAAAACCTGCCAGAGATCCACGTGACGAGATGCCGAAACCGATCCTCCGTACCGATGTCCTGGATATGAAGGATCTGAAAGAGGGCATGGTTCTTAAGGGAACTGTCCGCAATGTTATTGACTTCGGTGCTTTTGTGGATATCGGTGTGCATCAGGATGGCCTGGTCCATATTTCCGAGATGAGCGAGAAATTCATCAAACATCCGCTGGAAGCAGTCAGCGTGGGAGATATTGTGGATGTCCGTGTTCTTGGCGTGGATCTGAAGAAGAAGCGTATCAGTCTTTCCATGAAGGGAATTAATAAATAAAGAGAAACATTCAGTAAGGCGCAGCGGGCAGGAATGCTTCGCATTGCATTACGAGACAAAATATAACAGAATTGCGATACAGATGCAGCAGTGGTTTATACCCTATACTTTATGGAACCGGAGAAATCGGTTTTACAGGGAAAAACCGCTGCTGTATTATTATATTACCAGATGCGGATTATAGGAAATGCTTATATCAGAAATAAGCTTTGAAGCTCATAGATCGATCCGCATATGTATATCGAATAATCGATCAGACAGGAGGGATTATATTTGGATAGTACTGTACAGACCGTGCAGGAGGTCGGAAATCAGGTAAGCCAGTACAGGCAGATGTTTGAAAATTATCTGCCGGACATCACGAAATTCGGAATCAAGGTTGTTCTGGCTATTGTTGCTTTCTGGGTAGGAAGCACGGTAATTAAATGGATCGTAAAGTTTGTGAGGAAATCACTGACAAAATCCAGGCTGGATACAGGAGTGGCACAGTTTATGTCCTCACTGGTCAAGATCATACTTTACATACTCCTGATCTTTAACATATCCACAAGCTTTGGAGTAAAGGAATCATCTCTGGCAGCACTTCTCGGAACTGCAGGTGTTACTATGGGTCTTGCCCTCCAGGGCGGACTTGCCAACCTGGCAGGAGGTATGATGCTTCTTCTGTTCAAGCCTTTCCAGGTAGGGGATTACATCATCGTTAACGGACAGGACGGAAGCGAGGGAACGGTAGCCAAGGTCGAGATCTGTTATACAACGCTGTTATCCATTGATAACAAGCACATCGTGATCCCGAACGGTACTCTTTCCAATGTGACCATCACCAACGTAACAGCAAGGGATCAGCGAAGGCTGGAGATCAAAGTGGGGATCTCTTACAATGCAGATATCCAGAAGGCCAAGGATATCCTGGAAGATATCCTCACCGAGGATCCGGATACAAGAGAAGACGAAGAGATGGTGGTATTCGTAGACGAGCTGGCAGAAAGCTCTGTGATCATGGGCTTTCGTGTCTGGGTAGATACCGACCGCTACTGGGCAGCCAGATGGAGATTGAACCAGAGGATCAAGGAAGATTTTGATTATTATGGAATTGAGATTCCTTATAATCAGCTGGATGTGCATATCCATAAATAATGTGCATAAAGGAAGAAAGCTAAAGCCCTTTCACATGGCAGAGAAATTGCTGTGTGGGAGGGTTTTTTGGTGAAAGTAACTGGTTTTGAGATTATTACTGCCATTCACGATAATAGAGAATATGAAAATCATTGACAAACCAGTGTCGGGGTGCAATAATACCCCACAGAGATAGTATTTGGACTCAAAACTATACTCTGGCTGAAATCACTGGAATCTTATATAAAAATAGCCAGCCGGAACCCGGGATCGGGAACGGACGGATATATGAAAATTATAAAAGATACGAGCCTGTATCGATGATAACGAAGGCGTTACAACAGTTATGGGAATTTTGAGCAACTGTTGAAGAGCATGCTTTTCGTGTATAAAAAACAGGACTCAATATACAGGGAATCAATCAGAAGCGTTTCAGGGTCGAAGTGTACCCCGAGATGCTTTTTTATTAAATACAGAAGCGGATGCTTTTATCCACTTGAAAGTTATTCCCTGCAGGAAAGGACTTATATAAGATGACAATAGAGATGTTAAAAGGAAAGATCCACAGAGCAACCGTTGTCCAGGCGGAACTGGATTATGTAGGAAGTATCACTGTGGATGAGGAACTGCTGGAAGCTGCCGGGATACTGGAATATGAGAAGGTCCAGATCGTAGATGTGAACAACGGCAGCCGTTTCGAGACATACACCATTTGCGGAGAACGCGGAAGCGGTATGATCTGCCTGAACGGAGCAGCAGCAAGATGTGTAAGCACCGGTGACAAGATCATCATCATGGCTTACGCACAGTACGAGCAGGAAGAAGCCCGTACTCACAAGCCTGCAGTTGTATTTGTAGATGAAGAGAACAGGATCAGCAGAGTGACCAATTATGAGAAACACGGACTGCTGAAGGATATGGCCTGACGCAGATTAGAAATACAATAAGACGAAGGTGAATTCAGAAAAGAGGCTATCTCGAATCTATAAAGAAAACCGGTTCCAGAACCGGAAAAGAGGAGAGCACAATGCAGGTAACAAAAACAGTAGAAGAAACAAGAAAACAGATCAAAGCGTGGAAAAAAGAAGGAAAAACAGTAGGCCTTGTGCCAACCATGGGATTTCTCCATGAGGGACACGCAAGCCTGATCAAAAAATGCAGAGAGCAGAATGATATCGTAGTGGTATCCGATTTCGTCAATCCTACACAGTTCGGTCCTACCGAGGACCTGGAAGCCTACCCGAGAGACTTTGAGCGTGACAGCAAACTCTGCGAAAGCCTGGGAGCAGACCTGATCTTCTGCCCGGAGCCTTCCGAGATGTATCATGATCCCCACGCATTTGTAAGTATAGATACTCTGTCAGAGACACTTTGCGGAAAAACACGTCCGATCCATTTCAAAGGTGTGTGTACCGTTGTGACCAAGCTGTTCCACATTGTGGCACCGGACAGAGCATATTTCGGACAGAAAGACGCACAGCAGCTGGCCATCATCCGCAAGATGGTGCGTGACTTAAACTTCGACATTGAGATCGTAGGTTGCCCGATCATCCGTGAGGAGGACGGACTTGCAAAATCCTCCAGAAATACATACTTAAGCCCTGAAGAGAGAAAAGCAGCTCTTTGCCTGTCAAAGGCAGTAAAAGCCGGACAGGAAGCCATTCACGCAGGAATCCCGGCAGAAGAGCTTCTCGGAAAAATGCGAGCAGTGATCGAAGCAGAGCCTCTGGCAAAGATTGATTATGTATCCATGGTAGATGCACTTACCATGCAGCCGGTGGAAAAAGCTGACCGCAGCGTTCTTGTAGCAATGGCTGTTTACATCGGAAAAACAAGACTGATCGACAACTTCAGCTACGAGGTATAATGTATGGGAAAAGTTTTAAAGAAAATCGGAATTATCAGCAGCCTAGCATCCAGATATATCGGGATCATTATCATCGCTTTTTCCTGCCTGGCTTTTTTCTGGCGTGACGGATTTTCCTGGATGACGAACTATACGTCTGTATTTCTGGGAGTGATCATGTTTGGTATGGGTCTGACCATAAAACTGGATGACTTTCGGGCAATTTTTTCCAGACCCAAAGAAGTGGTGATCGGTGCAGTGGCTCAGTATACCATTATGCCGGTGATCGCCTGGCTTCTGTGTAAAGTGATGAACCTTCCGGCAGATCTGGCACTGGGAGTGATCCTGGTGGGATGCTGTCCGGGCGGAACAGCCAGCAATGTGATCACCTATATCGCAGGAGGTGATGTGGCGCTTTCTGTGGGAATGACTATAGTTTCCACACTGGCAGCACCGTTGATGACACCGTTTCTTGTATATGTTCTGGCAGGAGCCTGGGTGGAAGTATCCTTCTGGGCCATGGTGCTTTCTGTGGTAAAGGTAATTCTGATCCCGGTTCTCCTGGGAGTTTTTCTTCGGAGCCTTGCGGGAGAGCATGTGGATAAGGTATCCGATGTTATGCCGCTGGTGTCGGTTGTAGCTATTGTTATGATCATCGGAGGAATTGTGGCTGTAAATGCAGAGAAGATCGTAAGCTGTGGAGTTCTGGTGCTTGGAGTAGTGGCGATCCACAATTTCTGTGGTATGATGCTGGGATTTCTGGCTGCAAAAATCTTCCATGTGGAGTATTCCAGAACAACAGCTATAGCTATAGAGGTAGGCATGCAGAACAGTGGCCTTGCTGTCTCACTGGCAGCAGCTAATTTTGCAGCCAATCCGCTTGCAACACTTCCGGGCGCGATCTTCAGTGTATGGCACAATATTGCGGGTTCCATTTTTGCGGGGATCCGCCGTGCAGGTGCAGAAAACCTTGCAGAGCTTGACCGGATCAGGGAAATCGACTGCTGTAATTGCGAAAAGCAATAAGTAGTGAATGCGAATCGCGGATATCCTCCTGACGGGGAACAGCAAAGCTGTGGAAGAATGTCTGTAAAGAAAGATCCGGGGGAGTTTGAGAGATAAAATGGCAGATTATGTCGAAAGAAAAAGTCATAAAATGCAGAATTGTGGTTTACAAATTTTAGCCGGTATACTATAATAACCACATGGACGAACAAACGTCCCCAACATATGAAAACAGGGGGGCCCGCTGAAGCGAGCT
>OLNV01001577.1_pt1 | contig 14717 bp, 16 predicted proteins | sample 1672891 | NCBI WGS metagenome assembly OLNV01 (sample SAMEA3136734, study PRJEB25190) | human gut metagenome | biome: human gut; feature: human-associated habitat; material: faeces | place: Austria | collected 2013 | reverse complement strand
GCTGTGCGGCTTCTGTAATTCCGCCGCTTGTGATTCTCGGAATCATTTCAGGATTTTATGATTTATTTATTGCAAATAAAATTGTTGCCGCTGTTTTAAAAGGAATGCAATCCGGAGTTGCGGCTTTGATCGTCAGTGTTGTAGCAGATATGTGCACTGTGATATTGAAAGAAAAATCATTTTTTCTTTTTTCCCTTATTCCGATCGCCTTTATAGCAAATTTTATTTTTGATGTAAATGTGGCGCTGATTCTGGCAGTATGCTGCGGGCTTTGTATCCTTCGGGTTTACGTAAGAAGCGGAGGTCACAAATGGAAATTCTTTTAAAATTATTTTTGACATTTTTGAAGATCGGCCTTGTCAGTATCGGAGGCGGGTATGCGGTAATCCCTTCGATCCATGAAGAAGTTGTAGTAAAAGCGGGATGGATCGGAGAAAAAGTATTTGCGGATATTATTACGATATCTCAGATGACGCCCGGTCCTCTGGCAGTGAATACATCTACGTTTGTCGGCTTGCAGATCGCAGGTGCGGCAGGCGCGGTTGTGGCAACAGTCGGATGCGTTTTTTGCGGAGTTGCGATTTCATTGACTCTGTATCGTTTTTTTCAGAAGCATAAAGAGTCAGTCTATATTTTTGAGACGCTTAACGGATTGAAAGCAGCTTCTCTGGGATTGATCGTATCAGCCGCGGCAACGATCATATTGCTTTCTTTTTTCGGAACAGGAGATCCGGATTTAAAAACAATGAAAGAATCGCTTGATATCGGCGCGGTAGCTATTTTCGGAGGAGTGTTGTTTTTGTCGCGGAAGCGGAAGATCAACCCGATCATGCTGATGCTCGTAAGCGGAGCGGCAGGTATAATTTTATACATGTAACTGTAAAAGTAAAAAAGTAAAGAAGGCGGTCTTGAATAGAAAAGCGGCAAAGGGTCTGATAAGGAAAGATCAGAAACAGAGGAAAGAGGTTTATGAGAGAAAAGAAAAATAAGAATGATAATGTAAATGACGTAAATGGCAAAAGAGATAATAAGAAAGCGGCCGGAAAATTTAAAAATTGGACAACAGCTCTTAGCATGGAGCTAAGGGAACATAAAAGTTCGGCTATAGTGTATTTTACATTGAGGGCGCTTGTGATCATTATGCTCGTGCTCCAACTTTTGAATCGGAATTATGAAAATGTATTTTTGTGTATACTTACGCTTCTTTTGCTTGTGATTCCGAGTTTGGCACAGATTACATTTAAAGTGGAACTGCCGACAGCATTGGAGATTATCATTCTTGTATTTATTTTTTCGGCAGAGATACTCGGCGAGATCAGTGAATTTTATCTTGTATTTCCGTTCTGGGATACAGTGTTACATACATTGAACGGTTTTCTTGCGGCGGCGATCGGATTTTCGCTTGTTGATCTGCTGAACAGAAGTGACCGGACGGTTTTTTCACTGTCGCCGCTTTTTACGGCAATCGTAGCGTTTTGTTTTTCGATGACGATCGGAGTTGTGTGGGAGTTTTTTGAGTTTGGGATGGATATGATCATGGAACTCGATATGCAGAAAGATACGGTTATCCATACGATTCGATCTGTTATGCTTGATCCGGGCGGACATAATGTGCCGTATGCGATACAAAACATAACAGATGTTGCGGTGAACGGACAATCTCTTGGATTGGGAGGATATCTTGATATCGGACTGCTTGATACGATGCAGGATTTGATCGTTAATTTTATCGGCGCGGCTGTATTTTCCGTACTTGGATTTTTCTATGTGAAAAGCAGAGGAAAAGGAAAGGTGGCAGGAAGCTTTATACCGAGAAGAAAAGCGCATGACAGAGACTTTTTGAGAATTGCGAGAGAGTCTTCGGAAGTGGAGCAAGATATACAGGAGAAATCGCAGAAAGTGCCGAAAGGCAGTGCAAAAAACGGAGACAGATGACAGAAAGAAGAAAAGGTATATGAAACAGGCGTCATAAGCGGCGCTTGGGAGACGGCAGTCGGTACAATAGATGTGGTTTTATAAACATTATCACAGAAACAAGTCTATTTTTGACAATGTTTGTTAAAAAATAGACATAAAGATTGTGGAAAGCGACAAAATATATTGCAAAAACAGCGGGTGCATTGTATATAATTTTTGATAATTTACAGAAAAAGAATATTGTTAAAAAAGAGAGATGAAAATTGAATAAATTTTCATCTTTTTTTATGTTATGAGGTGGCAAAATGAAAGAAAAAAACGGATTTTTTGCCAAAACAGAAAATAAAGTGGAAATATTGACAAAAATATTCTTCGGGTGTAATGTTTTACTCGACTTTTAGGGAAGCCGGAAATACAGAAAAAACGGCTTGTACCGAAAACGGTCGGACCTAAGAGATGAAGATATAACAGGGGTTCGATGGGGAACGGTTCTCGATGGAAAAGAGCTCTTTTTTTATACCCAAAACGAACGGAAGCCTGTAATAAAAAAGCAAAGAAAAAGGAGGGAGCAATACGGGAAATCTGACAGAAACATTGATGGAGGAACTGAATTGTAAAACGGTTTTGAAACTTCCTGTTTTAGGAGGAATTTCGGAATCGGTTGTTGTCACTTGGATCATTATGGCAGTTTTGGTTCTTTTATCCATTATATTAGTAAGAAACCTTAAGGTTGAAAATCCCGGAAAGGTACAGCTTGCATTGGAGTCAATGATCGGTTGGGCGCAGGATTTCTTTGAAGGAATTATCGGAAAAGAAAATAAAGCTTATGTGCCGTATCTTATCACGGTACTTCTTTATCTGGCAGTGTCGAATACGATCGGATTGTTAGGTTTTAAACCGCCGACAAAAGACTTGAATGTGACTGCGGCGCTGGCGATCATGAGTATGTGCGTGATTGAATTTTCGGGAATTCATAAAAACGGAGTAGTCCACTGGATGAAACATTTTGCAAAGCCGGTTCCGGTTGTGGCGCCGATTACGATATTGGAAATTGTGATCCGCCCATTGTCGCTTTGTATGCGGCTTTTCGGAAATATGCTGGCGGGATTTGTAGTGCTGGAACTTTTGAAATATTTTGTGCCGCTTATTTGCCCGATCCCCGTAAGTTTCTATTTTGATATCTTTGACGGGCTTCTTCAGGCATATGTATTTGTATTTCTGACCGCGTTATTTATGACGGAGGAAATGGAATAGAATCAAAAGATAAACAGCCGGGCTGTTTCAAATGATGGAAACGATTAAGAATAAAAAACAATCAATAAAAAACAATCAAACAGATTAAAAAATTAAAGGAGAACAAAAAACATGGAAGCAATTATAGCAATCGGAGCAGCAGTAGCAGTATTGACAGGTATCGGAGCAGGCGTCGGTATCGGTATCGCAACAGGAAAAGCGGCAGAAGCGATCGCAAGACAGCCGGAAGCAGAGAGTAAGATCAGTAAGAATCTGATTCTCGGATGTGCGCTTGCGGAGGCAACGGCTATTTATGGATTTATTATCGGAATTTTGATCATCATTCTTCTCGGTTAATAAAGTCAGATGTTACATTGTGAAAATGACGGGAAAGGCATGGGAAAAAGATGATAGAAATAAATATGAATCTTGTCTATACAATAATAAATGTGATAATTCTCTATCTCTTGCTGAGACATTTTCTGATCAAGCCTGTGACAGACATTATGGAGAAACGTAAACAACTGATTGCAGACGGACTGCAGAGCGCGCAGGATGCGCAGGATGGCGCTCTTAAAATGAAACAAGAATATGAAGCGGCGTTAAACGGAGCAAAACAGGAGTCTGTTCAGATCGTAGAAAATGCAAGAAAAAGCGCAAAGGCAGAGTATGACCGTATTCTGGAAGAAGCGGGGAACAAAGCGGACAGCATGATCGCGTCGGCAAAAGAGACAATCCGCATTGAACGGGAAAAAACGATCCATGAACTGAAGGGCGAGATCACCGGTCTTGCGATCGCTTCGGCGGCGAAGATTGCAGGCGGGAAGTCGGACGAAGAAAGAGAGAGTCAGTTGTTCGATCAGTTTCTAAGAGAAACAGGAGAGGGACACGGAAATGAAAACAAATAGAAAAGTAATTTGTTCTTCTTCGGCAGTGAGATACGCAGAAACGCTTTTTGAACTGAATATTCCGAAAGAGACGATAGAAAAAACTCGTGAAATATTTTCGGAAGTACCGCAGATCACAGATGTTCTGGACAATCCGATGATTCGTCAAGAGAAGAAGGAACAGGTCATAGATAAAGTGTTTCCGCGGGAAATGAGAAACTTTCTGAAGATTGTCTGCCGTTATCGTAAGGTTCGTCTGCTTGGAGAAATTTTTGACGCATACGATATGCGGGCAGATGAGGAGGAACAGATCATAAGAGCGGTTCTTTTTTACACGGCGCTTCCAAGTGAAGAACAAAAAAAAGGCATGGAATCGTTTTTGTGCAGAAAATACGGAGCAAAACGCGCGTATATTGAGATGAAAAAAGATGATTCTCTGATAGGCGGATTTATTCTGCGGGTAGGAAACGATGAGTATGACAGGAGCACGAAAGGCCGTCTGGACAGATTAGAACAAAGATTAACACGGAGGTGAGCGAGGTGAGTTCGATCAACTCAAATGAAATCATTTCGATCTTAAAAGAAGAGATTGAGAATTTTGATATGATGAGCAAAGACAGTGAAGTGGGAACTGTCATTACAGTAGGCGACGGGATCGCTTCGATTTATGGAATAGATCATGCGATGTACGGTGAGATCGTTACGTTTGAAAACGGATTGAAGGGAATGGTTCAGGATATCCGAAGAAACGAGATCGGCTGTATTCTTTTCGGAAGCGATACAAGAATCAGTGAAGGAACGAAAGTAACCCGTACGGGAAAGAGAGCCGGAGTTCCGGTTGGAGACGCTTATATAGGAAGAGTCGTAAATGCGCTTGGCGAGCCGATAGACGGAAAAGGAAGTATAGAAGCCGACGGTTATCGTCCGATTGAGCAGGAAGCGCCCGGAATCGTTGACAGAAAATCTGTCAGTGTTCCGATGGAGACGGGAATCCTTTCTATTGACTCTATGTTTCCGATCGGAAGAGGGCAAAGAGAGCTGATCATCGGAGACAGACAGACAGGGAAAACGTCGATCGCTCTTGATACGATTTTGAATCAAAAAGACAAAGATGTGATCTGTGTCTATGTTGCAATCGGACAGAAAGCGTCTACGGTAGCAAAAGTTGTTAATACATTAAAGACAAACGGCGCTCTTGATTATACGATCGTCGTGTCATCAACGGCAAGCGACTGCGCGCCGCTTCAGTATATTGCTCCATATGCGGGAACCGCAATGGCAGAATACTTTATGTATAAAGGAAAAGACGTATTGATCGTGTATGACGACCTGTCAAAACATGCGGTTGCATACAGGGCGCTTTCCCTTTTGCTCGGACGTTCTCCGGGACGAGAGGCTTACCCGGGAGATGTATTTTATCTTCACTCAAGATTGCTGGAACGCTCAAGCAGATTAAGTGATGAAAACGGCGGCGGTTCGATCACTGCGCTGCCGATCATCGAGACACAGGCAGGAGACGTATCTGCATATATTCCTACGAACGTGATCTCGATCACAGACGGACAGATCTTTTTGGAGAGCGGATTGTTTGCGGCGGGCATGCGTCCGGCGGTAAATGTCGGTCTTTCCGTATCGCGTGTAGGCGGGGCGGCACAGACGAAGGCGATGAAAAAAGCGTCGGGAAGTATCCGTATCGATCTCGCGCAGTATAGAGAGATGGAAGTGTTTACACAGTTTAGCTCGGACCTGGATCCTGCGACGAAGGAACAGCTGGAATATGGAAGCGGACTGATGGAACTTTTGAAACAGCCGTTATATCATCCGATGTCACTGCATGAAAAAGTAATTACTCTTTGTGCCGCGACACACAAAATATTCCTCGGCATCGATAAAAAAGAAATACGTCAGTTCCGTCTTGATCTCATGACGTGGTTTGATACGAAATACCCAAATATCGGCGAAGAGATCGAAGAGAAAAAAGTGTTGTCTGATGAATTGATCGATCAGATTGTGTTGATCGCAGAGGAATTTAAAAAGAGCAGGTGATAATATGGCAAATATCAGAGAGATACAAAGCCGTATCAACAGTGTAAAAGATACGATGAAGATTACGAACGCGATGTATATGATCTCTTCGTCGAAAATGACCCATGCGAAGAAAAAACTTGCGGATACAGAGCCTTACTTTTATGGCCTGCAAGGCGAAATATCGAGAATACTCAGACATTTGCCGGACTTGCATCATGGATATTTTTCGGCGCGCGAGAATGTTCCGGAAGGAGAGCGCAAGATCGGTTCGATCGTTATTACGGCGGATAAAGGACTGGCAGGGGCGTATAATCATAATATCGTGAAATTAGAAGAAGAGATACTGGCCCGTCCGGGGATTCATAAATTGTTTATCGTAGGAGAACTCGGTCGTCATTACTTTGCAAAGCGGGACGTGCAGATCGATACCAATTTTCAATATACGGTACAAAATCCGACGATGCACAGGGCGAGGGATATTGCCGCGGTTCTGCTCGACCAGTTCAGGGAGAGGGAATTGGACGAGATCTATATTGTTTATACGAGGATGGAAAATTCTGTTCAGGCAGAAGCAGAAGTAATGAAGCTTCTTCCGCTTGAAAGAAGCTCGTTTAACGAAATGAAAATGCCGTTGAACGTGCACAGAGAAGCAATCGCGCTGTATCCGTCTGCAGAAGCGGTAATGGATAGTATCATTCCGAATTATGTGACCGGAATCGTCTACGGAGCGCTTGTGGAAGCATATGCAAGCGAACATAACGCCCGCATGATGGCGATGAAATCTGCGACAGACAGTGCGAAAAGTCTGATCCATGACTTGTCGATCATATATAACAGAGCAAGGCAGGCGGCGATCACACAGGAAATTACAGAAGTGTGCAGCGGGGCAAGGGCACAGCGAAAATAGAAATGCAGCAGAAAAAAGCCGGGGCTGATACCTCGGGAAGATCAGTATGTCAAACAGGCGGCAGAATGCCGCTATAGTTCTAAGAAAGTGAGAAAGATCATGAATAAAGGAAAAATCATACAGGTTATGGGTCCTGTTGTAGACGTTGTGTTTCAAGACGGGAACCTTCCTTTTATCAAAGACGCTTTGGAAGTTGAAAATAACGGAAAGAAATGTGTTATGGAAGTGGCGCAGCATCTCGGAAACAATGAAGTTCGCTGTCTGATGCTGGCTGCAAGCGAAGGGCTTCACAAAGACATGGAAGTAACTGCAACAGGAGCGGGGATTAAAGTTCCGGTCGGAGAGAAGACGCTGGGAAGATTGTTTAACGTACTTGGAGAGACGGTAGATGACGGCGAACAGATCACAGATGCAGATCAGTGGGTGATTCACAGAGATCCTCCGACATTTGAAGACCAAAGCCCGGTTGTTGAGATCCTGGAAACGGGAATCAAAGTAATCGATCTTCTTGCTCCTTATGCAAAAGGGGGAAAGATCGGACTGTTTGGCGGCGCCGGAGTAGGAAAAACGGTGCTTATTCAGGAGCTGATCCGAAACATAGCGACAGAGCATGGCGGATACTCCATATTCACAGGAGTAGGAGAGCGTTCCCGTGAAGGAAATGACTTGTGGACAGAGATGAAAGAATCGGGAGTTCTTGAAAAGACGGCGTTAGTGTTCGGTCAGATGAACGAGCCGCCGGGAGCGCGTATGCGCGTGGCGGAAACAGGGCTTACTATGGCAGAATATTTCCGCGATGAAGAACACAGAAATGTTTTGTTGTTTATTGATAATATTTTCCGTTTTACACAGGCGGGATCGGAAGTGTCTGCGCTTCTTGGAAGAATGCCGTCGGCGGTCGGATATCAGCCGACGCTTGCTACGGAAATGGGAGAACTTCAGGAGAGGATCGCGTCAACGAAAAACGGTTCGGTTACTTCCGTACAGGCGGTATACGTTCCTGCCGACGACTTGACAGACCCGGCTCCGGCAACGACGTTTGCTCATTTGGATGCGACGACGGTTCTCTCGAGAAAAGTGGTAGAGCAAGGTATCTATCCGGCAGTTGATCCTCTGGAGTCAAGTTCCCGTATTTTGGAAGCGGAGATCGTTGGGGAAGAGCATTACGAAGTGGCGAACAAAGTGATCGCGATTCTTCAGAAATATAAAGAACTGCAGGATATTATCGCAATCCTCGGTATGGAAGAGTTGTCGGATGAAGATAAAGCAACCGTTATGCGTGCGAGAAAAATCCAGAAGTTTTTGTCGCAGCCGTTCTTTGTGGCTGAGACGTTTACCGGAGTTCCGGGAAAATATGTGCCGCTGAAAGAGACGATCCGAGGATTTAAGATGATCATCGACGGAGAGATGGACGAGTATCCTGAGTCGGCATTTTTCAATGTAGGTTCAATCGACGATGTGATCGAGAAAGCAAAGGCGGCGGAGTAGGCAGAGGTGTATTATGGATACATTTGGATTGAGAATCATAGCAAGTGATAAAGTATTTTTCAATGGAAGATGTAAGAAACTGACGATTCCGGCGCCGGACGGAGAAAAAGGCGTACTGGCGCACCATGAAAATATGGTGATCGCCGTTGTTGTCGGTATTGCGCGCATGGAATCAACAGAAGGTGAAGTGACGGAAATCGCAGTCGGAACAGGCGTGCATGTTCCCTTTGTTCTCTGGCATGACGCACGTCGATACGGCGGAACGCCCGGAAGATATTGACGTGCGTCATGCCAGAGAACAAAGGGAACATGCACAAGAGCGGATGCGGCAGAAACAAAGCATTCAGGAATATTACCACACGCAGGCATCTCTTGCTCGGGCGATGAACCGCCTGAAACTTGCACAGGGAGCGAAAGACCTGATCCACTATTAAGTGTGACAGATGCTTACGGTTGTCGAAAGGATACATCGATAGCATGTTTGTGAAAAGAAACAGATAAAAAGAGTCAGATCACGAGTGACTGGCTCTTTTTTTATCTTGCATTTTATATGGCTGTATACTAAAATAATAATGCTTATGCAAGTAAATTATTTGCATTAAAATGCACAGAAAAATGTCAGACAGAACAGTTTAAATAAATATATGGATTTACAGATCAAAGAAAATGAAACGGGCGGGGAATTATGAGTGAAGGTTACAAAATCCGGTCTCTTAGCGAGATCGTAAACGAAATATTAAGTACGGTTCGCAGCTATTATGATGCGGAGTATGCTTATTATATTGAAAAAGACAGAGGAGACATCGAGACGATCTACGAGTGGTGCGATGAGAATATCGAGTGGCAGCGTGATCGGATGAAACTTCTCCCGGAAGAGCGTCAGCCGAAATGGATGAAAACAGAGATTACCGATACGACGGCTCGGGATTATAGCGTGTTTCTTCCGATCAGTGAAGATGTGACTGCTGTTCTTGCGGTTGTCGGAGTCAGACGGGGAGGCTGCACCATCGACTTGATGCGCGCTATCGTTCAGTATATTCCGCAGGCAATCGCACTGCAGAAGATGCAGAAGCAGCAGGAATATCTGAGTTATCATGACGATCTTACCGGTCTTTTGAACAGAAACAGTCTTGTTCACTATTTTGATACTGTGGATGAGAAGAAATTAAAATCGATCGGCGCGCTTTCCGTCGATATCAACGGACTGAAAAATTTTAATAAAGAGTTCGGGAGAGATTACGGAGACGAAGTCGTAATTCGTGTCGGAGAAGTTCTGGAGGAGTATTTTCACAGTGGGGAAGCATATCGGCTGACGGGAGATGAGTATCTCGTGCTTGTAGAAAATACGTCTTATCAGGATTTTACAAAACAGGTTCATGCGGTGCATACAAAGCTTGACAATATCAGTCTCGGACTTGTTTCTATCGGCTATGCGTGGGAGAAGATCGATATCGAGGTAGACAAGCTTGTCAACAACGCGGAAGTGATGATGCGCGAGGAAAAAAGAAAATATTACAAAAATTTGCAAAAAGGACATCACGAACCGATCATAAAAGAAGATCTTTTACAAGATATTGAAAACGGGAATTTTATCGTATGTCTTGTTCCGAAGATCGATACGCTCACAGGCGAGGTCGGCGGAGCGGAAGCGGTTGTGCGCTATCATCACAAAGATCTCGGAATAGTAGATCCGGGAAGATATCTTAATATGCTGGAAGAAACAAAACTTTCCCATTACCTTGATCTTTATGTGTTTGAGGAAGTGTGCAAAACGCTTCATAAATGGGAAGTAAGAGATATTCCGATGATCCCGGTTTCGGTGAATTTTGCAGGGGCAACTCTTCGGCAGGAAGGACTTGCGGATAAAATGCTGCATCTCATAGAAAAACATCATGTCAGATGCGAGTATCTCGAAGTTGAAGTTTCGGAATCAAGCAGCGATATGAATCAGGAGATGCTGGCAGAGACGAGCAGTAAGATACGAAAAGGAAATGTAAGAGTGATCTTGGATCATTTCGGTGCAAAAGATTCAAGTTTTTCGATCTTGTCTCTTATGGAGTTCGACGGATTGAAACTGGATAAGAGCGTGATTTCAAATATTGTCGGAAACGGAAGGAGCCGGATCGTGGCGCAGGCTGTTATCGACATATGCAGACAGTTGGGAGCGTCTGTTCAGGCAGCGGGCGTGGAAACTCAGGATCAGTTTAATGTACTCAGGGAGATCGGCTGTGATTATGCACAGGGAACATTGTTTAATAAACCGATCACGATTGAAACGTTTGAAGTGAGATATTTAAGAGACAGATAAGGAAAAGTATGGTAAAGGGATGGGCGGCGGACATTACGCCGCTTTACGATAAAGAAATATATAAAAAATATTTTGAATGGCTTCCCCGTTTTCGGAAAGAAAAGGCAATGGCGCAGGCAGATCCTTTAAAGAGAGTGCAGAGCGTGGCGGCATGGAGTCTGTGGGAGAAGTTGAGGAAGAAATACAGACTTCCGAAGGAAACAGTGTTTAATCTGTCACATTCAGGGGAGTTTGTCATGTGTGCCGTCTGTATGGGAGGGGATTTGACAGAGGGAAAACGCATACAGGTCGGGTGTGATATTCAGCAGATCGGCAGGGCGCGGGAGCATTTGGCAAAACGGTATTTTTGCGGTTCGGAATATGAGGCAGTGATGTCGGGAAAGACACCGGAGGAGAGGGCGGATATATTTTATAGATACTGGGTGCTCAAAGAAAGTTTTTTGAAAGCGACAAGATTCGGTATGAAGCTTTCGCTTGACTCGTTTGAGATACGATTGGGAAATCCGCCGGTTTTGATACGGAAACCGGATCTGTTTCGGCAAGCTTATTATTACCGGGAATATGAGCATCCGAATAAACTATATAAAATGGCGATCTGTTCTACAGAGAAAGAGATTGCCGCCGATATAGATATGGAGTTGAAATTATGAAAAAATTGACCGGAGAATTCCGGCTGAGACGAATGTTGGTCATCGGCATAGCGATCGGTCTTGTGGCGGGAGTTCTGTGTACAGGAGTTGCCGCGAAGTCGGTTTTGTCAAAAAATAAAGCGGAATTTGCCGCAGAAAAAGAAAAATTAAAAAAGAAAACAAATGAGCTGAAAGAAGAGATCATGAAGCATGAGGCGGCGAATAACAGCGCAGAGGCTTTAGGAAGCGACAAAGAAGGGTGGGCATTGGTTCTTGTCAACGACTCTCATCCTCTGGATGTTTCTTATGTGCCGGAATCTATGGTGGAGTTGGAAAGCGAACGGTTTGTCGATGCGCGTATCGAAGAACCTCTTCGGCAGATGCTTGACGATGGGGCAAAAGCGGGACTTAGTATGTATGTCGCTTCCGCTTACCGTTCTTCTGAGAAGCAGAAGGAAGTGTTTAATGCAACCATGCAGGACTGGATGGCAAACGGACGTACGCCTTTGGAAGCTTATGATGAGACGAAAAAGTCAGTGGCAGTTCCGGGAACGAGCGAACATGCGACCGGACTTGCAGTGGATATTATAGCGTCCGAGTATGAAGGTCTGGATGACCGGCAGGGAGAGACGGACGAACAAAAATGGCTGATGGAACATTGTTGGGAATATGGATTTATTTTAAGATATCCTCCGGAAAAGGTGGATATCACGGGAATCATTTATGAACCGTGGCATTATCGGTATGTAGGGAAAACGGCGGCGGAAGAGATCATGAAAAAGAATCTGACACTGGAAGAATATCTTCTTCAATAAAAAGCCTGACAGTACCGTGCAGAAGAATCGCATAAGTATAAGTATAAGCAACAGTCCGGTCCGCGCTGGTTCTAAAAACCGCATTGCGGAAAATCTCTTGACGCAGACTGGGAAAAAGAGATAGGATAAAGTATATGGGGAATACCGTAAAGGGTTGGTAAAGAGTATAAATATACATAAGGAGGAAAAAATGCAGGATTTAACATTTGGGGAACAAGTCAAGATCATTCTCGGAAGGAAAGGAATGACGATCAAGCAGCTTGCGGAATTGATCGAGGAAAAAACAGGGAAGAAAATGTCGAGACAGAACCTGACACAGCGTCTTGGCAGAGATAATTTTCAGGAACAGGATATGCGTATGATCGCGGAAATGCTTGAGTGTCCGTTTCATTTGAGTATCATGTCGGCAGAAGGGGCAGGGGAAGTAAGAAGCATTGCGGCGTTGGAGCGTGCGGCGGCAGCGAGAGTTGAAGCTGTAGAAGCCTCCGGTCATAAAGAGCTGACAGCAAAAGAGCAGGCAGAAGCGGAGTATGCAGAGCCGGAAGAAAAACTGATCGAAGAGACTGTGCCGGAGATGTTTGAGCATACAGAAGAGTTTGCACAAAACAAGGCAGAAGCAGAGTATATTGAACCGGAAGAACCTGTGGAAGCAGAGTATATTCAGACGGAAGAACCTGTGGAAGCAGAGTATATTCAGACGGAAGAACCTGTAGAGGCAGAGTATATCCAGCCGGAAGAACCTGTGGAAGCAGAGTATATCCAGCCGGAAGAATCTGTGGAGGCAGAATATATCCAGCCGGAAAAAGAAGCGGATATGAGTATGCCGGATACGGAAGGGTTAGAGACACCGGGAGAAGAGGTATCGAACGATCGCGATATGACGATCGGCGAATTATACGAAATTCATGAAGAGTTGAATGAACTTGAAAAGAACGTGCAGGCGGGCGAGTCGATAGAAGAGATTAAAAAGGAACTCGAAAAGCCGAAAAAAGAACGCAGGCTCGGAAGTTTTTTCAGAAGAAGAGAATCACAGTCAAAAGCGGAAAAAGAAGTTTCGCCAAAAGAAAATGAAGTGCAGACGGATGCGGTCGGAGAAAGCGGTATCGGAGAAAATGTAAATCAAAACGATACGGATCATGCCGACAAAGCAGGAGCTGTAGTTCAAGATGAGTCTGTTTCGTCGGATGCAAAATGGACAGAAGATGCGGCAGAAGATGAAACGGCATTTGCAGAAAGCGGGAGCACGGAAGATTTTGAGCCGGTCATTACACATGATGATGCGGATGAGGATACTCAGGCAGGCGATGTGAATCCGTACACCGGAAAAGAATACCAGTCGAACAGCGTGCGGATGCATCCGACAAGGATCGGATACGTTCAGGTGTATGACCGTACGATCCATAAATGGACAGATATGACAGAGTGGGCATTTCTCGGACTTCAGGAACGTAAGAAAGCTTTACTCGGCAAGGCGTATGAACCGCCGATTTATCTCGATTGACGTTTCGTTTCAATTCGGCGGATAATTGAACAATAAGGAAAGTGATACAGCCCCGCAGAGTTTTCTGTGGGGTTGATTTGCAACGGCGATATGTCAAAGTTCGGGCTTGCCTGAGACTTGGCGGCCATTTACAACTTCGGAATGTGGATTTTGGCGCTTCCGCCTGTTTGCGGGAGGAAAGGAGACGATAACGTATGGAATGGAGCAGGCTGCTTTCGACAAAACGTGAGAGAGCAGGCGGGAATTTTGCAAAGGCGGGCGATCTAAGAAGTGAATTTGAAAAAGACTATCACCGCATAATCGGAAGTGCATCTTTTCGCCGGCTGCAGGATAAGACGCAGGTTTTCCCTCTTGATAAAAGCGATTTCGTAAGGACGAGGCTGACTCATTCTCTGGAAGTATCTTCGCTTGGGAAATCACTGGGGCAGACGATAGGAGAAAATATACTGGAGCATCGGAAAAACTCAGGATTTACGCCTCAGATGAAAGAGGATATTTCTCATATACTTGAGTGTGCGGGCTTGATCCATGACATCGGAAATCCTCCGTTCGGACATTTTGGAGAAATTGCGATCCGGGAATGGTTTGAAAGAAATCTTCCGAAACTTACGTTTTGCCAAAAGAATGTTTCCGAGATGTTTACCGCGCAGATGAAACAGGATTTTTTTCACTTTGAAGGAAATGCTCAGGCGCTTCGCCTTGTGACAAGACTGCACTATCTTGTCGATGAGCATGGTATGAATCTGACATATGCGCTCCTGAATACGATCATTAAATACCCCGGATCATCTTTGCAGATAGATGAGAACAGTGGAAATATAAAAGACCGGAAGATGGGATATTATTTTGCCGATGAGGAGATATTTGAAGAGATAGCGGCGGAGACGGGGACGAATGGCAGACGCCATAGACGTGGCACAGGGAGCATACACCCTCGCCCACAAGCTCAACGACGTGGAGGCGATGCTCAATCTGCGTGGCACGATGGGCATAGCCTATCGTCG
>OLNV01001576.1_pt1 | contig 14718 bp, 13 predicted proteins | sample 1672891 | NCBI WGS metagenome assembly OLNV01 (sample SAMEA3136734, study PRJEB25190) | human gut metagenome | biome: human gut; feature: human-associated habitat; material: faeces | place: Austria | collected 2013 | reverse complement strand
GCCCATTAAAGTGGTACGTGAGCTGGGTTCAGAACGTCGTGAGACAGTTCGGTCCATATCCATCGCGGGCGTAAGAGACTTGAAGGGGGCTGCTCCTAGTACGAGAGGACCGGAGTGGACGGACCAATGGTGTACCAATTATCCCGCCAGGGGTACAGTTGGGTAGCTACGTCCGGAAAAGATAAACGCTGAAAGCATCTAAGCGTGAAACTTGCCTTAAGATGAGGTCTCCCGAAGCGAAAGCTTGAAAGACACCTTGAAGATGACGAGGTTGATAGGCCAGGAGTAGAAGTTCAGTAATGAATGTAGCGTACTGGTACTAATAAGTCGAGAGCTTAACTTAAAAAAAGAAATGACTTGGAGCAAAGTAATCTTCTGAGTGGTTTTGAAAGATTAATATCTTTCAAAAAAGAAAAAGAGAATATCTGGTGACGATGCCTAAATGGTTCCACCTGTACCCATACCGAACACAGTAGTTAAGCATTTAGAGGCCGAAAGTACTTGCATGGAGACGTGCTGGGAGGATAGGAAGTTGCCAGTTAAGAAAAAAGCACTGAATATTTCAGTGCTTTTTTCTTTATCAAAATACAATTTAATAATGAGGTGAATGTTATGAATTTATTTCGAAAAAAAGACATTGCACATTTAGCACAAGATGCTGAAAAATCTGGATTTGTACGCAATTTAACTGCGTTTGATTTAGTTTTTTTAGGCATTGGTAGTGTTATTGGAACAGGTATTTTTGTATTAACCGGAGTAGGTGCAGCTTTATATGCAGGCCCTGGAATTGCCATTTCCTTTATATTGGCCTCGGTTGCTTGTGCTTTTGCTGGTTTGGCTTACGCGGAATATTCCTCAATGGTACCAGTATCTGGAAGTGCATATGCTTATACATACGCTTCATTAGGTGAATTTATGGCGTTTTTGGTAGGTTGGAATTTAATTTTAGAATATACAGTAACATGTAGTACAGTTGCAGCTGGTTGGTCTGGTTATGTAGTGGGCTTGTTGACATCAGGTGGATTAAATTTATCTATAGATTTTTTAAAAGTTCCAGCAGAAGGTGGAATTATAAATCTTCCTGCAGTTTTTATTACTATGTTTTTATGTATTTTGTTGGTTAGAGGTACAAAAGAAAGTATTTTTATAAATCGCATTTTGGTTTTTGTAAAAATAGCAGTTATTTTTATTTTCTTATGCTTAGCTATTCCTAATATTGATGTTAGAAATTGGGATCCTTTTTTACCTTTTGGTTATCAAGGTATTGCCTCTGGCGCTGCAATTGTATTTTTTGCCTATATTGGTTTTGATGCTGTAGCAACATCAGCAGAAGAAGCAAAAAATCCTTCTCGAGATGTGCCTATCGGTATCTTAGGTTCACTTGCAGTTTGTACTTTATTATATTTTATTGTGGCAATGGTATTGACTGGAATAGTGCCTTATACTCAATTAAATAATGCAGAACCTGTAGCTTATGCTCTTCGTGTCATTGGGTATCCTTTTGGTTCAGCTATTGTTGCAGTAGGTGCTATTTGTGGTATTACTACAGTATTACTTGTTTTATTATATGGTCAAGCACGTGTATTTTTCGCTTTGTCTCGTGATGGTATGATTCCAAAGGGAATTTGTAGAGTGCATAAGAAATATCATACACCATATTTAGTAACCATTGGTGGTTGTATTTTAGTTTCTTTGATTGCTGGATTTGTACCAATTAATGTAATTGCGGAAATGGCAAATATAGGTACTTTATCAGCATTTTTTATAGCTGGTTTTGGGGTATTGTATTTGCGTATTACACGACCTGAGATAAAAAGAGGTTTTAAATGTCCAGCAATTTACATTGTTGGGCCAATGGCTATGCTTAGTTGCGGTTATTTGATGTATAATTTGCCAGCACTTACATGGATTAGATTTATTGTTTGGTGTATTGTAGGCATTATTATTTATTTTGTATATAGTTATAAACATTCTTTGTTAAATAAATAGGAGATTATCCATAGGAGATTAAAGAATTTACACTTTAATCTCTTATTTTTTTATAAAGTGTAATAAAAATTTTACAGCTGTAATAATATTATTACAGTTTTTGTAACAAAAATATTACAAAAATAATAGTGATGATAAAAAATGCTTATTTATCAATATAAAATTTTTATATTTGATTTTGGCACGGGATTTGCATTATATATAAAGTGTAAATCAGAAATGATTATACATAGTCTTATAATAAATTTTTTCGACCTGAAGGAGGGTTTATATTATGATTATTAGTGTTATTAAAGAGATTAAAAACAATGAAAACCGTGTTGGCTTAACACCTGCGGGAAGTGAAGCTTTAATACGTGCAGGACACACTGTATTAGTAGAAAAATCTGCTGGTGTTGGCAGTGGTTTCCCAGATGAAGCTTATATCGCTACTGGTGCTGAAATTGTTGAAAATACAAAAGAACTCTTTGATAGAGCTGATATGATTGTTAAAGTAAAAGAACCATTACCTGCTGAATATGATTTATTCCATGAAGGTCAAATTCTCTATACTTATTTACATCTAGCTCCAGAACCTGAACTTACAGATGCTTTATTACGTCATAAAGTTGTTGGTATTGCATATGAAACAGTTAGAGGCAGAGATGGCCGTAGCTTACCACTTCTTTCCCCAATGAGTGAAATTGCTGGTCGTATGTCTGTTCAATTAGGTGCTCAGTTCCTTGAAAGTCAATATGGTGGACGCGGAGTATTATTAGGTGGCGTTAGTGGTGTTTGCCCAGGTCAAGTAGTAATCGTTGGTGGCGGTATCGTTGGTACAAATGCTGCAAAAATGGCAGTTGGTTTAGGTGCTAGAGTTACTATTATCGACCTTTCTATCGACAGACTTCGTTATCTTGATGATATTTTCCATGGCCGTGTAGTCACAGAAATGTCTAATAGTTACAATATTGCTAAATGGGTAGCAAGAGCTGATTTATTAATTAGTTCTGTACTTATTCCAGGTGCAAAAACTCCTATTTTAGTAACTGAAGATATGATTAAAACAATGAAAAAAGGTTCAGTCGTTGTCGATGTTGCAATTGACCAAGGTGGCGCAGTTGAAACTTGTGATCATTGCACAACTCATGACAATCCAACATTTGTTAAACATGGTGTAACTCATTACTCTGTAGCAAATATTCCAGGTGCAGTATCTAGAACTTCTACTTTGGCATTGACAAACGCTACTTTGCCTTATGCTTTAGCAATTGCTAATAAAGGATATAAACAAGCTTGCCTTGACGATCCTGGTTTAATGCAAGGTATTAATACTATAGATGGTAAAGTAACATTTAAAGGCGTAGCAGAAGGTTTGAATTTACCTTATTATGATATTCACGAAATCTTAAAATAAAAAGCTAAGGCCTGGTTTTACCAGGCCTTTATTTTTGAAAAAAAGAGAAAGTAAGTGATGTTTTCGTGTTGTAGAAAAAGGAGTGTTTTTTATGGATTTGTTCCGTAAGAAAGATATAGGTGCTTTACGTTCAATGGCACAAAAGTCCGGTCTTACTAAAAATCTAAGCGCATTTGACTTAGTATTCTTAGGTATTGGTAGTGTAATTGGTACAGGTATTTTCGTTTTAACAGGTATTGGTGCTGCATTGTATGCAGGTCCTGGTATTTCCTTATCATTTGTATTAGCTTCCATAGCTTGTGCATTTGCAGGTCTTGCTTATGCCGAATATGCGTCAATGGTTCCCGTTGCAGGTAGTGCATATGCATATACATATGCTTCATTAGGTGAATTCTTAGCCTTTATTGTAGGTTGGAATTTAATTCTAGAATATACAGTTACTTGCAGTACTGTTGCTGCTGGTTGGTCAGGTTATGTGGTAGGATTGTTGGCTTCTGGTGGTATTGAATTACCAGTTGCATTTACAAAGGTTCCAGAAGAAGGCGGTATTATTAATGTACCTGCTATTGTGATAACTATGTTTTTATGTATTTTATTAGTACGAGGAACAAAAGAAACAGTAATGGTTAACCGCATTTTAGTATTTGTAAAATTAGCAGTTATTGCACTTTTCTTTATATTAGCAGTTCCTAATGTTGATCCAATGAATTGGGAGCCATTTTTACCATATGGAGCACAAGGTATATCCGCTGGGGCAGCTATTGTATTCTTTGCTTATATCGGATTTGATGCTGTAGCAACATCAGCTGAAGAAGCTAAAAATCCAGACCGTGATTTACCAATTGGTATTTTAGGCTCATTGGGTGTTTGTGCTGTATTGTACTTCTTCGTAGCACTTGTATTAACAGGTATTGTTCCTTATTCTGATTTAAATACACCAGAACCAGTAGCATATGCACTTCGTGTAATCGGTTATCCAATTGGTTCTGCTATTGTTGCAGTAGGTGCGATTTGTGGTATTACTACTGTATTACTTGTACTTTTATATGGTCAAGCACGTATTTTCTTTGCGTTATCTCGTGATGGTATGATTCCAGCAGGTATCTGTAAAATTCATAAATTATACAGAACTCCTTATTTAGTAACTATTGGTGGTTGTATTTTAGTATCTATTATCGCTGGTTTTGCACCTATTCATTTAATCGCTGAAATGGCAAATATTGGTACATTATCCGCATTCTTTATTGCCGGCTTTGGCGTACTTTATTTGAGAATAACTCGTCCAGAAGTTCCTCGTGGGTTTAAATGTCCAGCTATTTATTTTGTATCTCCAATGGCTATGATTTGTTGTGGTTATTTGATGTATAACTTACCAATTCATACTTGGATTCGTTTTGTAGTTTGGTGTGTAATTGGTTGTATTGTTTATTTTGGTTATAGCTATAAACATTCTAAATTAAGTAAAGAATAAGAAACATATATATTTAGTTATCAAATATTAAATAATTAATTTTATCTATAGAACAAAAGAATAAAAGGCAAATAAATTGCCCTCTCTAAAAATGCAAATGTATTTTTAGGGGGGGTGATTTTGTTTTTTATATAGATTTTACATAAAAATAAGGAGGTATTGTCATGGAAAAGAATAAATATGGCTTGAAAGAAAATCTAGATCGTGGGTTAAAAGAAAGACATGTTCAGCTTATTGGTTTAGGTGGAGCAATCGGTGTTGGTTTGTTTCTAGGTTCAGCTACAGCGATGGAAGCGGCAGGTCCAGCTGTTTTGTTGGCTTATACTATTGCTGGTATAATAATCTATTTTGTTATGAGAGCAATGGGCGAAGTTTTAGTTGAATATCCTGTATCAGGTGCATTTAGTGCCCATGCAGCAATATTCCAAGGTCCATTAATGGGATACTTAACAGGATGGTCATATTGGTTTATGTGGATAGGAACAGGTATGGCTGAAATTACAGCTATTGGAATATACATGAACTATTGGTATCCAGATTTGCCTCAATGGCTTACTGCTTTATGTGCAGTCATTTTTATGACAGCTATAAATTTTATTGCAGTATCTTTATATGGTGAATTTGAATTTTGGTTTGCTTTAATAAAGATAGTAACTATAATTTTAATGATAATTGGTTGTTTTGGAATAATTATTTTTGGCATAGGTAATGGTGGTATACCTACAGGTATAGATAATCTGTGGATTAATGGAGGGTTTATGCCAAATGGTATACATGGCGTATTATTAGCTTTAGTAATGGTAATGTATTCGTATTTGGGAATAGAAATTGTAGGCGTTACTGCAGGTGAGGCACACAATCCAGAAAAAACATTAGCTTCTGCTATTGATAAAGTTTTTTGGCGTATTTTAATTTTTTATGTACTAGCTCTTGGCGTAGTTATGTGTGTTTATCCATGGAATGAAATTGGTTCATTAGGAAGTCCTTTTGTATTAGTATTTAATAAACTTGGAATAGGTTTTGCGGCAGATTTTATTAATTTTGTAGTTATTACCTCTGCGTTATCTTCATGTAATAGTGGATTATTTAGTACAGGTCGTATGTTATATAATTTGGCATTACAAAGGAAAGCTCCAAGTTTTTTAGCTAAGGTAGGAAAAAGTCGTGTGCCAAAAGCTGGAATTTTAGTATCAGCATTTGTATTATTATTTGGTGTATTTTTAAATTATGTAGCACCTGGACAAGTTTTTGTTTATATAACAAGTGTAGCTTCTTTTGGTGCTATGTGGACGTGGATTGTTATTTTAATTTCTCAAATTCGTTATCGTAAAACTTTATCAGAGGAAGAAGTAAAAAAATTACATTATAAAATGCCGTATTCACCATATAGTAACTATATCTCTTTATTATTTATAGCAGGCGTAATAATTGCTTCTGCTCTTGACCCTTCAACACAAATAGCATTGTTTATATTTCCTGCATGGTTGATATTATTAATAATAATTTATTATCTTACTGGTATGAATAATACTGGTTTAAGTAATCCGAAAAATAAAAATTAAAAAATGATAAAAATGTATTGCTATGCTATTAGGAGATTAGGTGATTGATATGGACTTTAATAAAATAAATCTTACTTGGGTAGAAATTGATTTGGATAAATTAATTGAAAATGTACATGAAATTCGTCGATTAACAGATAAAAAGGCAGAAATTACTGCTGTTATAAAAGCAAATGCTTATGGGCATGGGGCAACAGAAATTGCACCTATTTTATTAAATAATGGTGTTAGTCGTTTGGCGGTAGCAAGATTAGATGAAGCTATAGAGTTGAGATTTAAAGGAATTACAGCTCCAATTTTGGTTTTAGGAGCAGTATTTGCAAAACAAGCTGAATTAGCTGTTTTGTATGGTATAGATGTAACAATTTTTGATTATAAAACAGCAAAGAGCTTTTCCGACGAAGCAGTAAAACAGCAAAGAATAATACGTATTCATATAAAAATTGATAGTGGAATGGGGAGAATAGGTTATAGGATAGATGAAGATTATCTTAAAGAAATTAAAAGTATAAGTAATTTACCAAATGTAATATTAGAAGGTATTTTTACTCATTTTGCTACGGCTGATAGTTTAGATAAAAACTATACAAAGCAGCAATATGAAAGATTTAGATTTATATGTAATGAATTAAAAGAAAATAATATAAAGGTAAATACTTGTCATTGTGCTAATAGTGCTACCATTATAGATTTACCACAATATCATCAAAATATGGTAAGAGCAGGAATAATTCTTTATGGATTATATCCTTCTAAAGAAGTAGATATTTTTAATATTAAATTAAAACCAATAATGTCATTAAAATGCAAAATAACATATATAAAAAAGATAAAAAAAGGTGATAGCATAAGTTATGGAAGAAAATTTATAGCAGATAAAGATTGTAAAATAGCAACATTACCAATTGGTTATGCTGATGGATATACAAGGTTATTATCAGGAAAGGCACAAGTGCTTATTCATGGACATCGAGCGAGTATTGTAGGTAATATTTGTATGGATCAATGTATGGTAGATATCAGCAATATTCCAGATGTAAAAAGAGGTGATGAAGCTGTATTATTTGGTAATCAAGGTGAAGAATGTATAACGGTTGATGAGTTAGCAGAAAAAATAGGAACAATAAATTATGAGGTAGTTTGCATGATAGCACGTCGTGTACCTAGAGTATATAAGAGAAATAATAAGATAATCTATTCTAAAAATTATTTATTTTAAAAATTATTAGTTTATTAAAATGACCTAATCTAAATTTTAGATTAGGTCATTTTGTTTCCTTATCAAAGGATAGATTATATTCTTTCATTTTGCGAATTATACTTGTATGAGATAAACCAAGTGCAGCACCTAATTTACGTGAAGAATTAAATTTTCTCATTGCTTCTTTAATAATATTCTTTTCAGTGGAACGAAGAGCTTCATTTAAATTTAAGGTAGAGTAATTATTTAAATTACTGCCATTATTGGTTGTGGGCATTTGGTTAAATAGTATAATATCATCAGCAGTAATCTCTGGTCCTCTAGCTACATTTATAGCACGTTCAATGATATTACTTAATTCGCGGACATTTCCCGGATAATCGTAATTGTTGAGCTTTTCAAAAGCTTCTTGAGAAATGGATTTTATACTTGTATTAATATTATTTACTGTGGATTGGAAAAGATAATTTGCTAGTAAACGAATATCTTCTCTGCGTTCTCTAAGTGGCGGTAGGTATAATGGTATTACATTTAAGCGATAATATAAATCTTGGCGGAATAATCCATCTTTAACCATTTGTTCGAGATTGCAATTTGTAGCGGAAATAATGCGTACATTTATAGGAATTTCGCGGTTACCGCCAATACGGCGAACTCTATGTTCTTGAAGTACACGCAATAATTTTGCTTGGAGAGTGGAGGAGATATCGCCTATTTCATCAAGAAATAAAGTGCCACTACTAGCTAATTCAAAAAGACCTAATTTACCACCTTTATTAGCTCCGGTGAATGTACCTTCTTCATAACCAAATAATTCACTTTCAAGTAGAGTATCAGGAATAGCTGTGCAGTTGATAGCGAGAAAGATATTATCATGGCGTGGTGAAGCATTATGAATTGCTCTAGCAAATAATTCTTTTCCTGAGCCAGTTTCTCCACGTATGAGAATAGTAGAATTACTGCTAGCATAATGTTGAGCTGACAAAATTAATTTTTCCATAATATCACTTTGGTGAATAATATCTTTAAAACTAATAGAAGGCTGTCCTGTGATTTTTTGATATATTTGACGAACAGTTTCCATATCACGAATGACAGCAACGCCACCAGATAAATTATTATTTTCATCTAATAATGGTTGACTGCTAACCATATAATGATTGTCATATTCTTCAGCATAAACTTCATGATGAAGATATTTTTTACCTGTTTGCAATGTTTTTAATAATAATTTGCAAAAAGGTAATGCTTTGGAAATATTTTGCCCTAAAATATCATCATTGGGAATTTTTAGAATTTTTACAGCAACTTTGTTGATGTAGATGATATTTCCGTTTTTATCAGTGATAATAATACCCTCATTAATGGTGTTGAAAACAATATCCATTTGTTGGTATTTTTCATTATGAGGCATTAACATAATGGATTTTATTTGAACAATACCAGATAATTCATGAAGCTCAGATAAGATTTTTTGCTCACCTTTATAAGATAAAGCTTCTGTTTCTAAATATGTAGTATTTTTAATAACTTCCATAGAGATAATATTTACATTATATTTGAGTAAAATTTTTGATATATCATAGACTAATCCATGGCGGTCTTTATTTTCAATACATATTTTCATAGATTATAAAGCACCTCTTGAGAAATGTTTAATTTAAATATGCTAAAAAATTTTATTTATTAAAACTTCTTAGCATATTGTAGGAGATTAACAAAATTAGTCTTCAATACCTTTGCGACCTTGGAGTCCTTGTTGATAATAGTGTTTTACTTCTTGCATATCAGTGACTAAATCAGCACGTTCACATAGCCATTGAGGAGCATATCGACCAGTACAAACTATTTCAATATCTGAAGGTATTTGATTTAAAACAAATTCTAAAGTTTCTTTAGTGATTAAGTCATAATACATAGCGACATTGATTTCATCAAGAATAATTAAATCGTAGTGAGTATTATTTATTTCTTCAAGTAAATTTTTTAAACTGTCATTAACTAATTTTACATAATCTTTAGGTGGTTTACCTTCGGGATAAACTTGAAGCATATCTCCCCATTTTTTGATTTCTTCATCAGTCAACATACCTTCTTTAGCGATAAAATAAGGTTTGCCACTAGTTGTCAATTTCAATTGTGGGGCGAATTTTTGTAAAATAGCTTGTTCACTATAAGCTAAAGTTTTCATAAATTGGCAAAAATAAACTTTTTTATCAGCACCTAAACTGCGGATAGCAAGACCTATGGCTGCTGTAGTTTTACCCTTGCCATTGCCTGTATAAACTTGAAGCATATAATCATTTCCTTTTAGTTTGATTAAAATTCATCTTATGAAATTTATTTTTACTTAACGATTATCTACTTTATCTAAGCTATATAAATCATGATTTACAAAACGAGTTTGAGCTAATTGTTCATATTTTGTATCAGGGCGACCATAATTTGTATATGGGTCAATGGAGATACCGCCACGAGGTAAGAATTTTCCCCATACTTCAATATATTTAGGGCTCATAAGTTTAATTAAATCTTTCATGATGATATTTACTACATCTTCATGAAAATCGCCATTATTTCTGAAGCTGAATAAATATAGTTTTAAGGATTTACTTTCCACCATTTTTTCATCAGGAATATAAGAGATATAAATTGTGCCAAAGTCTGGTTGACCTGTGATAGGGCAAAGTGTAGTGAACTCAGGGCAATTAAATTTTACCCAGTAATCATGGTCAGGGTGTTTATTATCAAATGTTTCTAATACATCTGGACGATAATTAAATTCGTATTTTACATTTTTTTGACCTAAAAGCGTAATGTCTTTAGTTTCTTCGCTAGTGCGCATCTATATACCTTCCTTTTAAATAATTAATCATTGCACGTATAAAAATAAAGTGATTAATAAATATTATATCATATTTATGAAATGATGTAGAAATATGGTTAAGTATTAAAACTTATAAGCTTGATTTACAAATTAGCAATAAAATAGAATATTATTACTTGACTAAAATACTTTTGTAGCAGTAAAATTGACATATTATCATAGATATTTTAAAATAATATCATATTTTTTACAAAATGTTTATTTAAAATATAATATTGTAAGATGATAAAAGTATTATTAAAATATAAGTTCAATAAGGAGAACTTATATTTTTATTTTTAGGAGGCTTATTCGATGGAAAATCGTATTTACAATTTTAATCCTGGTCCTGCTATGCAACCTTTAGAAGTATTACAAGAAGCTCAAGCTGAATTTTTAAATTTTGCTAAAAGTGGAATGTCAATTATAGAAATCAGTCATCGTTCTAAACAATATGAACAAGTACATAATCAAGCAAAAGCAGATATAAAAGAGCTTATGGGTCTTGGTGATGATTATGAAGTATTATTCTGCCAAGGTGGAGCAAGTATGCAATTTACTATGATTCCACAGAATTTTGCTGTTGATGGCAAAGTGGGTAACTATGTATTATCTGGTAGTTTTGCAACTAAAGCTTATGATGAAGCAAAACTTTTAAATCGTGGCTTTGTAGCAGCTTCTAGCAAAGATAGAGATTTTAAACATATTCCAACTCAAGATGAAATTAAATTAAGCGACAATGCAGCATATCTTCATTTATGCTACAATAATACAATTTATGGTACAGAATATCATTACATTCCAGAAACTGGCGATGTGCCTTTAATCGCGGATATGTCTTCTGATATGTTATCTCGTCCACTTGATTTTTCTAAATTCAGTTTAATTTATGCAGGTGCACAAAAAAATCTTGGCCCTGCTGGTGTTGTTGTAGTCGTTGCTCGCAAATCTTTCCTTGAAAATTCTCCAAAAGAAGTGCCAACAATGCTTCGTTATGATACTTATTTAAAGAAAAATTCCTTATATAATACACCTCCTGCATTTGGTATTTACATGGTAGGTAAAGTAGTATCATGGATAAAAGCAAATGGCGGTTTAGAAGCTATGGCGAAGAAAAATGCAGCTAAAGCTAAATTAGTTTATGATGCTATCGATAATAGTGATGGTTTCTATGTTGGTCATGCAGATAAAGATAGCCGTTCTTTCATGAACGTTACTTTCCGCTTACCAAGCGAAGAATTAGAAGCTAAATTTGCTAAAGAAGCTTTAGAACATGGTTTAGGTGGCGTAAAAGGTCATCGTTCTGTTGGTGGTATGCGTACATCTATTTATAATGCAATGCCAATGGAAGGTTGCCAGGCTCTTGTTGACTTTATGGAAAAATTCCGCAAAGCTAATAAATAAATTTAATAAAAAATCCTTAGTAGCTAAATCTAACTACTAAGGATTTTTTTATTTTGCATTTAAGGGAATATTTAAGTAAACAGGTTCTAATTCTTCTATTTTTATGCGACCGGCAGATAAATTAGTGATGTCTTTTAGGATATTTTCGCTGTCATTTTGGGCTAATAATAAAGTAAAGCTTACGATATCACTATAATCTTTATTTTGTATGCGGATTTCTTTTTGGTGGAGATAATTTTCAAAACTGCCTAGCAAATCATAATTTAAATCTAGTTTATAGCAATTAAAGATGGATTTTTTTACAATAGTGGAAACATCAAGTCCCAAGGTTACAGATTTTCCATAGGCACGAATTAAACCGCCAGCACCTAATTTTATGCCACCAAAATATCTAGTAACGACAACGACAATATCACTTAATTCATTTTTTTTGAGTACTTCGAGCATAGGAGCGCCAGCAGTGCCACTAGGTTCGCCATCATCGCTTGATTTTTGGATTTCACTGCGTTCGCCAATGATATAAGCAGAACAGTTGTGGCGAGCATCAAAATGTTTTTTCTTTATGGACGAAATAAATTCTTGAGCTTCTATTTCTGTTTCTACATGTTTAATATAAGTTAAAAATCTGGATTTATTGATTTCCCATTCAGTAAAGTATTCGCCTTCGATTGTTTTATATTCAAGCATAATTTCACCTCAAAATAATTATAATATAAATAGCATGAAAATTTTTATAAGTTTTTTTCTTTTTGTATGGTAAAATGATGAATTTTATAGTATTATTTTTGTAATAAAAATAAATATACTTTAGAGTATATAGATAATATTAAGAAAGGTTGTGTTATTAAGGAGATGAACAACAAACCTATAATGAATAGGGGTCTGAAAAACAGACATATACAGCTTATTTCCCTTGGGGGAATTATTGGGAGCTGTTATTTTTTAGGTACTGGTTATGTATTAGAACAAGCAGGACCTGCTTCTATTTTAGCTTATTTATTGGGCGGAATAGTAGTATTATGCGTTATGCTATGTTTGGCTGAATTAGCGGTAGCTCAGCCTGTGTCTAGTTCTTTTGTCACGTATGCAAACGACCATATATCGCCTACATGGGCATGTGGTGTCGGTTGGGCATATTGGTTGAATTGGATTGTTTATGTACCTGCAGAGATGATTGCAGCGGGGATTATCATGAATCAATTTGTACCTGAGGTCAGTCAGTTATGGTGGGCTGTATCGTTTGGTCTAGTTGTTACCTTTATAAACCTATTCAGTGTAGGCAAGTTTGGTGAAAGTGAATTTTGGTTATCAATTATAAAAATAGTCGCATTAGTAGTTTTCAGTATTATTGCTTTTGCTATTTGTATAGGCTGGGCTGGTGAAACTGGCGAACCTATTGGAACAAAAATTTTATTAGGTAGTGGCGGTTTTGCTCCTCATGGATATTGGGCAATTATCATGACAATGGTAATTATCTTAGTTAATTTCCAAGGTTCAGAAATAATTGGCTTAGCTGCTGGAGAATGTAAAGACCCAGCAAAAAGTATTCCTATAGCAGTTCGCAATGTTACTTGGAGAATTATTGCTTTATATATAATACCAATTACTTTATTGATATCAATATTGCCATGGGACGAAGCAACTTTGACAGAAAGTGTATTTGCAGCAGCACTTCATCGTTATGGATTTGACTGGCTTGGATATATGTTTGCTTTTGTTATTCTTACAGCAGCAATTTCTTGCTCTAATTCAGGTCTATATGGTGCAGGCAGAGCGTTACATGGACTTTCTCGACATAAAATGGCACCTAAATTTTTAGGTAAATTAAATCATAATGGTATGCCTCAAAATTCAATTATTGTATCTATTTGTGCTTGCTGGATTATAATTTTATTATATACTTTAGATACAAGTGAAACAGCATATACTTATTTATTAGCTGTTTCTGGATTTACCGGTGCTATGGCTTGGATTTCTATTTGCTGGAGTCAATATAATTTCCGCAAAAAAATGATGGCAGAAAATAGAGTATCTGAATTAAAATACAAAACTCCATTTTTCCCTTATGTAACTTTATTTGGAATTTGGGTGCAAGTATTTTGTCTTATTGTAATTGCCTTTACTGATGATTTACGTTCTACTTTATATGCAGGTATTCCAATGATGGTAATACCAATGGTGATTTTTAAATTAAAACAGATAAAAGCTCACCGTGCAGAATTAGTTCGCAATAAAACAGAATTATAAATGATAAAGAAAAAAAGCTGTACATATTATATGTACAGCTTTTTTTATAATGGAACCTTTTTTATGATGATGTCTTCAACAGTCTTTTTTATACTGAATATATCACTATTGAATGAAGCTTCAACAGCAGCAATAACAGCTCCTTCAACTAAAGGCGCATTAGCTATTTGAATTTTACTGATATCTTTATCATCTTCATCCATCATATCAATAACCATTTCAGTTGTTAATACAGAACTTCCTAAATCAGTAAGTATAAGAACTCCATCAGCTCCATTTACTTTTTCGATGGCAGATTTTATTTTTTTCATATCGGTGCCAAGTTTTCCATCTGATGTGCCTCCTGCGGCCATGATTTTCAATGCAGGGTCTGCCATTTGGAGAGCTAGCTCTTTAGTTCCATCTGCAATTAAAGAACTATGAGATACGATTACAATACCTATCACGAAGCACACCTCTATTCAATTATAAAATAAGTTCATAGATAATAATATGTTACTTGAGCCATAGTGTCAATCTATTAATATTACGTATTGTGCTAGTTAAAATTTTTACTTGCAAAAAAAGTTCAACAAGAGTACA
>OLNV01001574.1_pt1 | contig 14731 bp, 9 predicted proteins | sample 1672891 | NCBI WGS metagenome assembly OLNV01 (sample SAMEA3136734, study PRJEB25190) | human gut metagenome | biome: human gut; feature: human-associated habitat; material: faeces | place: Austria | collected 2013 | reverse complement strand
GCGTCATAACCTTGACAGTCGATTGTCGGTATTTCGAATGCGCTTTTACTGTTTCCCGGAATAGTGATACTTGCTGCCGTGGCACCATTGGCTGTTATGGTGACTGTTGCCGAACCTTTGCTTGAGGTCAACGCATTGAATTTAAGGGCTGTAATGCCTCCTGGGATCGTTACGGACATTGAGCCGTTTTTACCGATGGCTGCATATTTGTCGTTTATTACCACGACTCCGGCATTGGCAAGCGCCGTTTTGTCTGTGTTGGCCTGATTAGGATTACCACAGCCACTATAACTCCATTGCGGGGTTCCAGTGGTTACTCCGTTGAATGTGCCGCTGGAACCATAACTGGTAGTGCTGGGCACGGTGTAATTTTCGAAAGTCTCGGTTTCCCACATTACAGCCCCCGGTTTTGTCTGGGTGACGCTTACGGTTTGCGCTTCGGCGCCTTCGTACGACAATGTGATGGTGCCGGAACGTTCCTCACCCTGATTTGCGTCTATCGTGAAAGAAACGCCGTCGACGTCATAAACGAATGAATTGAGCCAGGAAACGTTCGACGATGCGACGACCGACACCCCGTCTGTGGGATTATCAACCGTATAGTTGATGGTTTTGGTAGCGCTTTCCGCAGGAACGGACAAGGTCGTTTCCGATGTGATTTTCAGTACCGGCGGCAGGGTGATGTCATGGCCGGGAACGATCTGTATGCTTTCGATAATTATTCTTTCGTTTGTGGCGGAGGGCTCGATCCTGATTTTCGTTTTCGAATTTTGTGCGTCGAATTTCAGCAGGTAGGTTTTGAACTCCTCGGTCAGGTCTGCGGTCGTGATTGCCGCGGATTCTCCGGCGGTTACTTTGATTCCGGAAGTATCTTTCGGCCAGACTTTAGCCGAAATCAGTACCGAGAACGGTGCGGAGAGATCCAGTTCGCTGGTGACGATATACCCGGAGTTGTCGCTCGAACTCATGCGTAGGCCATGCGGGGAGTTGTATTGATAAACATAGGAGTTCGCCACATACAAGTTGTTTCCGTTTTTGTCTTTGCGGGACAGGATATTTGTTGCGGAGTTTCCTGTCAGGTCACTGAAATCGTCGGTAAACGGCAGGCTCAGACCGGTTGCCGCGGCTGTGATGTGTTCGTCTGAAAGATTGACATTCAAAGTGGTGATCTTTCCTGTTTCCAGATCGATTTCATTGGACAGGACAATCTCTTTTTTGATGACATACCCTTCTGTCGCTGCTTCGACGACCAATTTCGACCCCGCAGCCAGCAATCGCGGATATACGCTTAAATAGGTGCCGCTGACACCGTTGATAACGTATTCCGTATTTGTCGTATAGGTCGCCGTTACGGTGTTGGAGCCGTTATAATAGGGTGCATACATCGTGTAGTTCAAGAGGTCTACAACAACCCGGCCTGCCAGTGTGTTGTCGCCATCGGTCGTAATGGACAATGACGATACGTGCTGGTCGGCCAGTTTTGCGCCTGTGGATTGGTCTTTGAGTACGACTTTGACGATGGCGCTCAATCGTCTGAATTCCAGATTGGCGACTTGCTGTCCCTCGGAATCGAGTGTAAGCGGTTTGCTGACCAGGATGTCGGCTTTGCCGTCGAACGAACTGGCTGTCGGGGTTTGGTTTGCCGGGAGATCGACTTTTGCACCCGTATTATCTCCTACTTTGTCGATTCCGTTGGCCGTGAATGGATAATAAGCGTAAATCGTTGATGAAATGTTCGCGTTCCCGGAAAAAGTCGTTGTTGCGGCGCGCTCCGTCGCATCGTTCGTGAAGGGGTAGTTGGACTTCGTCCCGTCGGTACTGATGCCTATCTGATCGCCGACAGACCAATAAGGAGTCAATCCGTCGATCTCGGTGCGGACTTCCGGTTTGAACTCAGGGTTTCCGGCCGTAAAAGTCATCTTGACGAGTTTGCCGGAAGAGGTGTCGATGCTGCTGTCTTCCTTTTGGCAGGCTGTGGCTGTTACAGCGGTGAGAGCTGCAAACAGTGTGATTTTAGAGAGACTTTTCATAGGGCTGCGGTATTAGAGTTCGTGTTCGCTTCCCGATCCGATACCTCCTGCACCGCCGCCGCTGCCCCAATCGTCATAGACGTCGGGTGGGGTGGGCGATGTTGCAAACCCTTTTTCAGTCTCGATGTCGATCGTCTCAATTACGGGCGGAAGATAGGTCGAATTTCCCCCCCCCTTGCTGGTGGACAGATTGTAATTCATAAGGCTAAATTTTTTTGGTTGAAACACTTTCGTATCAAATATAGCAAAAAAATAGTCTATTCCCGTTAAAAAATTGTGAAATTCCGGTTCCCGGTCAAAATATATACACAAACGTCTGTTTTCCTGCCGGGTTTTGTCTGTTTGGCGTATTATTGCCGGTGCCGACGGCGGGAAACGGCGTCCGTGCCGCATTGTGCAGCGGCAATGCGGATCGTCCGGGATGGAAGAGGGCGGGGGATAAGCCGGGGTGGGGATTTAGTACATATTGTCGTACATCGACTGGCTCTTGTCGTATTTGAGGTCTGAGAGTGATGCCGCCTTTACGCCGATGTTGAAGCTCCAGCTGCGGTGGAACCCGAAGGGTATCCACGAGAACGACATCTGCCAGCAGTGCAGGTCGCGCGAGATGGAGATCGACGAGGTGGTGAGTTTGTTCGCCTTGATGTCGTAACCGCCCTGGAACGTGATGCCGGTCTTGGGCGTTATGGTAAGGCTGCCGTTGAAGCTGACGGTCTGCGTGACGTTCTTCTTGTAGCCTTTGGGCGGGTAGTTGCCTGTCGATATGTTGTAGTTGATGGCATAGTTGAACCCGAAGTTCCACGGCAGCGAGAAATCGTAGTACATCTGCGACATGTATTGCCGCCGCAGTACGGGATCCATGTTGCCGTAGGGGTCGTAGTAGGGGTTCATGTATTCGGGCGGGATGCTGGTGATGTCGTTGATGGCCGATTGCGAACGGTCTTCGCGCGATTTGAACGTATAGCCGAACGACCAGCCCGTCGAGACGATACGCCCCGGGAAGAAGAGCTTGTTGTAGCGTTTGCCGTCGGGGGTCAGCCGGTAGGGGTCGAGCGTCATCGAGAGGTTGATGCCGAAATTCTTGAAGAGCGTCGTGCGGAACGAGATCGGGATGGTCGAGAGCCCCATCGAGTCGGCCAGGAAATTGTACGACCCGCTGATGCGCAGCTCGTCGATCAGCTTGATCTTCTTCACGCCCGAGGTGTCGCGTTTCGACAGCACCTTCATTTCGAGGTTCTGCGACAGCGAGAAGTTCATCGACATCGACCGTCCGGAACTGGGGACGCCGTATGCGTTGACCGAATAGGGCGAATAGGTGGTGAAGCGTCCCGTCGAGTCGGTCTGCCGGGTTTGGTAGTAGCCGTATTTCGGGTCGCCGAAGTCCGGCGTGTAGGAGAATCCGATCGAGGGGGTGAGCGTGTGGCGGATGGCCTGTATCTTGCGGTCTTTGCGCTTTTTGGTGAAGTCGTACATGCCGTATACGGTCGTCGATGCCGAGACGTTGAAGTTGTAGTTGTAGAGGCGGTAGAACCCGTATTGCGTCGGCAGCGTGTCCACCTTGTTCGTGACGGGGTTCCAGTCGAATTCGACTTTTTTGAAGTACCACTTTTCGTTGTATGTCGCCGACGGCGAGATGTTGATGTAGTTGAACAGGTTGAACGACGCCGATATGGGGATGTTGTGCTCGATACCGTTCTTCATGTTGTCGAGCGTCTCCTTCGAGAAGATCTTGTCCTCGGTGGTCGTCACCGAGTTGGTCATCTTGCCCGTATACTGCATCGAGATCTTTTCGTACCACCGCTCCTTGCCCATGCGTTCCTTGCGTTTGAAGGGGTAGAAACGCGAGACGTTGAAGACCACGGTCGGCAGCGTTACCGAGAGGCTCTTGTTCTGCGAGTTCTGCGAGATGGACATGTTCGCCGAGAGCGAGAAGGGTGTGCCCGCCCAGTTCTTCGAGTAGGCGATCGACGAGTTGGTCTGCGTCGAGAGGATGTCGTTGAGGTTGGTCGCCGAATATTTGCTGTAACCGCTCGTGGCGAAGTTCACCGATGCCGAGAAGGTCGACCCGGGGTTGGCCTTGGGATCCTGGGAGTGCGTCCACTGGATGCGGAAGTTGCTCTGCTTGATATAGTCCGGTTCGCCTTTTTCGCCCGTCTTGATGTTCGAGTACTGCATGTTGAAACTGCCGCTGTACTTGTAACGTTTGATGTAGCGTGATGCGGCCGATGCCTCCCACGAACCGAGCGTGTAGAACCCGCCGCGCACGGCCACGTCGGCGTAGTCGCCCAGCGTGAAATAGTAACCCATGTCGCGCAGGAAAAACCCCTTGGAGTATTCCTCGCCGTAGGTGGGCATCAGCAGACCCGATTTTGGCCCCATGTTGATCGGGAAGAAACCCTCGGGGATGCCGAGGAAGTAGATCGGCACGTCCTCCATGACGAGGTAAGCCGGCCCCGTGACGACTTTCTTGCCGGGGATGACCTTGGCCTTGGTCATCGCCAGGTAGAAGTGCGGGTGGTCGGTCTCGTCGCAGGTCGTGTATTTGCCGTGCTGGATGTTGACCGTGTTGTCGGGCATTTTCTTCACGCTGCCTCCGACCAGCCAGCCGTCGCCCTGCTGCGTTGCCACGCCCTTGATCTTGGCCTTTTTCGAGGTGAGGTTGTAGGTGATCGTATCCATCGTGTACGAAGCGTCGCCCTCGGAGAATTCGGGTTTGGTGACGATCGGTTTGCCTTCGAGCGAGTCGGGCTTGCCGTATGCATAGACCATCTTGTTGTCCATGTTGATCTGCATGTAGTCGGCCTTGAGGTTGCTGTTCTGATAGGTGATGTCGCCTTCGTTGTAGATATAGACCATCTTGTTGCGCACGTCGTAGACCAGCGAGTCCTTGTTCTTGCCCGTGATCGGGTCGTCGAGGAACGCCCCCGGTTTCTGGGGCTTTTTCTCTTTCACCGTGTCGCGGGCGATGGTGTCCGCCCCGCGGCCTTCGAGCGAGTCGCCTTTCTGCGTGATGAGCGAATCGAGCTGTGCGCCGAAGAGCGAATCGCGCTGCTCCTGCGGCAGGGCTTCGAATGCGGCGCGGCGGCGTGCCTGTTCCCGGGCGGCGCGTGCCTGCTCGCGGCGGTCGCGGCGGCTTTGGGTCGCAGCTTCCGGCACTTCGGCCGCGGCTTCGGAATGGGTCTGGAGGGAATCGGACAGGCGTTGGCGGAGGCTGTCTTCGGCTGCCGAGGCAAGCATTCCCCGGGGTACGGACGAGCCGAACACCAACTGGGCGAAGAGGAGGAGTGCCGCCGCCGAAAACAGATATTTTACCCTGATTCTATCCAAAATCCCAATAATTTTTCGTACCTTTGCCGACATGTCGGCAAAAACGCCTGGATCGGGGCCTCGATGCACTCCCGCCGGGTTTTTTAGGCGCGACAAAGATAGGTAAAAAATTACAGAAAGCTCACATTTGACTCCATTAAATATGCGCACACGACTGTTCCTGTTATTCGCGTTTGCGGCCGTTACCGTTCTAATGAACGGTGCCACGGCCGGGAATATTGCGCACGGGGTCGAAGTTGTGGTCATCGATGCCGGGCACGGGGGAAAATTCCCCGGCGCGCACTACGGCGGGGTCTATGAAAAGGACCTCACGCTGAAGGTGGCGCTCAAACTCGGGAAGCTCATCGAGGAGGGGATGCCGGGCGTGAAGGTGGTCTATACCCGCAAGACGGACAAGGCGCTGGGCACCGATCTGGCAACCGACCTCCAGGCGCGTGCCGACATCGCCAACAAGGCCGGCGGCGACCTCTTCGTTTCGATCCACGTCAATGCTGCGAAATCCTCGGCGGCACGGGGTGTCGAGACGCTCATCATGGGCGAAAGCCCCAAGGAGCAGCGTTACAATGAGAACGCCCTGTTCGAGAACAACCGCGAAGACCTGATCGACATGTCGGACGAGCGGACGGCGGCCATCGTGCGGGCCTATATCCAGAACCTGCAATTCACCTACGGCGAGTACAGCATGGCGCTGGCGCGCTGTATTCAGAATAATTACCTGAAGGCCGGGCGCCATTCGCGGGGCATCAAGCCCCAGCTGCTGCGCGTGCTCTATGCCACCGACATGCCGGGCGTGCTGACCGAGATCGGTTTCATGTCCAACGCCCAGGAGATGGCCTATATGAAATCGGAAAAGGGGCAGGACGAGATCGCCCGCTCGATTTACGAAGGCGTGAGGGATTATTCGGCCTATGTGCTCGAAACGCGCCGCGCCGAAGAGGAGGCCGCAGCAGCCCCGAAGCCCGGTAAAGAGCCCGAAACGCAGGTCGTCATCGGGAAGGAGCCCGTGCGCCCTGCGGAGCAGGACAAGGCATCCGATGCGCCTGCCGCGAAGACCGTCACCCCGGAAAAAGGGGAGCCGGAGAAGGCTGCGGGCAAGTCCGGGGCGCAGAAACCGGAACCGCGGAAACCGGCCAAGGCCGGGGATGCCCCCAAACAAGCCGCCCGGCCGCTGCGTTATACCGTGCAGGTGCTGGCCAGCGCGCAGACCGTGCCGACCTCGTCCGCACGTTTCAAAGCCTACCGCAACAAGGTGAAACAGTATACCGCCGAGGGGCGGTTCCGCTATAAATATTGCGTCGGCGAGTACGATACCCGTGCCGCCGCCCAGAAACGGCTGGCCGAAGTGCGCAAGGTTTTCCCCGACGCCTTCGTCGTGTGCTGCCGGGGTACGCAAATTGTGAAATAAAAACAAGCGAAATATGAAAAGGGAAGTTAAGATCGGAATATTCGCCGTGGCGATGATCGGCGTTGCCTGGGCCGGAATTCGGTTTCTGAAAGGTTTCGACATTTTCAGCCGGAACGTCGAGTATTATGCCGCCTACGACCAGATCAACGGCGTGCAGAACGCGTCGCCGATCATGATGAAGGGCGTGAAGATCGGCTCCGTGACACGGCTTTCGTTCGACCCCGCGCGCAGCGACAAGGTCGTGTTGCAGTTCACCATCAAGCGCCAGTACCGCATCCCGACCGATTCCGAGGCCAAGATCTTCAGCAACGGGCTGATGGGTGCCAAGGCGATCGAAATCACCTACGGCACGGCCGACACCTACCTCCAGAAGGGCGATACGCTGCGTTCGAGCCGCGACCGCGATCTGATGGACATGGCCGGCTCCGAGCTGGATTTCTTCAAGCAGAAGGTTTCGCAGCTCACCACCGACCTTTCGCGCACGCTCGAAAACCTGAACGGCCTGATGGAAACCAATGCGGACAACATCGCCGGGACGCTCGGCAACCTGAACTCCGTGACGGGCGACATGGCCGAGATACTCTCTGCGGAGAAAAACAGCCTGAAGAGCGCGCTGGACAACCTTTCGAAATTCTCCGATATGCTCGGCGAGAATGCCGGGCGCGTGGACAGCATCATCGGCGACGTGGATCGTTTCACCTCGCAGCTCACCGAGGAACAGTTTGCCCGCAAGCTTTCGCAGGCCGTGGAGCACCTCGACGGTCTCGTGGCGCGTATCGCGCAGGGCGAAGGCACGATCGGCAAGCTCATCAGCGACCCCGAACTGTACGATTCGCTCGAAAAGGCCAGCGACAACCTCGCGGCGCTGCTGGCCGATGTCAAACAATACCCCGGCCGTTACGTCCACCTCTCGCTCTTCGGGCGCAACCCCGAAAAGATGAAGGAGCGTGCCGACAGGAAGGCCGCCAAGGTTGCTGCCAAGGCTGAGCGCGATTCGCTCAGGCGGCTGCAGTAGCCGTTCAATCCGACATAAAGATGATTTATCCTGCAAACTTCGAGCAGAAGATCGGCTTCGACCGGCTTCGGGAACAGGTTGCAGCGCTTTGCACCATGCGTGCCGCCCGCGGGAAGCTCGCCGAAGAGACTTTCTCGGCCTCGGCGCGCGAGATCGGGCGGAGGCTGGAACTTGCCGACCAGATGCGCCTGCTGCTCGACATGGAGCACGATTTTCCCGGCGGGGAATATCCCGACGTCGACCACGTCGTTGCCAAACTGCGTGTCGAGGGGACGTTCCTCGACGTGGGGGAGGTGGTGACGCTGCACCGGGCGCTGAGCCTCGTCGGCAGCGTCGTTGCGTTCATCCTCGCCCGCGAAGGGCAATATCCGGCGCTGTATGCCCGCAGCCGCGGCGTCGAGGCATTCCCCGGGATCGTGCAGCGGATCGACGCCATCGTCGATCGTTTCGGCAATATCCGGGACAATGCTTCGCCGGCCCTGCTGGAGATCCGGCGTGCCATCCGCGAACGCGAAGGGCAGGCCGCCAAGCGGTTGCAGGCGGTGCTCGCCGCCGCCAAAGGGGCCGGTATCGTCGATGCCGACGCCCAGATCTCGATCCGCGAAGGGAAGGCCGTGATCCCGGTCGCCGCGGCCAACAAACGCAAGTTGCAGGGCTTCATCCACGACGAATCGGCTACGGGCCGTACGTTCTACGTCGAACCGGTCGAGGTCGTGGAGATCAACAACGAACTGCGCGAACTGGAATATGCCGAGCGGCGCGAGATCGTCCGCATCCTCTCGGAGTTCACTGATTCGGTGCGTCCCGATGCCGGGCTGATCGCCGCGTCGGGCGACTACCTGGCCGAGATCGACATGCTGCGTGCCAAGGGACGCTGGGCATCGCAGAACGGCTGCGTGAAACCGATCATCTCGGACGATGACCGGCTGGTGCTGAAGAATGCCCGCCACCCGCTCCTGCAGCAAACCCTGCGGGCGCAGGGGCGCGAGGTCGTGCCGCTCGACATGCAGCTCGACCGCCGCAAGCATATCCTTGTCATTTCGGGACCCAATGCGGGCGGCAAGTCGGTCTGCCTCAAGACCACCGGCCTCGTGCAGTATATGTTCCAGTGCGGGTTCCCCGTTCCGGCATCGGAGGTTTCGGAACTGCCCGTGTTCCGTTCGATCTTCATCGACATCGGCGACGAGCAGTCGATCGACGACGACCTGTCGACCTACTCGTCGCACCTGCTCAACATGAAGAACATGCTCGCGGGGGCTTCGTCGTCGACGCTGGTGCTGATCGACGAGTTCGGGTCGGGTACCGAGCCGGTCATCGGCGGCGCCATTGCCGAGGCCATCCTCGAACGCCTGCTGGCCAAAGGGTGCTACGGCGTCATCACGACCCACTATGCCAATATCAAATACTATGCGTCGAATACCGAGGGCATCGCCAATGGCGCCATGATGTTCGACGTGCAGAATATCCGCCCGCTGTTCCGCCTCGAAACGGGCAAGCCGGGCAGTTCGTTCGCCGTGGAGATCGCCCGCAAGATCGGGCTCCCGGAGGATATTATCCGCGCGGCGGGCGAGAAGGCCGGCAGCGACCATATCAACATCGAGAAGCAGCTGCGCGAGATCGCCCGCGACAAGCATTACTGGGAACAGAAGCGCGACCGCATCCGCCAGACCGACCGCAAGGTCGAGGAGCTGGAGCAGACCTATGCCGGGCAGCTGTCGAAGATCAGGGCCGAGCGGCAGGAGATACTCAAAAAGGCCAAGCTGGAGGCGCAGCAGCTGATCGCCGATGCCAACCGGCAGATCGAGAATACGATCAGGACGATCCGCGAGGCGCAGGCCGAAAAGGAGCTGACGCGCCTTGCGCGCCGCGAACTGGACGATTTCCGCGACGCGGTGGCGAAGGCCGACACGGCGGACAAGGACGCCGAGGTCGCCCGCGAGATCGAACGTATCGAGCGCCGCCGTCAGCGGCGTGAAGAACGCAAGGCGCAGCGGGGCGAGGCGCAGGCGGCGGGGGCTGCCCCTGCCGAGGCTCCGAAACCGCGCGAGGTGGAGGCCGGGTCGAAAGTCCGCATGGCCGGACAGGATATGGTCGGCGTGGTGCAGTCGGTCAAGGGGCGCAAGGCGCAGGTCGCCTTCGGCCAGATACTGACTACGGTCGACCGGAAGATGCTGACCGTAGTCTCGAACAGCGAGTTCCGCGAGGCGACACGCCCGCAGACGGCGCGGACGGTGGTGTCGGCCGACATTTCGGCCCGCAAGCTCAGCTTCAAAGACCATATCGACGTGCGGGGCATGCGTGCCGCCGAGGCGCTGGACGCCGTGCAGGATTTCATCGACGACGCCCTGATGGTGGGCGTGGGGTCGGTGTCGATTCTCCACGGCAAGGGCACGGGGGCTCTCAAGGAGGAGATACGCCGCTACCTGCGCACGGTGCCCGAGGTCGAAAGCGCCCGCGACGAGCATGCCGACCGGGGCGGGGCGGGAATTACGATCGTGACATTTGACCTTTCGTGAGGACGACTGCCTCCGGCGCTTCCGCTCGCGGCAGCCGCATATTCCGCGTATGTTCCTGCCCCGCCAGCTTCGTGAAGCCCCGAATGCCATCTGCCCCGGCGAAAAAAGGATAAGATACAGGATGAACTACAAACTCTCGGAAATAGCCGCCGTTGTCGGCGGGAAATTTACAGGCTGCGATGCCGAAGTGCGGTCGGTTGTCACCGACAGCCGTTCGCTGTCGTGCGAACTGGGCTGCTGCCCGATGTTCGTGGCCATGCGCGGTGCCAACCACGACTCGCACGGATTCGTCGCCCAGATGTCGGCGCGTGGTGTGCGTGCGTTCCTCGTCGAACGGGATGTCGAGTGCCCCGCCGATTGCGGCTTCGTGCGTGTGGACAACGCCATCGATGCCCTGCAACGCCTTGCGGCGCACTACCGTGCGCAATTCAGGGGTACGGTCGTCGGCATCACCGGTTCGAACGGCAAGACCGTCATCAAGGAGTGGATCGCCGAAGAACTGCCCGCGGGGATGAAATATTACCGCTCTCCGAAAAGCTACAATTCGCAGCTGGGCGTGCCCCTCTCGGTGCTGATGCTCGAAGGCGACGAGGAGTTAGCCATCTTCGAGGCGGGCATTTCGAAGCCCGGCGAGATGGAGCGGCTGGAGCGCATCATCCGTCCCGACGTGGTTGTTTTTACCTCGATCGGCGACGCGCACCAGGAGAATTTCCTCAATCTCGAGCAGAAGTGCGACGAGAAAATGGTGCTGGCCCGCAATGCCTCGAAAATCATCTACCACAGCTATTACGAGCCGCTGGGGGGCATGGTCGCGGCGCGTTTCGCCGAGCGCAAGCCCCTCGATGCCGCGTCGTTCCCCGAGGTGCCGGAGTCGGTCATCGGCAATGCCGCATCGCGCCGCAATGCCCAGATCGTCGAGGCGTTCTGCGCCGCGATGCACTATCCCGCGCCGTCGTTCGCCTCGGCGCCCACGGTGCCCATGCGTCTCGAGGTGAAGGAGGGCATCAACGATTCGATCCTGATCAACGACGCCTATAACCTCGACCTCAATTCGCTGGCGCTGGCGCTCGATTACCTGCACGGCGTGGCGCTGAACCGCCGCCGTACGCTCGTCCTGTCGGACATCTCGCAGAGCGGGCTTTCCGACGGCGAGCTCTACGGCCGTGTCGCGGGGATGGTCGCACGGGCGGGCGTCGACTTCCTGATCGGCATCGGCCCGCGCCTGAAACGCCATGCAGGTCTGTTCGGCTGCGACAAGGAGTTTTACGCCTCGACCGACGAGTGCATCGCGCGCATCGACCGCAGGGCCGTGGCCGGGCGTGCCATCCTGCTGAAAGGCGCCCGCGATTTCCGCTTCGAGAAACTGGCGCACGCCCTCGCGCGCCGCAGCCATACGACGGTGCTGGAGGTCGACCTCGACGCCATGACGCACAACCTCAATTTCTTCCGTTCGAAGCTCAGCTTCGGTACGAAACTCGTGGCGATGGTCAAGGCCGGCTCGTACGGTGCCGGCGATTTCGAAGTCGCGCAGCTGTTGCAGCACCAGGGCGTTGATTACCTGGCCGTGGCGTTCGCCGACGAGGGGGTACTGTTGCGCGAGCGGGGCATTTCGATGCCCGTCGTGGTGCTCAACGCCGATGCCGACAGTTTCGATCAGATGATCGCCAACCGCCTCGAACCCGAGATATACAGCCTCCATTCGCTCGGCGCCTTCGCCGGGGCCGTGGTGCATGCGGGCGAGAGCCGTTACCCGATCCATATCAAGCTCGACACGGGTATGCACCGGCTGGGATTCACGGACGACGAAGTCGGGGCGCTGTGCAGGGCGCTGGCGGAAACCCCGCAGGTCAAGGTCGCCTCGGTCTTCTCGCACCTCAACTGTGCCGACATGCCCGAAGAGGATGCCTACACCCGGGAGCAGATCGCGCGCTACGACCGCATGAGCGCCGCCGTAGCCGCGTCGCTGCCCTATTCCGTCATCCGCCATACGGCCAATTCGGCCGCCATCGAACGCTTCCCCGAGGCGCAGTTCGACATGTGCCGCCTCGGGCTGGGGCTTTACGGCTTCGGCTACCGGCATAACGGGATGCTGCGTCCCGTCTCGACCCTCCGCACGCGTATCGTGCAGGTCAAGCACCTGTCTGCGGGCGAGGCCGTAGGGTATGGACGGGCCGGAAAACTCACGCGCGAAACTACGACGGCGACGATCCCCATCGGATATGCCGACGGGCTCGACCGCCACCTGGGCTGCGGCCGCTGGTCGGTGCTGGTGGCCGGGAGTCCCGCCCCCATCGTCGGACGCATCTGCATGGACAGCTGCATGGTCGACATTACGGGGATTCCCGGCGTGAAGGAAGGCGACGAAGTCGTGGTCTTCTCGCCCGAGCCGGGCAACGACCTGGAAACGATGGCCCGCGTGCTCGATACGATTCCCTATGAGATCATGACCTCGGTTTCGGGGCGCGTAAAACGGATTTACCTCAAAGAATAAAGTTATGAAATGCTATGATTGCGGCGGTGAAATCGCTTCCGGAACCGAAAAGTGTCCCTCCTGCGGTTGCCCCGCCGGGCGCGATGAGGCCGCCGAGTGCCTCGGGGCGCGGCTGCTGACGGCACAGCTCGAATCCGAATCGGCCCTCGACCAGTTGGGCAAGGCCCGCAGCGCCATGTTCGCCGCGGCATTGCTGGCGCTCGCCAGCGGCGTGGTCGAACTGGTCAACGCCCAGGGAAACGGGGTGAGGCTGGTGGTCGGAATCGTGATGCTCGTGCTGGCGGGCGGCTATGTGGCTATCGGCTGCAATGTCCGCAAATCCCCGCTGGTGCTTTCGGTTGCGGGGCTGGTCGTGAGCGCATTTTTCCTGAGCGGTGTTTTCGGGGTGGTGATCGCCGGTGTCATGGCGCTGAGCGTCTGGTTTGCGGTGCTGTATACGAAGGCCGCCGGCCGGGAACGGGAACTCCGGGCCAAACTCGAAAAACTGAAATAAGATGTACGGAACGCTCTATCTGATCCCGTGTCCGATTTCGGACGAGACGGCACCGTGGGACGTGCTGCCCGCGGCGAACCGTGCCGTGATGGATTCGCTCGACTATTTCATCGTCGAAAACACCCGTTCGGTGCGGCGGTTCCTGTCGAAGGCCGGCATCGCGCGGCCGATCGACACGCTGGAGTTCCGCGAGCTGAACGAACATACCGTCGCCGGGCGTGAGGTCGAAGAGCTGGTGAAACCGCTCGTTGAGGGCCGCTCGGCGGGGGTTGTCTCGGAAGCGGGCGTGCCGGGCGTCGCCGATCCCGGGGCACTGGTCGTCGAGGCGTGCCACCGCCACGGTATCCGCGTGGTGCCGCTCGTCGGGCCGTCGTCCGTCATCCTGGCCGTCATGGCCTCGGGGCTCAACGGGCAGTCGTTCGCCTTCAACGGCTACCTGCCCGTCAAGCCGCCCGAACGGGTCCAGGCGATCCGCCGCTTCGAACGCCGTGCGCAGTCCGAACGCCAGTCGCAGCTCTTCATCGAGGCGCCTTACCGCAATGTGAAGCTGATGGAACAGCTCCTGCAAACCCTTGCCCCCGAGACGCGCCTGACGCTGGCGATGGACATTACCGCTCCCGGCGAATATATCCGTACGCTCCCCGTGCGCGAGTGGCGGTCGGTGCGGCTGCCGGAAATGAACAGGCGCCCGGCGATTTTTATCATCGGGTAGGCATGGCCCGGCGGTTGGTATACAATTTGTTCGAATATAAGACGGAAAATCTGAAAAACACGAGATATGAAAAAGGAAAAAACTTATAATGAGGCTGTTGACGGTGACGAAGGATTCGTTCCCGGTGAAGGTTACCCTTCGTGCGACGGCGAACCCTGTGCCAATGTGTCAGATGAGCCGCAGGAGGAGACTGACACAATGGCAGACGGGGCCGACAGCCATTGTGTCAGTCTCCTCCTGCGGCTCATCTGACGGCGGCACTGGCCGAGTGGCAGGATAAATTCATCCGCCTGCAGGCCGAATTCGATAATTACCGCAAGCGTACGCTCAAGGAGAAGATGGACTTGGTGCAGACCGGGGGCCGTGACGTGCTGCTGGCGATGCTCCCCGTGCGCGACGACGTGCAGCGTGCCGTCGATGCCATGCAGAAGAGCGACGACATCGAGGCGCTGCGCATCGGAATGTACAACAAGGTCCAGGAGGGTCCGACCTACTACTCCTACATCGCGTTCGACCTCTTCGGCGGTGAGCTGATGACCAGCACGGGCCGCCCGATCGACCTGATCAACTCGCTTTCCAATGCGCTGCATACGTTTGTCAGCAGCCAGTGGAACGGCTACTACAAGGCGCTTTTGCAGGTGAACAACGTCATGTCGATCGCCGAGGGGCTGGCCGACAGCCCCACGCGGAACCGGGTGCTGGGCGAGTGCCGCTATTTCCGGGCGTATATTTACCTCTGTCT
>OLNV01001570.1_pt1 | contig 14779 bp, 9 predicted proteins | sample 1672891 | NCBI WGS metagenome assembly OLNV01 (sample SAMEA3136734, study PRJEB25190) | human gut metagenome | biome: human gut; feature: human-associated habitat; material: faeces | place: Austria | collected 2013 | reverse complement strand
TCATGATGATCGCCTATTCAGCGCCATTGACGATGCTGACCCTGACGGTGTGCGCGGCGGTGCTCGTCGTATCCGTCATTTATTCCCTGCGCAACAGGACGCTGGTCGAGCGTGCGACCGTCGCGCAGGCTGACGTGCAACGCGCCTTCATCGAAACCTTCTCCGGCATCGTCGGCGTCATCAGCCAGATCATGGCGTTCGCCACCTATATGCGCAAGATTTGCGAGATGATTCCCGCCGGTGAAGGCGACAAGATCGCCATCGTCGGCCCCACTGGCTCGGGCAAAAGCACGCTGCTGAAACTGCTCGCCGGACTCATCGAACCCGTCTGTGGCACGGTGACCATCAACGACGGCGAAGGCCGACAGGCTGGCGTATGTGCATCAGGAATCCACGGTGTTCAACGAAACCTTGCGCGACAATATCACGCTGCACCGTCCGTGGCTGACGGATGACGACATCGTCAGGGCGTGCGAGGTTGCCGGCATCAACGAGGGGATGATGGATCCGGTCGTCGGAAGACCGGACTTCCTACTTATGGACGAACCCACCAGTGCTCTGGACAACGATACCGAGCCACATGTCATGACGGGGTTGCTCGACTCCGACAATGCGTGCATCGTCGTGGCGCACAGACTCGCATCGATTCGGGATTTCGACCGCATCCATGTCATGGATCATGGGCAGATCGTCGAATCCGGTACGCATGACGAACTGCTGCAGGCCGGCGGATTGTATTCGCGGCTGTACCGGCAGGAGTGAGTGTCCCCTTACACCCTTACGCCTTTAAACCCTTACCCTTTACACCTTATCCCTTACACCCTCGGCTCATGAGGCCCCCCGGATTCAATTTGTAAGCGCAACGCTTGTGTTCGGGCTGGCTGCCTTCGATTGTAGCTTGGCGATCTCCTCGTCCCATACCTCGTTGGGCGTTTTGTAGTCGAGGAGCTTCATCGGGGTGTCGTTGATCTCACCGACGATCGCGTCGAGGTCCTCCTGGGCCAAGTCCTCGAACCCGGTTCCTTTGGGCAGATAGCGGCGGATCCTGCCGTTCCTGTTCTCGTTGCTGCCACGCTGCCAGGAACCGTACGGGTCGGCGAAGTACGTGAGCATGCCCAGCGCCTCGTCCACCAGCATGTGCAGGCTCGCCTCCGTGCCGTTGTCCCACGTGCGGTCGACGCGCGCGGCCGGCGGGATGTCCTTGAAGATCTCGTATTCGGCCCTGGCCGTGGCGGACGCGCTCTTGTCGTCGACGAGCCGGGCGAACGGCCTGCGGCTCCTGCGCTCCACCTGCGTGTTCATGCAGCGCCTCGACGGCGCGGCGCCGACCACCGTGTCCGACTCGAAATGGCCGAACCCCTTCCTGGATCCGACCGCCTCGGGCCGGTCCGCGATGGGCACGCGCATCGGGATGCGCGGCCCTTTCGCCTTCCTGCCCTTTTTCCTCGTCCGGCGTTTCCTGCCGCGCGCCAGGTACTGGCGCAGGTCCAGCGCCCGCTGCGGCTTGGCGTAGATCCACTGGCAGAGGCACTCGTGGCTGATCCGCATCGACGGGTCGCCGGCGTACCGGGCCTTCAACCGTCCCTCGATCAGTTCCGGGCTCCACCCCCTGCGCAGCGAGTCCAGCACCCAGGCGCGAAGCCGGTCCGAGTCCATGCGACGCGGCTTGCGGGATCCGCGCCGGCGCAGGTCCGCCTTCCTCTGCGCGGCCAGCGCCGAATAGAACGGACCCGAGGTCCACGGCCCGGTCTTCAGCCGTTTCGGCCGGTAGGGACGGTACGACCCGTTCTCGTTGGACGCGAACCACAGGCCGCGCCTCAGCTCGCGTGACACCGTGGACTTGTCCCGACCGATCCTCTCCGCGGTCCGCCGAATGCTCAGATGCCGCTCGCAATGCAGCTTCTCGATCAGGATCCTCTCCTCGGACGACAGGTGCGAATACTGTTGACCCATGAGTGCAACACCTTCTTAAGTTAGAAACTTCGAACACTTCCAACCTTAGACAAGGTGTTGCACTTCTATTTAGAACCCGGGGCGTAAACACGATTGCCTTCAAAGAAGATGGTCGTGACTGTGCTGGAATCAATGTTCGGTGCTATGAAGCGAAGCGTTGGTTGTGTGTCTAAGCTGGCCGCATTGTTGAATGAGTCTCAACTTCGGGGTGTCGTTTTATCGGCTGTGATGTTATTGTGGCGCGACACGCCAGCTTTATAGGCGATGAGTGGTGGCATCAGATGAGTTCGCTTGTACGTCTCCATTCTTTGTTGAAATATGTTATGCAAAGTGTGTAATTGGCATATGAAACTGTCATATTTGATGTGTTGCGTTGCGTTTATGTGAACTTATTTTCATTGTGCATATCGTTATCAATTTGTTATCAAGGACGATCGCGAGTGAAATGCGCTCACTTATACAATGGCTGTTGCATGGCTGCCCTTGAGGGACGTTCCTCTGGCATGGGTTTGCAATGAGCCGCGATGTGGTCGTAACCAACGTGGGATTCGATTGTGCGGCGAAGAAAAAATGATGGGGGGGGGAGTCGCCCTCCATCATTCAGGAAAGGGAACTGAATGGTTTATAACATTCACATATTGCAAACAAGGAAAACCGGTCGTGTGGTTGCTGCTGCGGCTGCATCCGTGCTGTGTTGCATGGGGGCTGTATTTCCAGCGACTATCGGAGTGACTGCGGCGTCGGCCGATGAACCCGTCGAATTGGTCGTCAACGGCGGATTCGAAGACGATCTTAATGGTTGGAAGTCTGGAACGGTGTGGAATAGCTTCGCATCGTCCATTGCCGTCACTGCGGATGATGTGCATGGTGGCAGTGGCGCCTTGAGCGTTACTGATCGTACATCCTCTGATGCTGGTGCAATCCAGTCTCTTGATGGCAAGGTGGAAAAAGGACAGACATATACCGGAAGTATGTGGGTCAAGGCCACGGAAGACGGTGAATTCAATATCACTGTTTGTTCGGGTAATGGTTCCGGATGTGACCAGATTGCGACCGGAACGGCGAAAGCGGGTGAGTGGACACAAATTTCAGGTACTGGAACGTTAGGTGGTAGTGGTGATTTCACCAGTCCCTCGCTGGTGATTGAAAACAAGTATGGCACGAGCAATGCCGACTTCATTGTCGACGACATTTCCGTAACCGGTTCGGATTCTGGTTCCTCATTCGTGCCGCCGACTACGGGTACGGCAACGGCAGCCAAGGCTTTCGGCGACTATTCAAACCCGATTATCGATTATTGGTATGGCGCCGATCCGTGGGCTATGGAATACAACGGACGCGTATATATCTACACTACGGGTGATGGCACTTCTGTGAATGCTGATGGCTCGTTGAATTATGACTATGAATATGACAGTACTGGGCAGATCAAGGACAATTCGTTCGCTCAAGTAAAGACCATCAATGTTCTGTCCAGTGATGACATGGTCAATTGGCGTAATGAGGGTTACATTCGTGTGGCTGGAGAACAGGGGGTGGCCACCTGGGCCAGCAATTCCTGGGCTCCTGCCGTCGCTCATAAGACCATCAACGGTAAAGAGAAGTTCTTCCTGTATTTCGCCAATGGCGGCAGCGGTATCGGTGTGCTGACCTCGGATTCTCCTGTTGGTCCGTGGAAGGACGAAACCGGTGAGCTGTTGATTAAGGGCGGTACTCCTGAATCCGCTGGTGTGGTCTGGCTGTTTGATCCCGCGGTGTTCGTGGATGATGACGGGCAGGGCTACCTGTATTACGGAGGTGGTGTTCCGACAGGCGAGGAAGAACATCCGAACACGGCTCGCGTTATTAAACTGTCCGATGACATGCTGCATACCGAAGGTGAGGCTCAGGCCATAGACGCACCTGCCATGTTTGAGGACTCCGGGATTGCCAAGATAGGTGGTACTTATTACTACTCGTATTGCACTAATTTCAGCCATGACAACGTAATTGATGGTAACACGGTCGGTTACGGCAATATCGCGTATATGACTTCAGACAACCCGATGGGGCCGTTCACTTATCAGGGTGAGATTCTGAAGAATCCGAGCACGTATTTCGGTGTTGGCGGCAACAATCATCACGCGATGGTTCAACTTGGCGACCAGTGGTATATGACCTACCATGCGCAAACGGTGGCAAAGGAATTGATGAACGGCGGTAATCTTGACGCGGCGCATGGCTACCGAAATACTCATCTCGATCCGATTACGGTTAACGAGGATGGTTCCATTGCCGATATTGCAATGACATATGAGGGTCTCTCTTCGGTGAAGAATCTGGACGCGTATCAAGATGGAGGCATTCCAGCTTCCACCATTGCATGGGATTCCGGCATTCAGAACGCATATGACCTGACTTCTGGTGTGCGCGTGGTCGATATGACTACAGACAATTCCGAAGGTCAGAAGCTCAGCAATATTAATAATGGTGAGTGGACGTCTTTGGCGAATGTCGATTTCGGGAATAACGGCGCCTCTTCGCTGACTGTGACTGCAGCTGGCAAAGCCGGAGGCATCCTTGAGATTCGTCTTGATGATCCGGATTCCGAACCTGTGGCTTCTATTTCGATTCCTGCCGGTGATGGATCCGAGTACGCCGATTACACGACCACCCTTGAGGGTGTGACAGGGGTGCATCATGTGGTGTTCTCCTTCAAATCCGATGGTGGTGCGAATGCTCAGGATGAGCTGTACGACATCACTACGTACACTTTCACGGAGTCGCAGGATGAAACTCCTTCGACTCCGGTGGACAAGTCTGATTTGCAGAGCGCAGTGAATGAGAATTCCGGCCTGAACGCTTCCGATTACACGGAAGAGAGCTGGAAGGTGTTTGCTGACGCATTGCAGAAGGCTCAGGCGGTATTGCAGGATGAATCCGCTACTGAACAGCAGGTTCAAGATGCGCTTGCTGCATTGAATAGTGCACGTGCCGGTCTGAAGCTGGCTGATGATTCCACTGATGGCAATGCCGACGGCTCCAATGACACGGATGGCGTGGATTTGGCACAAACCGGTTCCTCTGTCTTGCCTGGTGCTGTGATTGTCGCTTGCTTGGCTCTCACTGGTGTGATCGTAGCGCGAGTGCGTCGCGAGATGCGCTAGTTACCTCTTGGTAATGCGGTCATCCCGTAGCGGCAGCCTCGGGATGACCGCACATGAAACCTAGAACTGGTACTTGTTCAAGCGTAAGTTTTGGCAGTGGTAATGTCCATCACTTATCCATATGCGGGAATGTCTTATCGTCATTCATTGCTGATTTGTGCGGGCATGCTATTGGAATACGCACTCGATGTTGAGTGCTTATCATGAAAGGTTAAAAGACTTATGAATTATTTACGACAAAAAATTTCGGCTAGTGCTATCGCGGTGTTGTCGACTTGTGGGTTGATTTTGGCGCCAATGCCGGTCTTTGCGGATGATTCAACGCCATCTTCAACGCCATCGGATGGCAGTTACACCACGACTGATAGCGGTGATGGCACGTATTCCATTCCCATGTTGAACACGGATGTTCCGGATATCAGTGTTATTCGTGTGTCGAAGGACGATCCGAATAACAAAGACGGTCGTGATGTGTATTACATGGTGAGTACCACTATGGAGCTCAGTCCCGGATCTCCAATTATGAAATCCTATGATCTGGTCAATTGGTGGATAGTCACGTACGTGTATGATCGCATTTCTATGAGCGATGCTTCATCCTTGCGCAATGGAGCTAGCTCGTATGGCGAAGGCGAGTGGGCTCCGTCGCTGCGCTATCACAATGGCCGCTTCTACGTGTTATTCAATACGAACAACCTTAATGGCGCTTATATCTACTACACCGATGATATTGAGAATGGTCCTTGGACGAAGATTGCCCTTAATCGGGGATTCCATGATCCGTCATTGTATTTTGATGAGCAAGGGAGTCCTTGGATTATCTCCGGCGTCAACCAATATAGGCTGTCCGATGATTTAACCACGGTGGTGGAGAGCCATGAGAATATCATCTCTGCCGAACAGTTCACTGATGATCTTGGTGAGACTCCTACCGGATTTGAAGGATCTCAGACTTTCAAAATCGGTGATTATTTCTATACTCCAACGATTTACTGGGGCAAAGACGGTCGTACGGTGATGCTGCTGCGCACCACTGATTTGCTTGATGGCTCCAAATACGAAGCCAAAAAGTATTATCTAGGTGCTTTCGCACAAGGTAGCCTTGTTGAAGTCGACAACGGTGATGGCACGACGTCTTGGCATGGATTCTTCTTCCGAGACACATATCCGACCGGACGTATTCCCGGTTTGATTCCTGCAACGTGGGGTGATGACGGATGGCCTGTGTTTGGGGACAATAATCAGGTAAGCGCGTCGGACACCTACGACAAACTGATTGATTTGCCTGCTGATTTGGAGAATCTGGTTCGCCAGCGTTCCCTGGTCAATTCGGACGATTTTGATAATGACGCGCCTCATCAGTCTTATCAGGATCAGGATTGGTGGACTCTGGAGGAGCCTCCTCAGGTTGACGATTCTCTGATTGGAATCGAGCTGGTGGACAATGGCGATTTCGAAAACGGGACTGAATCGTGGACCCCTCAGTGGAATGGTACGCTTACCGCGATTACGGATGGTTCTCTTTCTGGAACCACGAGTCTTGCTGTGACGAATCGTGGCGAATACAATGGCGCTGGCCCGGGTCAATCTATGGATGGAAAATTGCAGCAGGGCGTGACATATCGTGCCAGTGCAACGATTCGATACGACCATGAGATGGACGGCGTCGATTCATCGGCTGTGACTTCCCACCTGTTTTATGTGGCGATTCAATATGCAGACGGCACAATTAATCGTGTGGCCACAGGAACAGTGAAACGTGGGGAGACGACTACTATCACAGGTGAGTTCTCCATCCCATCCGACGCTAATGTGGAAGGTTCCAAACTCATTGTCGAAACCGCGTGGGGTGCGGAAGGCACGTGCATGGATTACGTCATCGACGATATTTCCCTGATCGGTCTTGCTGATGAGAAGGAATATCCGGTCGCCGAAGAATACCAACCCAATGGTTCGAATCTTGATTTGGTATGGGAATGGGGACATAATCCAGATAACCGATATTGGTCTCTCACTGATCGTGAAGGCTGGTTGCGTTTGACCAATGGGCACAAGGTTTCCGCCACGGCCAAATATATGAAAGGCACTTATGGCGACCTGACATATTTTGAAACCGCCCGTAACGTTTTGTCGCAGCGTACCTTTGGCGGATCCATGTCTGTGGAAACCCACATGGATGTCAGTCATATGAAGGATGGAGACACCGCAGGCCTCGCTACATATACCCGTAGTTTTGCCTATGCCGCTGTGCGTCAAGAAAATGGACAGCGAACGTTGGGCGTGGTCAAGCGTGTCTACGACAATGGCGTGAAGGACGCGGACGGTAATATCGTTGACGATACGATTGATCGTGACGCTGAAGAGGCCTTTGTATCGGGCGGCACAGTGACATTGCCAGATGATGCGACCAATGTGTGGATCAAGTCGGACAACACACTGGATAATGCGAGTGGTAAGTTGACGATTCAGTATTGGTACAGTCTGGACGGTAAGCAATGGTCCAAGCTTGGCGACGAGCAGGGGCCGCTGACTTACGATTGGAGCTTGTCGCACTTTAAGGGGTATCGAATCGGCTTGTTCAATTACGCCAAGGAGAATACGGGTGGTTATGTCGATTTTGATTACTATGACTTGAGCGACGTGTTGACTTCTGACGGCAAAGCTGTGGATACGTCTAAGCTGCGTTCGGCCATTGATCAGGCTGACTCTCTGCAGTCTGCGGAATATCCTATGGATGAGTGGGATAAGATGCTCACGCTACTTGATAAGGCAAAGCAGGCGTTGGCATCCGATCCTTCCACGCAAAATGAGGTGGATGCCCCGCAGCGTGCACTGAGTTTGCAGCTCGCGCAATTGGCGGTTGACCGTCAGTCTGGTGATGGCGGAAATCCTGGTGGTGGTGATCAGACCGGTGACGGTAACCAGTCGGGTAACGGCGATCAGACCGGTGATGGCGGCCAGCAACAGTCTTCTACTGCTGATGATAATTCATCTGAACTGTCATCAACTGGTTCGTCCGTAACACCGATGGTGCTGTCTGCAATTGCCCTGATGCTGGCTGGCATCAGTGTCATTCGGATACGCCGCTCTTCGCGCTGAAATATCGCCGCAGCCTGTTGGTTGCAGCGATTGAATGTGCGGAATCAGTGATGTGTCGCAATGGTGGGTTGTGCGAATGCTCGGCAACGTGGATTCGTACAACCCATCCTGTTATGTTGAGACCGCGGCGTGAGACATGGTGGAGCATGACATCGGCGTAGAATGTGCGATTTTGGAAACAAAGGAGCTGGTGTGTGGGCGGCTGGCAGTTTTCATTTCGAATCGACGGCGTTCTCCTGATATCAAGTATGGCTGTGTATCTATGTTGCCGTTATGTGGTGATGTTAGCGGAGTGAGTAATTCGGATATGGTTCGCCCTTATGAACATATGTATGGCTTATGTCGTCCGCCGAAGCATGGTTGCGATTAGCGAAAATCAGGTATTGCGGCGTTATGTCCGGCGCCATGTCATTATCGTATGGCGCACTCACGATACAATACCGTCCTAGCATGGGCGTCGCGGCATGAGACGACGCATTGTGCAGACAGGTGTGGCGTCGAACAACGAACGCGAGGTAAACGTAGATGGCGGTGAATTCCAGCGTGGAGAAACAGCCGGTCGACCAGCAGGCGAGCGGTGAGGTGCAGGCTGAAATCGATACGCGGTCCGATGGTGTTTCGCCCATGCCCAACGACGTTTCCAAACATAACGATGTTTCCAAGCATCCGGTGGCGTCCATTCCCGAATCGACGCTGTCGCTGGCCGATATTGAGCGTAAGCGCTCGCATCCTGCATTGTGGCTGGCTTATGCGCTGCTGGTGATTGCGGCCATTGTGGTGCCGTATTGGTGGGGGCGTGCGATTGCGGTGAACGATACGCAGTGGCTGCTTGATAATTTGAGCGCGCTTGAGCCGCGCGGCGCCGCGTTTGTTGCCTGGACGGTGACGCTGATTGCCGTTTCCGGCCTTGGTCTGCTGGTTGTTGACGCCCATCGGCGCTTGTGGGGCGCGGTTTTTGTGATTGGCTTGGCGGCGGAGCAACTCATTGCCGGCCTGCGCATTCTGAAAATTGATTTTTGGTATGCGACATATGTGGTGTACGGAGAGTCGTCGGCATTGGCGAATGCGGCGAATCTTGGCATTATTTCAGTTGGTATTGGCGTTGCCGTTTTCGCGGTGCTGTGGGTGGGATTGTTGGTGACGATTAAAAAAGAGTCGCCGTTGAATGTGCTGACGCGCAGTTGGGCGTCGTTTATCTTTTTTTTTGTGATTGAGACGATTGCTTTGCTTGTTGTGATGTTTGGCGGCCTGCTGACGTTGGTCTGATTCGTGGTGTCTGGTGCTCCTGTATAATTGCCCCTTGGCGTGTTTCGCCCGCGGATAGAGAGCGCGCCGGCATCGGGCCGGTAGCACCGCGCAGCAATATAAGGAGGATGCCGTGGCACTGACGGCTGAAGAAAAGCAGGAAATCATCGCTAAGTACGCGACCCATGAAGGTGACACCGGCTCTCCGGAGGTCCAGGTTGCTCTGCTGAGCAAGCGTATCGCTGATCTGACCGAGCACCTCAAGGAGCACAAGCACGACCACCACTCCCGTCGTGGTATGCAGCTGATGATCGGTGACCGTCGTCGCCTGCTTGACTACCTCAAGCGCGTTGACATCAACCGTTACCGCTCCCTGATCGAGCGTCTGGGTCTGCGCCGATAACATTCTTCCGCCCGAGCGCCATATGGCGCCCGGGCGTTTTTTGCATGACAGCCGAGTTCAAGGAACAGACAGTTTGAAGGCCCGAGGTTTGGGGCGCACGAGGTCTAGAATCTAGAGATGAGGAAGCGGCGGAGGCAACGCCGCGTCACGCATGTAGGAATCGGTTGGAGTCCGCTGAAGAGGACTGCCGATAGTAGGTACACAAGAAAAGAAAACAAAGGAGGAACCCTATGGAGGGTCCCGAAATCAAGGCTGTTGAAGCCGTAATCGATAATGGTTCATTCGGCAAGCGCACGCTGCGCTTCGAGACCGGTCGTCTCGCCCAGCAGGCGGATGGTGCCGTCGCCGCCTATCTTGACGATGATTCGATGATTCTGTCCACGACCACCGCCGGTTCCAGCCCGAAGGAGAACTACGACTTCTTCCCGCTGACCGTGGACGTGGAAGAGAAGATGTACGCAGCCGGCAAGATCCCGGGCTCGTTCTTCCGCCGCGAAGGCCGTCCGAGCTCCGAAGCCATCCTGGCCTGCCGCATCATCGACCGTCCGCTGCGTCCGCTGTTCCCGCACACCCTGCGCAACGAAGTGCAGGTCGTCGAAACCGTGCTCGCCGTCAACCCGGATGACGCATACGACGTCGTCGCACTGAACGCCGCCTCCGCCTCCACCATGATCTCCGGTCTGCCGTTCGAAGGCCCGGTCTCCGGCGTGCGTCTGGCCCTGATTGACGGCCAGTGGGTCGCCTTCCCGCGCTGGAGCGAGCGCGAACGCGCCGTGTTCGAAATCGTGGTCGCCGGCCGCGTTGTCGAGAACGGCGACGTCGCCATCGCCATGATCGAAGCCGGTGCCGGCAAGAACGCATGGCACCTCATCTACGACGAAGGCCAGACCAAGCCGGACGAGGAAGTCGTCGCCGGCGGTCTTGAAGCCGCCAAGCCGTTCATCAAGGTGATCTGCGAGGCCCAGGCCGAGCTCAAGAAGATCGCCGCGAAGGAAACCAAGGAATTCCAGCTCTTCCCGGAGTACACCGAGGATCTGTACAACCGCATCGACGAGATCGCCCACGCCGACCTCGACGAAGCCCTGTCCATCGCCGAAAAGCTGCCGCGCCAGGACCGCATCCACGAGATCAAGGAAGGCGTCAAGGCCACCCTCGCCGGCGAGTTCACCGACATGGAAGACGCCGAGAAGGACAAGGAAATCGGCAACGCGTTCAAGGAGCTGCAGCGCCAGATCGTGCGTCGCCGCATCCTGACCCAGGACTACCGCATCGACGGCCGTGGCCTGCGTGACATCCGCACCCTGTCCGCCGAAGTGGACATCGTGCCGCGCGTGCACGGCTCCGCACTGTTCCAGCGTGGCGAAACCCAGATCCTGGGCGTCACCACCCTGAACATGCTCAAGATGGAGCAGCAGATCGACGCGCTGTCCGGTCCGCAGTCCAAGCGTTACATGCACAACTACGAGATGCCGCCGTACTCCACTGGTGAGACCGGCCGCGTCGGTTCCCCGAAGCGCCGCGAAATCGGCCACGGCGCCCTCGCCGAGAAGGCTCTCGTGCCGGTGCTGCCGAGCCGCGAAGAGTTCCCCTACGCCATCCGACAGGTCTCCGAGGCCATCGGTTCCAACGGTTCCACTTCGATGGGTTCCGTGTGCGCCTCCACGCTGAGCCTTTTGGCTGCCGGCGTGCCGCTGAAGGCTCCGGTTGCCGGCATCGCCATGGGCCTCGTGTCCGGCGACGTTGATGGCAAGCACATCTTCAAGACCCTCACCGATATTCTGGGTGCCGAGGATGCCTTCGGCGACATGGACTTCAAGGTGGCCGGTACTTCCGAGTTCATCACCGCCCTGCAGCTCGACACCAAGCTCGACGGCATTCCGGCCGACATCCTGGCGTCCGCCCTGCAGCAGGCCAAGGAAGCCCGCACCACCATCCTCGAAGTCATCAACGAGTGCATCGACGGCCCGGCCGAGATGAGCCCGTACGCACCGCGCATCATCACCACCACCGTTCCGGTCGACAAGATCGGCGAAGTCATCGGTCCGAAGGGCAAGATGATCAACCAGATTCAGGAAGAGACCGGTGCGGAGATCGCCATCGAAGATGACGGTACCGTGTTCATCTCCTCCGAAGGTGGCGACGGCGCTGAAAAGGCCAAGCAGATCATCGACCAGATCGCCAACCCGCACGATCCTGAAGCCGGCGAAACCTACAACGGCAAGGTTGTGAAGACCACCTCCTTCGGTGCCTTCGTGAACCTGACCCCGGGCACCGACGGCCTGCTGCACATCTCCCAGATCCGCAACCTGGCCAACGGCGAGCGTATTGACGCTGTCGAAGACGTGCTCAAGGAAGGCGACACCGTTGAGGTGATCGTTCAGGGTGTCGATGATCGCGGCAAGATCTCCCTGGCCATTCCTGGTTTCGAGGATCAGGAGAACAACGCCCGCCCGAGCCGTGGCGATCGCGATGACCGCCGTGGCGGCCGTGGCCGTGGTGACCGTGACGATCGCCGTGGCGGCCGTGGCCGTCGCTCCGAGCGCGATGACCGTGACTTCGACGATCGTGACGACCGTCCGCGTCGCCGTCGCTCCGATGACCGTGACTTCGATCGCGATGATCGCGATGATGATCGTCCGCGTCGCCGTCGTTCTGCCGACCGTGACTTCGACGATCGCGATGACCGTGATGCTCGCGACTCCCGTGACGATGATCGTCCGCGTCGCCGTCGCTCTTCCGATCGCGATGACCGTGGCGATCGTGATGACCGCCGTGGCGGTTCCCGTGGCCGTGGCCGTGGCTCGGACCGTAACCCGCGCTACGCCACCGACGACAACTACGACGACTACCGCGCCGACCGCGAAGAGCGTACTGAGCGCCCGCGTCGCCGCGTCCGTCGCGACTTTGATCCGTTCGAGGACTAAATCCCTCTCACGGATCGGTCGCGGCATAGCCGCTCCCCTCACCTACGGGAAGCCCGTAGGGCTTCCCGCTTAACGGTTCGGCATTCGAGGACTGATCGTTCTCTAGCTTCTCTCGGGTGAGAAGGGCTTGATCGCAAACCAAAAGGCTTCTATACCGTTTCATTCGGTATAGAAGCCTTTTTGGTTTTTCGGCTTCTTCGCGCTGCATATTTCGATGTTGAATAAGGCACTCGTGCTGCCGCCATGTACGTTTAGTTGTCGGTTGACAACTATTCCCATGCATCAAGAATGGCGGATGATCATCGAAGGTACTTATGGGCGTTGATCACTGTGGCAACAACAAAGGCCGGGCCCTTGTGAGAGCCCGGCCTTTATGCCGTATGGCGGCGGATTAATCCTTAAAGGCTAATCCGTTGTCAATCAGCGTTACAGAATCGCCATGCACACGAAGTCCAGAATGAACAGCGCGGCCACAGTCCAGATGATCGGGTGAACCTCCTTGGCCTTGCCCTTGCAGGTCTTCACGATGCAGTACATGATGAAGCCTCCGGCGATGCCGTAGGAGATGGAGTAGGAGAAGGCCATGAACACGGCGGCGAAGAACGCCGGAATGGCTTCGGCGATGTCGTCCCACTTGACTTCCTTCAGGGAAGCGGCCATCATGCAGCCGACGATCACCAGCACGCCGGCGGTTGCGGCGGACGGCACGGCGGAGACGACCGGGGCCAGGAACGCGGACAAGGCGAAGCAGATCGCCACAACCGCGGAGGTCAGGCCGGTTCGGCCGCCTGCGGCGATGCCGGCGGAAGACTCGACGTAGGTGGTGGTGTTCGAGGTGCCGCAGATGGCGCCGATGGAGGTGGCGATGGAGTCGGCGAACAGGGCCTTGTCCATCTTGGAGGAGAAGCCGGAACCGTTCTCAAGAGCCTTCTCGTCCTCGGCGGAGAAGATGCCGGTACGACGGCCGGTGCCGATGAAGGTGCCGATGGTGTCGAAGGTGTCGGACATGGAGAACGCGAAGATGGTCAGCAGGATGATCGGCAGCTTCGACACGTCGGAGAACAGCGCCGGGAAGCCATCCTTGGTGAAGATCACGCCGAAGGTCTGCGGCAGCTGGGCGAAGGTGTCGGCGATGGACACGGAGTTGGCCATGGTGGTCTGGCCCATCGGAATGCCGACGACCGCGGTGACGGCGATGGCGATCAGCATGCCGCCGCGTACCTTGAGCACGGTGAGCACGATGGCCAGCACCAGGCCGATGATGAACAGCCAGATGGTCGGATTGTTCATGACGGCAAGGCCCGGGGTGGCCTGCACGGTGTCGCCGCTCTTGGCCGCGGACTTGGTGGTGAAGGTGAAGAAACCGACGTTGAGGAAGCCGACGTAGGCCACGAACAGGCCGATGCCGCCGCCGATGGCGTTCTGCAGCACTTCCGGAATGGCCTGGATGATCATCTTACGGATCTTGGTGACGGTGATGATGATGTTGATCAAACCGCACAGGAACACCATGCACAGGGTTTCCTGCCACTTGAAGCCGAGGCCGAAGCACACGGTGTAGGTGAAGAACGCGTTGAGGCCCATGCCGGCGGCCTGCGCGTACGGAACATTGGCGAACAGGCCCATCACGAGCGTGCCGATGATGGCCGCGATGATGGTGGCGAGGAACACGCCGCCCCACGGCATACCGGTCGAAGACAGGATCTGCGGGTTGACGATGATGATGTAGGACATGGCGAAGAACGTGGTCAGGCCGGCCATGATCTCCGTGGAGACGGTGGTGCCGTTCTCCTTGAGATGGAAGAATTTCTCCATTTTCTCTTTTCTCATCTTTCTTGGGTTGGTAGGCGCGTGCCATATGGTGGCGTGCGCCGGCGAGAATCGCGACTCGCCTGGGACATGCGTCCCTGAACAAAGCAAACGTAGCACCTATGTAAGTCATGGAAATTTCGTGCGATTGGTAAGGGGTTGCTTTTGCGGCGGCGCGACACGCCGGTTTGGATTAGTCC
>OLNV01001569.1_pt1 | contig 14782 bp, 10 predicted proteins | sample 1672891 | NCBI WGS metagenome assembly OLNV01 (sample SAMEA3136734, study PRJEB25190) | human gut metagenome | biome: human gut; feature: human-associated habitat; material: faeces | place: Austria | collected 2013 | reverse complement strand
TTCGAACCCGTGAATGCATGCGTGAAAGGCATGTGAGTTAACCGTTTCTCCAACGAGCCACATGGCGCTTGAAGTAGGACTCGAACCTACGACCGATCGGTTAACAGCCGATTGCTCTACCAACTGAGCTATCGAGGAATGTCATCACCAACGTTGATTATTATAATACAATAATAGGATTATTGTCAACACTTTTTTTTATTTTTTTTATTTTAGTTACAAAGTATATCAGTGATAAATTTTAGATTGTAATTTAAGTTTAAATTTTTTATTGACAATATTTTTTAGAAATGATATTATAAACAACAATATTTCATATTTAACCGATATGAAATATATAGAATTAAAAAGGTGTGAATATATATGAAAAATTATATGCAAGAATTTCGAATGTGTGATTACATTTTAATATTTTTTAGGTGTCGCACTTCATTAAACAATCCATCGTTGGATAGTTAATTTTAGGAGGTATATATATGGAAAAGTTAACAAATAAATGGTATAACAAGGAAGATTATTGGGCAATTATTGTAGGTTTAGGATTGTTGATAATATTTTCGATAACATATATAACAGGGAATATTGCTTTGGTCAAAAATTTAAGTGTTGGTTTTAGTGAATGGTATGGATTAAATATTATTGATGCTTTTTTAGGAAACGGTAGTAGAATAAATAATATTATTAGTTTATATGCAGTTTTTGCAGTACTTTTTTCTATTGCAGGATATTTTTTAGGATATAAGATAAAGAGATTTTTTGTAGGATTTACGATTTTATATATTTTATCAATTATAGTAAATATATTAAGTGTAAATATGTTTTTTAAAAATTTGCAGTTTGAAGCTGCATTTATAGCCTTACTTATAGGATTAATTTTGGGAAACTCTGTCAAGTTACCAACTTATTTACATAGTGCATTACGTACAGAATTTTATGTAAAAACTGGTGTTATTTTTATGGGAGCAACATTACCTTTAAATGTGATTTTGACAGCAGGTCCAGTTGCTATTTTACAAGCAACTATTGTTGCAGTTGTTACTTTTTTTAGTATTTATTTTGCAGCTACTAAGTTATTTAAATTAGACCCTCGTTTTAGTGCAACTTTAGGTGCAGGTGGTTCTATTTGTGGTGTATCAGCAGCTATTGCAATTGGTAGTTCTTGTAGAGCAAAGCAGCAGTATGTATCAATTGCAATTACTTTAGTTATTTTGTGGGCTGTAGTAATGATTTTTGTTTTACCTATTTTAGGTAAAATCTTACAAATGGGACCAGGTGCAATTGGTGCTTGGATTGGCACATCAGAATTTGCTGATGCAGCTGGATTTGCAGCAGCTGCTGGTGTAGGTGATGAAAGTGCAATAAAAGCTTTTACTTTAATGAAAGTTATTGGTCGTGATATTTTTGTTGGTATATGGGCTATATTAGCAGCAGTATTATCTGTGACCATTTGGGAAAAAACTTCTTTAAAAGATGCAGAACGAATTAGTATTAAAGAAATATGGCATCGTTTTCCTAAATTTGTTTTAGGTTTTGTATTGGCATCAATTATTGTATCTTTGATTATTTTAAATTTACAAGATGCAAGTAGTGGATATAATAAAGACGTTTTATCTATTATTAAAAATTTACGTGGTTGGGCGTTTACATGGACTTTTCTTTCTATTGGACTTACTACACGTATACGTGAGTTAAGTGATGTGGGTTGGAAACCATTAGCCGCCTTTACAATTGGTGTACTGATTAATGTACCATTAGGGTATATTTTATCTAATATTATTTTTGTAGATTTTTGGAACGCATTGTAAGGGTGTGAAAAGATGTCTGATAATAGTGTAGTAAATTATATAACACAAGTAGTGATAACTTTACCGAATAACTTTGAAAATGCAAAGAAATTTGCTACTAATTCTGAAGTAAAAAAACAGTTAAAGCTTTTTATGGAAAAAGTATTAATTGTAGAAAAAATGATGGATTTTTTATCGCAAAAAGATTTTAAATTTGCATATACAAAACAAAAAATAATTGCATATTCAAATACAATAGAGTCGTTTATTATAAAACATGAATTATTAGAAGCTGGTTTTTCAGCACATGATTTTAGTATCCATTTAGATTATGTAAGAAAATGGGGCGTTTTATAATAGTTTATATAAGGAAAGTAAATGGAAAAATATACTGTTTTGACTAAAAAACAAATATTATCAGCAAAAGCTCAGGGATTTTTACGAGATAAGACGATAGATAATAAATTTAATGCTAGAATCTTGACAAGAAATGGAAATATCTCATCAAAAGAAGCTCAAGTTATTGCAAAAGCAGCAAATTTATATGGCAATGGTCGTATAGTAATGACAACTAGGTTGAGTATTGAACTTCAAGGAGTCGCTTACGAAAATATTGAACCTTTAAAAAGTTATTTAAAAGGTTTGGGAATTGAGATTGGAGGAACAGGTAATAAAATAAGACCTATTGTATCATGTAAAGGAACAACTTGTTCATTTGGCTTAATTGATACGTATAGTTTATCAGAAGAAATTCATCAAAGATTTTTTATGGGATATAAAAATGTAGTGTTGCCACATAAATTTAAGATTGCAGTAGGTGGCTGTCCAAATAATTGTGTGAAGCCAAATTTAAATGATATTGGGATTATTGGACAATGTGTACCAAATATAAATTATCAAAAATGCAAAGGTTGTAAAATCTGTTTGGCAAATAAATCATGTCCTAATAAGGTTATATCTGTAGATAATGGTAAAGTTCAAATAGATAAGACTTTATGTAAAAGATGTGGTCGTTGTATTGGAAAATGTCCATTTCATGTTTTTGATGAATTTATAAATGGGTATGCTGTTTATATTGGTGGTCGCTGGGGTAGAGATATAAGTTTAGGTAAAAAAATAAATAAATTGTTTATAACTAAAAAAGAAGTTTTTAATACTATTGAAAAAGCTATTTTATATTTTAAAGAAAATGCAAAAGAAAAAGAACGATTTGCTCAAATGATAGAAAGAATAGGTTTTGCTGAAGTAGAAAAAAATTTAATATAAATTAATAAGAGCAAAGAAAAAAACGTCTATATTTTTATAGAGGAAGTGTAAAATAAAGTGTGTAAGTATTAATAAGTATTAAACTTATACACTTTATTTTTTTATGTTATCATTGAAAGAAAGGACGTTAAAGGATGATACTATGGCTAGAAAAAAATCTTTCTCGAAAGGCAAATCCTTGCCCAAAATATTATTGAACAATATAATCTTCAATCTGCCGAAAATATGCAAATGCTTTAAAAGATATTTTTGCTCCTATGTTTGAGGCTATGCTTCAAGGTGAAATGAACTATTACCTTGGTTACAAAAATAATGATTGTTCCTCCAAAACTACTTCAAATCGCCGTAAGGGATATATCCCAAAAACTCTTAATAGCTCTTCTGGTGATATTAAAATAAAATCTCCTCGCGATAGAGATTCTTCGTTTGAGCCAAAACTTATTGCCAAACGTTCTAAGAATGTTTTTGGCATTGAAGATAAAGTCCTAGCTATGTATGCTCGTGGCATGAGCCAAAGGGATATCTCTAGTACTTTTTGCAGATGCATATGTAGCATGGCAAAGAGGTAGTAACGAAAATTCAAATGGATTATTAAGAGAATATTATTCAAAGAAAACAGATTTAGGACAAATATCTACAGATGATTTAATAGAAAAATTAATATTATTAAATAATAGACCAAGAAAATGTTTAAATTGGGATAATCCATTTAATTTATTTTTAAAAGAAGTGTCGCACTTGGATTGACAATCCATCTCATAAAAAATTGCACCCCAAAAGTTATTTTTGTTTAACTTTTGGGGTGCAGTTCATTACTCTAAGAAATCTTTTAATTTTTTACTACGGCTAGGATGACGAAGTTTGCGAAGTGCTTTTGCTTCAATTTGGCGAATACGTTCACGTGTTACACCAAAATTTTGACCTACTTCTTCCAAAGTACGAGCACGACCATCATCTAAACCAAAGCGAAGGCGAAGAACTTTTTCTTCACGTTCAGTTAAAGTATCAAGAACATCTTCTAATTGTTCTTTTAAAAGTACAAAAGATGCTGCTTCAGCAGGAGCTGGTGCATCATGGTCTTCGATGAAATCTCCAAGATGAGAATCTTCTTCTTCACCGATAGGTGTTTCCAAAGATACGGGCTCTTGAGCTATTTTCATGATTTCACGTACACGATCTACACTTACGTCCATTTCTTTTGCTATTTCTTCAGGGCTTGGTTCACGTCCTAAGGATTGGAGAAGTTGACGAGATACGCGAATTAATTTATTGATGGTTTCAACCATGTGGACAGGAATACGAATAGTACGAGCTTGGTCGGCAATAGCACGAGTAATGGCTTGACGAATCCACCATGTAGCATAAGTACTAAATTTGTAGCCTTTATTGTAATCGAATTTTTCAACAGCTTTTATTAAGCCTAAGTTACCTTCTTGGATTAAGTCCAAAAAGAGCATGCCACGACCAACATAACGTTTAGCGATACTTACAACAAGACGTAAGTTTGCTTCTGCTAGGCGTTTTTGAGCTTCAAGATCCCCATCTTCCATGCGTTTTGCTAATTTTATTTCTTCATCAGCAGATAATAATGGAACACGACCAATTTCTTTAAGATACATTCTAACAGGGTCATCGATATTTATACCTTCAGGAATGCTAAGGTCAATATCATCTTCATCATCTTTGAGATTAGAATCATCATCTGGTCCTATATCATTACCATTATCAATGATGTCAATGCCACGTTTGGTGAATGTATCGTATAATTCGTCTATTTCATCTGGTGACATGTCAACTGATTGAAGGGATTCCATAATTTCATTGTAAGTTAAAACGCCAGTTTTTTTACCTTTATCTAATAACTTACTGATTGCGTTTAAGCTGGCAGCAGCTGCTGCATTAGTATCTTTAACGGCTTTTACATTTTTTTTGGATTGAGCCATTATTACATGCCTCCTCTTAATTTATTATAGGTATAGGGCTTATGTCTCCAGATTTATAGGAGCTCTACGAGGATAAATTATCCATTTCCATTCGTATTTGTTGACTAATTTTTAATTCTTCTAAAAATCTACTGTCGCCATTTCGTTGTAATTCATCTGCTAAAAGGCGATGTTTTTCATAATTACTATTTAGATAATAACGACGTAAAAGTTTTAGACAATCTTCAGTGAGTTGAATGTCATCATCAGTTGTAAATTCTTCAACTAAACAATGTGAAAGTTCACTATAAGCGGTATCACTTAGTTTCTCAGCAGCATCAATATCTGTAAAAGGCTGATTATTAGCAAGTGTACTTGCTAAATATTTTAGAATTTCTCCATGAGTTTTATTGGGAAATTCTTCAGCTGGTATAAGATTTAGAACATAATCTAAAATACTAGCTTCATGCCAAATTTTTTTGATGATACATCTTCCTGCCATGGTCAAAGCATCTTTTTTTTCAGAGAATGCTTTGCGTGAATTTATTCCAGGAAGATTATCTGTAGAGACATCATATGCATTAAAATTTCTTTGCGAATTTTGTCGTTGCAAATCACTGCGAATAACGCCTTCATCTATACCCAAAACATTTGATATACGAATAATATATTCATTGCGTTCGACAGTGTTTGTAATATTAGCTAAAAGTGGCATTAATTGGTTTACTGCTAAAAGCTTTCCTTCTAAAGTATTGCGGTCTGTTGATTTTAATACATATTGCAATTGATATTCCATTAGCGGAAGAGCTTTATCAATTAATGCATAAAATTCTTTGCTACCATGATGGCGTAAAAATTCATCTGGGTCTTTGCCATCAGGAATGGTGATTACTTTAACATTAGCACCATTACTGCTAGCGATAGCTAAAGCTCGCATAGTAGCAGCTTGCCCAGCATTGTCACTATCATAGCAAAAATAGATATTTGGTGAATAGCGAAGAATTTTTCTACATTGTTGAGCAGTAAATGCAGTACCCAATGACGCTACAGCATTAGTAATATTATGACTATGTAATGCGATAGCATCCATATAACCTTCAACAACAATACTGAAGTTATTTTCTTTTATTGATTTTTGTGCATGATCTAAACCAAATAGCAAATGTCTTTTATTGAAAATAAGTGTTTCTGGTGAATTTAAATATTTGGGAGAATCATTTGGATTGATAATTCTGCCACCAAAGCCACAGATTTGACCATGTTCATTCATGATAGGAATGATGATGCGATTGCGAAAACGGTCATAGACTTTACCAGAATCTTTTATAGTGATTAGACCTGCTTTAGCAAGTAACTCTTTAGTAATGCCTCGTTTAGTAAAAGAGGTAAATAGTTTATCCCAAAGGTTAGGAGCAAAGCCAAGTTTAAATTTCGTAATTATATCTGAATTTATTTGGCGAGAAGAAAAGTATGCTCTACCAGCTTCTCCAAGAGAGGTACGAGTTAAACAATTATGAAAAAAAGAACCCGCCAGTTCATGTATTTTAAACAATGAATCTTTTTGTTGTTCTTGTTTGAGTTCGTCAGCACTTTTTTTCGTAGTCGGTATAGGGATATTCAATCTTTGGGCTTGTAGTTTTATGGCTTCATAATAAGAAATATTCTCTATAAGAGATATAAATTTAAATAGATTACCACCAGCATGACAACCAAAGCAATAAAAAAATCCCTGTTGGGGAACTACGGAAAATGAAGGTGTTTTTTCATTGTGAAAGGGGCAACAACCCCAATAGCGATTACCTCGTTTTTTGAGATGAACGTAACTTGAGATGACAGATAAGATATCTGAAGAAGAACGTACTTGTTCAACAAAATCATCGTGCAAGTTTTGTGTACGCATATAAACTCACCTTTCAATAAAACTATTTAATTATAGATGATTTTTGCCATAACGTAAATACATTCTACACATAATTATAAAAATCCTGCTTTATTTTTTTATTTTATTTAAAAATTTTTCGTATTTACATTTTAGGGACTTTATCTATACTATTCAATACGTATGGTTAAATATCCTGCTTTATTAGTGTATTATGTAGTAGTTATTGTATTTTGAAGATGGATTTGCTATGATGAATAAAAATAAATAATAAAAGAGGTATTCATGTGAGTATAAAAAAAGAGAGAGTGCCAGCTATTGAATATATGCGTGGAATATCCATGCTAGGCGTAGTTGGTATACATGTGGGTTCACAATACTTGATGAATAATCCCACTCCTAATTTACAATTATTGGCTTTGTATGAAATTGTAACAAGATTTTCAGTACCTATTTTTTTCTTTATCTCTGCTTTTGGCTTATTTTATAATTTAGATTTACAGGAAAAATTTAATTATAAAAATTTTATGAAGCGTAGATTTAAAACAGTGTTAATCCCTTATCTTGTATGGTCTATTTTTTATATTTTGCATTATACAATAACAAATCAAACGTTGTATTTACTTCATCCATTGAATTTGATTGGCATTTTATTTTTTGGTTTAGCATGTTATCAGTTGTATTTCATGATATTATTGGTTTGGTTTTATGCTTTAATGCCACTGTGGATTTTTATTGTAAAAAGATTAAATATTGTATTATTAGTAGTTTTATTCGTTTTTCAAATGGCAGTAGATTATTATTCAAGCTTTTTGATGAACCCATATGGTATTCAAAATGAAATAGTTAAAGCTATTTTTATGTATCGTTTAAATTATTGGGTAATACATTATGTATTTATCTTTTTATTAGGTGGATATGTATCTGTACATTATGATGAATTTAAAATTTTCATGAGAGATAATTTGAATAAATTAAGAGCTTTTGGTTTTATAAGCTTGATTGGGTTATTAGCATATTATTATTATTGTATTTATTACAATGGTTATTCTCCAGAAGGAGCGATAAATACGGCTCATCAATTATCTCCAGCTGGTCTTGTTTATACTTTAGGTGCTAGTTTATATTTATTTGCAGAATTTCAATATGGATTTTTAGCTAAGATAGGAACTAGTTTATTTTCTCTATTAGGTAGACATTCATATTTTGTATATTTAGCCCATCCTGTGGCAATCACTTATTTAGCTTTATTTATGGCAAAATTTAATATAGTTATGACAGCTGTTAATTCTATGATTTTTTATGTATTAGTAGTATTGTTTACTTTAATTGTAGCTATAATATTTAGAAAGCTTGGCAATACGAGATATCCAAAATTAAATGAATTGACAATAGGCGTTTATCCTAAAAAATAAGAAAAGCGGTAACACAAATAAGTGTTACCGCATTTTTTTTAATCTTTTTTGATAAGAGAAATAATAACGCCAATGATAAGACCGATAATGGAAGGAACAATCCAGCCCATGCCCATATCAAAAAATGGCAAAATATTTTTATATACTTCAATAATAGCGCTGATAGTAGCTGTGTTATTTAGTCCAAAAGGTAGGGCATTTAACATATCACCAATAGCTGCAAATAAAGTGAAAAGTGTAGTTACAGAATATACATAACGGTGATAGCCAAAAATTGCACTGATAAACGCTAAGATGATAAGTGTTATAGCTAATGGATATAATAACATGAGAATTGGAATAGCTAAGAAAATGATACTAGTTAAACCAACGTTAGCGATTAAGAAAGAAACAATAGTGAAGATAAAAGCATATGTTCTGTAGCTAAAAGAGTTAGGATATAATTCACTAAATGTAGTGGAACAAGCAGTGATAAGACCGATGGAAGTTTTTAGGCAAGCTATAGTAACAGTAAGAGCTAAAAGAATATGACCAAATGAACCAAAATAATAAGTGGAAATTTGAGCAAGAGCAATACCACCATTAGCAGATAAAGCAAATTGTCCTAGACTGCAAGCACCAATATAAGCTAAGAAACTGTAGATAATGCCCATGAGAATTAAAACAACGATACCTGCTTTTAATGTACCATAAGCTACATCTTTTGGATTTTTTAATCCTAGATTGTGCAATGTATGAATAACGATGATACCAAAAGCAAGAGAAGCTAAAGCGTCCATAGTGTTGTAGCCTTCAGTGAAACCTTTGAAGAAAGCTTCTTGTTGATACGCTTCCTGTACAGGCATAGCATCAGGTGAACCCATTGGATTGATTAAAGCAGTTACCATTAAAATTGCAATAAATACTAAAAAGAGTGGATTTAAAATCTTACCAATCCATGTGAGAATTTTACCTGGTTTTAAAGCAAATGCTAATGCTAAAACAAAGAAAATAAGTGAAAAAATTGCTAAATAAATTGTTTGCATGGAAGCATCAACATGGCTAGATAAACCTATTTCATAAGAAACTGCTGCTGTACGTGGAATTGCAAAAGCAGGCCCAATTGTGAGATATAAAAGTACAGTAACAAAATGAGCATAAGGTTTATTAATGCGACTAGCTAAATCAAAAAGACCTTCACTACGAGAAATACCCATAGCGACAATACCTAAAAATGGAAGACCGATAGCAGTGAGCATAAAGCCGATATTAGCTAGAAAAATATTACTGCCGGCTTCTTGTCCTAGATGTACAGGAAATATTAAATTTCCTGCACCAAAGAACATACCAAATAGCATAGACCCAACTAAAATATTTTGGGAAAGTGAAAGTGTTCGTTTCATGATAAATCCTTTCTGATGAGTTTTTATTTAATTTTTGATTTTTAACTGAATAAGGAAATTTGGTCACTTTCTTGTAGACCATCTAAGCAACCATGTTCACGCAAGCGTTCAACAATTGGTGTAGATAAACTAGCACGTTTTTTGAGGTCATCAATAGAAGTGAATTCGCCTTCAAGGCGAGCTTGAACGATATTGTTTGCAGCCATAGTACTGATACCAGTAAGGGCAGTAAATGGCGGTAATAGAGATTTTTCATGTAAGATGAATTTATCAGCATTTGATTTATAAAGGTCTATTTTTTCTACAGAAAAACCACGAAGATACATTTCCCAAGCAAGTTCTAAAACTACTTGGAAGCCTTTATCTTTTACGGATAATTTTTTCTGTTTTTCAAGTTCAATGATTTCGTCGAGTTTATCGCGAACAGCTAATTTACCTTTAGAAATAATATCTGCATCAAATTCAGCAGCACGAATGGAGAAATAAGCAGCATAAAAGGCAAGTGGATAGTGAACTTTGCAAAAGGCTATGCGATATGCCATCATAACATAAGCTGTGGCATGGGCACGTGGAAAGAGATATTTTATTTTTAGACAAGAATCAATATACCATTGAGGGATACCGCCATCTTTCATGACTTTAATATCATCTTCGCTAAGCCCTTTACCTTTACGCACTTTTTCCATAGTTTTAAAGGAAAATAATGGGTCAATACCACTGTGAATTAAATGCATCATGATGTCATCACGACAAGAAATCGCATCGGAAACAGTGCAAGTTCCTGAAGTGATTAAATCTTGAGCATTTTCAAGCCACACATTAGTACCATGAGAAAATCCACTGATACGCACTAAATCACTGAATTTTTTGGGCTTAGTATCATCAAGCATTTGACGTGTAAATGGTGTTCTAAATTCAGGAATACCAAATGTGCCAGATGTAGCACCGAGTTCTTCTGGCGTTACACCGAGTGCTTCTGTAGACGAAAAAATACTCATAGTAGCTGGGTCATCAAAAGGAATAGTTCTAGGGTCGCGATGAGTTATATTTTCGAGCATTTTTATTACTGTAGGATCATCGTGCCCAAGTATATCTAATTTTACTAGACGGCTACTGATAGAGTGGTAATCAAAATGTGTAGTTATCGTATTTGTCGTAGTATCGTCAGCAGGTCTTTGAATTGGTGTGAAGTGATGTACGTCCATATTACGAGGAATAACCATGATACCGCCAGGGTGTTGCCCTGTGGTGCGTTTTACACCAGTGCAACCATTTACAAGACTGTTGATATAAGCATCGCGTTTTTTAATGCCTTTTTCGTCAAAGAATTTTTTTACATAACCATAAGCAGTTTTATCAGCTACAGTGGCGATAGTTCCTGCACGGAAAACATTATCTTTGCCGAATAATTCTTCAGTGTATTTATGAGCTACTGGTTGATAATCACCGGAGAAATTCAAGTCAATATCAGGAACTTTATCGCCGTCAAATCCCATGAATACAGCAAATGGAATATCATGACCATCTTTAATCATTTTAGTTCCGCAATGAGGACAATCTTTATCTGGCATATCAAAACCACAACCATAAGTACCATCTTCAATAAATTCACTGTGGCGACAATGAGGACAGCGCCAATGTGGTGGTAGCGGATTTACTTCTGTTATATTCGTCATAGTAGCGACAAAAGAAGAACCAACTGAACCCCTAGAGCCAACAAGATAGCCATCATCAAGTGATTTTTTTACGAGTTTATGAGCGATTAAATAAAGTACGGCAAAACCATGACCAATGATGGAATTTAATTCTAATTCTAAGCGGTCTTGTACTACTTTAGGCAGATTTTCACCGTATAATTCACGAGCTTTGGCATATGACATATCGTGAATTTCTTGGTCAGCTCCTGGTATCATCGGTGAATATAATTCATCAGGAATAGGCTTGAAGACTTCTACCATATCTGCTATTTTGCGTGGGTTGGTAACGACTGCTTCATAGGCTAATTCTTCGCCTAAATAGCTAAATTCTTTGAGCATTTCATCAGTTGTGCGAAGATATAATGGCGGTTGTTTTTCCGCATCTTCAAAACCTTTGCCTTTCATTAAAATGGCACGATAAATACTATCTTTGGCATTTAAGAAATGAACATCACAAGTCGCTATGAGCATTTTATTTAATTTTTTGGCAAGCTCAGCAACTTTTAGATTGATTTTTATTAAATCTTCATCAGTTTGTACATCAGGGAAATTTTCGTTGCGGATTAAAAAGGCATTATTGCCGATTGGTTGAATTTCAAGATAATCATAAAAACTAGCTATTTCTAATAATTTTTCATCACTTTCATTATTTACAATAGCTCTGATTAATTCACCTGCTTCACAAGCCGAACCGATGATTACACCTTCACGCAATTCAGAGATGATTTTTTTCGGTAATCTAGGTCTTGATTTATAGAGATATTTCAAATGAGATAAGGAGACCATTCGATAAATATTTCTAAGACCAATAGAATTTTTGGCTAACATGATGATGTGATTAGCTCTGCGCTGTTGATAATCATCGCCTGTCAGATAGCCTTCAATACCATAGATTACTTTTATTTTATTATCTTTGGCAGCTTTCATCGCTTCTGGGAAGGCTTGAACGACACCATGGTCAGTGATAGCGATAGCAGGCCAGCCCCAACGAGCGGCAGTAGATATTAATTCTTTTGCAGATACAACAGCGTCCATATTGCTCATATGTGTATGTGCGTGTAGTTCTACACGTTTTTCAATAGCTCTATCTTCTCTTTTTGGTAATTCAGACAAACAGATATTAAGTGGCATCATTACATAATCATTGAGATAAGAGTCAAAACGGATAGAGCCTTTTATTTTGACAATATCAGCTTTTTTTAGAGCAGACATTACTTCTTCAAAGTCATCTTTATTTTTTAAGAATACTTTACAAGAAATACCATCAGATTCATCTGCTAGGTCAAAAGTTAAAAGATTAGTTCCTGTATTGAATTCACGATTATTGATATTGAAAATGCGACCGCGTAAAACGATATTTTTCATTTCGCCATCAATGCTAGTGATTTCAATATGTTCTTCAGGAATGTTATCAATCATTAATTTGCGTTCACTTTTGCGACGGAATTTTGGTGCAGAATTATCTGCATTATTAGCAGGTGGTGGTGGTGTATTATTTTTGCTGACTGTATGGTTTTGTGTTTTAGCTTGTTGTTGAAGTTGACGAAGATAAGATTCAGGGTCAAAATCAGCTAAAGTATTATTTATTGCAGATTGTTGTTGACTATCAATGCGACAGATAACATGACAAGGGCAATGTACCATAGCTTGAACAGCTTGAGATATAGTTTCTTCAATATTATGAGAGCGTAAAATATCTTCAATATGGTCGCCTTTGAAATCTATCATGATTTTATTACCATCAACGCTATGACTAGCTTGGTTTAAAATAGAAAATAAAGTAGGGTTACCATTAGCTGCATTTTGAACAATGATAGACCAATGGCGGGCTACTTCTTGTGGCAAGTCCACAATATCTTGATAAAAAATTACAGTGGGAATATTGCATTTTTGCGAGATATATGATGAAGCTTTAGCTAATAATTCATCAGGTATACCATTGTAAGTTTGCATGAGGATTTCCCATGAATTGTTATTTACATCAATTTCTACATGTTTAATAGTAGCTTCTTGCATGATTTTTTGTTCTTGAGCTGTTCCGGGCATAGAAGCAAGAAGCTGACGAAATTTATCGCCACCATTTTGAGGTAAAATAAGATATTTTTTTGTCATAATAAACCTCGTTAATTAAGAAAAACGACCTAATTTTGGCAATTGTGTAAGGCTAAGATGTGCTGTGCTATTTAATAACTCAACATTGATTTTATCGCCATAAAAAGTAACGATATTTACAGCTGTGTTATCTTGTCTTAAAGTCCAAATATAGCGAAGTGGCATATGCAAAGCATAAGCAAGTAAAGTGCGTAAAATTCCACCATGAGCAGTGATGGCAATAGTTTCATCAGGGTGTTTGTTTACAATATCTAATAGAGCTTCAACGCCACGTTTTTGCACTTGAGCAAAAGATTCTCCTTCAGGCATAGTCAAAACATCTGGAGTAGAAAACATAGTTTCAATTTCATTAGGCCATTTTTCATGAATTTCATCATAAGTTAAACCTTCCCAAGAGCCGAAAGAAACTTCACAAAGGCGTTTATCTTTGATGATTGGCACATTAAATTTTTTAGCGATTATTTCTCCAGTGATATAAGCTCGTTTTAGATTACTGCTATATACTCTATCTATATGAGTAACAGGAAAATTTTCAGCTAGTTTTTCAGCTTGTGAAATTCCTTCCTGAGATAATTCAATATCAGATTGTCCCTGGAATTTTCCAGAACTATTCCAAAGTGTTCTACCATGACGAATTAAAATAAGCTTAGTCAAAGAAAATCCTCCTTAATTTTTAACTTGAAAATTAAATCATATAAAAGATTGTGCTAAGACAAAAACAAATAGAACTACTAATTCACCTATTTCTGCAGTAGCACCATATACATCGCCTGTTAAACCTCCGATTAGATTTGCAACATAGCGATTGAACAAATACATAATAATTATAGTAAAGATAAGAGCAATAGCGCCAATAGTGCCTAGAAGTAATGAAATGATAAACGTGAAAAGAAGAGCAAAAGCCATACTTTTTTTAGAAGAATATTCATGAAAAGCTTTACCAAGACCTTCTTTGCGAGCATAAGGGAATAAGACTACAGCGATACTCATGCAACAACGAGCGATAATCGGCATTAAGAATAAAGCAAATAAGCTGTTGAAAAATTGAGCATGAGTAATATAAATATTTTGATTTACCATTAAATCAGTAAACATACTATATTTGCCAATCAAAACTAGAATTAAACAAGTAGCACCATGAGCACCTACGCGACTATCCTTCATGATTTCTAAGATACGTTCGCGTTTTCTTCCTGATAAAATACCGTCCATAGTATCAGTGAAGCCATCGCAGTGAAGTGCTCCTGTCAAAAAGATATTGCAAAATAGAAGGATAAAACCTATGAGATGTGCTGATAGATCAATATTAAAACTAGGCAATAAAT
>OLNV01001561.1_pt1 | contig 14822 bp, 10 predicted proteins | sample 1672891 | NCBI WGS metagenome assembly OLNV01 (sample SAMEA3136734, study PRJEB25190) | human gut metagenome | biome: human gut; feature: human-associated habitat; material: faeces | place: Austria | collected 2013 | reverse complement strand
TAATAGGGGAATACAGCCTTGTTATAAATTCATATGAAACACACTTATTCCAACTGTTGCCACGCTCTGACCATTCATAACAAACGCGGCAATCATTGAGTTGCAAGCCTAATCCATCTGCCATTTTCTTTTCTCCCATGTTCTCATTTGCTGTATGCTTTTCTATACCATAACCGATTTTTTCAAAACAGGCAAGGTTTGTTTTACTGGATTTTTTTTTTTATCTGTGCTATACTCTTTCCCGTGCATTTATGCAATCGGATTTTCCCGTCTTTTTGCGGGTGTCCGGACTGGTTCGTGAACTTCCCAGTATAAAAAACCAAGTATCTCAAAATTTTCATCAAAGGAGATTGGAAAATGAATGCAAAAAAACTGATCATCGACTGTGATCCGGGCATCGACGATTCTCTCGCCCTGATGCTTGCCGCGGCTTCGAAAGAGCTGGATCTTGTCGGCATCACCACAGTCAGCGGAAATGTACCCGCTTCTATGGGCGCTAAAAATGCCCTCAAAATTCTTTCTATGATTGGAAAACCAGATGTCCCGGTTTATGTCGGCGAGGAGACGCCTCTGGTCCGCGACTACGTGGACGCGATGGACACCCACGGCATGGACGGTCTCGGCGAATCGGGCTGGCCGGATGCCGAAGGCCTTACGCCAAACAAGGACGCTGTTTCTTTCCTGATCGAAACCTTAAAAGCAACCCCTGATGTTACCATTCTTGCCCTCGGACCGATGACGAACCTTGCAAAAGTCATCTCCCGCGCACCGGAGTGCCTGACAAACCTGACGGCTCTTGTCTCCATGGGCGGAAGCTATAAGAGCCATGGAAACTGCTCCCCGGTTGCCGAGTACAATTACTGGTGCGACCCGGATGCCGCAGCCGAAGTATTCCGCGCGTTTTCCGAGCTGCCGCAGCTTGCAGGCAAAAAGCTTCATATGATCGGGTTGGATGTCACACGAAAAATTGTCCTGACGCCGAATCTTGTGGAATATATGAAATGCGTAAATCCAGGAGTCGGAACCCGCATTGAGGAGCTGACACGCTTCTACTTTGATTTCCACTGGAAACAGGAAAAGGTCGTCGGATGCGTGATCAACGATCCGCTCGCGGCCGCTTATCTTGTGGATCCGTCGCTCTGCAGCGGTTTTGATGCGTATACGCAGGTAGAAACCGGAGGCCTCTGCATCGGACAGACGGTTGTGGATGCCATGAATTTTTATCAGAAAGCACCGAACAGCCACATTCTGACGCAGGTCGATGTGCGCCGTTTCTTCCTGATGTTCTTTGAGCGCGTTCTCGGCGTGCCGCAGGAGGAATCCGCACCGGTTCTCGACCAGATTCTCACCGCACCGCCGGTCTTCCCACATGAGACGATGTTTCAGAAGGGAGGCGAGGCATGATGAATACTAACCGTACGTTAAAGCTCACGACACTCGCGCTCTGCGGTGTCATCAATATTCTCGGCGGTACCATTGCTCTGCTGCTGCGTCTTCCGGTTTATCTGGACTCCATCGGAACAGTTCTGGCAGCCGCTCTGTTCGGACCTGCTGCAGGCCTCGTTCCGGGACTGATCTCCGGACTCATTTCCGGCATGACGAGTGATATCTATGCGTTTTACTATATTCCGGTGCAGCTTGTCATCGGTCTCGTTGCCGGCCTTGTATTCCGCAGACTCCGCCCGTCCCATACGGCAGGATCCCGCAGCGAGAGTCTTTCCCTCCGCTCCATGGGCTGGAAGCTGTTTCCGGCAGCGCTTGTGATCTCACTTCCGGGTACTGTGGTAAGTTCCACAATCACCGCGGTTGTTTTCGGTGGAATTACTTCCTCCGGCTCCACTGTGCTGGTGCAGCTGCTTCACAGCCTCGGTATGAATCTGACTCTCTCTGTCTGCGTTGTACAGGCCATGACAGACTTTGTGGATCGAATGATTGTCCTTGCAGTCGTCCTCGTGATTCTGCCCGCCGTTTCTTCTGCTTTCGGCAGTCTTTCTATGAGAAGCAGAAAATAATCTGTACCAATAGCACAAAGAATCCTGCAAAAAATTCACTTTCTTTTTTGCAGGATTCTCATATTTTGGCATAACAAGAACTCCGGAAAAAAGGGGAGGCTGCATCAGGAGCCATCCCTTTTCCGGAGTTTTTTATTTCTTCTTTAATAAAATCATTCACATGCGCGGATCCATACCTGCATTTCGCCCTCACCTCGGTTGTTCCACATATAATATGGAATCAGCTTCAGTTTCGTCTTTTCCTCTTCCTCTTTCTGATACAGATGATACAACGGCTGTTTTTCCGCATCGCCCAGCTTCATGCGACGTCCCTCGGCCGTTACGCACACAAAGTGCTCGCCCAGCTCATCGGCTGCTTCTGCGGTTTTTTCACCATTCACACAGAGTTTTGTCAAATGCAGATTCTTTCCGTTGTCTGCTTCTTCCATACAGTAAACAACCGGTCCTCGTTTTACGGCAACACGGCCGGCGTCCTCGCGTACAAGCGGATTGGATGCCAAAAACTGGATTTCCATCGGGAAGTTCAGGCGGATCGTCTCACCCTTCGCCCATACTTTTGTCACATACAGATACCCGTCTTTTTCTTCCACTTCTGCGCCTTTTGGAATCTCTTTTTCATAAGAAGCACACCATCCCGGGATGCGGAATGCAAAGGTGTACGGCTCTTTGGTATCGCTCTCGCAGGTCACGGAAACATGGCCGTCCCACGGGAATTCGGAAGTGATGGATGCTTTTACTTTTTCTCCTTCCACTGTTCCACCCATGTACAAGTGGACAAACAGGGTTGTGTCGTTTTCCGTGTATGCGTAAGATGCAACTGAGCTTACCGTTCTTGCCAGGTTCGGAGGGCAGCAGGCACAGCCGAACCATTTCTGACGGATCGGTTTTACATGGAATTTCCGCTCATCCTTGTGACATGCCTCCGGCAGTACCTCCAGCGGATTGACATAGAAGAAGCTCTTTCCGTCGAGCGCCATTCCGGAGAGAACGCCATTGTAGAGGGCTAATTCCATCACATCCGCGTACTCTGCTTTTGCCTGAATCTCCAGCATGCGGCGAGCAAAGAACACAAGACCGATGGATGCACAGGTCTCTGCGTAAGCGGTATCGTTTGGCAGGTCATAGTTGAAAGAGAATGCCTCTCCTATATGAGTGGCACCGATTCCGCCGGTGACGTACATTTTCTGATGCACCATGTTGTTCCAGAGAGTTTCACAGGCTTTCAGCAGGCTCTCATCCTGCGTTGCCCTTGCCACATCCGCCATGCCGGAATAGAGATATACGGCGCGTACGGAGTGCCCCTGCACCTCATCCTGCTGACGCACCGGGCGGTTTGCCTGATTGTAGCTATATCGTTCCTCGCCCTCCGGGCAGGTCAGACCGCGCTCGATATCGTAATAGTATGGTTTTGTTCCGCGTTCATCGATGAAGTATTTTGCAAGATCGAGATACTTCTGCTCGCCGGTCAGATCATAGAGACGCATCAGAGCCATCTCTGCAATTTCGTGACCAGGATAACCTGCTTTTTTACCCTCGCCGTGACCGAGTTTGCTGGCAATAAAGTCCGCGAAACGCTCTGCTGCTTTTAAGAGATGGTCTTTTCCGGTCGCCTGATAATAGGCTACGGCGCCTTCCGTCAGATGACCGAAGCAGTACAGCTCATGGTTGTCCTTAAGGTTTGTAAAAATCATATCCTGATCGTTGATCAGATAGTAGGTATCGAGGTATCCGTCTTCTCTCTGTGCTGCGCAGACAGCTTCAATTGCTTCATCTGCCGTTTTTTCCAGCTCCGGATCGGGATGCTGTGTCAGGGAGTACGCAACTGCCTCCACCCATTTGGTAAAATCGGTATCCTGGAACAGGAAGCCATAAAATCTTCCGTCCATTTTGCCATCCTTCGGCAGTGTCTCAAAAGTATCCAGCGGATATTTGATCTGAACAAATTTGTCTCCTTTTGCTTTCCGCTCTTTTTCAACTTCACCGGCGCGGCGGTAGTTCCGCATACAGAAGCTCGGTGCTGCTCCCGGAACATTGTCATTTAAGGCATTCCACTGATACGGAATTACTTCGGTGCGGACAAGCTCCATCTCTTTTTTCCAGAATGCATCGGTAACCTGGACTTTTGCCAGGGATAATGGTTTGCTGAAGTTTTTCTGATCCATTTTTTCGGTCTCCTTTTTCGTTGTCTTCCGCCGCCTCCTGGTTTGAAAAAGATATTTTCCTTGCTTTCAGATATGGGAAGCGTTACACTTCTTTTGACGGCTGTTTTCCTGTTTTTCTATAGTTTTATTTTAGCAAAACGGACCGCCGTTTAAAATACAAGAATGTTTGAAAAGGTTTGAAAAAGTCATATGATCTCTGTTTTATTTCCAGATGCCGCCTGTTTTACCTACGACCTCTGCGGCAAATTCCAGTCCCCATCCCCGGAGTGGATGCACCTAACACGGAATCTCGTCAATTTTGAACTGATGGTTGTGACGGAAGGAACGCTTTTTATCGCGGACGAACGCCGCTCTTACGAGGTTCACCCCGGCGAATATCTTCTTTTGCCGCCGACCGTCCATCAGCACGGCTCGAAAAAAGGAAGCTGCGCTTTCTACTGGCTCCATTTTATCCCTGGTATCCCCTCCGCACCGATCATCGCTCCTTCTGACCCGACCGCAGGATCGGTTCTGGATGAGTTTCATGCTGCACCGCCATCCTCCTACCGCCTTGAGGACCTCGCTCCCGCCCAGCTTCCATCCAACTATCCCGAAACGTTATGCATCCCGCTCCAGAGAACGCTTTCCTCCCCGAACCGCGTCATCATCCTCATGAAGCAGCTCCAGGACACTTCCCTGCGTTTCCACAACACGTTCCTCAACAACAGCCTGACTGCCGCTGTTCTCGGCGAAATCAACTGTCAGAGCCCCTTCTACCGCACCTACACTTCCGAAACGCAGCGGACACAGATCCTGCAGGACATCATCAGCTACATCCAGTACCACAGCAGCGAGTCCCTCAAAGTCACCGAACTCGCCCGTTATTTCGGCTACAACGACAAATACCTCTCCTCCCTCTTTCACGAGGGCACCGGGATGACACTGAATGGACAGCGCTATGGCCGAGCTGACGGACACAAATCACACGGTCTCTCAGATTGCTTATAATGTGGGATTTCAGGATGCGCATAATTTTTCCACGGCTTTCCGAAAACTCACCGGGATGACGCCGGGACAGTACCGGAAGAGTTATGGGAACCGGAAACTTTCTTTTGAATAGGACGGGAGGATACGACCCCCAGGCACAGCGGAGCGTCCGCCCCCACGGTGCTGTTTCGGAGGGAAAAAGGCTGTAAGAGGGCGAAAATTTGCTAAAACCGGAACCGGGCTCCGCAAACTCCCTTCGGTCAGACAGTGCTGCGCCCGGTCCCAACGCAAATTTCCGCCCTCTAACATCCTTACCCCTCCTGCAAATGCACCGCGGGGGGCGGACGCTCCGCTGCGCCTGGGGACCCATCTACGTTTTGGCGAGCGGAAGTGATTTACTCAATGGATGGATTCACTTATTCTTTAGAAATTTACTGTTTCTTTTAGAAAATAGACATACTTTGCTCACATTTCTTCCCTATACTATAACTTAGATAGTTGATGAACCACTCAAAACTATCTCCCCCCTCATTATGAAAGAGCAGCCCGCATATCCGCGGGCTGTTCTTATTTTTTGTCTTTTTGCACCCCACGTAACGTAAATGCCGCCTGCGGTCGGGGAAAACATCCCGACCGCAGGCGGCCTCACAATCTACCGTGGAATCACATTACTCTTCCGCAGCCTCAATCGCCGCAGTCTCAATAATAAACTTCACGCTTCCATCCATTCCATTTGCCTTACCACTGTAAGAAGTATAAGCGCATTTATCCGAATTCAGCGCCTGAATCCGATCCAGTACATCTCCCAGATCATCCTCAAAGGTACTCTTCAGCTTGCTGGTACCCTCTTCTTCAAACTTCTTCGTACCGTCAGCCAGTTCTTTCGCCCCATCGGACAGCTCGTCAATACCATCAACAACCTTGCTGCTTCCCGATTTCAGATCAGAAGCTCCGCTTGCCAGAGAAGAAGTTCCATTTGCCAGTGTAGAAGCTCCGCTCGCCAGAGTAGATGCTCCGCTTGCCAGCGTAGAAGCTCCGCTGTTCAGTTCAGAAGCTCCGCTTGCCAGGGAAGAAGTTCCGTTTGCCAGTGTGGAGGCTCCGCTTGCCAGCTGGGATGCTCCGCTTGCTACCTGAGAAGCACCGCTTCTTAAGCTTCCGCTGTTTGCAGAAAGTTTTGCAGATCCATCGCTTAACTGGCTTCCCAGCTGTCCAAGACCTGCGGTCAGCTGTGTCGTGCCGCCCTGCAGAGTCGTAACACCCTCAACCAGAGCCGGTGCATTTGCTTTCAGCTGGCTTGCGCCGGAAAGCAGCGTATCATTGTAAGCACTCAGCTGAGTGAATCCTGCGTTCAGTGCATTGATGCCTGCTGTTGCTTTTGCAAAACTCTCATTTGTGCTGCTGTACAGCTGGCTCACACCTGCGGACAGAGTACCGATGCCCTTGTACAGAGCGCTTCCGCCTGCATCAAGCTGTGCCACACCTGCGGTCAGTTTCTGCATTGCACCAAGATTCTGCTCAACAACTGCTTTATTATCGGTGATGGTCTGCATCTGTTTCTGCATGGTCTCAAGCTGCGGCATCAGAGCTGCAACCGTCTTCTGCAGATCACTGTACTGGCTCTTGATGTCGCTCATCTTCTGCTGCATTGCTGCAAGACCGGAGAGATCCGGGCGCTCGATTTCGAAGTTCAGTTCCGGAAGAGTAATCTGCGGAGCTGTAACCGGAGTAACCGAAACGGTTCCTGCTGAAGCGGAAACGCTGACACTTCCGATCTGGTTTCTTGCTTTACTTAAGGAATCAGCAAGCTCTGTATTTCCAGCGCTCTTAGCTGCGGAAATCTGTGCATCCAGTGCAGCCGCTGCTGCAGAGAGCTGATCATTTGCCTGTTTTGCTGCATCGGCGGATGCCTGGCTTGCTGCTGCATCAGCTGCGCTCTGTGCTGCTGCTGTTGCTTCCTGGTTCAGCTGTGCCGCTGCTCCGTCTGCCCATGCCTGAACCTGTGCTGCCATCTGGGTTCCCATCTGCGTTGCCTGATTCGTGATCTGTGCCTCCAGACCGCTTAAGTAGCTCTCAAGTCCTTTGGACAGCGTATCCATCTGGCTCATCAGCTCGTTGCCGTTTGTCATCATGCTGTTGACAGATCCTGCGATTGTGGTGTTCAGAACCTCGGAGAGTGCCTCGGTCTCGGAGATCAGGGTAGAACCGGTGCTGGTCATGCCGTCTACCATCGTCAGAAGGCTCTGTACATCGGTGCTCTGCAGCTGCTCGTTCAAACTGGTCAGTCCTTCGGAGAGTTGTTTTGCTCCTGCTAAAATATCATTCTCATCTTTTCCGTCGAGTGCTGCGTTCAGTGTTGCGATTGCACTGTTTACCTCGGTCAGGCCGTCTGCCAGAGGCTGAAGCTGCTCAGCGCCTGCTGCAAGCTGTTTCTCGCCTGCTACATAAGAAGCAACGCCGTCGGACAGCTGTGTTGTTCCGTCGGTGTACTGTTTTACGCCTGCAACGACTTTATTCACACCGTTTACATACTCGGTTACGCTTCCAGTCAGCACACCGTTCTTTCCAAGATACGTCTGGATTGCTTTATTCAGGGTATCAGCGCCCTCGGTGTAAGAGTTTACGCCGCTTGCCAGGGAAGAAGCTCCGCTGCTTAAGGTGGATGCTCCGTTGGACAGGGTAGCTGCTCCGCTGTTTAAGGTAGAAGCTCCGCTGTTCAGAGTAGAAGTTCCGTTTGCCAGAGTCGATGCTCCGCTTGCCAGTGTGCCGGCTCCGCTTGCCAGTGTGCCGGCTCCGCTGTTCAGCTCGTCAGCGCCGTCTTTTAACGTTCCGATACCGTCATCCAGCTCTTTGTAGCTGTCTTTTAAAGTATCCACACCATCGGAGAGTGCCTTGGAACCGTCAACCAGTTCCATTGCAGCATCCTCAAGATCACTCAGTGCATCCTTCAGGTCATCGTATCCGGTGATGTTGTCGGTATCGATGGTGTCGAGAACATCGTCAAGTGCAACGGTGAAGGTAGAATCCAGAGAGAAGTTCTCCACATCTGCAGTGATCTCCAGGCTTTCCGGCAGTTCGAAATCGCTGTCACCGGATACCAGATCTTCAAGGGAATCGGAATTTAATCCCAGGCTTTCCTGCAGGCCCGGCATACCAAATCCGATTACGATATTTCTGCTTCCATCGGAAATGACTTTACCATTGTCGATCTTGACATTGGAGAAAGTATCCTGCGGAAGAATCATTCCGGTCATCAGGACGAATGGGGTGTACATCGTCTCTTTCTTGCCGTTGATGTCAACCGTTGTCTTTGTGTTGTTTGTATAGTCAACTTTGATTTTCAGTTTTCCGCTCTTTCCGGCCAGGTCATCCGGTTTGATTTCCTTGCCGTCCAGATAATAGGTGAACTTCACGGAAACCGGAGGCTCTTTTGTGGTTGTTCCCTGATAATAGATATCCTCGCCGTCTGTCTGCCAGGTCAGCTCGTTTCCGCTCTGGGTGAACTCCTCGTCGCCCTTTACGTTTTTGATGTCCTTCAGTTCACTCTCATCTTGCAGGTTCTTTTCCGTTCCTGCGTTCTTCAGCCAGTTGGATACGGTAATCTGATCTTCCGATCCGTCTGCATTTGCATTTACATATACGGTTTCTTCTTTGGAAACCGCTGCGTCCTCTCCTGTCGCTGCATAAACCGGAGCAGCTCCCATAACAGCAGCCATACCAACAGCAAGACCAGACATCATCTGTTTTCTCAGTTTTCTGTTTCTATTCATTGTGATAAACTTCCTTTCTGTGGTTTTTATAATGGTTTTTTATGATGAAATCCAGGATCATAAGAGAAGTAAAACCCGCTCGGAGTAAGATACTGCGGGATACTGTTTCCCTCAGATCGAGGATGTTTTTCCTATGCCTTTCAATCATCTAATGTTATAACGCAAAAATGACTCTTAGTCAACATTAAATACTGCACAAAATTGACGATCGGTCATTTTTTTCTTCGTGCATAGTCACAAAAATGAGAAAATTAGTCATTTTCCCTTTGACAGTTTCCATGTATGATACCTATAATTATAGACAGGATAATGACACACGCTTTTGATATCTTTCAGGAAAGGAGACTCTCTGTGGGAAAAATTGATAATAACAAACAAATGAAACGTGAGTCCCTTCTGGACTCTGCTTTCTCGCTCTTTATCGACAACGGCTTTAATAAAACCTCTATTTCGGACATCGTGAACAACGCCGGCGTTGCAAAGGGCACTTTCTATCTTTATTTCAAAGATAAATACGATATTCGAAATCATCTGATTGCGCACAAGGCAAGCCAGATATTCCAGGCAGCCTATGCGGATCTGCTGCGCCATCCGGACATCCAGGATTTTGAGGAGCAGGTGCTTTTCATCACCGACAATATCCTCGATCAGTTTGCTGCCAACCACAGCCTTGTGACGCTGATCTCCAAGCACTTAAGCTGGGGGTTCTTCAAAAATTCGCTTACATTTTCTCCGTTCAGTGACGCACCTGCTATCTACACAATTTACGAATCGCTGCTCTCTCACGCGGCATATACGTACCGCTCACCGGAGCTGATGTTCTATATGATTCTGGAACTCGTAAGCGGCACAAGCTACAATGCCATCCTGTATCAGCAGCCAATCCCGCTTGAGGACTTAAAGCCGGAGCTCTACGACGCCATCCGCGGCATTTTCAAACAGTTCCGGATCCGTAAAAAACGGAACGTAACAGAAAGTACGGAAAAAACAATTTCGTCAGCACAGCAGCCTGATCATCCGGCTCCATTAAGGGCAGCGCAATAAAAAAATACTTTCGCGGAATCTTCCAACCAAAGAAACCACGAAAGTATTTTTTATTTTTCTCTTTGCCTATACCTGCTGTTCCAGATACTCACCAATCCGCTGTTCCATCACCGGGACGAGCCACTCAGCGTAGCCGGCCTTCATCGGATGGATCGGATCCTGGAGATACCGTTTCCGTTTTTCCGGCGACATGCTGTTGATCCGTTCGTCATTCCAGAAATCAATCACGCCGATCTGCCATTTTTCCTGAATTTTCAGAAGTGCTTCCACCATCTTTGCGTACGTATCGGAATCATACTGTGGGTTAGTGTAGAACATGACCCGGCAGTGCCACGTTTCTTTTGCATACGCAATGATGTACTCGATCGCACCGCAGACGGTTTTGACATCGAAGCTGTCCAGATCACGGGATTCCGAAATTTCGCCGAGCGGGCTGTTGCGCGTTGCATCGTTCGTGGAAAGCTGGCAGATAAACAGATCCACCTGACGCTCCGGGTCGAGATTGTCGCGCATGCGCTCGATGTAGGAATCCTCACAGTTATCAATCAGTGTTGTTCCATTGACCGCTTCTTTGATGCAGATACAGCTGTCTTTTTTCGCTATGTACTCCGCGAACGCATTGTTGTGGGCCGCAAATCCCTTCGTCACGGAAGATCCCAGGAAGACAACCGTCTTTCCTTTTAACGGACTCGTCTTTTTAAACGGGATCCGGGAAACATCGTACCGGACGGAGTTTCCTTTTTTGAAGTAACCAGTTTTCTTATTCATTCTATATACGCCGCCGGCAGCTAAGGCTGCGCCTCCTGCTGCCAGGATTCCGGCTATGATTTTTGCATCCATGGGTAAACCTCCATTATCTGAGTCAGTACAGATTTACAGATCCTTTCGGATCTTTTTTCGAATACCCCTATCTTACATCATTTTTTCGAAAATGCAAGTAAACTTTGTTGTCGATTTTGTTCCGATTTTGTTAACAAAGTTCGGCTTTTCTGTGTTTTGGTCGAATCCGCAGCGGTTCTGGCGAAAGCTTTCACCGCTTTTTTCCAAAAAAGATTGACTCTCAAGTGTACTTGAGTGGTATAGTGAGAGTAAGATTTTATTTTATCACAAAGGAGAATTCTGTCATGAAAGAAACGGTTTTAGGCAGTCATCTGAGAAAAGTTCCTTCGATTGCAGTCGGATGCATGCGGCTTTCCGAAAAATCGAAAGACGAGATGAATCATTTCATCCATTCCGCGCTGGAACAGGGCGCATATTTCTTTGATCATGCTGATATTTACGGCAGCGGCATGAGTGAAACAGTTTTCGGTGATGCATTTGCCTCCGATCCTTCCCTGCACCGCGAGGATGTTCTGATCCAGTCCAAATGCGGCATCCGCCAGGGCTGCTATGATCTGTCGAAAGAGCACATTCTGGAATCGGTGGACGGTATTTTAAAACGGCTGCAGACCGATTATCTCGATCTTCTGCTGCTCCACCGCCCGGACGCCCTCGTAGAGCCAGAAGAAGTTGCAGCAGCGTTTGATGTTCTGTTTGAGAGCGGAAAGGTCCGCCATTTCGGTGTTTCCAACCACAAGCCGATGCAGATTGCACTTCTGCAGAAATATGTCCGCCAGCCGCTCGTTGCCAATCAGGTACAGTTCAGCATTCCGGTTTCCAATCTTGTCGCAAATGGCATGGAAGTTAATATGGAGACACCGGGCTCGGTTGACCACGACGGAAGTCTGCTCGACTACTGCCGGCTCCATGATATTACGCTTCAGGCGTGGTCGCCATTCCAGATGCCGTCATGGAAGGGATGCTTCCTTGGAAGTGACGAGTATCCGGAGCTGAACCAGAAAATCCGCGTGCTGGCCGAAAAATACGGTGTCAGTGATACCACGATTGCAGCGGCGTGGATTCTGCGCCATCCGGCGAATATGCAGCTCGTCACCGGTACGGCAAGTGAAAAACGCCTGAAAGAGATTATCGCGGCATGCAATATTACGCTGACGCGGGAAGAATGGTATGAGCTGTATCTGGCGGCAGGTCATCCGCTTCCGTAAGTTTTTCTGTCCGCCCGTATGCGGAGCAAGGCTAAAATCCGTTTTTCGGATCCGGGATTGATTTATAACATCGGAAAAGCATTCCTTTGGATCTTGTCGATCTTCCGGAATGCTTTTCCCTTTTTCCTTTTCTTTTTTCATGCAGCTATCTGCAATCCGCATTTGCTGCCTGCCCATAACCAAACAACTGCTCTGTGATTTATCAGATCTCTCCCACCAAATATCCCTGTTTTCCGTCGCGTAGGAAGATCGGCAGTGTTTCGATCGGCGCCTCGATTTCGTAGGCTTTTCCGCCCTCATAAACATCACCGGTATTTGCCAGCGTCCAGGACGCACCGGCCGGCAGATAAACGGTACGGCTCGTTGCTTTTGCCCGGACAATCGGTGCTACAAGGATGTCGGAGCCGAACATGTAAGCATCGGAGATGTCCCAGCACGCTGCATCCTCCGGGAACTCATAGAACATCGTTCTCATGACCGGTGTTCCTTTTTCGTGTGCTTCTGCCATCAGGCTTCTCGTGTAATCGCGCATTTTTTCGCGGACACCGATGAATTTTGTCAGGATTTCATAATTTTTCTCTCCGAAGCTCCATACCTCGTTGTCAGCTCCGGTTCCCTCACGCACTTCGCCAGCCTTGTTGATGATCTCTTCTCTCGGTCCCCGGTTTCCGTGAATACGCATAACCGGGCAGAAGGTACCAAACTGGAACCAACGCACAAGCAGCTCCTGGAAGTCCGGATCTTCGGTCACACCGCCGTGGAATCCACCGATATCGGTTGTCCACCACGGAATGCCGCACAATCCCATATGAAGGCCTGCGCAGATCTGTTTGCGGAAGTCCTCGTAGGTTGAGAAAATATCGCCGGACCACACAAGGGCTCCGTATTTCTGGCTTCCGAGCCATGCGCAGCGGACGAGGTTGACGATATCCTCCTGGCCGCTCTCTTTCTGGCCCTCGTAGAACATACGGGAATACTCTCTTGGATAAATATTTCCGATCTCTTCCACCGGGCCTGCGGCGTAGCGGTAGCACTCGTACTCATAGGTTGAAAACTCCGGTTCAGCCTCATCGAGCCAGAAGGTGCGGATGCCGAGATCTGCATAGTTTTTCTTTACTTTTTCCCAGACGTACTTTCTCGTTCTCGGATTCGTTGCATCCAAAAAGACATTATTTCCATGGAACAGCATCTGTACATCAACACCTGCGTTGCTCTTCACGAGGAGTCCCTGCTGTTTCATTTCTTCGTAATTCTCGCTTCTCCAGTCGATCTGCGGCCAGATGGAAACCATCGTCTCGATGCCCATCTCATGCAGCTCGTCGATCATTGCTTTCGGATCCGGGAAGTATTCCTCGTCAAAACGGTAATCACCGCATCTTGGCCAGTGATAGTAGTCGATCACAAAAACATCCAGCGGAATGCCGCGTTTTTTGTACTCGCGCGCCACGTTCAGAACCTGCTCCTGGTTGTAGTAGCGCAGCTTGCACTGCCAGAAGCCAAGGCCGTACTCCGGCATCATCGGAACTTTACCAATGGCATCTGCAAAGTGCTCTTCAATTTCTGCCGGGGTATCGCCTGCGGTTACCCAGTAGTCGAGCTGCTTTGTGGTGCGTGCCAGCCATTCCGTTGTGTTCGTTCCGAAATGAACCTCACCGACCGCTGCATTGTGCCACAGGAAGCCGTAGCCAAGGCTCGATACATAAAACGGAATGCTCGCCTGCGAATTACGGTGCGCCAGTTCCAGGTTGCATCCCTTCAGGTTCATTCTCTCCTGCTGATACTGTCCCATACCATAAATCTTCTCATCCGGGTTGGAATCAAAGGATACTTTCAGCTGATAAGCGCCTCCCTTTAATGCACGGTAATCGTGTGCGCGCAGGCAGAGCGCTCCGCCGTTTGCGATCTCGGAGAGCAGCACCTCGCCCTTCTGATTCAGGAACGTAATCCGCAGCTTCTGTCCCCACGGCTGAACCTCGAGAACCGCCTGGATTTTACCGTTTTTGATCGTCGCTTTCAGCTCGTCCACCAGCTCAATTTCCGCTTCCACCGGTTCCGGATCAAGCAGTGCAATGCTTCCCTCTTCTATCTCCGAAAGAAGCGTACCTCTCACCCGAAGACTGTCCTTCTGCCACGGCTCCACCCGGACCGTCTCCCCATCCTGCCGGAAAATCAGCGCATTTCCCTGTTTCTCAAAATACTGCATAAAAACCTCCCTTTCCAGAACCCGCCGTTCCAAACGCATGCATGGGCTCTGCTCTTTTCGTTTACTTTCTACTTAGCATTATACTAACATTTCCGGCAAAATACTTGATCTTAATTTTCATGTTCTAACACTATTTTGATCTTTTTCAATTATTTCCCATTGAAATAAAGCTCTTTCTTAAGGAATCGGAATTCGCCTTTCCCCTGCGTCCGTTTTTCAACGCAAAGAACCCCCGGAGCCATTACAGCCCCGGGGGTTCTCAGTATTTCATTTATTATGCAAGCTTCAAAGTATTAACCTTAACTCCAGGTCCCATAGTAGGAGCCAGAGTAACGCTCTTCAGGTACTGTCCCTTCAGAGTAGCCGGTTTTGCTTTGTTGATTGCACCGATCAGCGTCTGGAAGTTGTCGCTTAACTGCTCCTCAGTAAAAGAAGCTTTTCCGATTGGCACGTGGATAATGTTTGTTTTGTCAAGACGATACTCAATCTTACCTGCTTTGATCTCTTTAACGGCTTTGGTAACATCCATAGTTACGGTACCAGCCTTCGGGTTTGGCATTAAACCTTTCGGTCCAAGTACACGACCCAGACGACCAACAACACCCATCATATCCGGTGTAGCA
>OLNV01001557.1_pt1 | contig 14841 bp, 10 predicted proteins | sample 1672891 | NCBI WGS metagenome assembly OLNV01 (sample SAMEA3136734, study PRJEB25190) | human gut metagenome | biome: human gut; feature: human-associated habitat; material: faeces | place: Austria | collected 2013 | reverse complement strand
ACAACAGACCGATTGGCAGGGTTAAGTATGCGCTAAATTAATTCCGCCAACGGGTTGAATTAATAAAAAAATATGTGCGAATACTACTTTTTTAGAAATATATTTGGTGGTGTCGCCAAAACGTTGTACCTTTGGGGGCATAATTTAGAAGAGGCAATATTGCCATAAAATTAAACGAGTAAAACGAAATGAGAAGAATGATTGCATCTCTGGTGTTTGCTATTATAGGAACGCTAGGAGTTCTTGCGCAGAATGGTACAGTTACCCAAACCTTTTATATGGATTATGATACCAAGCGAATTGATACATGTACGGTGGCTATGTCATTTGTTAAAGGTGTTCCAACAGAGGTTTCTATATATTTTAATCATGAAGATAGAAAAAACTACATGGTGGCATTCATTTATGGAAACCCAAACATGTATCATAAGTATAAAACAGTAGAACAGAGAATCAATGATTTCCGTTCACTTCTTGAAACTATGAGAGATAAATTGGACGGATGGGGTAAAATTGCACGTGAAAATAAAGTAGTTAGTTATTCCAAAGAAATTGGTAATTTTGATAAAACTCCAATACTGTCACTGAATGCTTATGTTAATGGAATACGTTATTATCAAAAAGGCGAACCCCCATATGTAACTGGCTGCATCGCTTATTATAAAGTTGACAAAAACGGAAAATCCTTTGTCTCAATGACTTGGGGAAATCCACGTTTTGAAAGAACAATAGGATATAATGAAGGCTTATTGTCTTCCCGACCTATAAAAGAACAGTTTGTAAAACAAAAACTATGGTTCCAATTCAGTTCTGTTCACGACATCCAGAGTCTCATTGATGCTTTGGATATAGTAAAAGTCAAGCAAAAATTACTTAAGAATACAGAAAGTAACAAAGACCTTGATTCTTTGTTTAAATAAAAGAACCTCTCGTGAGCTCGTTTTTGGGTGAAATGTGTCTTTTATTGCATGTTTGGTTGCGCTCGAAGAGTAAATCTCTTCTGAAAGAAGATTGTACGATTAATGATTAGATAATTAGAGGAAAGAGTTTCGTAATGAAGCGCTTTCCTCTTTTTCGTTTTTTTTAGGTTAAATTTCGAAAGAAAATGAGCAAATCATTTGCAAGTTACATTTATTTTCCGTAATTTTGTCGGAAAATAGAGAAATATGGAAGGATTAGTCATGATTTATGCGACGATTTCCCGGCACGCCCTGAAAGGGCAGAAGCTCCTAGCCCAGGGCAACGCCTTGGGTAATAGTTGTATTAGCCCTACGCCCTGTAAGGGTAAAAGCTTTAAAATATAGCTGCAGTATAGAAGCTTTTGCCCTTACAGGGCGTTAGTACCATCTCTATATCGCATACCCAGGGTGTTGCCCTGGGCTAGGAGCTTCTGCCCTTTCAGGGCGTATGGGGCTTACTTGCGAAATTTAGTAAATAATTTAAAGGCTTCAAAAATGAATACATTGGCTTTAACTTTTGCAATATGCTTGGTTCCTGCAGCAGCATTTTTGATATGGCTCTTTACTCCTTGGGGAAAGAAGTGGTCGAAGGAATTGTAGTGATGAAGAAGATAAAATATATATTATGTGCTTGCCTGATGATGGCAAGTATGGGCATGGAAGCCAAGTCGATGAAGGACTTGCTGGTTTCGATGCCCGATTCTGTTGTGCCTTATCTCAACCACAACCTGCGGCTGGAATTTGCTGAGCTGCAGGAGATGGGAGTGAAGGCAGAAGTGAAGAATCTTTTAGGCGAAACGAGTGTGATGGATACGCTGACTGCTGATTTCGCTCAGTTGAGAACGAGTAAGAGCGCAACTTTGCAGATGAAGAAACTGCCATCGGCTAACGGCGATTCGCTGCTTTGCGTGGTGAAGACTTTTGCCGGAGTAGAGAAGGAGAGCGAACTCTATCTCTTTAATCAGGATTGGCAAGAACAGGATGCCAGCAGGATTTTCGATGGGAAATCTTTGCAGCAACTGGCTTCCGGACTTGTTGCCAAACCCGATACGATGAGCGAGGCTAAGTTTGAGGAACTCAAGGGGAAAATTGAACTCAAAATCGTGAGTGCTTTGCTCCTGCAACATGAAAACAGCCTCGTAGTGCGCTTGGCTTTACCTTTCGTGTCTGCTGACGATAAGAAGGCTATAAATGCAATAAAAGTGCAAAGAAAATATAATTGGAATGGTAAAACTTTTAAGGAGAGTTAAATTCTTGAAGTTTTTTGCTATAAACTATTGTAGGTTACAAGATTATTTGTACCTTTGCATCGTGTTTTTCATGGTATTAGATTATTAAGGTTAATAAAAGATTGGTTGTCGTGAGACAATCAATTTTTTTGTCCCTATCTGAAGGCATCAGCCCCTTGTCTTACCCATCGGCTGGAGGCCGTTGGTTCAGACCGCAGGGCGATGTTTAGAAGATAACCATTCCGATGATACCGCAGATGAAAAGCAGCAGGATAGGGTTGGTCTTTCTGAATTTTGTGAAGTAGAAAGCAGCCAGAAACAGCACGATGCTTGCTCCGAAGACAAACGGATTGTCGGTTGGTGATCCGAAGTTCTCTTTATTCATCAGGAGAACGGCGGCAGCAGCTATCAGTCCGATGATGGCAGGGCGGAGTCCCGCAAAGATATCCTTTACGATTTTAGAATCCTTGTGCGTAATCAGATAGCGGCTGATGAGAATCATGATGATGAAAGGCAGCCACATGATGGAGAGCGAAGCCAATACCGAACCCAGACAGGCTGCCCAAGTAGGATAGCCGTCGTGAAGGCAGGCGGTATAACCTACGTAGGTGGCACAGTTGATTCCGATAGGTCCCGGTGTAGACTGGCTGATAGCCACAATATCCGTAAACTCAGCATTGGTAAGCCAATGGTTCTTCACTACCGTCTCGTTATGGATGAGCGAAAGTATCGCATATCCGCCACCAAAATTAAATGTACCAATCTTGGTAAATATCAGAAATAACTTTAGAAATAGCATAATCTCTATATTTTTTTACCTTTTTACTTTTTTACCTTTCCATAAAGCCAGCCCAGCACACCGGCTGCGATGATGATGTAGATAGGGGAGATACCGAAAGCTGCAATCAGCAGACAGCAGACAACGGGAATCCAGATGTTGTAGCGGTTGATGTTTGCCGTCTTTGCCATCTTGAAGCAAGGCGCAGCAATGAGCGCTACCACGGCAGGGCGCACACCCATGAAGAACTTACCCACCCAATAATTGTCCTTGAAATGCTGGAAGAACATGGCGATGATGAGAATGGCGATGATAGAAGGCAGGGCGATGCCTATGGCACCCACAATGCCTCCCCAGACTCCCTTCAGCTTATAGCCGATATGACTCGCCATGTCGATGGCGAAGATGCCCGGAGTGGTCTGAGCCACTACCATGATATCCATGAACTCCTGTTTGTTCATCCACTGGTTCTTGTCTACAAATTCCTGTTCCATGATCGGTATCATGGCGTAGCCTCCACCTAGCGTGAATGCCCCGATTTTATTGCACGTGAGGAAAAATTTTACTAACATATCAGTTGCTTCTATATTATTTTTCTCTTATATCTGTTGAAATCGGCTGCAAAAATACACATAATTTGTTAAATATGCTAGCTTTCATGCGGATAATCTTCAAAATCGTGTGCTTTTTACCCGAAAATTTGTATCTTTGCAGCTAATATTTTATAATAAAAAGACATTAAACTATGAATCTGAAAGTACGCCTAGCAGTGATGAACTTCCTGGAGTTTGCAGTTTGGGGAGCTTATCTTACGTCTATGGGCAACTATCTCGGCAAGGCTGGGATGGGTGCCGAGATTTCCTGGTTCTATACCATACAGGGAATCGTATCTATTTTTATGCCTACATTGATGGGCATTGTGGCAGATAAGTATATCCAGCCGCAACGTCTTTTGGGCTATTGTCACCTTTTGGCAGGTGCAGCCATGATAGGTCTGTTCGGTATGGGACAGGCTAGTCAGACTCCTAATGAGGCAATGTTTATTGCCGTTTACACCTTCAGCGTGGCTTTCTATATGCCTACATTGGCATTGTCAAATACTTCGGCATTCAGTATATTGAAGAGTAACGGGCTCGACACCGTGAAGGCTTTTCCGCCAATCCGTGTGTTCGGAACCGTGGGCTTCATCCTCACGATGTGGATTGTGAATTGTGCTACCTGGGACAACGGTTCATTCTCGTTCCTGTTGAGCGAGAACGCCCATAAGTTCCAGTATACCCATTATCAGTTCCTGGTATCGGGTGTGCTCAGCATTCTTCTCTTCCTCTATTGCTTCTCATTGCCAGCCTGTCCTATCGTGAAGAAAGAGACAAAGAGCTGGGTAGAGACATGGGGTTTCGATTCCTTCAAACTCTTCAAGAGCCGTGAGATGGCGATGTTCTTCATCTTCTCTTGCATGCTCGGTATGAGTCTGCAGGTAACCAATGGTTATGCCACTCCGTTCATTACCAGTTTCAAGGGTGATCCTGCGATGCTCGATACTTTTGCAGCTAACAATGCTACGCTCCTGGTATCCATCTCTCAGGTGGCCGAGGCGCTCTGCATCCTTCTCATTCCGTTCTTCCTGAAGCGTTATGGCATCAAGGTTGTGATGCTCATCGCCATGTTGGCATGGGTTTTGCGATTCGGCTTCTTCGGATTGGGCAATCCTGCATTTCCGGGTGTTACCTTCTTTATCCTCTCATGCATCGTTTACGGTGTAGCCTTCGACTTCTTCAATGTGTCGGGCGGTCTGTTTGTAGACCAGAAATGTGATGTGAAGGTAAGAGCATCGGCTCAGGGACTGTTCATGCTGATGACCAACGGTCTGGGAGCATCTATCGGAACCATTCTCGCAGGTATGGTCATCAACCATTACTGCCACTGGACAGATGACGGCTACCTGATGGGTGACTGGAAAACCTGCTGGTTCATCTTTGCCGGTTATGCGCTCGTGGTAGCAGTAGCCTTTGCTGTCCTTTTCCGTCCGAAGAAAGAACAGAAATAAGAAAGAAAAAGGTCATACTCAACGCGAGAGTAAAAGCAGAATGTTACGTAAGAATATAAATAAATTTAAATAAAGAAAGGGTACATAATGATGTTGTACAAACTTAAACTCGCTGCCTGTTTTGGCATTCCGGAAGCTTTCGGGACATGTATTATTAGTTTGGTAGACGAAGCCGAAAAAAGAGCTTTGTCTATTATGACTACTGAATATGTAGCAGAGCAGCTGAAGGCATGTAATTCGAAAACTTCTGATTTTAAAAATGATGTGATCTCTGTACTTTGGACACTATTTGACAGGCTCAATGTTGACGATTTCTATCTCGAATTCGATGCTACGCCAGAGAGGGGAGTATATGCTACTCTTGTGAATAAAATCACAAATGAACGTATGAGCATCAAGACTGACCAGGCTGTGTTGCTGTCTGTGGCTGCGGATATAGAAATGTATACAACAGAGCTGGTTATAAAGGAAATTTCTACTCCTTTTAATAAAAATGATATGAGTTCGACTTCTTGTGCGGTACCTATTTCGGCTTTGCCAGACCAGATGCTTGAGAAGGCATTGGATTGTGCCATTAATGAAGAAGATTACGAAACAGCCTCAGCCATTCGCGATGAGATAGGGCGCCGCAAAGGCAAAAAAAGTGAATAATTAAAGGATATTCTTGCGGAATAACAGAAAATTAAGAAGAAAAAGTAACAATAAGAGGAAATGAAAGAAGTTAGATTTTTCTATGTGCCAGATGCGGCTACACAGACAGAACTGCCTCAGGAAGAGGCTACTCATGCACTCAGGGTTTTGCGTATCCAGGCGGGGGACGAATTGTTCCTGATGGATGGCAAGGGGGTGTTCTACCGTGCAGAAGTTTCGCTGGCTACCAACAAACGGTGCATCTATGAGGTGAAGGAGGTTATGCCGCAGCAGCCTGCCTGGCGAGGACACATTCACCTGGCCATCGCCCCGACAAAGATGATGGACCGCATTGAATGGATGGCAGAGAAGGCTACGGAAATCGGCTTCGATGAAATCTCTTTCCTCAACTGCAAGTTCTCTGAACGCAAGGTCATCCGCATAGACCGCATCGACAAGATTGTGGTTTCTGCCGTCAAGCAGAGCCACAAGGCTTGGAAACCTGTAGTCAACGAACTGCAGAACTTTAAAGATTTTATTACGGCTCCCCGCAATGGCAGAAAGTTTATCTGCCATTGTTATGAGGAGATAGAAAAGAAAGACTTTTTTGCCGAGATTTCCAAGTCATGCCCAACTGATGATTCTGCCGGAGCAGCCCAGGAGGGTACTGATGACATCACCGTGCTGGTAGGACCTGAGGGCGATTTCTCTATCGATGAGGTGAGACTGGCCCTGGAAAACGGATATGAGAGTGTTTCGCTTGGCACCAGTCGCCTCCGTACGGAAACAGCAGGATTGGTGGCTGTCAACATGTGCCATCTGGCAAGAGCTTTATAATATTTACTAGTGTGATGAAAAGATTGTATAAGAGTTTGATGTTCATGTGCTTGGCTGTCGTATTGGGATTGCTGAGCTCATGCTCGGGCACTGACTATCTCAATGCCATTCCAAAGAAAAGTACTGCGCTCATCTCTGTTGACATGCAGCAGATGGCATCCGGCAAAAGCGATGAAGACAAGGCGGGAATGCTAAAGTCTCTGCTGCACGTTGAGGATGCATCGAAGTGTGGCATCGACATCTCAGAGAAGATATTCCTCTTTGAGAGTGCTGATGGCAACCTCGGACTTTGTGCCAAGGTGAGCGATGAGGGCGATGTTGAAGACTGGCTTGCTTCGCTTGCCAAACAGCATATCGCTACAGAGGTGAAGGAGCGCAAAGGCTTTCATTTCTCTGTATTGAAAAATTCGTGGCTGGTCGGCTTTTCTGATCAGGCACTCCTCGTTATGGGACCGGTTGTAGCCGATGCGCAGGCCCAGCTCCAGCAGCAGATGGTGAAATATCTGAAGGCTGATGAGGACGAAGGTATTACCGCATCGCCTATGTTCGAGCGACTGGAAACCATCACTTCGCCTATGGCTATGGTGGCTCAGGCTCAGGCGCTGCCGGAGAAGTTCGTAGCTCCATTTACCCTTGGCACGCCTAAGGATACCGACCCTTCGCAGGTAGTGATTGCTGCTGAGATGGGCGTGAAAGACGGTATCCTGCAGGTGAAGGGAGAAACCTTCTCCTTTAATAAAGAAATATATGAGGCCCTGAAGAAGGCGGCTCAAACCTATCGTCCGATTAAAGGCAGCTACGTCAAGTCGATGCCTGCTGATGCCCTGGCGGGTATTTTCATGAACGTAAAGGGCGAGCAGTTCCTGCCGATGATGCAGAGCAACCGCAGCCTTCAGACCCTCCTGATGGGTATCAACCAGGCTATCGATATGGATAATATCATCCGTAGTGTGGATGGGGATATGGCTATCGTGTTGCCTTCGCTTACGGATAACAATATGCAGATGACGATGGCTGCTAAACTGTCGCATGCCAAGTGGTTGGGCGATGTTGATTATTGGAAAACTTCATGTCCGGCTGGTGCGAAGATAGCCAATTGGGGCAAGAATGCTTACTTCTATACCGATGGCAAGACCTCGTTCTATTTCGGTGTGACGGATGACAAGCAGTTCTTTAGCGGAAGCGACCAGCTGATGGCGCAATATGCCGTGAAACCAAGTAATCATCCGATAGATGCAAAGATTCAGAAACTCATCGTCGGTCAGAAACTGGCAATGGTCATCAATCTCGCCAAGAGTTCTGATAGTGACGGCTCGGGCAAGGATGATGCCATCTCTACCGTAACCGGTCTGCTCACCCCTGTCTTCGGAAATCTTACTTCGGTGGTCTATACTTTAAAGGTAAAAGATTAAACATTAAACATAAAAAAAGTGGAAAAGATTCAGCTTCATTCCGTTCTCCCACAGGTTTTTGCCCAGCGCAACGACCTGGATTCGGAGATATGGAAGCAGGATGTTACCTTCGAGAAAGGTCATCTTTATCTTATCGAGGCAGAGAGTGGCAGCGGAAAGAGTACTTTCTGCAGCTATGTGCTCGGCTATCGTCACGACTACAGCGGAAGCGTGATGTTCGACAATGATGTTACCGCCAACTACAAGGTGAAAGACTGGGTAGAGATGCGCAAAAAGCACATCAGCCATCTCTTTCAGGAACTCCGTCTCTTCCCTGAGCTTACTGCCCTGGAGAATGTAGAAATTAAGAACAAAATAATCGGATTCAAGACGCGTGAGCAGATTCTTAAATGGTTTGAGATGCTCGGTATTGCTGATAAGGTAGATGCCAAAATCGGCAGAATGTCGTTCGGACAGCAGCAGCGTGTGGCAATGATGCGTGCGCTCTGTCAGCCTTTCGACTTCATTCTGGCTGATGAGCCTATTAGTCACCTCGACGACAACAATTCGCGCATCATGGCAGATATCATGATGACCGAAGCGAAGGAGCAGGGGGCTGGCGTCATTGTAACCAGTATCGGTAAGCACATGGGCTTGCCCTACGAGCACGTGTTTAAACTTTAGTAAAGTTAATAGTTGACAGTTTATAGTTTATAGTTAATAGCAAGTTTGCTATAAACTGAAAATTATAAATTATAAATTTAAAATTTAAAATGAATCTCGTTTGGAAATTATTGCGTCAGCATATCAGCATACCTCAGTTTGCGGGCTTTGCCTTCGCCAATCTCTTCGGTATGCTCATCGTTCTTTTCGGCTTCCAGTTTTATCAGGACGTGCTGCCTGTCTTCACTCAGGAAGACAGTTTCATGAAAGCCGACTACCTCATCATGAGCAAGAAGATAGGTATGGGAAATACCATCAGCGGCCGTTCCAATATCTTCTCGGGTTCTGAAATCAATGAAATCGGAGACCAGAAGTTTGTGAAGAAAATAGGAAAATTCACCTCTACTGAATATAAGGTAGATGCCCAGATGGGTGTAAACGGCGTGAACGTTCTAAATAGCGAACTCTTCTTCGAGAGTGTGCCTGACGGTTTTGTTGATGTGCCGCTCAAGGACTGGAAATATACGCCGGGAACTCAGGAGGTGCCAATCATCCTTCCGCGTACCTATATTAATATGTATAACTTCGGTTTCGCCCAGAGTCATTCGCTCCCTAAAATCAGCGATGGACTGATGGGCATGATTGATTTCAATATCCAGATTCAGGCTGGTGGCAAGAAAGAGCAGTTCAAGGGAAAGGTTATCGGTTTCTCTTCGCGACTCAACACCATCCTTGTTCCACAGGCATTTATGGACTGGAGTAACCAGGAATTTGCGCCAAACCAGAAGAGCGATCCTAACCGCCTCATCGTAGAGGTAGGAAACCCGGGAGACGAGAACATCACTAAATACCTGGATGATAATGGTTATGAGGTAGAGACAGACAAATTGGATGCAGAGAAGACTACCTATTTCCTCCGCATGATGGTATCGATGGTGATGATTATCGGTTTGGTTATCTCTGTCTTGAGTTTCTACATTCTGATGCTCAGCATCTATCTGCTGGTACAGAAGAATTCTTCTAAGTTGGAGAATCTTCTTCTGATAGGTTACAGTCCGAACAATGTAGCAAAGCCATATCAGGTGCTCACCATCGCGCTGAACATCGTGGTACTCATCATCGCGTGGATCATCCTCTTCTTCCTTCGCGATTACTACATGAGCTTCATTGAAACCCTCTTCCCTGATATCGACGAGGGCACCATGCTCCCAGCCATCGCCCTGGGTCTGTTCCTGTTCCTGATAGTTTCTATCCTGAACATCGTAGCCATCCGACGCAAGGTAATGAGCATCTGGCAGCGAAAGGAGTAAGGCACCTAGCCCTCGCTCTAGCAGCAAGTAGTAAGGTTTGAATAAGGTGTAAGTTAAGAGCAAGGAAGTAAGTTAAGAGCTAGGTGTAAGGGAGCCTAGCCTCCGTTCCAGACGATTCCATCGCCTGTCATAAAAGCTCAGTCCCCCGCTTTTAGCCTCCAGAAAAAACTATAAGCAAACCCCCGTTATAAAATAACAAATTAAAGGAAATCTGCGTTATTTGCTTAACGCAGATTTTTTTTATGTTATAAAATACATTTTTTCATGCTGTTGTAACACTTATATCGAATTTTTTGTTTAATTTTGCACCCGTAATAGATATTTGGGGGCTATTCTCCCGTATTATTAATTAATTTTTAAAAAAAGGTATGCTGAAAAGATTGCATTTACTTCTGGCTTTGTTCATCCTGACGGTGAACGCTGCAATGGCTCAGATTACCACTTCAGGCATTAGTGGTAAGATTTCTTCCAATGGCGAAACCGTTATTGGTGCTACAGTTACTGCTACACACCAGCCATCTGGTACTGTGTATCGTGCTGTAACAAATGTAGATGGTCGCTATACTATTCAGGGTATGCGTCCAGGTGGTCCTTACAAGGTAAGTATCTCTTATATCGGATATAAGGACAAGGTTTTCAACAATGTCAGTCTGAACTTGGGTGAAAGCCAAAATCTCTCTTGCTCTCTTCAGGAAGATGCCAAGCAGCTTCAGGAGGTTGTTGTTTCGGGTAAGGCTGGTCTGAATGGTACGAAGACCGGTGCGGCCATGAGTATCAATGCTCAGCAGATAGCTGATATGCCTTCTATCTCGCACAGTATTGCGGATGTGGCTCGCCTGAATCCACAGCTTACTACAAACGGGCAGTCTGGTTCTATGTCATTTGCCGGTATGAACAACCGTTATAATTCATTCCAGATTGATGGTGTGATGAATAACGACGTGTTCGGTCTTACTGCTAATGGCAGTAATGGCGGTCAGGCTGGATCTCAGCCTGTTTCTATGGAGACTATTGACCAGATTCAGGTAAATATCGCTCCTTTCGATGTTCGCCAGGGTGGTTTTACCGGTGGTGCCATCAACGCGGTAACCAAGAGCGGTACCAATGAATTCCATGGAAGTGGCTATTTCTATGGAAACAACCAGGATTTGGTAGGTCGTCATTATAAGAATATGGATGGTACCTATGCTCAGCCTTATGATGATGAGAAGGAAACTTTGTTCGGATTTACGCTCGGTGGTCCAATCATCAAGAACAAACTCTTCTTCTTCGCAAACTATGAGAATTCAGAAAAGTCGTACCCAACTCAGTATACCATCGATTCTCCAGATGTTAAGTTTAATCCGGATTTGGCTAAGGACTTGATGTCTAAGATTTATGACTTGGCTAACCGTCAGGGGTATGATTATGCAACTTCATGGGCAGATAAGGATAAGAACGTGAAGAGCCAGAAAGCTGGTTTGAAGTTGGATTGGAATATCAACGAGTTCAACAAGTTCTCTGTTCGTTGGAGTTATGTTGATGCTAAGCAGACGCTTGGTCTGGGTGGTATTGCTACATTGAATACTACCGACCACTTGTATGATTTCAAATCTAAGACTCATTCTTTCTCAGCAGAGTTGCAGAGCCGCATCTCTCCAAACCTGAGCAATGAGGCACGTGTATCTTACGTTCGTGTTCGTGATGAGCGTACTTCTGGTCAGCCAGCGCCATCTATCACTATCTATAAGGTAGGAAATGGTACCATGAATATCGGTAATGAATATTCCTCAATGGCTAATGCCTTGAATCAGGACATTTATACCCTCGAAGATAACTTTACATGGTTCAAGGGTAATCATACACTGACTTTCGGTACACATAATGAGCTTTACAAGTTCTCTAACCTCTTCCTTCAGAATCTCTATGGATGCTATTATTTTGATACTCCTGGCGATTTTCTGAATTATTATAAAGGTTGTGGAGCCGATGGTTTTGGAGGTGATGGTAAGTGTATCAAGAACTTCTACTTCACACAGGCTAATGTTGAGGTGACTGGTAATCCTCGTTGGGCACCAGAGTTTAGCGCAGCTCAGCTGGGCTTTTATGTACAGGACAAGTGGGATGTGACAGACAGCTTCCAGCTCACCTATGGTCTCCGTATGGATATGCCTCTGTTCTTTGATACTCCTGCCGAGAATGCTAAGTTCAATGAGTGGGCAGCAGGTAAGGGATATGGTTTCAAGACCAATCAGAAACTTGCCAGTACACCAATGTGGAGCCCTCGTGTAGGTTTCCGTTGGGATATTGAGAAGAACCGCAAATATATCCTTCGTGGAGGTATCGGTGTATTCACTGGTCGTATTCCTTTCGTCTGGTTGAGCAACAACTTTACGAATACTGGTGTGCAGACATCTTCTTACTCTGCAAAAAATAATTCTGCTGTGCAGCTCATCATGGATCCTAACAAGCAGACTCAGAATGCAGATAATCTGAAGGCTACCGGTAGCCAGCTGATCAATGTGTTTGACAAGGATTTCAAGTTCACTCAGACTATGCGTGTTAACCTTGGTTTCGATTTCAATCTCCTGGGTATCGACTGGACTGCTGAGGGTATCTTCAGCAAGAGTCTGAATGATGTTTATTACAAGAACTTGGCTTATGAGGAGTCTGGTAAGACCTTGTCTCAGACCTCTTACATGAACTGGGATAACCGTCCTCTTTATACAAAGGTGGCAGATGCTAAGTCGTTTACCAACATCTATGCAATGTATAATACCAGCAAGGGCTATAGCTACAGCCTGTCTTTGTCAGCAGCTAAGCACTTTGCGTTCGGTCTTGATTTGAATGCATCTTATACATTCACTCACTCAGAGTCTGTAAGCAGTATGACCTCATCTGTTGCTCAGAGCAACTGGCGTAATACTCATACTTATCGCTTCTCAAACAACCCAGAGTTGGCTAATAGTGGTTATAATGTGCCTCATACAGTGAAGGCTTCTGCTTTCTATCACTTCAACTGGGGAACCAACAAGTTGTTTACCACTACTGTAGGTCTTATCTACCAGGGTCAGAGCGGTTCTCCTTACTCTCTCGTTTATAGTGGAGATATCAACGGAGATAATGGTACAAGTAATGACTTGATTTTCATCCCTACAGATGCGCAGGTAGACCAAATGAAGTTCTTGGGTACAGATGCTTATACTGCAGAGCAGCAGCGTGCTAATTTGAAGCAGTGGCTTGCTACTACTCGTTATGTGAAGGATCATCGTGGTGAGTACTTCGAGCGTTATGGTGATAACTTGCCATTCGAGAGTCATTTCGACTTCCACTTCGGTCAGAAGTTTGGCATCCGTACAGGTAAGTATGTACATGCTTTGGAACTTACTCTGGATATCATGAACGTGGCTAACCTCCTGAACAAGGATTGGGGCCGTACCTTCAGTAGTGGTTATAACAGCGAGTTTGTTTCTCCTATCACGTACAAGGGTGATGGTGTATTCCAGTTTGCTAACCCATCAGATATGCCTCTCAAGTATCCTAGCTCATACTACAGCCGCTGGCGTGGCCAGGTTGGTTTGAAGTATACATTCTAAGGTATATACGAATCGAGATTAACAAAGATTTTGTATAAACAATAAAAGGGTATGAAGAAAGTTTAGATAATAGTTGGCGCATAACAGTTGACTAACGCATGCACAACAGGTGTTGTGCATGCGCATATCAGCTGTTATGCAAGCGCACAACAGCTGTTGTGCGACCGGAGATACTAACTGTCTCAAAAACTTATGTTGTATTTTCTAACAACATATATTATCTTTTCAGACAACATATCATTAATATAAAAAGATGGTGAATCATAAGTAAATGATTCACCATCTTTTTGGTTTTATAAGAACAAGTCTTTCTTTGGCATGTTTGCCATATATTTCTTTCTCAGTTTCTCGAAGAATGCCATTGTGTCGTTAGAGAAACCATGTCCCTTCCATGTAGATGTGTTCGTGATGAGAATCCAGCATTGGTTATCCGGATATTTCAAGACGATGGCTGATGTGCCAGCCAGTGAACCGGTACGAATCCATGGTTTGTTGCTCTTTGGCGTATAGTTCCAGCCGATAGAGTATTGGTGGTCGGCCTGCTCGCGCGTCATAAACTCGATGCTCTTCTTGCTGAGGATATCCTTGACATGTGGCAAACCATCGATGCTGGCAATAAAGCGGCTCAACTCTGCAGTCGAACCACACCAGGCACCTGCACCTGAAAGGCGAGGGAGGTCGGTATCTCCATAGCATTTCTCTACCAGTCGTCCACTGTTGTTGTATTCATATACAGGGATGCTGCCCTGGTGCATGTAGTACTTCGTCTCGTTGGGGCGGCGGTCCTTTAAGTAAGTTCCCGCAATATGCATGTCGTAGCAGCCGGCTGGGTGGAGAACATATTTCTGCATGAAGTTTTCATATTTCATTCCGCTCTTCTTTTCTATAATCATGGAGAGAATCATGTAGCCCAGATTACTGTAGCATTTGCCTTCGCCAGGAGTATAACCCAAGTGGCGCTTCAAGAGAATCTTGAGCAGGGTAGGGTGATCAGGTGGCGTTTTGAGATGGTTCTGCATCATGATGTAGCGGGTGGAAGATACAGGGTCACCGGCATAGTTGTTGAAACCTGCCTGATGGCGCAGCAACTGTTCTACGGTGATGTCGTAATATCGCTTGTCCTTGATACTGTTGTTGTAAACGGTATCGCGCAGGATTCCCTTTTCGCCAAACACCTTCTCGTTCAGCTTGAGTTTCTTCATCTCCTGCAACTTCATGATACCTACGGCTGTAATCAGTTTCGATACCGAGGCGAAGCGCATCAGCATGTTAGGCTCCATTCTGATGCCTCGCTCCTTATCCGCCATTCCGAATCCGCGGGCATAGAGTAGCGAGTCGTTGCGGGTGATGACGAGTTGGGCTCCATTGATTTCCCATCTCTTGAGATACCTTTCTATTACCGAGTCCATCTCATGATATTCC
>OLNV01001540.1_pt1 | contig 14947 bp, 20 predicted proteins | sample 1672891 | NCBI WGS metagenome assembly OLNV01 (sample SAMEA3136734, study PRJEB25190) | human gut metagenome | biome: human gut; feature: human-associated habitat; material: faeces | place: Austria | collected 2013 | reverse complement strand
AGATATATGGGTCTTTGATCAGACCCGGTTTCTGTGCATTTAAGAACATCATGGTTCTTCTTAAACGTTTCTTATTCGCATTGATCATCTTACTGCACCTCCCCATGGGATATCCTTGATCTGATCTAAAGAACGGAATACCGCACCTTCTACTCTTGCCTTAATGGTACAGTCCAGCGCGCCCTTGTCCACCACTGAAATTTTTACATCCTTTACGTCCAGGTTCTCCAGTGTCTGAAGGACTACCTTGCGGATCTGGTTGCCGTACTGATTGATCACAGCGCTTTCCAGATTAAACTCAACAGAACCATTTCCTGGTTCTACGGTTACCTGGCAATCACTGGATTCCAGTGTTCCTGCCATGGCTGGTTTCTTGATCTCCATATCTATGTAACCTCCTTTTTCTTTTCCTGCTCTCCCGGAATTTTTTCTGTATCCTGATCCTGTTCCGTGAAAACAGCTCTTCGTTTCTTTCTGACTTTATCATAGAAAATCTTTCTTAAATGTACAATGAGGTTTTCTTAAAATTCATTAAGATTTGTATTATTAAAAAACCTTGTATTTACTGGATTTCTTATTGACGTCTTCTGATAAGACCGGACAGAACTTTTCCTCCGGCCTTGTTGTATGCCTGGATTTTATCCGCGATCTCCTCTTTTGAGCGGGATCCAGATGCAGTCAGTCCATCAATAGATCCGATGTTGTAAGCAAAACTTACAAGTGCATCAAATTCATTCTGATTCCAGTTGTAGGCACTATACTTGTCTACTTTTGGACCATACTTTTTATCTACAGACTGCCGCAGCCATTCATCTGCCGTTTCCTGGCTGATCCGCAAATCTTGACGGATAGAAATTCCCGTGATTGCTTTGTCAGCATTGGTGGTGCCGTATCCGATGGTCCAGACACCTACTGCATCTTGATAAGCCGTTAGTCGGCAGCCTTCAAACTTTTTTATGAGATTTAAACCGTTATCTGATATTTTCATAGCATTTCCTTTCTTCCAAATGGTATCTTGAAAAGATTTTCTGCATATGCTATAATGCCGTTAGGCAAAAAGAAAGCACCAGTATTGGAGACGCAAAACGAAAAGCCCAGGGAGCGCAATTCCCTGGGCTTTTCTATTCCGTTTTTTGTATGGTGGCTTAAACCATAGGCTAGTTACCGATTATTTGTCACCGTCTAACCATTTGATGATGTAGTGGCAGGCTACACCAGCCGCAACAGCGACAATAAAAGAAAGCACTGGTTCCATATTGGAGACACCCCCTTTCCTTACCGGGTATAGGGGCGGTAACTTTGACATTATAACATATGCATGATTTTTATTCTACTGATAATTGCGACGTCGCAAATGGCAGCCATAACCCGAGCTGCCTACGGGAGATGTATGGATCACCTCCATCCTAAGTCTCACTGCTTACATTTTCTCTACTGCTATCAATCTTATTTTTCAGTGCTGCTATGTACTTCATAAGCCACTCCGGCACCGGTGCACCCATACGACCGGCATTTTCCGTAATAGATAATGCTTCATTCAACATATACCATACTGTAACCAGCAAGGAAAGCATTGTATTTGGGAGATTAAATCCCAATACACCAGACGTCTGTATGATCACATAATCAATTACCATTCCTACAGCGATCACAAAAAGATACGCTACCTTTTTAGCAATGCCCTTAGCACCCTTTCTGCTGCTCCAGCCATAAGATTTATCATCTGGATGATCTAAAGCCTCCACTGCGCTTGCTGCCATACCTGAAAGGTAATCGATCACCATCAGGCAGAGCAAAATGCCCAGAAGATAAAAGGTTACTCCTAATTTCTGACTTAAATATGCAACCAAGCCGGTTACACAAACCTGAATACTCATACATATGCTCCTATTCATCTTTATTTACACCTTCTTTCATCGTTTACTACGGATTTATCTTACATACAACATGACTGCTCAAAGCACTTAATTCCTCGCTGTCAAAGTCATTGTTATTAGCTTTTCGCCGGATCATCAATGCAATGTAACACTCCTCTTCTGCAGTGTATGAAACATTTGCCTTATCAAACGGAGTTTCTGTTGAGGTGGATCCACCTGCATCCGGATCTACTACCATCCACGGATTTCCATTGTGCATGACAGTTGTATACTGAAGGTCTGTATTTCCTGGAATGATTACATAATAATTCTGGACTTCATATGTGTCATCACAGGATACTGTCAGCGTTTCTCCTGCTGCCAGCTTAATCCCTTTCTGGTCTGTATATGGGTATGACAATGCTCGCTTTCCTGAAGTGCTTATATCTACCGATAAACCTGTTTTTCCTGAATTCGTGTATGGCGCTGTGATATATTCTCCTGCAACCCAATCCGGCAAAAATTTTTCCCATACCGTAACCTGGAATTCCTTTTTATATTTTCCGCATACAACTGTAATAACTGCTTTTCCCCTTACTGATGAATGTTTTTCAATAAATTCCAATAATTATCCATAAATGTACACAAAAAGGACCATCTCTTCCGGTACCTGTGGTACGCTGAGATGATCCTTCTTAAACCTCTGTTTATTCTGTTACCTGGACTGCATAATTTTTTACCTGGTATGTAACACCGTCCAGCTTTACTTTTCCATTTTTTTTCAGCTTTCCGCTGTTATTTACGATCACGCTGCTTCCGGCCGTAAGGACCGGCTTTGCATTTTCTTTCACTTCAGCGCCTGTATAGTCACTGTCCTTATAAACATCCTCTTCTACGGTTACAATATCCCAACCACTATCTGACTGGATCCGGGTTCCGTCCGGGCCATATACTTTCCCATCGACCAGTGTATTTGTATAAGCCCGTCCGTCTTTATCCATGTAATAGGCCAGCCGGTCAGTTCCGCCTGTCAGCTTTAATTCCCCGTCTGTCTGCAGCTGTCCTAAGGAATTTTCTTTCTGGCTTAAATAGTAGATTCCCGCAGGAAGGCATCTCGTGGAAGAACCGATCTTACTGTCTTTTCACTGCTTCCGCAGGCTGTAAGAGCTGCCATGGAAAATGCCATCAGCAGAGCCATCCATTTTTTTCCTGTCTTTTTCAATTTTTTGTTCCTCCTTTAATTAATGATGTCCCCTTGTAAAACTTTCCGGGATCAAAAACATCATCCTTTTACAGCTCCCATCATAATTCCCTTTACAAAATGTTTCTGGAACATAGGATAAATAAACAAGATAGGCAGAACTACCACAACAGAAACTGTCATACGAATGGAAGTAGAGGTCTGCTGTGTTGCCAGGGACGCCATGTTCATGGCACCGCCGCCACTGTTCTTTACTGTCATCGCCAGAGAACTGGCCTGGTTGATATACTGGTAAAGAAGGTACTGAAGGGAATATAATTTCTGATCTGTTATGTAGATCAATGTATCCTGGAAAGAATTCCACTGTCCCACTGCCGTGAAAATAGCAATGGTTGCCAGGATCGGTGTGCATACAGGAAGGATCACTTTCCAGAATATCCTAAGGACACCTGCCCCGTCCAGCTCTGCTGCCTCCTGTAAAGATCTTGGCAATGACTCCACATAGGTCTTTACCAGGATAATATTAAATGGCTGTACAATGGTAGGGATCACATAGACCCAGAATGTATTGGTCAGATGCAGGTTTTTCATGGTGATAAACATGGGGATCATACCTGCATTAAAATACATGGTGATCACTACAAAGCGATACCAGAACTTTCTTTCCCACATCCGCTCCTAGGTAAACATAAATCCCATAAACGCGGATGCAAGCACAGAAAGGGCTGTTCCAAGGACAGTTCTGGCAACCGAGATCACAGCCGCGTTAAAAATACCGTTTAATTTTAATACCTGCTTATAATTATCCAAATGAAAGCCCTTTGGGAAAAACAGGATCTCTCCCGCAGCGCTTAAGTCATTGGCGCTTAAAGTGTTGATGATCAGATAATAGAACGGATAGGCACAGATCAGTGTCAGCAGACCAAATACCCCGTAATTAAAAACATTAAACACATTATCCTTTCCTGTCAGTTTTCTTCTTTCCATTCCCTTTCTCCTTTTCCAATTTTTTACATTTTCCCACTGTTTACTGTTATACCAGGGAAACACCGCGAATTTTCTTTGAAATTCCATTCACTGCCATCAGAAGAGTCACACTGATCAGACTCTTTAACATACTGATCGCTGTTGCCAGAGAAAGGCTGCTTCCCGTCATACCAATATTGTAAACATACAGATCCAGTACCTGGATATGTGCTTTGTTAAATGCATTCTGGAACACAAAATACTGGTCCATACCATTATTTAAGAAGTTTGCAACAGAAAGCATCAGCATAACAAAGTAGGTAGGCATCAGCTCCGGAAGTGTGATATAGCGCATCAGTTGAAATCTTCCCGCACCGTCTACACGGGCTGCCTCATACATCTCCTGATCAATTCCCGCAATGGAAGCCAGATACATGATAGCGCCCCAGCCAAGACCTTTCCAGGTACTCCACAATAGCATGGCGATATAGGTGTGGGAATCACTGTCCAGGAATTTGATCGGTTTTAAGATCACTCCCAGATTTTGTAAAACTGTATTGACCATGCCTGTATTGGAAAACAGACAGAAGGCAACTGCATATACTAAAACCCAGCTGATAAAGTTCGGGATCGTAGTCAGGGTCTGCACCATTTTCCGGAACCATTTGCACTTGATCTCATTTAAAAACACTGCAAAGAACAGCGGCAGAACCGATGTTGCAATGTTTAAAAAGCTCATGGCAAAGGTATTCCGCATTACAATAAACAGCTGACGCACCTGAGCCGGGTTTCCAAAGATCATTTTAAACCAGCGCAGCCCCATAAAATTGCACTGGGATAATTTCAACGGCGGCTTGTAGTCATAAAATGAATAGATCCAGCCATGAAGCGGGAAATAAGAAAATGCAAAACATAACAGTAAAAACGGAAGCATGTACAAAAACATGCGTTTTCCCTGATCCAGCTTCTTCTTTTTCGGTTTTTCTTTCATGGTAATTCCCCCTGTATTGTTTTTCTAAAGTATAGCATGGTGATTTTGATGCCAGTACCCTTCCTTTTTCAGAAATAATATAGTAATTTTTCCATTCTTTTCTTTTTAGCGTATGGATGTATCTTATTTTTGCTGTACTTTTCCTGTGTTTTTTCTTCTACTTTTAATGCCTGTTCTTTTCTATACTTAATACATACTTATTTCCATTATGAACGATTGTTTTATTAATACAGGAGGAATTACCCCAATGAAATTAAATTTAAACGCCCCGTTTTTCCAGTTTATCAATACAGCCTTTGATTTTGTTGTATTAAACATCTGCTTTATTTTGACCTGCCTGCCGGTTTTCACCATTGGGGCGGCACTTACCGCCCTTTATACAGTGACCATGGCAGAGGCAGAGGACAAAGGACTTCCCTTTACAAAAACTTATTTTCATACCTTTACCCGGTGTTTTATCCGGTCCAGTCTTCTGTTTGCCGGCTGCATCTGCATCGGTGCCCTGCTTCTTTTCTGCCTGTTTTTCTGGCTTTCCTTTGAAAGCCTGCTGGCACTGATCCCCAGTGTCCTTTCCCTGGCAGCGCTGATCGCCCTTGTGATCTGCCTGATCTACCTGTTTCCTCCTCTGGCCCGGTATGAATGTTCCTCCAGGCAGCTTTTATTCAATGCCCTGTTTATCGGCACCTCTCATCTGCCTGCTACCGGACTGTTTGCCGTAATCTTTGCGGCAGCCGGATTTCTCTTTAAGATCTGGTATCCGGCACGTACTTTTATGCTCCTTATGGGCTGCAGTTTTCTGGCTTACTGCTTTAGTTTTCTGTTTCTTAAAATCTTTAAAAGCCAGGAAATAGTTGGTCACAATTAATGTATCGCACAAAATTTTCACAATATTATTTGTTTTTGCTTTGAATTTTTGTCACTTTTTTAACGTTCCATTTTTTTCAAAAGTGCTATAATACAGTCAGTGCAAAAAAGAACTTCTTCATAAAAGCTCTCGACTCTACACGGTTACACGGATAGGAGGCAATCATTATGACGATGTTAAAAGCAGAAAAAAGAGATCCACAGGTAAAAGCTAAAAAATTAAGACGTGAAGGTTTTGTTACCGGTGTTTTATATGGTAAGGAAATGAAAGAAAACATTGCGTTGAAATTTGAAGAAAAAGAAGCATTGCGTTTTATGAAGGACGCAAAAGAAGGCGCACAGGCTTCTCTGGATATTGAAGGAGAAACTGTAAACGCCATGGTTAAAAATATCGATTATGACCCAATGAGCAAAAAAGTACTGGCTCTGGATTTCCAGGCACTGGTTGCCGGTGAAGTCGTATCCGCTACCGTTCCTGTTCATTTTCTCAATGAAGAGATCGTCCAGGGTGTCTTTGAACCGGAACTTTCCGAGATCCATTACAAAGCAGACCCGGCTCATCTTCTGGAACCGATTGAGATCGACCTGGCTAAACTGCCTGCAGGTACAAAGAATATGTATGTAAAAGACCTGAAACTGGAAGAAAAAGGTGTCAACGTTTCCACCCCAGCTGACACCCAGCTGTTCCATATCGCTGATTTTATCAAGACAGATGATGACGATGCAGAAGAGGAAGATGACGCAGCTGCTACTGATAAAAAGGCTGCTAAGAAGTGATTGTCGTTTATGATGCCCGCCGGTCGGCGGGCATTTTTTTGTGGCAGTTTTTAGTATCAAAAAGCCTTAAAATCCAAGGCTCTTTCCCCATGACCGGAAATTCTCATACCCTTTATCAAAGGCATCTCGGTATTCAAGAGGCACTGTTTTTCTTACAACGGCATAATTTCCTGAAATTTTGTTGCCTGTCTTTAAAAATCCATGATTTTCGCACAGATTTCGCACGTATTCATTATTGTTTATGATACCTCCTGTTGTTTCTGCCCTGCGAAAAGCTCTCGGCATAAATTCTGCCGGGCATCCATTGCAGTAAATTCTATACTGCACAGTCAAACGCTTTGGATCCATCTGAAATGTAATGGGAAACCAGGAGTTTAAGCATAACAAGCCCAAAGCATAGTAGTACTCTTCTTCATCACTAAACTCCAGCTGTTCATTCTGCCCCCAGGTCAGCTGTGTATAATGCTTTAAAGCTTGCGATAAATTAGATAAATCCACAGGTAAAGCTACAATAATTTTCCCCTTTGGCAGCTCAGATACCTGATCCGTAGTTATTTCCTGTGTATAACTATGCCCCATATCATCACTGACCACCTTATAAAGGGCAAGATTGGATCTTTCATATAAGAGTGGGTACTCTTCTGACTGTGTATCTATATCATTTTCGCTCTCACATTTTATATTCAGGAGCAGATCCATATCATTTGCATTCCATATTTGCGGAGTATCCGGCGCGAAACTAATGCAAGGACCTGGAACCAGGAATTTAAATTTATCACATTCCTTTGCCTGACACCATTTTGCCGGTATATAATTATCTGCTACTGGAGCTACTGCCATGACTCCGTCATTTCTGCTTTCAAGTTCGCATTTCATATTCTTTTTCCTCCAAACATGTTTTTTAATACTTTTGCTATTTGTCGGAAACCCTATAAATAGAATTCCCGCCAACGCAAATAACTAATTTTATAATAACAATAATTAAATAACCTTACTTTAAATGAAGCTCACTTTTGAATAAAGATTAAACATCCAGATCAACTTCAAACCGGACTGTATTATTAAACTGGCTCAGCCTTGTTTCCAGCTTAAAGAGTTCTCTTTTAAGAGCGGTATACGCTTCATCAACCTCCCTCTTGTCGTAATTAATGTACTCATACTCTACTATACAGTGTTTCCGTCCATCATCGATCCCCACAAAATCAAAACGATTTCTTCTTACCTTGAGTGTTCTGTTCCTCATCCCCCTCAGATCTCTGCATCGATCTTTAAGCTGCGCTATGCGGATCATCATAATATCTGCACTCATCTTAACTCCACCCACGTCAATACAGACATTTGTATTGGCTTGATTGATGGCATGCTTGATCGTAATGATTTTTTTGTTAATACTTTCCATTTTGGAAGAAACCTCCTGAAAGTCATAGTCCGGTCCAATGGCATTTTCACTGTCCGTCACAACAAACGTACTCAGTTCGTTTTCCTTCTCTTTCCAGTGCCGCAGTTCATCCTCCAGATTGTGGATCAGTTTGTTAGCGTAAAACGAGGTCATTTGCATTTTCATGGTTTGTTTCCTCCTGTGTTTTCATCTGACATAACTATAGCACAAAAAGACCTTTAGCATTTTCCAGAAATTTTTTCTGGAACCTAAGAAACCTGGCTAATAAATTCTCTCTATTTTGTTATACAGGATCTGAAAGTTTTTGCCTTCAACAACCATTTCTTCATCCACGTGGTAATGACCGCAAAACCACCGCTTAAACTGAACTTCCTTTCTGATCTTTTCAAAATAATCAGTTAGTTCATCTGCCTTAAATCTCCAAGCTGAAAAATAATTTGACACCATGGTAGGCGCCGCATGTGTAATGATATAATCTGTCTCCATCCCATTTTTCCGCAAACTCTCCATACCTCGTTCCTGCTCTTCTTCAGAAGGCATCTCCTCAGGAAACCAGTTAATGCCCCGGATCCGATAATAATTTTTTCCCTGCTTTTTCAGATCAAGGATCTTTTCCTTTAATAACGGATCCTCTTTATCAAAAAGTCCGTCCGTTATATCAATGGATATGGCACCTCCCATTACCCAGAAACGCTGTTTTTCTATTGTATATGTAAACCCGCGCATCAGATGAATAACATGTGGGCGAATAAACTGGACCAGCCCGCCATTCCACGGTTCTTCCTTATAAGATTTCAGATGATCAAAACCTTCATGGTTACCATCTACCCACAACAGCGTATATGGAAGTTCTTTCTCTAACCGATCCAGCATCTGCTCTTCCCACTGTGATTCACTCCACACACCTCCAAAATCTCCGCATACGATCAGATAATCATTCTTATCCGACTCCGAAAACCGTGGATCAAGCAGCCGGTTAAAATCTCCATGACAATCACCTGTAAGATAAATGGCCATCCATCATTCTCCCTTAACATTTCATCTAGTCTGTAACGCAGTTCTTATTTTCTAATTTATACTTAGATATAAGTTCTAAACAGGACTCTTCGTCCTCAAAATCCACAAACTCACTCATTATCGTTGCCGGACTTTCATCTGACTTTATAAAAGCAAGTTTTTCCAAAACCCTGATCGCTGGAAAATTTCTCGATAATGTTTTCGCATATACTTCATCCGGTGTGACCTTACACCCATCTCCATCTATCTCTATGTTTTCAGCAAATAACAGCTCTATCAATTTCTTTGCTGCCTCTGCACAATATCCTTTATTCCTGTATTTCCTGGACACATAAAACTCAAGTTCATATCGTTTTTCATCCCTGTTTCCCCGGATGCAACTTGTATGAAATCCCGCATATCCAATAAATTTTTCAGGATCCTCCTTTGGAAACAAAGAATAATAACAGCGATTTCCATGCGTAACCTCAAAATAATCCAGAAAATCATCCCGATACTTCTCAGAATACTCCACTCCTGTAAAGATCCGGAAGTCTCCCTCTTCTTCCAGCATCATCAAAAACTTCCAACCATCTCTGTCCTGGTCACTATGGCGCAATATCAATCTTTCTGTACTTATTTCTCCTACCCTCATCTTTTCCTCCGAAAAATAATGCCTGCATATCAGCCAGGCGGATCACCTGAAGCCAGTTTAGTCCTGCTTAAACCGTTCCCCTGGTTTTTTACCATATTTCACACAAAAATATATAAATAATAAACAAACGATAAAACCAGAAAAGATCCACAACAAACGAATGATCACACAAAAGAAACAAACCATATTTTTTCCATAACAGGGATCGAACCTGTTCAACATGATTAAGAGTCATGTGCTCAACCATCGAGCTCTATGGAGAAGATATCAGTGTCCCAAACACTGCCTTCATACGGCTGCATTTACCCCTGCAGCTAAGGGGGACTAAAGTTTCAGATTTTCGATATACAGGCATATTCTATTTTTCTTCTATGAATTTTTAATAATGCCTGCATGGCAGCCCGGAGGATACCTGGAGCCAACTCAACCGCACTCAAAACCTTATTTCCGGGTTTTTTACCAATACTTACGAAAAACATTGTAAAGTAAAACCAGATAACACAACCAGAAATCTTATTTGACAAAACATCTATCATAAAAAAGAAATCAGACTCTTATGATTATACAGGAATCGAACCTGCTCCCTACGGTCCATACGCCGTATGTTCAACCGTCGAACTCATAATCAGGATTTCCAATCCTTTTTTTGCTACGTTTACCCCGTAGCGGGTGGCTGAGGTTTCAGTTTTCGCCATGCAGGCATATATTTTAGAAGTTTACCTGGATCGTAGTCGTTGCATTAGAGATCTTGACTGCTGTATCCAGTTCCTTATACAGATCCTCCCGCTCCTCTTTCAAAGACTGTAATTTATCAGCCAGGCTTAAAGGATCCACAAGCTTGTAGCTGTTTTTCTTCAGATATTCATCCACAACAGCTATGGAAGCGGAGTCTTTCTTTGCCTTATCTCCGCCTAAAATGCTGTTACGCATTCCTTCGGCAGAAGCTTCCAGCGCCGTCTGAGCATTCTTAAGCTTTGCCATAATGTCGATCATCTGCTTCTGCATTACACCGATCATTTCAGACTCAAAGTCCTTCTTCAAGTCAAGATTTTTATCCAGAAGAAGAGCTGCTTTATTAATATCCCTGCCACTGGATAACTTCAATCTCTGCTTTAATGCAATGGCTGCTGCCACTGTATAGTTACCATATTTCGTCTTTACGACGGTTGTAGCATTACTGGCTATGATCGCAGCATCAAGCTCATCATAGTTCCTGATCAGATCTTTGATACTCTGGAACTCATCTTTTACCTTATCGCAGAACGCCTTCTCCTCCATAAGTGTTTCTGCGGTTCTCTCCTCACACTGCTTCTTGTAATCAAGAAAAGTGATCTTACCTATTTTTCCAATAATCCTGGACCTGAGTAAATCTCTTTCATCAAGAGCATGGATCATTAATAATTCTCTCATTTCTGTTCCTCCTGTATTTTTATTTCATATAATCTTCATACTTAATTTCATAGTTTTGTCTTGCTTCCTCAAGAGTCATTAATGGTTTCATATTTTGAAGAAGCTGCAAAGAAAGATACATATAATCCTTGACACGTCTTTCACTTGGCAGCAGTCCTTCTCCCCATTGATTGTCCTCTCCAAAGCCTTCATAAATACCCATCAATGTATCACATCCGCAGCAGCTCCCGTATTTTACATAGCAAAAGACACAATCTACCACTGTCGGCTCATCATAATATTCATTTTTTCGAGGGATCAACCAGATATAATCTCCCTGGTAATAATCCGTCAGGTCCCTCTCAATGATCCGTGTTTCATCCAGGATTTCTTCCGGATCATTGATAATGACTTTTATGATTGTCTTCAACATATCTGTGTAGTTCTGCCCATACTGTTCCTGGGTATGTGTTTCAAAGTACTTCTTCAGTTTGTCTCTGTTTCTGAACCAGGCATCCACATACTCCTTGATCATCTCGCTGCCTCCATTCCTTCTCCTACAAAGATGAGTTTCTCTATGTATTCTCTCCCTTCTCCCTTAAAGATGGGGATTTCCCTATCAATCATCCAGTTAGGTCTTCCGGCTTCTTCATTTTCCTTACGGATACAGCAGCTTCCTCTCTTTAAGTGCGTCGGAAAATCATTCCAGTTAATATTTTTCTCCTGCATCAGCATATCCTGGATCTGACTGCAAGATTTACCGTAGATCTGCTTGTGTGAAAAATTTGACTGGCCTACCATTTGTATGGAGTTCCTGGTCGCATCCAGCTGCCTCCAGTACAGTAAATTGGCAGCTTCTTCTTTGGGAATGTTAAAACAGCGGGCATCGAACATAGCCCCTCTCTGTTCTGCTTTTTCCAGTGCAAAACGGTATTTTTCATCTTCTGTCTGTGAATTTTCTACATTTTCACGGAAGAACTTATTGAATGCCATCGTAGCCATACTTGCTGCTATGGAACACATTTTCTGGACTTCATAGTCAAAAAATGCAGCTGAACTGAATTTCTTGTAGTCTATAAGCAACAATGTGATCTCGTCCGACTGGCAGTATCCCATTACTGTCCCCTGCACATTCTCACACAGGTACTGCATGGTCTGCTGCATGGTCTTTATTAAAATCTCATCAAAAGGCCTCTGCATTCCACGTGTGAATGTATGGAATGACTTCCCATCCACTCTGATGGCAACCGGCGTCCTCCGCATTAACTTTGTCTTTGGTATCTCCTCATAGAACTCCTTCATCCGAGCTCCAAGTTCATCCTGTAATGGCATTTCATTTCCTCCGTTCTTATATAATTTTCAGGGCAGGTAGTGGGAATCGAACCCACCTCCTCAGCTTGGAAGGCTGATATTCTACCGATGAACTATACCTGCGTGTTTGGTTTGATCTGGAACAATGCATTTTGTTCTTTACGTTTTCTATTATAAAGCATGAAAACCAAATTCCCTTTCCAGAAAAATTTTCTGGAAGGATACTCTGATTAAAGCTACATCTGGTACAACTAAACTTTTACTGTAAATCCTGAATGTACCGCATCAAATCATCATACTGTGTTGCTGCCATCTCCCCAGCATCATAAAGTTCCTGAATATGATCAGCGATATCATCAATATCTGTATTATCATCTCCATTAATGATATCTATAATCTTGTGCTTTAAATCCTTATATTCCATGCAATAAATGTGGTTATCGTACATGATAAAGCCCTCCTCATATGATTAAGTATTTTTACTGCTCTTTTGGTAGTATAGCATATTATTAAGGACACTATTTTCCAGAAAAATTTTCTGGAAAAATCGTAAGCGCATAAATTCTGGGTAGCTTTTCACCTGCCGCTTTATAGTCCATAATGATGATAGTAAATAGATTTTTACTATACTCCGTTGATAGGAGATAGAAATTCACTACATATGGAGGTTTCATTATGGCTGACAAACGTGCCCCAGGGCGTTCCCTGGATGAATGTGAATATTACGGTTCAAATGTACCCCTGTTCCGAAGGAACGGATACCGGCAATCCGGTGTTATGATACCGTGAGTCCGGAACAGGGATACCACATTTTGTTACATGCAAGTTTACTCGCTTAATGCCGGATTCAAGCCATATACTTCACGCATGGATCTGTAATTCGTCGGGTCCGTTGGGATGATGTTAATCTTGTACGCATCATGCTTGATACGATCCAGGATCGCTTCCGCGAGCGGACTGTCATCGCCTCCCAGTTGATCGTACCAGCCATTGCAATCATACTGAGAACAAAAGATGGTTGACGACTTCTTGCGTCTCCTATGTAGGAGTTCCAGTATATCGTGCTGTTCTGATGCGGTTGGCTTCAACAGCAACCATTCATCGATGATCAGCAGAATCGGATTGGCATATTTGCTCTGGATCTTTTTGTAAGTTCCATCGTTACGTGCCATCTCTAACTCCAGGAGCAGGTCTGGAAGTCGAACGTATTTCGTAGTGTACCGACGCTTACAGGCTTCCATACCGAAAGCGCATGCCATGTAGGTCTTTCCACTCCCTGTGGCACCTGTGATGAATAGGTTTCGATGCTCTGTGATGTACTCACAGGTTGCCAGACGCTCGATCAGGCTGCGGTTGAGTTTCCGCCCGGAGGTATAGTTGATATCCCCGATGTATGCATCTGGCTGGTCGAATCCGGCATTACGGATCAGGCGCTTCAGGCTGTTACTCTTACGATTGCTGTATTCGATATCTACCAGCATTCCAAAACGATCCTCAAAGGAGATGTCCTTCATCCGGGCATCCTGCAGCTGGCTCAGGAATGCATCCGACATGGATGTCAGTCGCATTTCGATGAGTTTATCTATAGTGCTCTGTGTAGTCATGGTTCCTTACCTCCTGTAGTAATCCGCACCCCGTGTAAGTGCGTGGCTGTTTTTTCCTGAGCTCGTATGGCTATCGGTTACCACAGCTTTGTCAGCCGATGCTGTTCGGTCACTCCCGGTATCAAGTATGTTCTTGATGCTCTTATAGCTCGGAGTGGCTGTAAAGGTGAGCGCTTTACAGCAGGCAGCTTCCAGCCGATCGACAGAATACTTGTCGGCCAGTTTTAACAGCCCCATGCAACTACGGTAGGATTGTTGCTCTACCAGCTTGGAGGTAAGGATTGCATCCACGGTCTGGTAGGTACTGGAACCGATTCGCTTCGCCCATTGCCGGAAGCGGTCACCGTTCCACTCAAGATACTGCTGATGAGAAGGCGGCATATGCTCTGTGATTGTGCTATACTGACCTTTGCGACCATACAGTCGGCGGTGAGACGCGATCCGGTTGTGGTTGTAGAAAACCTCAACGGTCTTGTCTGTGACCCTCACATCAACTTTGTGCTTTATATACTCATGTGGAACGGAGTATAGCATTCCCGCAAACGATATGTGATAATTGAACTGAACGGTGGCTTGTCTCCATTCCGCCAGTTCATATGGGGTAGCAGGCAACGGGGCCAGCAATGGCAGTTCTTCATCGCGGAAGATTTCATACCGGCTCCCATCTTTCTTTTGGAACGGGCGATGGCTGAAATCTTCCAGTTTCTTCCGGATTGCCTGATTTAACTCACCGAGAGAAAAGAACTGTTCATTCCGTAGCGCTGCAGTGATCCATGTGGAAATGTTTCCTACACTGCCCTCAGCATTAGGTTTATCCTTTGGAGAACGGACGCGTGCCGGAATAATAGCGGTGCCATAGTGTTCTGCCATTTCCTGATAGACGGTGAATATTACGGTGCGGCAGAGCCGCCAGTCCGGTGTGGCGAGAGCCACCTGTC
>OLNV01001521.1_pt1 | contig 15048 bp, 17 predicted proteins | sample 1672891 | NCBI WGS metagenome assembly OLNV01 (sample SAMEA3136734, study PRJEB25190) | human gut metagenome | biome: human gut; feature: human-associated habitat; material: faeces | place: Austria | collected 2013 | reverse complement strand
TTTCTCAAATCCGCTGCAAAGTTAAGACTTTTTCTACAATATCAAGCATAAATTCACAAAAAATATTGCTTTTTGCTGCAATTTTATATTTTTTGCTTACTTTTCTGCAAGAATATGCAAGAAAATAGAGAAAAATAGTTGCAAAAAACTTTGGTAGTTCATTTTTTAATCGTATTTTTGCAACAGAATTATAATCATTAATAATAGGAGGATAGAAATATGTCAAGACCAATCAAAGAAACGCCAATTCTCTATGGCAAAGCTGCACGCAAATTTGAAGAAGAAATGCAACGTGTTGAAAACATGACCAAAGAGGAAAGAATGGCTAACAGAAAAAAAGTAGAAGAGGGATGTTCTGCATTTCTAAAGATAGTAAAGGTTCGCATTTAAGCGATATGGAACTGATTCAAGACGCTACTTCCTGATGAAGATGACGAACATAATGTTTATATTCAACTTTTAATATCCGAGACTAACTCTATCATTATAATTAAGGTAAAAATCCCGAGTGCAAAAGTAGAAAAAAGCAAGTAATGATGCTATCCATCCATGGATTGTATCAAATACTCGCTTATATGTATGAAATGCCGGGACTAAGAACAATCCTAAAAATGCAAACTACTTTTTCCAATATTTTTCAGCCATAGGCTGCAACCTTTCTTTTATTACTTCTATAACAATCCCGAAATCAAGCATTTCTTTCCATTGAATCTTTTTCAAAAATGCTTACCAGCGAGTTATACGTGCTGCGTCTGTCGCAAAACTTTCTGTAAACAACTGCAAATCCGGATTGTATGTAAGACCGCGATTGTCAAAAGTTGCCTTGATAGCATCATATAAGGTGTCATCAGACAAATCTCTCTTTGTCAGAAGTTGATAGCAATCGAAGAAATCTTTCATACGACTGTTGAGCACATCACGATCTATCATCGTATGGAATTTCTCGGCAACAACTGTCTCCAAGGAATATGCCTGTATGTTTACAGACGGGAGACTTGGTAAAAGCAGCGGAAAATCAATGGTTGTAGAACATGGAGTTACAACGTCACCAAAACCAATGTCAACAGACATATTGTAAGCGATAGTATCCATGTGGGCAGTAAAGTAGAATCTTGTACCAGGATACTTCTTTTCAACAGTGATAGGCTCTAACTTGATGCTGTCAACATCAAACGATACTCCATCCTCATCGCATACAATGCCCAAAATTTCCCGGAACACCTGCGCAAGGAAATCCCTATCACGGCTGATTCTGTCAGCCATGAAGTCAACATCTACCGTTGGACGTGCCTCAAGTCCATTCATGGCATAAAGCAAAGAGCCACCTTTCAGCAGGAAATTGTCCTTATATTGGCTTACAGATACTCTGTAAAGCAACCTCTCGTTGAAGTATCTAGCCAAAAGATACATATACTTATAGCCTGTCTCATTCATCAGATTGAGCAAGCGTGTCTTAACAGACTTGCCGTAGTTTTTCTTTCCCATTATTCTATTGCTATTTCAAGATAATTTTTCAGTGTATTGAATACTCTGAGGCGCTTGGCATAATCTTGCAAACGAGTGAGATTGCGATTGGGCTTTCTCAGATAAGAGCGTATCACCTCAGCACAAACATCGAGTCCCAATTTATTCCTGTATTTCACAGCATCACAAACACTTCGCTCCATGTCGGTAATGCGAACATGGAAGCCAGAAATTTCTGCATTCATTATGCCAAACTCCAAGTTCTCCTTCTTCCAATAAAGCAGTTCTAAAGGAAGTGCTTCGGGGATTACAACTTTCCTTTTATTGGCGATGGCAACAAAAAAGGCAGGTGGAACAATTGTCGAAAGCTGATGATAAGCCCAGGCATTGTATAGGCACACAATACCATTTGGTACAATCCGCTCCACATCAATCATTGTATTAAGCAATGCATCAGGAACGGCATATATGCCATGACGCAACTTTATCAAGTCGCCACGTTCCTTAGCTCTCAACAGACGCTTATACTCTGACAAATGAGATATATCAGTAGTAGAGATGGTACCTCCAAGTGCTGTCACTTTACAAACTATATTATCCATATCACATCAATTTTAATTTCATTTTTGCTGCAAAAATACAATATTTTTCGGAAATATGGCAATATTCTACGGAATATTTTTGAAAATACCGCATTATTTTGCAAGTATAATATGCTTTTATGGCATCATACAATAATGACGAGTTGGCGAATCATGTCTTAGCTCGTGAAGAAGAATATGCAAGAACAGGCAACGCCGTTGACTTTCTAGAAATGATGACCGATTTCAAAAACGAATTCGAATGGTAAAGATACGAGTATTACCACCAACCCAAGGACAAAATGGATGCTTGACATTACTCATCAAGCATCCATTTTAAAGATTCTATCATTTCTTGAATTGCCTTTTTCAAAGGTTGCAATTCATTCTCTATAATCCACCAAATCTGATCGGCATCAACCTCAAAATAATGATGAGCTATGATATCACGTAACCCTTTCACATTTTTCCAATCAATTTCAGGATGAGTTGTAAGCAGTTCTCCTTTAGTAACCTTATCAAGTCCCTTTAAACTTTCTCCTATAGCAATAAATTGCATACATATGGAATCAAGAATTGCCACACCAGTAGAAGACATCAGAAAATCATCGCCACAATGATAAGATTGTGAACGCTCTTCTATATGCTCAATAGAAATATGTACTCTATTAAGTATATCCAATGCTACATATTTATCGTATAGCATAGATTCCATCACGTTCTATTCTTGATTTAAAGAAAGGATTCATGTTTTTGTGAATACGCACTACATCAACAGAGCACTTGAACAAGCCCTCTAAGAACTCTTTCAAGTCGGCCAATAAAAATGGATTAGGAGTTTCTGTTTCTACACAAACATCCAAATCGCTTTGTTCTGTTTGCTCGTTTCGTGAAACGGAACCAAAAATGCGCAAGGTCTTGATTCCAAAATCTTTAGTAATCTTGGAACTGTTTTGCCTAATTATTGCTATATAATCTTGAACTGTTCTCATAACACCTATCTTTAAACAGTGCAAATATAAGAAAATATCCGGTATCTTCCAAACATTTTGCCATATTTTTGCAATTCATCCCACAAAATATCATTTTTAATTCGTTTCTATTCTCCTTTCACAATCCTATCTTCATCTCAGATAATCAACTTATTAAGTGTGAAAGGAGAATAATATAAAAATCAATATCAATAATGCCTTAACTCATTTTTCCTGATCTCAGAATATCGTCCTTGGCTAAAGAGGTACTCACTTCTGATTCTCATCGTCATGTCGGCACACTGCTCAGCATTGCTCAACATCGGCATATCAATCACAGCAGCAGACAGCCATTGAAAACAAGGGTTGCTTGTCTGAGAATACCACAACAAGCCACCAGCCACAATGATTCCCAAGAGAACCAAACAGCCCAAAGTTTTCAATACTTTTTTCATCATAATCGTTTCTTTGTTTTGAATTGTACGGCAAAGGTAAAGGATTATTCCGAAACCACAATGAAAGCAATGGGCAGTTTGTACGAAATAGTCGGGAGGCTGTATGAAACTATTTTATAGTATCCTTACACCTGTCTATAAATTCAGCTATCTCCCTGAATATCGCCCCTGCCATTCTTCCTCCTGCAGCAGGAACCTCCTTGCGATGCACAGACACAAGTATCGTATATCTCGGCTTATCGGCAGGAAAATAGCCACAAAAATCGGCAGTCAATGTACTATCCTCATTACGTATAGTGCCATTCATTCCAGCCACCTTAATCTTATCCGACATCGCACGTTTAGCTAGACCTTTCGAGACCACACCTTCCAACATCCCACGAATATCTGCGATACTTGAAGGCGATGCGATACTATCCTTGTTAGCTATTGCATTATAGAAAGCCAACATCTGCAGGGGTGTTGTCTCCTGAAATCCCATTGCATAGTAACACCAAGGCATTTCTGAGTCTTGTACACAAGAATCCACTTTCAAGCCTTCCACCTCCAGGGATTGTCCGAAAGACATTTTCCTCACACTTGCCAAGAAGTCCTTCTTGTCAGGAAAAGCCTCATCGACAGCACGAGTAATCGCAACATCCGAACTATAGGCGAGAGCCTGGCGCAAAGCCAACTCGCCATAGCCCCCTTTTCGCCAGTTATGATCATAGATGGTATCATTGTCATAAACAAAAATACCAACACCAGAATCAAACATATCATCAGGTTTCACCTTGCCTGTATTCAATGCCGCCAATACAGAGACCGTTCTCATCAAGGCAGAGCTATGCTTACTTGCAGCCAAGGAATCTGCTCTAGCATAGGCTGAATCCCCCTTAGCCTCCAATCCCACCATAGCACGAATCTTTCCCGATTCCGTTTCCATAATGATTGCCACACCATCCATGGCACCATACTCAACTAAATGCTTCTCCAAGATTACCTCAACGCTATCTTGAAGGACATTATTTATATTACTCACACTCTCCTCCGACTTGGGAGAAGATTTGCAACTAGCCAAAGCCAACAGAGCGATAGCAAGCACCAACAAAGATACTTTCTTCATCATAATCATAATCATACTATTTTAATTTTGACCACAAAGGTAATACATTATTTTCAAATTACATAATGACCAGAAGATTACTTGTATAAAAACATACGTAAAATGTACGAAATTCAAGTTCTTCAGGATTATTCATAAGAAAAGAAAGAAAAACTTTGGTACTTTCAAATATTAATCGTAATTTTGCAACAAATTAGAGTAACCAAAATTAAGGAGGATTACAATATGACTAAAATAATGTCAAACTCAAAAGAACGACTAAACGATAAAGCCCAACGCTTTTTCGAGGACAGCTGTACCGTTCAAGAACCAACAGTTGCCTATCGTCACGATTATGAAACTGAGACTCATAACGAATCCGAAGAATATCCTTTTATGACATCATGCAATAATGACGAGTTGGCGAACCATGTCTTAGCTCGTGAAGAAGAATATGCAAGAACAGGCAACTCCGTTGACTTTCTAGAAATGATGGCCGATTTCAAAAACGAATTCGAATGGTAAAGATACGAGTATTACCACCAACGCCTATTCTGAAAGATTTTCATAGAGATTATCGTAGCGCACTGCTTATGGACAACTTCAAGCTCATTTATCGCTACGACAAAGAGCGTGATGAAATCGTCATTGTTGACATTTGGTACACCAAACGTTCTCAACAAGCATTATTGAGACAATTCAAAAGAAAACTATAAAAACTTAGCGAGCAAAGGATTACAGCCTTTTGTTCGCTAAGTTTTTATAGGTTACCACTTCATCACCACCATATTCCCATCAAATTTACCCCACATTACGGGATGTTGACGATTCCCTGATGCTTCTACTACACCTTGATGCACGAAGTTATAGATTTCCTTAGCCGTGATAGTTCTATCCTTGTTTGTATCAGCACCTCCTCGCAAGCCACGTTCCAAAAATACTGTAAACAGGCTGTTATTGAAACCTGTTTGTCTTGGAGTTTCTAAGGATTTCTCCGTTGAACGGGAAGAGAGGAAGAACATCACATTCTCTTTGGAATAGTTAGTACTCCTCTTATTCGTATTTCTCATTTTCCCAGCGAAGCAAGCATCCACGAATATCATTTTCTGCTGAGCTTTACTCTGTCTCATAATGTTCAATACAGAAGAGTAATACAAAAATCCATCGTAACACACCAATCCACCAGGCACACCATGACCACTAAAGTATAGGATAATAGCATCTGATGGCGAAGCCTTGGCAAATGTATTACGCATTGCCATACATACCTTTTTGATCGTAACGTCTGAATTGACAAAACAATCAACCGTAGCATTACCATTCTTGGTAAAGATACCCGATATTGTCTTGGCATCATTCGCACTTACCCGAAGGTCGTTCTGACGACCGGGGTAATCGGCAATACCAACACACACGATATAGGTTTTTGCTTGTAAAAACAAAATGCCAAACAAAAACATGGCTATTATGGATAAAAATCGTTTCATAACAAACACTTTATTGTTAGCGAGCAGAAAGATAAAAACCATTTCTGCCCGCCATTCTTGCTAATCACAAACAGGTCTTATTGAACGCAGAGTCAGAATTGGCTCATACGTCAAATCTGAATCTTCCTCATTGAAGTATAAATAATAAGCATTCAATCCATGCCCCCTACTTGAACTCCAATAATAGCCAAAGGAATCTTTACGATAGATACCATAATCACTCTTTCTACCTGCACCTGGCAAAAAGATACTTTTACCAGAAGGACCTGTAACCTTGCAACCTGTAGTCCCATTGTAAGTAATCCAACTCCAACGACATCTATCTATCAGTTCTTTAAACTGTTTGCGAGTTGGAGTTTTCATTTTTCCTTCAGAAAGCAGATAAGCCACATCAAACTTGGTACCTGCAATTTCCTTATCTGTTGGAAATCCATCCAAAGAATGACCATTCATTCCATTTGCCCATCGATAATACTCTCCATACTCCTCAGGTTTAGTGGCACCTAAATTACAACCACACCATTTTACACTAAGTCCAAGATTGACAACATCAGAAGTATCAATATTACTTTCTTGAACCATGTAATCGGTAATATACATCGTGGCCTCTTTATCTTCTTCTTTCAAGAATTTAGGTTTTGGAACATCTAGCGGTTTAGATGACACCTTTTCTTGCACACGTTCAACCTCTTGCGACTCAGAATCTTCTTTAATTGCTGTTGACATATATAGAGTCTCCTCAGATTGAACCCTCTCATTTTTTACATGAACTGCCTGAACATTCTCCGTACCCAGCGCATCTAAGAATTCTTCTATCGTATGATAGCGTTCCTTTCTTCTCGGTTGCATTGCCTTTTCAATAACCCACTTAGTCTGCTCACTTATTCCCGTCGGCAATTCCGGCAAGCCTTCATCAAAGACAGCAGTTGCCTCAGGAGGTGTTTGACCTGTCAACATCTTGAACATAGTAGCTCCCAAAGAATATATGTCTGTTTCCGGAGAGAACATTCCCAATCCTCCCACACGAGATTGCTCAATAGGTGCATAGCCTACGCTCACTCCAACAGGACTACTCGTAGTCTGTTCACCCGCAACGTCATAATTCTTGGACATACCAAAGTCTATCAAGACCACATCCCCATTCTGTCGCAATAACACATTACCAGGCTTCACATCCAAGTGATTCATATTATGGGCATGGATATACTGCAAGGCAGATGCTATCCGTCTCGTATATTTCAAGGTTTCCTCTTCTGATAAAGAGCCTTTCTTCTCTATCAAATCCAACAAAGAGCCACCATCGATGTACTCCATGACATAGTAAGCGGTACCATTCTCCTCAAACACATCCAACACCTTAATAATATAAGGATGAGTCAACTTAGAGATATTCTTCGCTTCCTTGATAAACTTTTGGCGGAACTTCTCTACCAAATCAGCACTTCCTGTAGAAGGAACAGTCACCATCGATGATGCTTCATCACGATTACAGAGTTCCTTCATAAAGAATTCCTTAATTGTCACTTCGATTTCTGCATCAATCGTACCCAAGGCACCTGCTACAGAAACCTTCTGCTTAGCCAAATAGGTGATTCCGAAACCACCTTGACCGAGCACTCGCTCAATTTTGTATTTGCCATTGCAAAGAATGGCGTTATCGCTTAGTTGTTTCATGATTTTCCAATAATGACTTTATATCATCCAACATACCTTTGTACGCAGCCACCTCTTGTTCCAAGAACTTTTTGGAAACCTCTAACTCTTTTATTTCTTTAGAATGTTGAGCAAGAATCTTATCTCGAAACACCATGAAAGAAAGCTGTCTTGCCTCAAACAAACTACAATCACGAGTTTTCATATATACATCCCAAACTGTCTGCATTTTATCGTTCCAAGGAGTATCACAAGAATAAAGAATACCAGAGTTATCATCATCTCTTCGTAGATACATCACTTGATTTGCATAACATCCACTTTTATCTACATACAACTTGTGATTTGCATCCAAGCGATTATGCCAAACATTTCCCATTGGGTCAATGTAATCAATATCATACCATGTATAGCGTACATACTCTGCAAGTTTTTTATACGAATGTATTAATATACATTGCTTTGCATTTTCCAAAACATTCGAAATACAAGAACAAGTAACAATATTCTCTTCAGATATAGACACAAAGAGAGTATCTACATACTCTTCGTATCTAGTCATATTACGCCATACTGTATGGTTGACACGAGACTGTTCTTGGCAAACTTTAGCGATTTCTATAAAATTCACTTTTTCCATAAACAAAAATCTTATCAAAAATTTATTATCAAAAATGGCTTTCAAACCTCTTATGCCTCTTCCTATCGTTTTACAAGACGAATTGGCAGTTTGTACCCAGAGAACATATTTTCCGAACCTATGTTCAAACTATCAAATGTAATACTAGCACAATTATATTCTTTATCATTCAACCAAAAGAAAATTTCACTTGTTCTTGTAAGGCTATCGGTAGCCTCATAAAGTCCAGTTTTTTCAAATATGATTTTATTTCCATTTGGACCAAGACAAATTGCCCAGTCATGATAATAGTAATTTCCCCATTCTGTCCAATTCTTTTCTGACTTTTGATCCCATTTACACTCATCCATCAATTCCTTAAATTGCTCGTACGTTGGAATTTCATAATCAGCGCTGTTCTCTTGAGTCACATAAATTGCCTTGTCGTTATCATCTTTAACATAATCTGAAGACCATAATGTTCCACTCGGAAGTCCCAAGTCGACAAACTCCGAGCCTACCGAAACAGAATCTTTGACAACCTTATTATAACCATCTTGATAGCCAGCATTGTAACCCGCTAGATAAGCATCAGCAACAACTTTGTTTAACGCATCGGTTACTTTACCCTCAACGTATTCTTGAACTTTATCTTTTTCCATCTTAAATTTAAAAACTACAAATCAAAGTAATACCATTCATAACTATACTCGTTGTCAGCAGCACTCGAGCCATATTGCTTTACCTGTGCTTCACAATATTCAATTGTTTTACCTTTAAACTTAGCTGAATTACAATTCATTACAAAATTAAAGGCATCTTGCTTTATATCATAATTAAATATTTGTGTTCCAGACAATACACCTGTAGCACCTACGCTATGGCTATCATCGTAAGCAATAAACCAAATTTTTCCTTTATAGAGCTTTACAGCCAAGACACTAGACAACTGGTGTTCTTCACCATCTTGCCAACTTATGTTTGAAATTGAATAATTATATTTTTCAGACACTAAAGATACCCTTGATTGACTTTCTACAAGTTTCCAGGTTTCATCATTAAAATTACCTATATCAGTAACTTTAGAAGAAGAATAATCTATAGAATTTAAATAATTTTAACTACTAGTTTCTGCTATAACTGTATCAACATCAGGATTATATATAACTGAATCAGAATCAGCAGAAGCAACATTGACATTTGCTGCAGTATGCGCAGATTGAGGTAAGAAGATTATTGCTAAAATAACAAGCAACGCTATTACGAAACAAGCCATCAGTTTAAGAAAAACATGACCATTAGAAGTATTGGGATTTACCCGTTCTTCTATATTACACTTTTCCTGTTTACCGTTATCTACTTTTTCTGTTTTACCTGACCAAACCGTCTCTTCATTATCATTAACCGGATTAGCATAATATTGATGTGGACTAAACACTTTTGTCTCTTCACTGTTAGAAGTAGCAACAGAAGACTGTTGTAAAATACGTTTTATCTCCCCAACATTCTTCGGTCTCTTCAATCTATTCACTTGCATCATCCAAACAACCAACTTCTTCATTTCCTCAGAGACATTAGGCATTGGGAGGGCAAGATGCTTGTCCTCTGTCTCGTCTTCAGAAAGGTCAGAAACTGATGGTGGATCTTGATTGGTAAGCAACTTATACACGGTTGCACCTAGGGCATAGAAGTCTGTCCATGGTCCGAACTTATCATAGCTCTGCGCCATCTGCTCACTAGGAGCATAACCATTCGTATAACTGATACCCGTGCTCATCGTGGCACCACCTACCGTACTCTGCTGCTTACTTGCACCAAAGTCTATCAACTTGACCACATCATGACTATCCACCATGATATTAGCAGGTTTGATGTCAAGATGGAACATACCTTCGTTATGGATTGCCTCAAGACCATCCAATATCTGATTCAAGTAATTGCGAACCTCAGACTCTGTCAAAGGTGCATTGGTACGCTTTAAACGTGCAGATAGATTTTCTCCATCCACATAATCCATTACATAATACGCTGTACCATTCTCCTCAAAAAGGTCATAGACCTTGACAATATGAAGATTACTGAAACTACGAAGACGGCGAGCTTCTTTCTTGAACTTCTCTCGTTGTTGCTCAAAGCTATTGGTATTCTCGGCATTGCTTACGCTAATGGTAGTGCTATTACCGTCACGCTGGCACACGCCCTTTACAAAGAACTCCTTGATGGCATAAGTCTCATCAAACTCAATGTTCTTTGCTAAATAGGTGTTGCCGAAGCCACCTGATGCTAAGTAGCTTTCTATCTTGTAAGTTCCGTGTAGGATGGTTCCTACTTGGAGCATATTTTGATTATTTAGTTCGTTCATTCTTTGTTATTTTTTTTGCTATTTTGTTTAGAATTCTCCTTTAATTGTTGCACTGCGGTATCTTTGGTCAAAGAGTCTTTTTCACCTACACTTTCTTCCATACTTTCTTGAATAGAATCAATATGAATAGTATCTATAAAGCTCTTAGCTTCTGCATTGTGTTTGGTATAATAGCCATATCCAAACAATCCAACAACTGCCAACGCCACTATTACCATGAAAGCAACAAACAAGAGTTTCTTTCTCTTCTGCTTTTGTGCCATCACTTGCACCACACTATCAGGAACAGGCGGTGGTGTACCAGCAGGCTTTACGACTTCAACATCAGGAGAAGCAATCACCTCTTCCACATCAGGCTTGATATTCAAAGCATTGCATTTCGCCGTAGGCTCTTCATTCACAAGACTCACATCAGCCTCGTCATGACTAACCTCTTTGATATGTACAATATAAGCAGAATGATTATCTTTATTGTCTGATGTTTCAGAAATCAGCATCTGTCGCTTCTCTTCATCACGAACATTCGCAGAGAAGACTTCCAATAGCTCCTCATCCTCCATCTGTTCCAACATGCCATCAGAACAAATATAGAAGTAATCACCTGGCTGAATATCAGAAATATGGATAACATCAGGCTTTGGATGATTTCTGTCTCCTGCTATCATCGCACGGGTGATGACATTTTTCTGTGGAAATGTCTTCATCTCCTCATAGGTCAACTCACCAGCCTGATAAAGATCATACACCAGGGAATGGTCACGACTCTTATATAATATGGTGTGCGAAGATGGACGGAGATGGTATATTCTACTATCTCCAATGTGGGCTGCCGTACATCCATTACTATGAAAATACAGTAAAGTTAAAGTTGTTCCCATCTGAAGGGAATCTCCCGCAATAGCCAGTTTATCCAGCTCTTCGTAGGCATACGCTAAAGCATCAGACAGCAACTTATCTTCCAAGCCTTCGGAAACAACAGCATGCTGCAACAAAAACGAAGAAAGACTTTTGCAAATACTTTGGCTTGCCACCTCGCCATGCTCATGTCCACCCATACCATCACAGAGCAAAAACAAACGGTCATTCTCCGTTGCTTTGCCTTCTATTGGATAGATGCTGTCTTCCTGGTTCGCCCTCTTACCCAACTCATGGATAGCTAAAGGCTGATATATATTGATTCTCATTGTTAGCTTTATTTTTGATGATAAACAACGGTTGTGTTACCCATCTTGATGATACTTCCTTCTGTCAAGACGAGCTGGTCACCCTCGTTCAATAATTGTCCATTCACATAACTGGCATTTTTATTATGGTAGTTAGACACCACAACCCTAACCTTGTCCGTAGAAGCCTTAATTACCTGAATGACAAGATGCTGACGACTCATATATCTATCATCAGTAGCAATCTGTACAGTTGCCTGCGAAGTAGTAGCCTTGCGGCCTATTACATTGTTGCCGAACCCTAACGGATACTTCTGACCACCATAGAGCAAATAACCAGGAGTAACCTCTTCTTTCTTGCCGGCAAGGATTGTTTCATCAGATTGAGAAGGAGAAGAGGAATGCCCCACGTAACGAGTTTCTCCATTATCCCGATTCACATACAGGGTCTCACCATTGCTGTTACCAACATATTGTGTTTCCCCTAAAGATTGCGGAGTTGCAGCATGTTGCTGTGAGAACATCACTCTCAGCTGAGCTTTACATTGAGGACAAGTAATCATCTTTACTGCTTCGTTTTGAGAATTTCTCACGTCAAGCAAAACACCGCAACTCGGACATTTGATTCTTTTAGTTTCCATTGCTACCATCTATTTTAATCAATGTTTATGCCATCTGAATATCAGCATCAGACATATAGTCTGGCATATCAGGAGCAACATCAGGATTCTCTAAAGATGCAGTTTGGAGATTTGGATCAGCAGAATCATCAACTCCGGTATCAGCGAAATCACTACCACTTGGAGTAATCACTTGTCCTGTATGCAAATCTATCGCTTCACCAACGTCAATACTTCCATTTCCATTGGCATCACAAATCGCAACATCAGGATTTCCATCTTGATCAAAATCTACCACACTCACTTCCTGGCCATCCACGTCGAAGACCCCCACTGTAGCCATGGAGCCATCAGCAAGCTGTACTTCACCTGCATTAACCAAATGAACATCTGCATTTTGGTCATCAGCCACCTGCACATCACTTGCCTGATGCAAATTTACATCATTGTGAGCAACAGATACATCCTGGTCTGCATGAGAAGAATGAGATACCACAGCAACATCTTCCGCTTGATGAGGAGCTGCATTCATCTCTTCTGCACGTACTTCTGGCTTTACAGCCTCAGCATAGTCGTTCTTTTCTGTATCTGTCATGTTGTTCCACTCGTCCTCGGTATAAGTGCTATAGATATTGCCATGCCAATGGAAAGCGCCACCAGGACCGACTTCGGCTCTAGCGGCATCAAAAGCCTCCTTAAAGTTCTGCTCATCATGACTCTCAGCTACCTTGATAGAGGCATTATCATTAGCTGCAGCAGCATCTTGCGATGGATTCTCCCCTTCCGGTTTTGTATCGGGAGCTTCTTCCTTACCTGCAGCAAAGGCATCTGTGACATACATTGCACTTGCACCTAACAAGATACCAGCAACTCCACTTACCGCTACTTTCTTCCAAGCTGCCTTATCAGCAGCGTTCTGAGTTTTATCTTTACTTTCCTGTCTTACTTCAGGATGTGTATTATCGAAATACAATGTTTCTTCATTCTGTGCCATAACTATTCGTTTTAAAATGATAACTGGTGCAAATATAGTGAAATAATAAATAGATAGATACTTATTTTGTGCTCATTACACAAAGCCTATCTTCTATTGTACAAAATCACTTTTTGATTTTTGCTTTGCAATAAGGACAAGCCTCATTCTGCATCAAAACTTCATAAGACTGAAAACCCAGGAAGTGATGACAATGAGGACAAACATAATGCTGCTGAAACTCTTCAGTCAACTGCTTCTGCCTTAACGGTCCCTTAGAAGAATCCTTATATGCTTTTACTGTAAAGCCTACAGAAATCAAAATACCTAAGAGATACAAGCCTATATAAAGAGGAGTCTCTCTAAATTCTGGGAAAATGATGCTCAAAGCGATGGCTCCCATGGTAATCAAACCGGTAATGCCACGAAGAGAATTAAACTTGCGGTCAGCTATTTGCTGATCAAGTTTATGTTCGTCATACTCTTCCCAAACACGCTGCAATGGACGAAAATCTACCATTTGAGGAACAAAACTCTTAATCCAATCCCAACTAACAAAAAACTTACTTGGACCAAGTTCTATTTTATCCTTCTCCATGACGGTCTTTGCCATCACTTCCACTCCATTGACAAAAGTAACGTTCTGAGGTTTTAGATTCGTAATTCTATAACAATACTGCGTTAAATTAATATTTAATCGTCTGTAAATCAATAACTTATATTAAGAAATGCTTATGAAAACTTAACTATAAAAAGTTGGTCAAGTCGCTGATTTTCAGTAACTTTGCAAATCACGACAAACGCAAAATTATATGAATACAGGACTTGACCAATATATGGATATCTTTAAAGATGCAGTTGAAGATTCGGCTGCAAAGTTAACAAAAAGTTTCGAGAAAATACTCATCGAGGTGATAATTTTGTTCATGGTAATACCAAGAAAGATAAATTTCACCCAAATGGGGAGGTATGGCTCGCATGTTGAGCAAACCTATCGCAACGCATTCGGCTTAAAAAAGTCGAAAAGCATTGACTGGCTCAAACTTAATGTCTCACTTGCCAAGCGCTTCTTTGGTAAACAGGGAAGATGGGCTATTGCCATTGATCCCAGCTACATCAGCAAAGCTGGCAAGAAGACTCCACATATCGGTCGTTTTTGGTCGGGATGTGCACAGTCTGTTAAACATGGTCTCGAAATCATGGGTATTGGCCTCATTGATATTGATGCCAAAGACTGCATGATGTTAAAAGCACACCAGTCGCTAAGTAATAAAGAACTGAGTCTTAGAAACAAGACTATGGTAGATTTCTATATCGGCGTCATTAAGCGTTATCGCAAGGAACTTCTCAAACTCTCAACCCTCATAGTTGCAGATGCTTACTTCTCTACAAGTACATTTGTTAATGGGATAAAGAAAGAAGGGTTCTCTTTGATAAGCCGCTTTCGTGACAATGCTTGTCTCTTTTATGTCTATGCTGGTCCACGTACTGGAAAACGTGGTCGCCCCAAGACCAAGGATGGCAAGATTGATATGAAGAATCTTGACCTCACTCGAATGGAGAAGATGGAGATGAAAGATATAGAAGGAACAGCTTATACTTTGATAGCCTATTCC
>OLNV01001516.1_pt1 | contig 15085 bp, 10 predicted proteins | sample 1672891 | NCBI WGS metagenome assembly OLNV01 (sample SAMEA3136734, study PRJEB25190) | human gut metagenome | biome: human gut; feature: human-associated habitat; material: faeces | place: Austria | collected 2013 | reverse complement strand
TTGCCTCGCCTCCCGTCCATTGATAGCCCATGCCGTAAACGGTCTTGATGTAGGGCGCGCCGCCGTCGGATTCAATCTTGCTGCGAATCCGGCTGATGGAGGTTGTCAGGGTGTGTTCGTCCACAAACCTCTCGTCTATATCCCACAGCTTTTCCAAAAGCTGCCCACGGGTCAGCACTTGCCGGGGATTTTTACGGAACAGGTTCAGCATTTTGTACTCCATCGGGGATAGGGTCAGGGGCTTGCCGTTTAAGGAAGCCGTCTGCTCCGAGAAGTCCAGAAACAGCCGCCCGTCGTCGTAAATGTCCTTGGCCGGTTTGTGGTGTTCCAGCATGGCGAACATGGCTTTGATTTTCCGCTGCAAGGCCCCGATCACAAAGGGCTTTGTGATGTAGTCCACCGCGCCCACCTCATAGCCCCGTATCTGGTCGCTCTCCTGATCGTTGGCGGTCAGGAAAATCACGATGGTGTCCGGGTGCTGGGGCTTTATCAGCTTGCACAGTTCAAAACCGTTCCCGTCCGGCAGGTTGATGTCCAGCAGCACTAAATCAAATTCCCGCTGGCGGATGGCTTCGGCTGCGGTTCTGGCATTTAGGGCAGAAGTCACGCCGTAGCCGTCTGCGGTCAGGTTATAGGCCAACATCTTATTCAAAAAACTGTCGTCCTCGACAATTAAAATCTGCTTCATATCCTCACTTCCTTTGCTTTTTGCAGATAGTATAACAGGCAAATGTCCGAGAATTGTTACAAGGACAAATATATTTATCATTTTACAGCTTTTTTATGTGTACTGCAATTTTATAAAAGAAAGGACAGCAGTATCATCAAATTGCTGTCCTTGCGGTTTATTATAGCTGGTAGTGTATAAGCGTGGGTTCATCATATTTGGTGTGGTATCTTTAACTATGGGAAACTCCACATTCCCACTTGGATATTGTTTTGTTGCTGACACCAATGGCTTCAGCTAATTGCTGTTGTGTCATTCCTTGTTCTTTTCTTAATGTAGATATGAATATTCCAATCTTTTCTTGATCCATTGACACTTACTCCTCCCCATTGTAAATAATGTCATTTGTCATGATTATATTTTATGCTTTTTTTCATTTAGAACAACTCCTTTTCCGTAGATATAAGTCCACCTATCGTAGAATTGCTCTTTCAAAATCATTATATCCGTAGTTATAATGGTTGTTTCTTACTTTTTTGCACTTATAATTGAAAAGTAAATTTTATTTAGCCAAAAAACAATCCTCAAGTGAGAATTTAAATATATGTAGTTACAAAAACTACATAAAAAGACTTAAAATACCATGAAATGCAATGCGATGTCAAAAACTCGTTGATTTTTACTCTACAACGTGGTAAGCTAAACTCTGAAAAGAAGCAGAAAGGTGTATGCCATAATGAGCGAAGCATTTCATATTATATCAGACGGTTCCTGCGATCTTCCGCTGGAGCTTACCAAAGAGAAAAATATTACAGTAGTTCCATTCTATGTATCTTTTGAAGAGGGAAAATATCAAAAAGAAATGGTAGAGATCGGTGTGCGTGAATTCTATCAGGAAATGGTGGATCATCCGGATGTATATCCCAAGTCCTCTATGCCTTCTGTACAGGATTATCTGGATGCATTTCTGCCTTATGTCAAAGTGGGAACCCCCATTCTCTGTATCTGCATTACGACTAAATTCAGCGGCTCCATGCAGTCCGCGCTGAATGCAAAGGCGATTCTGGAAGAGGAATATCCCGAAGCACAGATCTATGTCTGCGATTCCACCGTGAATACTGTTCTTCAGGGAATCTATGTACTGGAAGCAGTAAGGCTCAGAGATGCGGGTGCAGGATATCAGGAGAGCATTGACTGTCTGAATGAGATCAAGAGCTCCGGAAGAATCTTTTTCACGGTCGGAAATATGGAATACTTAAAGCATGGTGGGCGCATCGGCAAAGTAGCAAGTGTAGCAGGAAGCCTGCTCGGCATCAAGCCTATCATTACCTTAAAGGAAGGTGAGATCTTCCCCTCCGGTATCGGCAGAAGCCGCCGCAAGACCGTGGACAAGACCATTGACCTGCTACTGGCATATCTGGCAGAGGAGAAGGCAGATATTGCAGATTACAGTATCTGCATAGGATACGGCTACGATAAGGAAGAAGCCGTGGAGTTTAGGGACAGACTGATTAGCAGACTGAAGGAGAAGGGATACGACATCGACACCATTCCCACTTTCCAGATCGGTGCCACCATCGGCGTACACACCGGACCTTATCCGCTGGGAATCGGTGTCGTGAAGAAATCTGTTAGAGAGTAACTTGAGAGCTACGCGAGCATAGCCGCGCATAAGCATAGTAAAGACAGCGATGGGCGCTTGCGCACAAATCGCTGTCTTATTCGTTGCGCGGGGCGTAATTATCAAATTTAGTCAGTGAAGCCCTGGTAGTTTGCATTGCGCGGGGCGTAATCATCAAATTTAGTCAGTGAAGCCCCGGTAGTCTTCGTTACGCAGGGCGTAAACATCAAATCTTGTGTGTAGTGCGTCGCATCTTGGTTTAAGGGCACGGAGAAGCTTGCTCCTGTCAACTGTGCCCAGGCTGAGGCGGAAGAAGGGCACAGGAGGGCGTTTGCCTATGCGCGGCTATGCTTTCGTAAACTCTCAATTTATTCTCTGCAGGCATCTAACAGTTCCTGCACATTTTCAAAAGCATAATCCGGCAGATACTGGGTATTCGGCTCCCCCTCGGGAGTCAGAATATCCTTTTTTTGTGCCTCGCCGGTGAATAGGACGCAGGTGTCCACACCGCCGTTGATGCCGCAGGCAATGTCAGTGTACAGGCGGTCACCTACGACAAGAGTTTCTTCCGGGGTAAAACCGGATACCTCCAGGCATAAGTTTACGACTTCTTTGCTGGGTTTGCCCAAGTAAATGGGCTGTTTATCGGTGGTAGCGGTGATCATATCACAGATCGCACCGCAATCGGGGATAAAGCCAAAGTCGATGGGGCAGCGCAGATCCGGATTGGTGCCGTAGAAGGGAACGTCCTGGGTGAATAAAACCTTGCAGACTTCCGTAAGCTTGCCGTAATTTAATTCACTGTCGTAGGCAACCACCACACAGTCGATATTCTCTTCGCAGACCTCGGTGACATGAAGCCCATTTTTTCTCAGCTCTGCTACGAAGGAAGCAGTTCCCAGTACAAAGATTTTTTTCTCTGCATAATTTTCCTTCAGAAAGCGCAGCGTCATATAGCCGGAGGTGATGAACTGATCCTCTGTGCTGTCCAAGTGAAACGCATCGTGGAATTTCTTCACATAATCCAGTCCGCTTTTCGTGGAATTGTTGGTAATGTAATAAGCCTTGCCGCCGATGGCATTGATATAGCGGATCAGATCCGCACTGCCTTCGTACAGGGTATCGCCCACGGCGATCGTTCCGTCGATGTCGAACAGGAAAAGCTTTTTATTTTTCAGACGTGCCAGTTTAGCGGCAGCGCTGTACCTATGGTTCGGGTCAAAAGAATTCATGATTGTCCTCATTTCTGAGCTTGAAATGCTCAGGTTCATGTTAGCAATGAATGTAGTCACTGTCAAGGAAAAGACAGCGCGCGGATGGAAAATGTGTGGAGGGAAACGTAAGTGGAATTGCGTAAGCATTTATGGTATGATAGGCATAGATGTGCGTGGTGGGGTACGCAGTAAAGCTGCCTGATAATGACAAATAAAAAAGGATACGATCAGCGATTATGGATGAGAAGAAAGACAAAGGCTTACAAGGAAACGAAAAAATAGAAGAGGCAATTCTGGCATTACAGCAGGAGCCCACGGAAGAGCTTCTGGCACACGCCCTGACAGTGGTGCGCAGACGGATGCGGGAGCAGGGGCAGTTCATCGTGGCAGTAGAGCCGCCTTCCGCAGATATGCAAGAAGCGGTGATGCAGGCCGCCGGAACCGCTATGCGTTTACAGGCGGTGCAGACCTCCGATGGGAAAAAATGGTGGTCGGCGTTCACCGGCTTCGAAGAACAATTAAAAGGAAGCGGCAGTGTGATGTCTACGTTCCTCACGGATATCGAGCAGCTGTTTCGCATGACGCTGACCGCAGAGGGCATTGAAGGTGTGATCTTAAACCCCTGGAACCGGACACTGATGTTAGACAAACATCTCCTCCGTATCATTCTCGGAGAATAATAAAAAAAGGGAGAATCAGAGCATGACAGAAAACTATGAACTGCCGGTGTTGTTCACGGAAGAAGAGCGGAAGGCTTATGCTTCCTGGGGCATCAAAAAAGAGAAAGCGCTGATGCCGTTTGTCATAGCGACAATCTTGATCTATGCGGTGACGGCGGCATTTGTCGTAATGAAAGTCTGGGGCGTGCGGGACAGTGATCATGTACTGTTCCAGATGCTGGTACTGGGCGACTGGATCCCGGAGCTGACGGGGACGCTGGCGGTCCTTATGACGATCCTGCTGCTGGGACCGTTAAATTATATACTGGATAAATTGTGGAAGAAACCGGCAGAACCTATGACGCTGATCGTAGAACCGGAAGGAACGAATGTGAAGATTCGTAAGGCTCAGACCGGCAGAGAAGAGAATCCGAAGAATCGGAAGATGGCGACGGAGACGGAGAGCTATCCGCTGGCACAGTTGTTTGCTTTCTTAAACCCGAAGGACAACACAATCTGTTATCAGAAAAAATGGTACATAATTGGAGAAAATACCATAGAAAACATATATCCTGCAAAATACAGACATCCCTGGATGGATCACCCGGAAAATAAAGCAAGCGCAATCACAGATGTGCAGAGACTTACGGATATTCTAAAAGGGTACGAAGCGTCCCTGGAGGCTGCCCACAAGGAACAGGAATGGCTGGATAAGCAGATAGGACTGAAAGGAAAGGGAACAACATGAAATTTATATCGTGGAACGTAAACGGATTGAGAGCCTGCATGCAGAAGGGCTTCTTAGATTTTTTTCAGGAAATAGACGCAGATATTTTCTGCCTGCAGGAGACCAAATTACAGGAGGGACAGATCGACTTGGATCTGCCCGGATATCACCAGTACTGGAATTATGCGGAGAAAAAAGGTTATTCCGGTACGGCGATTTTCACAAAAGAAGAACCGCTTCAGGTGACCTATGGCATCGGCGTGGAAGAGCATGACCATGAGGGCAGAGTGATCACGGCAGAGTACCCGGAGTTCTATTTTGTGACAGTCTATGTACCGAATGCCCAGCAGGAATTAAAGCGCTTGGATTACCGGATGCGGTGGGAGGAGGATTTCCTGGCTTATCTTAAGAAGCTGGAAGAGAAGAAGCCGGTGATCTATGCAGGAGATCTGAATGTGGCGCATCAGGAGATCGACTTGAAGAATCCGAAGACGAATCGTGGCAATGCGGGATTCACCGACGAGGAGCGAGCCTGTTTCTCCAAAGTACTGGAAAATGGATTTATCGACACTTTCCGCTATTTTTATCCGGAGCAGACCGGAATCTATTCCTGGTGGTCTTACAGATTCCAGGCGAGGGCGAAAAATGCCGGATGGAGAATTGACTATTTCGTGGTATCGCAGTGCCTGCAGGACAGACTGGCGGATGCGAAGATCCACACGGAAGTTCCGGGATCGGACCATTGTCCGATCGAGCTTGATATACAATAGGCAGAAGACTGCAAAAGGAGACCTATGAGCTTACGTTTCTATTTCGGACCTTCCGGGTCCGGCAAGAGTCACAGAATCTATGAAGAGATCATGCAGCGGGCGGCGCAGGAGCCGGGGAGGAATTTCCTGATCATCGTGCCGGATCAGTTCACCATGCAGACCCAGAAGGATCTGGTCATGCGCAGTGACAGAGGCGGCATTCTGAATATCGATGTCTTAAGCTTCGGCAGACTCAGCCATCGTATCCTGGAGGAAGTAGGAACGAAGGAAATGCCTGTACTGGATGACACCGGCAAAAGCCTGGTGCTGCAGAAGATCGCGGCAGATCTGAAGGAGCAGCTGCCTGCCATGGGAAGTCTGTTGCATAAGCAGGGCTATATCCATGAGGTAAAAAGTGCCATCTCCGAATTCATGCAGTACGGCATCAGCACACAGGATATGGATAAACTGATCGCCAGCGCTGAAAAAAGGGGCGCACTGGCAATGAAGCTCAGAGATTTAAAGACTCTGTACCGGGGATTTCAGGATTATATCAGAGACCATTTTATCACCACAGAGGAGACACTGGATGTGCTGCGCAGATCCCTGGTAAAGTCGAAGATCCTTCCGGACAGTGTGGTGGTATTCGACGGGTTTACGGGATTCACCCCTATACAGAACCGTCTGATCCAGGAATTGATGCGGGTGTGCGAGGAGACCATTGTCGCTGTGACCATTGGTGAGGAAGAAGACCCTTATCAGATGGACGGCGAGCAGAAATTGTTTCATCTGAGTAAAAAGACAGTGGCGGATCTGGTGAAGCTGGCGGCGGAGGCAGAGGTGACACGAGGGGAAGATGTATTTGTAAAGGGCGGTCCCAACCGTTTCACCGAGGCACCGGCGTTATGTTATCTGGAGCAGAACCTGTTCCGTTATCAGTATGAGCCGTATACGGAGAAACAGTGTGAGATCCGTATGTTCGAGGCACTTTCTCCCAGAGAGGAAGTCCATCAGACGGCATTGTATATCCGGAAACTGATCCGGGAAGAAGGACTTACTTACCGGGATATTGCTGTGGTCATCGGAGATCTGGAGGGGTACGCTTCCTATGTGGAGACGGAATTCGGGCAGCTGGAGATTCCCTGTTTTCTGGACAGGACCAGAGGGATTGTCTTAAATCCCATGATCGAATACATCAAAAGCGCCTTGCAGTTATATATCAGGGATTTTTCGTATGATACCGTATTTCATTTTTTGCGCAGCGGCATGGCGGATATCTCCAGAGAGGAAATTGACGAACTGGAGAATTATGTGATCCGCACCGGAGCGAGAGGGTATCGTACTTACAGCAGGCTGTTTACCCGTAGGACGGAAGAAATGCAGCAGGGTAGTGGGCAGGAAGACACAGAGCGGGCGGAAGAGACCATGGAGCGTCTGAACCGTATCAGACAGCAGTTTGCGGATACCGTGGAGATCCTGCATATGGCTCCCTGGGCAAAAGCCGGCGAGTATGTGGATCACCTGTATGATTTCCTGGAACAGAATCAGGTACAGCAGAAGCTTTTGAACTATCAACAGCAGTTCGAGCAGGAGGGCGACCTGGCGAAAGCCAGGGAATATGCACAGATCTACCGCCTGGTCATGGATCTGCTGGATCAGATCTATGGGCTGTTGGGGGAGGAAGAAATATCGTTACAGGAATTTGCGGATATCCTGGATGCCGGATTCGGCGAGATCACAGTAGGTACGATTCCGCAGAATGTGGATCGTATCGTGGTGGGTGATATGGAGCGTACCCGTTTAAAGCAGGTTAAAGTACTGTTTTTCCTGGGGGTAAATGATGGAAACATTCCGAAAAATGCCTCCAAGGGCGGCATTATCTCCGATATGGACAGAGAATTTTTAATCGAATCCGGAACAGAAATGGCACCGAGTCCCAGACAACAGATGTACATTCAGAGACTGTATCTGTATCTGAATATGACGAAACCCTCAGAACGGCTGTATCTGTCTTATGCCAAGGTAAACAGTGATGGGAAGGGAATCCGTCCGTCTTACCTGATCGATACGGTACGGAAGCTTTTTCCGCAGCTTGCTGTGGAATATCCCCAGAACCGCAGCCGTATCGAACAGATCGAGGGCAGACAGGAAGGTGCCAGATATCTGGCGGAGGAACTGCGGGAATATGCGGACGGAACGCTGCAGGAAGAGGAACGGCAGGATTTTTATCTCATGTACCGTGCCTATGAAGCAGATCCGGTGGGCAGAGACCGTCTGACGGCGGCAGCATTTAGAAGATATAAGGAGAGTGGTCTGTCAAGGATCGTGGCGAGAGCATTGTACGGCAGGCAGCTGGAGAACAGTGTGAGCCGCTTAGAGACCTATGCTGCCTGCGCATGCAGACATTTCCTGCAATATGGCCTGTCTCTGCAGGAGAGAGAAGAATTTGGCTTTGAAGTGTCGGATATGGGAAATGTGTATCATGCGGTACTGGAGAATTTCGCAGGAAAACTTGCAGAATCCGGTCGGACATGGTGGGATTTTGATGAAAATTTTGCGACTCAGGCCGTCAAAGAAGCAGTGGAAGGTTATGCTGCGACTTATGGGGAGACCGTTCTGTACAGTTCCGCGAGGAATGAATATGCTATTACCCGGATGAGCAGGATCCTGACCCGGACGGTGCTGACACTGCAGCAGCATCTGAAGCAGGGAAGCTTTCAGCCGGACGATTATGAGTTGTCCTTCCGGTTTGCGGAGGATCTGGACAGTATTCATGTGGATCTGTCTGAAGAAGAGAAGATGCACCTGCAGGGACGCATTGACCGTATCGATGTATCGGAGGACGCGGAGCATGTCTATGTCAAGGTCATCGATTACAAGTCCGGCAATAAGAAATTCGACCTGGCGGCACTGTACTACGGCCTGCAGCTGCAGCTGGTGGTATATATGAATGCGGCAATGGAGCTGGAGAGCAGAAAGCATCCGGATAAGGAGATCGTACCGGCGGCACTGCTGTATTATCATATTGATGATCCTACGATAGAGACTCCGGTGGAACTGACCCAGGAGCAGATCAACGAAGAGATTCTGACAAAGCTTCGCATGAACGGTGTGGTGAACAGCGATCCCGCCGTGGTGGAACGTTTGGATCGATTTTTACAGGACAAGTCCAAAGTCATTCCGGTGGAAAAGAAAAAGGACGGAAGCTTCAGTGCCAGATCCGGTGTCTTAAGCCGGGAGGAGATGCAGCTGATATCTTCTTATGTAGATGCCAAGATCCGCAGCATCGGGCGGGAGATCCTGGACGGAAAAATAGCAGCCAATCCCTATGAGAAAGGCAATGAAGAGGCTTGTACTTATTGCGCCTATAAAAAGGTCTGCGGCTTTGACGGCAGTATTCCCGGATATGAGAAGAGGCAGCTGGAGGATCTGGATAAGCAGACGCTGATGCAGCGGATGCAGGAGACGACGGAAGCGTAGGATAAAAGAAACAGGAACAGAGGTAGCGTATGGGAATGAAATTCACCCCGGAACAACAAAGAGTGATCGAACTGCATAACAGCAATATTCTGGTATCGGCGGCCGCGGGAAGCGGTAAGACGGCAGTGCTGGTGGAACGTATCATCCGCATGATCTGTGACGGAGAACATCCGGCGGATATTGACAGATTGCTGATCGTGACATTTACCAATGCCGCTGCAGCAGAAATGAGAGAACGGATCGCCGCGGGCATCACTGCCAGACTGGAGACAGATCCCGGTAATGAACATATCCAGAAGCAGTCTGCGCTGTTACATAATGCACAGATCACAACCATTGACAGCTTCAGCCTGTTCCTGATCCGGAACCATTTTAATGAGATCGGTCTGGATCCGGATTTCCGCGTGGCAGACGAGGGAGAGATCAAGCTGCTTCAGCAGGAAGTACTGGCGCAGCTTTTAGAGGATGCCTATGCTGGGCAATTTGTCCCGGAAGCCCCGGAACAGTTCCATGCCTGTGTGGAGTATTTCTGCCCGGGAGGCAGGGAGAGCGTATTAGAGCAGCATATCCTGAATCTGTCCCGGTATGCGGGAAGTTTTCCCTGGCCTGCCGAATGGCTGGAGGAGCGTAAAAATGACTATGCCGCAGGAGATATGGAAGCACTGGTTTGCAGCGATTACGGACAATATCTGACGGAACGAGTGAACCGTACTGTGGAGGGATGCCTGGAAAAACTGCGGGAAGTAAAGCGGCTGTGTGAACTGCCGGACGGCCCGTATATGTACGGAGAACTGACGGAGGCAGAGATCGAGCAGCTGGAGAGACTGACATCCTGTAAGGACCTGGAGGAACAGGCGGCCAAAGTTCCTGCGGTGACTTTCGCACGGCTCCCTTCTAAAAAGGACGACAGTGTGGATCCCGCCAAACGGGAACTGGCAAAGGCAATCCGAAACAGTGTGAAGGATACCTTAAGTGACCTTTCAGAGAGCTATTTTAAGACCCCGTTAGAACTGGCGGTGGAGCAGGGAAAAGCCTGCAGAGAGCCGCTTCGGATGCTGCTTGACCTGGTATTGGAATTCGACAGAAGGCTTCTCGCAGCCAAGCAGGAGAGACATCTGATCGACTTTTCCGATATGGAGCATTATGCGCTGCAGATCCTGTTAAAGAGGGAAAAAGTGGAAGAAACCGGCGGCACAGGAACGGATCACGCCGAAACGAAATATCGGATTGTGCCAAGTGACGTTGCAATGGAGTACCGCCAGTATTTTCAGGAGATCCTTATCGATGAGTACCAGGATAGCAATCTGGTGCAGGAGTATCTGTTAAGCGCTATCTCCGGGGAAGAAGAGGGTCGTTACAACCGTTTCATGGTAGGTGATGTGAAGCAGAGCATCTATAAATTCCGTCTGGCGAGACCGGAGCTTTTCCTGGAAAAATACGACACCTATCAGGAGACCGGAGATCTGTGCCGGATCGATCTGGCGAAGAACTTCCGAAGCCGTATCCAGGTGGTGGATGCGGTCAATGGTGTATTTTCCCGGATCATGAGCAGGGAGATCGGCGGGATCGCCTATGATGACAAGGCGGCACTGTATCCCGGAGCAGTGTATCCTGCACAGGAGGATCCCGCCTACGGCAGCGAACTGCTACTGATCCGCAAGCCGGAAAAGGGAGAGCGCGAAGAGAGCGGCATCGGAGAGCAGCATGCCGAGGGTGCGGGAGTCCTTGTGGATTACGATAATGTACGACAGTTGGAAGCGCTCGCCATTGCCGCCCGTATAAAACAGTTGAAGGGCAGTCTGAAGGTGATGGAGAAATCCACGGGAGAACTGCGTCCGGTGCGGTATTCGGATATGGTCATCCTGCTTCGCACCACCAGCGGCTGGGACGAAGAATTCAAAAAGATACTGGAACAGCAGGGAATCCCCGTCTACATCACATCTAAGACCGGATATTTCGGGGCGCTGGAGGTGCAGGAGCTGTTGCAGTTTTTGCGGGTGCTGGACAATCCGAGACAGGATATCCCGCTGTTTGGCGTGATGCAATCCGTCTTCGGTGGATTCACCCAGGAAGAGATCGCGCAGATCCGCAGTGGCGGGGAAGGGCATTCCAGAAAACGGATGACACTGTATGAGGCACTGAAGGAAGTGGCACAGAGCGGCCGGACGGTGGAAGAGGGAGAAGAGATATCAGCGGGCGAAAGCGCCGGTGAAGAAGCAGAGCTTTCACAAAAGGCAGATACCTTCTTACAACGGATTGGCCACTACCGTGACCTGACTCCTTTCACCTCGATCCGTGACCTGTTGCAGCGAATACTTGACGATTATGATTATCTGAATTATGTGACGGCACTTCCCGCCGGCAGCAAGCGGCGTGCAAATGTGGAGATGCTGCTTACGAAGGCATCCGCTTTCGAGAAGACCAGTTATTTCGGACTGTTTCATTTTATCCGTTATATGGAGCAACTGGAAAAATATGACGTGGATTACGGGGAAGCGGATACTCTGGATGAAAATGCAGATGTGGTCAGGATCATGAGTATCCACAAAAGTAAAGGACTGGAATTCCCGGTGGTATTTGTCTCCGGACTGTCGAAACGCTTCAACATGCAGGATGCGAACCAATCCCTGATCGTGGACATGGATCTGGGTGTCGCGGTGGATTATGTAGATTCCGTACGGCGTATTAAAAATAAGACTCTCCGCCGGACAGTCCTGTCTGCAAAAATGAAGGAAGATAATCTGGCGGAGGAATTGCGCGTGCTCTACGTGGCACTGACCCGTGCCAGAGAGAAGCTGATCTTAACAGCGGTATTGGACAAGGCCGACGAAAAGTGGGAGTTGGCGCAGATGACCGGACAGGAGAGGCTGACTTATCTGGATTTCTGTGAGGTGGGAAGCTATATGGATTTCCTGCTGCCGATCCTGCCGCAGACGGGAATTGCGGTGAAAACACTGAGAACGGAGGACCTGGCGGTAGAAGAGCTCCGAGAGCAGCTGCGCATGGGTGATCGCAGAGAACAGCTGCGGCTGATAGCCTGTGGAGAGACAACTTTGACCGGGGACCCGGAAGAAAATGAGCGGAAGCTTATGTATCTGCGGGAGCGTTTTGCTTATCAATATCCACATCCCGGGTTACAAAAGCTGTATACCAAGACAACAGTGTCAGAGTTAAAGATCGCAGCCATGGCGGAAAAGGACGAGGCGGCATTCCATACCTTTGAAGAAAAAGAAGTGGTTCCCTATATCCCGGGATTCCGCAGAGAGCAGGAGAAGGTCAGCGGTGCAGTGCGCGGTAATGCGTTTCACCGTACCATGGAGCTTCTGGATTTCACATATCTATTCACAGAATCCGGGCTGTTCACCGGATGTCCGAACAACTATGAGGAATATCGCAGAGGACTGGACAAGAATCGGTTACAGAACCGACTGGAAGAATTCTTACAGCGGGAAACGATATCTTTACGCCTGACAGAGGAATATGCCAAAGCAGTCAGTCTGCCGAAGATCCTCAATTTCCTGGAGCAGGAGCTGGCATACCGCATGTGGCGTGCGCAGGAACAGGGCCTTTTATACCGAGAGCAGCCCTTTGTGCTGGGCATTGATGCAAAACGCCTGGATCCGGACCTGCCCGAGGGAGAAAAGGTGCTCATTCAGGGTATTATCGACGTCTTTTTCATAGAAGACGGTGAGATTGTTCTGCTGGATTACAAGACCGATGTGATCGACTCCCTGGAAGCTCTCTGGAACCGCTACAACGTCCAGATTCAGTACTATGAGGAAGCGTTGACGAAGCTGATGCAGATGCCCGTGAAGGAGCGGATCCTGTATTCCTTCTACTTGGAAAAATATGAGTAAAAAGGAGATATCCACAATGGATATCTCCTTTCAGATTGTAGACAAAGCTCCTTCCTGTGAGGGAGCTTTGTCTACAGTCTGTTTATTTATCGTTATTTTTACCGTTATCTTCTTTTTTCCGAATCATGCCTCTTACTTTTTATAGTACCATCTTCCTGTATAGGGTGCAAGTCGTCACTGATGGTTCGTATAAATAATTTTACGCGTTTTTGCTGTATTTTTAAAGGTGCAAGATTTGTATAATTCCGATAATTGTAGTATACTGTAGGAAAAGAATCTTCGTAACACATCAGTTCACCATGTATTACAGAAAAGAGGTTATATTTCAAATGAAAAAGCAAAGCAAAGTAACCAGTCAGTCTGCCATGCTGCAGCAAAACACAAGATCAACCTATCGGATACTGATCATCAGCATCGTTATGCTGATCCTGTTCATCGGATCCAACATGTATCTGAGCCGGATCAATTCCCAGCAGCTGGAAGCTACCATGTATCTGAACCAGTATCGTCTGGGTTCCAAGACGCTGACCGCTGCCGTACAGTCTTACGCAGTCACCGGAGACCAGACCTACTATGACAATTATATGAAGGAATTAAACGAGGACAAAAATCGTGACATTGCCTGGGAAGGTCTTCAGAAAGACGGTCTGACCGACAATGAATGGGCACTGTTAAACCATATTGCTGAAATGTCCAACGGTCTGGTTCCTCTGGAAGAAGAAGCCATGGATAAGGCCGGTTCCGGAGATACACAAGCAGCTATTTCTTATGTATTTGGTGAGGAATATGAATCTACCGTACAGGAGATCACTGCAACCACAGATAATTGTATCAATGATATCCAGGCACGTATGGCTCAGAAGCAAAATACTCTGAATCTGATAATGATCACTACCATGGTGATTTTCATTCTCTGCTTCCTGACCATTGCCCGCAAGATTGTCACCACACTGACCTTTGCAAAACAGGAACTGCTGATTCCCATTGTAAAAGTATCCGAGCAGATGAAAGTACTTGCGCAGGGACATTTTGACAGCCGTCTGGATCTGCCGGAGGATGACAGTGAAGTCGGCATCATGGTGCAGGCCGTTCATTTCATGAACGACAACTTTACCAAGATGATCACCGAGATTTCCGAGATCTTAGGTCAGATGGGTCAGGGCAATTACCGTGTAGAGCCTACGGAAGAATATGTCGGTGACTTTGTACAGATCAAGGATTCCATGGTGAAGATCATTGCCGATATGAAGAAGACACTGTCCACCATTCAGGTCAGCGCACAGGAGATCGATGGTGGTTCCGAGCAGCTGGCACAGGCAGCTACCGATCTGGCAGAAGGTTGTACCGCACAGGCCTCCAAGATTTCCGAAGCATCCCAGATGATCGACGCTATGGCAAAGAGTATTGAAGAAAAAGCCAGAGTTGCACAGGAGACCGCAGATATCTCCAAGCAGTCCGCACAGACGGTTGCTGATGGCAATGCCAAGATGCAGGAACTGAAAGTCGCAATCGGTGAGATCAGTAAATGTTCCGAGGAGATTCGTTCTATCATTCAGGTCATTGAGGATATCGCTTCCCAGACCAACCTCCTGTCACTGAATGCCTCCATCGAGGCTGCCCGTGCCGGAGAAGCAGGCCGCGGATTTGCTGTCGTAGCCGAGCAGGTCAAGAATCTGGCGGAACAGTCCACCGAGGCTGCCGGAGAGACCACAAAGCTGATCGTGAGCACCATCGATGCTGTCAACAAGGGAATCGCCATTGCAGAAGAAACCGAAGCCAGCATGGATCAGGTAATGGAAGAAGCCGAGGCTTCTACCAAGCGTATGGTTGATATGGCACAGGCCCTTCAGGCTGAAGTGTCCAGCGTCCAGCAGATCGATGAAAACATCGCTCATGTGGCCGGAATCGTGGACAACAACTCCGCATCTTCTCAGGAGACCGCCGCTGTCAGCGAAGAACAGTCCGCGCAGGTACATACTATGTTACAGCTGATGCATCAGTTCCAGATCTAGTTTTCAGAATGATAAAGCCTGAGTGCTTCTAAAGAAGCCTCAGGCTCAGACTGTAGACAAAGCTCCTTCCTGTGAGGGAGCTTTTCTTGTGTCATGACT
>OLNV01001513.1_pt1 | contig 15106 bp, 9 predicted proteins | sample 1672891 | NCBI WGS metagenome assembly OLNV01 (sample SAMEA3136734, study PRJEB25190) | human gut metagenome | biome: human gut; feature: human-associated habitat; material: faeces | place: Austria | collected 2013 | reverse complement strand
AAAATAAAAAGAAACAAAAAATAAGAAAGCTTAATACCGCAAACAACTCCGGTCGGATTCCCCACACAAAAAAAGGAAAAGCGAAACAAATCGCTACTACAAAAAACAAAATGCACGGATGAACTTTCCACAACAGTGCCATGACTAGAATGAGCCATAAGGTTATCCCCAATATTCCAACCACAAATGGCAAAAACTCTACATTTCCTGTCTGCATATCTACCGATGTATTTTGAAGTATACGATGAAAAATATTTTTGCTCTGTCCATAGTCTGCCAGATAGTCAGCCACGGTTCTTGAAAAAATCAACAGAGCCTTTCGAATATTTTCTACGGAAAGAAGGAAAAATGGCACAACAAAATACAGACTGCTTATAAAGATCGCAAATCCTTTTCCGGCAGATATTCCGGCTAAATACAGCAGTATTAAAAAGGCTGCTCCAACAAAAAGAAGGACACCTGCCATATACATTTCAAAACGACCTGCAGCATACCAGATAAAACACAATATCGCAGCAAGCCAAACATAGCCGGCCCGCATTGTTTTGGTCCAGCTATCCCCACTCTGATGATTCAATTTTTTAATATGAAATGAATTTTTATGCTCCATAATGTGTACTCCTGTATGCAGTCAAAATCCGATCAATATCCTGTCCCAATGTCTCCGCTGCAAAAATATATGGAACAAAAGCTTCCCCCTCTTTTTCCCTTGCTTCCCGCCGTTCCAGTAACAAAGTCATATTCCAGTCAGCTACAATATCCTTTTGTTCATTCCAGTAATCTGTAATATAAATCACTTCCGAAAATGCTTCTTTTCTCTCTTCTTCAAAAGAAGTTATCGTCGCACTTCCCTGAGAAAAAAATACACTGTGAAAAACATGAACATATACTTCTTCCAACTGCATTGCATTTGCCACATTGTAAAAATTCCATCCATCGGTCTTTTTATCCCACCAACAAAGACAATGCTTCTGTCCTTCCTGTGCCATATGCTGTGAAATAGAAAAAAATGCTTCTAACAACCCGTCAATCATAGCAGCATCCAGCTTTTCTACCCTTGTTTCGAGAAAAATAAGTGGCATCCGCATCATAGGAACTTCCACTTCTTTTACCATATATTCATCTGTTTTTCCTGTTAGCTTCCAGTGAATTAACTTCATGGAATCTCCATCAACATACGGACGGATTCCAAAATATTCCCCCGGACCATTTCCCTTTTTACCACTTTGTTCCTCATCAAAAAAAGAACAGGCAGCTCCGCTGTTTTGTACTGGAAAATGCAGTTCCGTTGTTTGTGGCAGAATCATTACCACCTTCTCCTGATTTACATATGTTACCTTTTTCATACATCCAAAAAAGCTGTACAGTTCCACCCGCAAAATCGTGATTTCCAAAAATCCCATATATTCCGAATCTATAACAAAAGCAGCCGCACCATTTTTTCGTCCCGCTGCCCTGATATTCATAGAAAATATTTCCTGTTCCCCACTGATCGTCTTCTTTACCTGTAAAAAAACTTTCCCAGATAAAACAGGGAACACTCCTGTATTGCTGATACAAAGTCGTCCGGTAATTTTTTCTTCCTTTTGCGCATAGGCAGGAATAATCAGATGAGTAGAAACTTCTTTTGGAAGATAAAGATTATAAATGACAGCCACCAGCAACATAATTCCTAATGCCATCCCTGCAATCTTCCCTGTTGTTCCAGAAAGAAAAATAATGAATGCAATCCACAGTAACAGACAGACAATCCCGCTAATTCGATTCATCCATAATCTTTTTCGGGTCATCTTCTTCCTCCTGCCGCTCTTCGATCCGGCACATGTACAGTGGCACAGATTTCATCCATAATCTTATCCGCATCTTTACTCGATAACCTTGCTCTTGACTTTAATACCAGACGATGACGGAAAACATCTTTTACAACATCCTGAACATCTTCCGGCACAACATAATCTCTGCCAGCCAAAAATGCACTCGCTTTTGCCATTCTGCATAAAGCCAGAGACCCCCTTGGGCTGATACCCAGCTGAATCATATCATGTCTTCGTGTCGCATCAGAAAGCATTGCAATATACTGATAGATTAAAGAAGAAACCTTAATCTCATTCACTTCCTTTTGCATAGAAAGTAATTCTTCCTTTGAGATAACCTCATTCACAGCATCTAAAGGATCACTCACCTTTCTCTGACTCATCAGAATCATTTCTTCCTTTATTGTTGGGTATCCCATAGATAAAAGAACCATAAAACGATCCATCTGCGACTCCGGAAGCATCTGCGTACCCGCAGAACCAAGCGGATTTTGCGTTGCAATAACAAAAAATGGTTCCGGTATATTTCTTGTCACACCATCTACCGTTACCTGTCCTTCTTCCATAACCTCCAAAAGTGCTGACTGTGTTCTACTTGAAGTACGGTTAATTTCATCTGCCAGCAGAAGGTTCGTCATAACTGCTCCCTGACGGTATTCAAACTTTCCATTTTCCTTATTATAATAGTAGAAACCGACCACATCCGATGGCATGACGTCCGGTGTAAACTGTATTCTTCGATAAGAAAGTCCCAAAGCCTTTGAAAAAGCCAGCGCCATCGTTGTCTTTCCCACACCAGGTACATCCTCAAGCAAAACATGTCCACCAGAGAGAATCGTCATCCACACCTTACGGATGACCTTTTCTTTACCAATAATTACTTTATTCACTTCTTCTATAATCAAATTCGCTTTATTCAAAAAATACTCCTTTCTTATGAGGGTAGCAATATACAGCAATTACCGTCCATTATAACACGAAAAAGGATTTTTGATATAATAATTTATCCGACAGACAAAATCAGGAAAGTTCTTTAATACAATATTCTAAATATCACGAATAATATCACAGCCTTTCCTACAAGCATTGGTAACCATAACCTTCCTGGAAGACCATTATGTGTGTTTTGTTTTGGGCATTTTCCGATACATTTTCCACAGGAGAAACATTCTCCGGATGCCGCATTATCCCCTTCTTTATCCGATGGTATCTCAAGGTTTGCCGGACATACTAAATTACACGCTTTACAGTTTGGAATACAGTTTTCTCTGTTTCGTTTGATTACAGAAAATGGTAACACCGGCATCAGGGAAAATACTGCTCCCATTGGGCATAAGAAACGACAGAAAAATCTTGGTTCCAATGCCATTCCTGCTGTAACCAATAAAAAGAGACCTGTTCCTATAAGGCTGTCTGCCATCTTCAACTGATGGAAACGGGAAAATGCACTGAACGGACTATGTACAGCAACGGCACTACTGTAACCTTTTATGCAAAGAAGCAGGACAACAAGCAGTACAACATATTTTAAATACCGGAGTATCTTTCCCGCTTTTGAAAAACATTTCAACGGTTTCTTTTTTCTTTTTTTGCGAATCATAGATGAAATAAAATAAACAAAATCACCCCATGTTCCAAATGCACAGGCAAAACCACAGAAAAATCGTCCAAACACAATGGTAAAGACCAGCAATACAACAAGTGTCTGTACAAAGGAATTCCACTGCAGACTTGCACGCTGTGTAATTTGTTCTACAATTAATTTTATTCCGGTAAATGCAGTGGAAAATAACGCTGGATAGATGATAAAAAATACTGCCCGTATCATCACTTCTATGATTGTCTGCACCGATATTTTTTTCTTTTTCTTCATTATTTAGCTGCTCCTTCTAATGCCTGTCCTACTGCATTCTTTATTCCTGTAGATGAATAGGTTGCTCCGCTTATTGTATCAACATCTGTCGTCTGCTTATCAAGTATTGTCTTCACAATATCTTTTGCCATTGATAAATAAGCCTCATCTTCCCCACTTGCTTCTGTAATGTCTATCGCACTGATTTTCTTCCCGGATACCGTTACTTTTACTTTGATTTCTCCTCCAAATCCCTGCGAACTTCCAGTATAGTTTCCATCTTTATACGTTTCAGCCTGACCGGCAGATGCACCATCTGCCCCCAGCTTTCCGGAATTTTTTGCTGCTTCAAGAATATCCTCTTTTTCTCCTTGAAGCTGATTTACCTGGCTTTTTAATTCTGCAATTGTGGCTTCTTTATCACGACTGTAAATCACAGCCTGATATCCTGCTAAAAGCCCCAGAACGAGAATAAGATCAAATAAACGGATTAAAAAGTTTTTGTATTTCATTCGTTGTCCCTTCTAAAATGTTTTCTACTATCTTTTATAAATTTTCTTACTATTTTAAATATTCAAATAACTTTTTCTTAAATAAACGCAAAAGCCTCTCTTTTCAAAATTACTTCTTTGCCGCATTAAATGCCTTCTGGCATGCATCTTTAATTGCTTTAGAAGAACAGGTGGCTCCTGATACAGTATTTACACCATCTGCATTTCCATTTGCTACAATTTTAGAAACCATTCCTTTCTTTGCATCGTTTGTATATGCTTTATTCGTTGAATTTGTATTCGCGGTAATATTAGAAATTTCTGTAATTTTATCTTTTTTAATTGTGATATCCATGGAAATCGTATACGGATCAAAATCCTCATCTTCATCCGGCTCGCAGCTTACGCTTACTTTATATGTTCCATTTTTGTAGTTTTTCCCTTCGTCTGGATTTTCTGTTGTTTCTTCTTTTTTCTCTGTAGTCGTTTCCTCTTTCTTTTCCGTTGTTGTCTCTTCCTTTTTTTCTGTGGTCGTTTCCTCTTTCTTTTCTGTTGTCGTCTCTTCCTTCTTCTCCGTTGTTGTCTCTTCTTTCTTTTCCGTAGAAGAACTGTTTTTCTTCGCCTTTGATAAAGCATCATTTACCGCATTAAAAATAGCATGGGAACTGTACGTTGCTCCACTGACAGCATCTACTCCGCTTGTTCCGTTTTTAGAGACAATAAGTGATGGAAGATTCTTAATCTCATCTCTGCTCATAAACTGTTTCAGGTTGGTTCCTTTTGCTGTAGAAGAAATCTCCACCGCAGAAATCTTTCCATTTTTAATCGTTACATTTGCCGTTACACTATATTCCTTAAACTGCTCTCCCGAACAGGCCGCACTTCCAGTATAAGTGCCATCTTCATACCCTTCTGCCGGTGCTGCAATATTATTGTTGTTATTATTGCTGTTAGAACCACTGTTTTTTTTCTTATTTTTTTTTTTTTTCTTCTTTTTCTTTTTCGTACTGCTTTTTCCTGTTTCTGCCTTTGAAAGAGCATTTCTTACTGCGGTAATAATTCCATTGGAACTATAGGTTGCTCCGGATGCCGCATCCACATTTGTAGTCTGTCCGCTGATCATCTTTGGGATAATTCCTTTTGCCTTACTAAAATAGGAAGCAGTTTCTCCTGATGCGCTTGTTACATCAATCGCGCTGATTTTTCCATCTTTTACTGTTACTTTTACAGAAATAGTTCCACCAAATCCTTTGCCCGAACCAGTGTAAGTTCCATCCTTCCATGTACCGGATTCACTTACTTTAGAAACACTCGGAGCCGAACCACCTGCATTACCTGCGTTCGCTGCTGCCGCTGTCGCATTATTAGACTCCGTTCCAAAAAGTGCATTTTTCACCGCACCGATAATTCCATTTGAACTGTATGTTGCTCCGGACACGACATCTACATCTGTACTCTGTGCCGTAAGCATCTCATCAATAACCCCTTTTGCACGCTGAAAGAAAGAATCCGTCTCACCTGGAGCACTGACAATATCAATCGCCGTCATTGTCTTTTTACTTACAGTAACATTTACTGTAACTTTTCCGCCATATCCGTTTGCAGAACCTTTATACGTTCCATCTTTTACATCAATAGCCCCCTTCTTTCCCTTCTTTGTTGTATTCTTTTTCGTTGTTTCTGCCGTTGCTGCCCTACTTTCCTTCGCAAGCGCTTCCTTAATCTGACTGATGTCTTCTGTCTCTGAAGCTTCATACTTTTTTGCCTGTGGGGTTTTGTATCCGGTAAGTACTGTCACCATAAGAACCGCCAGGCAAACCGCCGGAATTATCGCTGTAATTCCTTTCACACCTGAAACCTTATCACCAAGACTTTTAAATTTTTCAACATATTTTTTCCACTTTTCTCTCATCATATCTCCCTTTCTTTTTGAATGTATTCTTGTATTCCTGTACTCTTGTATTCTTATATTCTCGAAATCTTTTTGTACTTGATTTTATGAGAAATTTTTGTATCACTATTTTTTTATTTTTGTATCATTTTTTTATTATCGTAAAATCAGACTCACTGGTAAAATACTCTGCGAGTCCCTCTGAAACTAGAATGCTTCCGTCATCTTTTACAAGAATCGTGTCAAACTCATCACTGTGTTCTTTCCAGTATTTCTGTGCTTTTTCCGGTCCCATAATGAATAATGATGTGGACAAACCGTCTGCAAGTGTTCCGTCATCTGATACAATCGTAACAGAAGTCAGACCATTATTTGCCGGATATCCATTAGCCGGATCAATAATATGATGATATGTTTTTCCATCCTGCTTAAAATAACGCTCATATCCCCCAGAAGTAATCACTGCCTTATCCTTTATAGAAAGCACTCCAATATAACTTCCCGTATCTGCCGGATTCTCAACCGCCACTCTCCAGTCAGAACCATCTGGCTTTCCGTTTAGTGTCTGCACATTACCGCCAAGACTGATCACTGCACTCGAAATCCCATTTTCTTTAAAAATATCCATTACTTTTGAAGAAGTATATCCTTTCGCAATTCCACCAAGGTCAATCTTCATTCCTTCCTTATTTAAAGTGACCTCCTGTTTTTTCTCATCATATAAAACGTGATCTGCTCCCATCAGTCCCCTTAACTTCTTCAGCTCTTTCTTTCCGGGAACACGATAGTTCTCCGTCGGGAACCCCCACGCCTGCATAATCGGGTAAATCGTAATGTCAAACACTCCATTCGTGCTGTCATAAATCTCTTTTGAGCGCTTAATCAGATATCCTGTTGTTTCTGATACCGAACCTTTTCCATTCTTATTAATCTGCGAAACTTCACTGCTGTCAATCCCCGTAGAAACAAGCTGTTCAATATTGTTAATCTCATCAACCGCCTCATCCAACGCTTTCTTAGCATTCTTTCCATAAGCCGTTAAAGTCATATACGTATCCATCGCAAAAATATCTCTTGATTCTGATTTGTCCTCTTCATTTTGAGTCTTACTATTTGTATCCGCTTCTGCCTGTGTTGTCTGCTCCACAGCCTTTCTACTATCATTCTTACTTTTCTCTGTATCTACTGATGTTCCACATCCGGAAAGCATTCCTGCAGTGAACACAGTGGCCAGTAACATCGCAACTGCTTTTTTTCTAAAATTTATCACAACAATCCTCCATTATCTTGAAACTTACTTTTATTAGTTCTTTCTAACTTTATACATTATATAGAAAATATTCTGACAATGCAATTTTTTTATAAATAAATGAGAACTTTTTTCATTAATATATATATAGTTTTACACAACTAATAATAGTATACTATTATATTTTTCGTTAGAATAAGCTAACTCAAATACCAATTATAATATAAGGAGGAACTTATGAGAAACAAATTACTTGTAGCAGGTACTCTTGCTCTTGCAATGACTTGTACTACTGTATTTTCCAGTATTACTCCAGCAGTTGTAAAAGCAGCAAGTGTATCTACAGTACAGACACAGACAGCAGAAAATAGTGATGACTACGTTTACTGCTATGCAGGCCTGACATGGGCTGAATATTGGAAGGCTGAAGGAGTTTGGGCAGCCGGAGATACCACTTCTTCTGATACAGCTGATTCACACGGTGAAAAAGATAAAGGTGCCTTTGATGCAGTAACAAGAGCTACTGTTAATCACGGACTTCACCGCGGAAGTTATCAGTGTACTGCGATTATTGAAGGTGAAAAGGGAACTTATAATATATCTCACTGGACAGATGCTAATACTGCAATCCTCACTAATGGAGAAAAAATCACCTTTACTAGGGGCGCAATCAAAACCAGTGATGGCACTGAAGATACTATGAAAGATTATAAAGTTTATGGTCTTAAATATGTACCTGTTGCAGTAAAGTCTTCTGATTTTGAAGCTTTCAAAGCAAAATATTCCGTTGTAGAAAATAACGGTACCTTAATTGGCGGCTATGGAGAAAAAAATCTACAGGCTTATAACAACGTTACTGCATCTGTTGATAAGGATACCAATGGCCTAAAGACTGCCGAAAAGCAGAGTGATGGTTCCTTCACATTTACCCAAAGAAGTAACGGCTCTTCTTCTGGTATTAAAGATAAGACTCTTAAAACTGCTGATTTAAACAATATGGGAGCAACTGTAAAGGATGCAAGCGGTAGCTACGGTGAATTTCTTCGTGTAGATTTCACAAAAAATTACGGCGATCTTGGCGCTAATATGCAGGCTGTAAAATGGACATACTATGGAAATGACAGCACACGTTCTAAAGCGCTTGCCACTTACGGAACAAAGTTTGCTGCTGATAACTGGATGCATAAAAGTATGGGAATCCAGTTAGGTCTTACAAATTCTATTCGCTGCCAGCTTCCAAAAGGATATGACGGAACTGGCTACTGGAGCTTAACCATTTATGCTCTTGGATACGCTGATTCTACATATAACTTTGAAGCTACTGATGCAAACATTGTAAAACCTGACACAAATGCTGGCGATACAACTGAGTTAAACAAACTTGTTTCTTCTGTTGAAGGATTAAACCCATCGGATTATACAGAAAAGAGCTGGAATAGCTTCGAAACAGAATTAAAAGAAGCAAAAGACATTTTAGCAAAAGAGGCTCCTAATCAGGCAGAGGTTGATGAGGCAATCAAACATCTTACAGACGCTAAAAATGCTCTTGATAAATATGTATACGGAACAGCGAATCTTTCTTATGCAGATTTCTATTACGGAGAATTAAAAGATGTAAAAGAGGATACTACTTTAGACCTCACTTCTGATAAAGCAGCTTCTTATCGCGAAAGTGGTATGTATGATGCAGTAAGTAGTGCTACAACTAATAAATACAAAAATTACTTCTCCAGTACGTATTCAGAAGATAATACAAACGAACAGGGTGGCTCTATTATCGGTATAAAAGACGTAAATATTGCTGTTCCAACTTCATTATATGAAAATGCGAAAAAGGCTATTTCCGATAATAAAGAATGCAGCAATAAATTATTAGAAATTATTAGTTCTATGAAGTTATCTGATACGACACCATCTGAATATAAAATCTTAAATGGTGATGGTACTTTGACAGCTATGAAATCTGAGGTTACCGAAGATACTTCTGATACACTTACTATCAAAACACAGTCTTCCTACGGACAATATGAAGTAGATCCTGTAACTTCTGAAAACAGCCCTCTTTCTAATTTAGATGCTAAAAAGTCCTTACTTGGTATCATTGTTGAAGACGAAGATGGTACTAAATATGGTATGGAACATCTGGAAAACATCTATGGCGGAGGAAAATTCTCCTTTGCTGTAACAGATGGATTTAAAGAAAAGCATGGAAACACAATTGATTATAATCGTCATGAAGCTTTACAAGGTAAAACAATTAAAAAAGTTACTTATCTTGTAAAAAACGGTGCTGATATTGTTATTAATACTAACTTAAAATGTAAAACTTTAGCTGGTTCTGACAGCATTAAAGCTACCGCTAATGATAACTTTAAAGATGGTGCAACCGTTTCTGTTGATACTACTGCTGTTCCTTCTGGTTCTAATTATACTTTAAGCAGCGTAAGTATGGGAAAAACTGTCCTGACAGAAGGTACAGATTATACATACGCAAACAATACTCTGACGATAAAAGCTACAGATCATACTGGTGCAGGTTCCTATTCTATGGTATTTACAGATGATACTTACTCTGATATTGTAGCCTCCTTCACATTAGAATCTGGCTACAAGACTGGAGATATCTCCATTAATAAAAATAATCAGGTTACTCTTCCTGCCGGTGTCAACTTTAAAAAATATGTAAATAATATTACATCTATTAAAATTAATGGGGTAGAAAAAACAGGAAAAGGCGGAATTAAAGCTACTGATTTATTTGATGCAGACGGAAACATTAACTTCAATGCAGCAATTAAAGGTAAAGATGGTTCTTCCACACCTGTATTTGCAGACAAATCTGCTTCTTACACAATAGAGCTTACATCAACCGGTTACCCATCTGTATCTGGAACTGTACAGCTGAATACTTCTATCCTTGAAGCTTCCATCAAAAAAGCAGAAGCACTTGATAGCAGCAAATATACTGCTGAAACCTGGAAAGCACTTCAGACTGCTTTAACAGAAGCAAAAGAAGCAAAATCCGCTAACACACAGGCAATTGTTGATGCTGCAAACACAAAACTTACAGAAGCTCTTTCAGGCTTAAAAGAAAAAGCTGTTACTCCTTCTAAACCTGCAACGCCTTCTAACCCAGACACAACAACAACTAAAAAACCTGCTACTAAACCAGCATTAAAGAAATCAAACGTAAAACTTTCCAAACCTGTTCTTAAAGTTGGAAAAACAACAAAGAACAAAGCAAAAGTTACATGGAAAAAAGTTAAGAAAGCTACCGGTTATGAAATCCAGTACACAACAAAAGGATTCGGTAACAAAAAAGATACAAAAACAATTAAAGTTTCCAAGGCTAAGATCACATCTGCTCAGCTTAAGAAACTGAAAAAGAAAACAAGATATAAAGTCCGCATCCGCGCCGTATATACAAAAGCCGGATATCAGTCAGCTACATCAAAATGGTCTGCAATAAAAACTGTGAAGACAAAATAATAATTGTAGATTTCGTGTAGACGAAAAAAGAAACGAAAATTAGTATTTAAGCATTCCCTTTTTTGAGAACTTTTTTCATTTGGTATTTTTTGTTTGACACAACTAATTTTATATAGTATTCTCTAATTGCGAGATATATTTTCTATCTCAGACTTACAAGATTTGAATTGAATTTTCGGTGCTTAATATCTTTTTATTAGATATTCATGCATGAAAACCTGGTAGGGGACCCTCCACTAACGCACTCCGTATGCGCGCTAGGGAGAGTTCTCTAATTTTTTGCCTTAAAAATCAGTGCACAGATTTTTATATATTTATTTTCTTATCAAATATGTCCTTTTGGAACTTTTTATGTTTGATTTCATAATCAGTTTCTAAAAGTATACAAGAAAAGAAGGGAGACTACAAATTTAATGAGAAAACAAAAATTATTAACTAAGGCTCTGGCAGCTTCTATGGCAGTATTTATGTCTGTCAGCCAGCTTTCTGTTCCTGCATTTGCAGCAGAAGGAACAAAATCCGTTTCTATCGCAGGCAGCACTTACACATATTCTGCAGAAGCTTTAGAAGGCTATACTCAGATTGGAAACAGTGGATTATATTATAAATTAACTAACGGTACAGGTTTTTCCGGAACGATATATGGAACATCTAATTTAACTTACAAAGAATTTTATTCTGGTGACGTAAGCAGCACAGACAGCTTTGATGTCGTTACTACTGCCAGCACTTCTAAGTATTCTGTTTTATCTAATGCCTGGACAGATTATAAGAAGGAAAGTGCAGAAGCTGCAGGGGGATATCATGTAAAAGGTGTTGCGAATGTAAATATTGCTGTTGATTCTGACCTTTATGTTGAATCTATTATTTTAAAAGATGCAAACAAAGAATTAAGCAAAGCATATGAGGAAGCTTCTGATATTACATTAAATGAAAATCCTACACAGGTTCCTTCTCAGTATAAAATACTTCAGGAAAACGGTTCTTATGTTTCTAATAACAAGACAGTCGCTACTGTAACTGATGCCGTACCAACATTAACAACAGGATCCACCTGGGGTGAATACGAGATTGATGTGGTGGAAACAAGCACAAAATACTTAAGAAATTCCCGACAAGATGAGGGATTCCCTGTCAACTCTACAATTCAGGGAATCATCCTTGAAACAACAGATGGCTATAAAGTAGGCTTAGAACATCTTGCAAATATATGGGTACAGCCTTATAAATTATCTTTTAATGTTGCCAATGAAGCAGCTACTATGGGAATTGCAAAATCAGATAATACGGCTGAATTTGCAAAGCTTGTCAATAAAACAATTAATAAGATTACTTATGTAACACCAGAAGGTAACTATGTTTATACTTTCGCTGATGGAATCTTTATAAAACCGGCTTACTCTGAAGAAATCAGCGGTACTTTCAGTGACGATATGAAATCATTTACTTTAAATCAGCTTCCTACTGTAAAAAACGGAACATTAACTGTAACATATACTGTTGGAGCAGGTCATATGAAGACTCCTTATACTCTGTATTCCGGAGCTATTGCAAAAAGCGTTTCTCTTGACTTAAATGCTATCCCATCTGATGCAGAAGGTGGAACTTACAGCGTTGCTATTTCTTGTGATAACTACGCTGATATCCACGTTGCAATCCCTGTAACAGAAGCTCAAAAAGCACAGTTACAGGAACTTATCAAACAGGCTGAAACTGCATTAAAAGGTGCCGGTGCTGATGATAGTGTATTATTAGCACATAAAAATGAGGCAGCAGAACTCTTAGCAAACGAAAGTTCTACCAGTGCCGATGCTGCTGATTTAATCAATGAACTTACTGAATTATTAAAACCATATCAATCCACAGAAGCTCCAACACCATCCATACCGGACAGTACAACAGCTTCTAAACCAAATACAACAACTGCTGCTAAACCAGCTACAAAACCTGCTACTACAGCAAAGAAGCCAAACACAACAGCCACAAAAGTAAAACTTGCAAAACAGACTACAAAAGTAAAAGCAAATGGAAAGAAAAAAATCAAAGTATCCTGGAAAAAAGATAAAAAAGCTTCCGGTTACGAAATCACATATTCCACAAAGAAATCTTTCAAAGGAAAGAAAACAATTGTAGTAAAGAGTAACAAGACAACAAGCAAAGTAGTAAAGAAATTAACATCTAAAAAGAAATACTTTGTAAAAGTACGCTCCTACAAGCAGGTTGGAAAGACTAAGACTTATGGGGCATACAGCAAAGTGAAAACTGTGAAAGTAAAATAAGTTTCTCTTAAACATTTTATATAATTGGTATTTTTATAAATAGTATTTTGCCTCAGGCAGGGAGAGACGCTCCCGGAGAAAGTAGAATAATAGTTGCCTCTGCAAATGTGAGAAGTAATAACCATATCTTCTGGTTTATACATTCTATTATTTCTTACTATTCAAACTCTATTTAGTAAAAACCCCACGAAGCTATATTCCGTGGGGTCTTTTTTATTATTTGAATAGGATTGGCTTAGATTATAAATAATTCTCATACTTCTTAACACACCCGATTCCAATCGCATATGGTCCGGTATGTACCGCAATGGTTGCCCCAATCTGGCAGATTCCCACCTGATCTACATGGCTCTCTCCATAGATATGGTTCGCAACGGTATTATAATATTCCTTGCCTTCCTCTATATCGTAACCAAAACCAACGCGGAAAGAATAGTCTTCCATCGCATCTCCGGTTTCTTTAAAATAGTCATCCATTAACGCAATCGTTTTGGCAACTGTCTTCTTACGGCTTCGTCCGATTCCTGAAGCTTCGATCTCACCATTTACTAAAGTAATCAGAGGCTTTAAGGAAAGGGCGCTGCTTGCGATTCCTGCAAGCTTTCCGATTCGTCCGCCATGTTTTAAATAATCTGTGTTACCGACTGTAAAGAAGATTCTATTCGTCTTTTTCATCTTCTCAAGAATATCTACACATTGTTCATAAGGAACTCCATTCTGACACATTCTTCCTGCTTCAATAACCATAAGACCCTGACTTACTGTTCCTGCTTCAGAATTAATCACCGCAATTTTGGCATCCGGATAATCCTCACAAACAATTTCTCTGGCATTACATGCACAGTTGTAAGAACCACTCAAAGATGGAGTAAAACAAATACAGACTACCGGTGTTCCTTCTTTCACATATTCCGTAAAAACGTCAATATAATTCTGTACAGATGGAAGAGAGGTCTTCGGATATACATCTGGATTCCCTACCATTCGCTCATATACTTCACGAATTCCGATTTCTTCAATCTCTTTATAATATGTCTCCTCATCAAATGATATATAAAAAGGTATAATACGTAAATTATACTGTTCAATGATCTCTTTTTCTAAATCACAACAGCCATCACTAATAATCTTGTAATCCATTTCATCCTCCAGTATGCATTATTATATTACTATACACAGAAATTAATACACTGTAAATATCACTCAAAATGAAGCATTCTCTCTTACTGCAATGCAATCTGTGTTCTCATTTCCATGTAATGTAGTTTTCATATCTATATTTTAATATTATCAAAACTCTTTGTCAACTATCTTCTCTATATAGTCTCCGGTAAATTCCAGATTCTATGGCTGTCTTGATAATTTATTTCATTTCCTTTTCCAGAAATTTTACCACTCCCGCATTCAGATTGGTATCTAAAATATAGTCTGCCCTTTCTTTTACTTCCTTATGTGCATTTCCTACCGCACAGGAACGATCACAAGCTTCAAATAAAGGAATATCATTCAGATTATCACCCATTCCGGTAATCGCGGCCGGATGAAGAAGCTTTCGCAGCTTCTGTATTCCATAATATTTTGAAGCATTTTTATGCGAGATTTCTAAATACCACAGACCATCTCCATAAACATCCTTATAAAAATTCAGATTCAGCCGCTCATCTTTTTTCAAATATTCATAAAATGGCCGTAACACTTCTTCTTCATAACAAATGGAAAAATAAATGATATCTTCACCTGAAATATCTTCTAATCTTTCCACTTTACTAAATGGCTTATGGTATAAATCTCTTCGTTCCGTATAAAACTTTTCCATATGCTGTGTCGCAATTTTTTCATAATAGGTTGCCATCTTTCGCCCGGATCTGCTGGCTTCTCCGATATTATCTATAGCAGAGACTTCTTCAGATTTTGAACATTCCTCAGAAATTTCAGGAGACAATGCATACGCAAATCCTGTCACTCCAAACTTCTTTCTTCCTTTTAGAATATATTCCACAGAATCTCTTTCAATAATTTCCGCATGAATACAGCTTTTTTT
>OLNV01001510.1_pt1 | contig 15126 bp, 13 predicted proteins | sample 1672891 | NCBI WGS metagenome assembly OLNV01 (sample SAMEA3136734, study PRJEB25190) | human gut metagenome | biome: human gut; feature: human-associated habitat; material: faeces | place: Austria | collected 2013 | reverse complement strand
TCTGCCGCACCTCGCTCGCCGTATCGGCACTTAGAATTATGCGGTGTTGCCCTAAAAATAAATTGGAGTAGCAAAGCTTATGCGAACCATTGCCATCCCGCAGCTGTACTGCGGGGCATCCGGCAAAAAAGGAGCCTATAACCGGCAGGAGGTTGGCCTTGCACGGGCGTTTGCCGCCCTGGGCTGCCGGGCTGTTGTACTGTACCCGGACCCGGACGCCGCCCCTGAAGCTGTGACCAGCGAGGACCTGGAGCCCAATGTGCGCATCTATTATGTGCCGGCCCGCAAAGCCGGGGTCAGTGCCTTTTACCGCACCTGGCAGCCGCTGCTGAACGAGCATGTGGACGCCGTGCATGTGATGGGGGATAACGCCCTCGGCGTGCCGGGGCTGTACCGCTTTTGCCGGGATCACGATATCTTTTTCTACAGCCAGCTGGGGGCCATCAAAAGTACGTCCGAAAACCCGGTTATGCGGGCTGTGATGGACCTTTTGTGCCGCCGCAACCTGGCTATCTACCGCAAAACCCCCACCTATGCCAAAACCCCCGCCGTGGCCGCCCAGCTGGAACAGCTGCATGTGCCATGCGCCGGGGTAATGCCCGTTGGGCTGGATACCGCCATCATCCCCAATGCAAATGGGGAAAAACATGAACTGCGGGAATTTTTGAAGCTGGACCCCAAAGCCAACTATCTTGTTTTTGTGGGGCGGCTGGATTTCTACAAGCGCCCGCTGGACCTGGTGCCGGTACTGGAAGCACTGCCCCGCAGCTGGAACGCGGTGGTCATCGGGCAGGGGAGCCTGACCGGGGAACTGCAGGATGCCCTGCGCACCCACAAGCTGGAAAACCGCTGTACCTGCATTCCCCAGCTGCCCAACGCAACCGTGCAGGCCTATTACCATGCCTGCGATGTGTTTGTGAACTTTAATGACGGCGAAATTTTTGGCATGAGCCTGCTGGAAGCCATGTATGCGGGCTGCCCGCCGGTTGCCCGCCATGCGCCGGGGCCGGATTTGATCATAGAGCCCGGCACCAGCGGTTATTTTGCCGATACCCCTGCCCAGTTTGCTGAGGCCATCCAGAAAGCAGCGGCGGACCCGGCCTGCGGCCACGCTGCCCAGCGCCGCGTGAATGAACATTTCCTGTGGGCAAACAGCGCCGAAACCGCCCTGGCCATGCTGGACAAACAAGGAGGAAACCGCCGTGGATAATGATGGAGCCTTGCTGGAGGTACTGCGCAATACCTATAAAGGGCTGCGCTTCCGGTGGAAATACCGCGGCCTGATCATTCTGCCCGCGGAACAGGGCAATGCGGCTGCTGCCGATGCCATCCGCGCCGGGCAGCCATTTCTGTTCGGCCGCTGCGGTGCAACCGAGATGCGCACCGTGGCCGAATATTTGACCGGGAAATATACCGAGAAAACCAGGGGTGAGATCAACACCCTGTCCGGTGTGTTTCCCACCGATGATAAAGCGCTGAACCGCTTCTGCAAGCTGTATACTTCCTGCGCTCAGGGGGCGGACCTGCTGGCGCTGTGGGATGTGGGGGCCGAGCGGCAGGTAATCGACGGCTGCCACGGCACCCGCTTTACCCAGCTGCGCGCGCTGGAACCATATTATTATGCCAACCCCTGGAGCGCCGCACTGGCCGGAAAGCATGTGCTGGTGGTACACCCCTTTGCGGATACCATCCGCGCCCAGTACCAAAAGCGCGGGGAGCTGTTCACCAACGCCCCCGGCGGGGGAAACACTCTGCCGGAACTGGCCTCCCTGACCGTCATCCCGGCAGTGCAGGGCCTTGCCGGGCAGAAAACCGGGTATGATACCTGGTTTGATGCCCTTGCCGCAATGGAAAAACAGATGGATGCCTGCGATTATGAGGTTGCCATCATTGGCGCAGGTGCTTACGGCCTGCCGCTGGCCGCCCATGCGCGGGACACCGGCCATGTTGCCATCCAGATGAGCGGCGCTACGCAGCTGCTGTTTGGCATCAAGGGCCGCCGGTGGGACACCCACCCCCAAATCAGCAAGCTGTATAACCCTGCATGGGTGCGCCCCGCCCCCGCCGAACAGCCCGCCAACAAGCAGGCGGTGGAGGGTGGCAGCTACTGGTAGAACCTGCGCCCCTGAAATTACGTTATAACAAACCGTCCGCCCGAATCCAGATGTGCAAAGGAGCCGTATCCATGAAGATCCTGATGATCAGCAACCACCTTGGCGTGCAAAGCGGGGTGCAGCGCTATGTGCAGAACCTTCTGCTCAATCTGGACCTTACCCGCTACCAGGTGGATCTGTTTGTCGGCCTTTGCCCGTCGGATCAAGCTTCGTGCGCGCCGGCACTGGAAGCAGCCGGGGTGCATATCATTGCGGTGCCGGACAATAAAAAAGCCCGTATCCGCGCACTGTACCAGCATCTGAAAACCCATAAGGATTACGATATCATCCATTACCATACTGCCAGCAAAATCGGCGCGCCCGTCTGCGGTATGATGCGGGTGCTCTGCCCCCATGCCAAGATCATTGTGCACAGCCATATCGTTTACCCGCCCATGACGCTGACCTGGCGCGCCGCCCATCTGGTGTACCAGCTGTTTGCAGATTACTTTCTGGGCTGCGGCGTGGCTGCGGGCCGGTTTGTGTTTGGTGACCATATCGACCGCAGGCCGAACTTTTCCGTTGCCTGCAATGCGGTGGACCAAACCCGCTTTTACCCCAACGCCGCGGCGCGCACGGCAATCCGCGCCCAGTACGGCATTACCGGAACCGAGCGTCTGGCCGGGTTTGTAGGGCGGCTCAACCACCAGAAAAACCCGCTCTACCTCATCCGGGTGTTTGCGGCTATGGTTCAGCAGGACCCCCGCTGGAAGCTGCTGTTGGTGGGCGGCGGCGAGCAGGAACAGCCCATGCGGGAACTTGCCGCCCAGCTTGGCGTGGCGGACCGGGTGCTGTTTGCCGGGGTGCAGAACAATGTGCCCGACTATATGAATGCCTTTGACCTGTTTTTGCTGCCCAGTAACTTTGAAGGCAGCCCCGTTACCCTGGTGGAAGCCCAGGGCTGCGGCGTGCCCTGCCTGGCCTCCACCAATGTGCCGGGGGATGGCTCGGTGACCGAGCTGGTGCATTTCCTGCCGCTCAGTGCCCCGTTTGAAGAGTGGGCCAAAACGGCGGATTCCATTGCTCCCGGCGGGCCGCACGCGGACTATTGGCCCACGCTGGCCGCTGCCGGTTATGAGCTGAAAACCGCTGCACACCGCATGGAGCAGGTGTATGATAAAGTGGCAGGGGAGGGCGCACGATGATTTACGCCGAACTTTCCGGCGGGCTGGGCAACCAGATGTTTGTGTATGCCTTTGCCCGCGCCATGGGCCTGTGCTGCCAGGAGCCTGTCACTTTGATTGACCGGCAGGACTGGAAAACCGGCTCCCCGGCCCACACTGCATTGGCATTGCAGGCACTGCATATCAGCTCAGAGGTGCAGTTCATCACAGATGCAGGCTTTGCCAAGCAGCATCTGCCGGTGCAGAACGCCGCCAAGGCCCTGATGATCCGCCACGAACAGCGTGTGGGCCTGATGGACCGGGACTGGCACCCCTTTGAAGCCCGCATGGCCCCTATGCTGAACGCCATCGGCCTGCATTTTGCGACGGAAGGCTTTACCCCTGCCAAGCGCGGTCACGCCAAAAACTTTCTGGCCTGGGGGTACTTCCAGGGGGCAGATTATTTTAAGGACCAGGCTGAAACTATCCGGGCGGAGCTGCTGCCCATTGAGAACCCGGAACATGGCTTTACCGTTGCGGCCGCCGCCTTTGCGCGGGAAATTGAGGCAAGCCCGTTCCCCGTCTGCCTGCATTGGCGCTGCGGGGATTATCTGCTGCCGCAGAACGCGGCCCTGCAGGTCTGCACGCCGGAGTATTACGCCGCCGCCTGCCGCACGGTGCGCCAAAGCCTGCTCCAGGCGGAACTGTTTGTCTTTTCAGATGACCCCGCCTATGTGCGGCAGCATCTGGACGCTGCGGGCCTGCCGGTGCATTACAGCACCGGGGCAAAAAGTGCCGCGGCGGACCTTGCCCTGATGCGCCGCTGCCGGGCGTTTGTGCTGAGCAACTCCACCTTCAGCTGGTGGGGGCAGTGGCTGGCCGGTGTGCCGGGCCGCTGTGTGATCGCGCCGGACCGCTGGTACGCCAACGGCAAAAAGACCGCCCTGTATGACCACGACTGGACATTGATCCCGACAAAGTAAAGGAAACAACTGCGATGGAACGCACAGGAAACATCACATTTTCGGTCATTGTGCCGGTGTATAATGTGCAGGCTTATCTTTCTGCCTGCGTCAAAAGCGTGGTGGAGCAGGCCGGCCCGGCGGACTGGGAGTGCATCCTGGTGGACGATGGCTCCACGGATGCCTGCCCCGCCATGTGTGATGCTTTTGCTCAGCTTTGCCCCGGCGTTGCGGTCATCCACCGCTCTAACGGCGGGCTGGCCGCCGCGCGCAATACCGGCATCAAGGCCGCCAAGGGCAAGTGGCTGCTGTTTTTGGACAGCGACGATTACTGGCCGCCCCATATGCTGGAAAAGCTGCGCGCCGCCCTGGCCGCCGCGCCGGGTTACCGCTGGTACGTCTGTCGCTATCTGGAGCAGGACGAAAGCCAGGGGATGGATGCCAAGCCTTATCCCGGCCCGGTGGAGCGGTTCACCCCCGGCCCGGATGCCGACCCCGATTACGCCGCCCGCGTGGCGCGGCTGTATGCCGCGGGCCACTGGGCGGTCTGGCGCTTTTGTATTGACCGGGAATTTCTGGTTAAGTATAACCTGCTTTTCTGGAATGAGGTCCGCTGGGCGGAGGATTATCCCTTTGACCTGGTGCTGGCCGGTGCCTGCCCCAAGCTGTATTACCTGGATGTGGAGCTGGTGGTCTACCGCGCCAACCGAGCGGGCAGCCTGTTGAACGCGGGCCTTGCCAAACATTTTGCGGGCATCGCGGCGGTCATCCACCGGTTTGAAAAAATGTTCACCGCGCCGAACTGCCCCTGGACCCCGGCGGAGCAAGCCGAGATCTGGCGGCGCACCGCCAATGTGTTCTGGCCGCAGGCCCGCGGCGCTGCCTGCCGTGATGCCGAGGTACGCGCCGCCTGTGCCCCCGGCCTGACCGCCTGCAAAGCACTCTGGAAACTGGGGGACGAGAACACCCGCCCGGACTGGAAGCTGTTTGCCTTCCTGCTCAACCACTTCGGCCCCCGCTTTGCCCTTTGGGCGGCCGGGCTGCTGAAACGGAAATAAAGCTCTGCACCCATTGTAGGGGGCGGCGTCCCCGATGCCCCATGAACCTCTGCCGTAAATGCCGGTTTCGGCTCCATGCCCCGTAGGGTGGGGTCACTCGACCCCGCCGCCTTTCCGCGCCTTGACCCTATCAAAACACCTAGGAGAACACCTGATTGCGTACACAAAAAACAATTTTGAACCTGGTCTATGCGCTGGGGTCCAGCCTGCTGCTGATGTTGCTGGGCTTTGCCACGCGGCGGCTGCTGGTATTTAACTTTGGCAACGATATCACCGCCGCATCCCAGGTGGTGGATAAGCTGTTCAACTTTTTCTCCATCGCGGAATTCGGTGTTGGCAGCGTCATCAGCTACCGCTTGTATGAACAGATCGCCGCCAAGGATACCGAGAAGATCAGCAAATATATGTCCATGTATAAATGGGCATACCGCGCCGTGGGTGTGGTTATCTGCGTGCTGGCGGGCATCGGGGCGCTGGCCCTGCCGTGGATCATGCCCGGCGTGGCCAGCATCCAGACGGCCTATACCGTTTACCTGCTCAACACCATCTCCACGCTGTCGGGCTATTTCCTTGTCACCCGGCGGCTGATGTACACCTGCACCCAGCAGGGGTACCTGTGTACCCGCATCGACTTCTGCTTTAATGTTGCCAACTATCTGGCCCGCATTGCCATTGCGCTGTGGCTGCCAAACTATATTTTGTATTTCGGCGTCAGCATCCTGTTCAACACCGGTGCCAACCTGGTGGTGGCAGCGCGGTATAAAAAGGACTTCCCCGAACTGCACGAGGTCAAGGTTACTTTGCGGGATTTCAAGGATCTTGGCATCTTCCATGACCTCAAGTATTACCTGGTTCACCGCCTGTCCAACACCATTTACGGCTCGTCCGATACCATCGTCACCAGCCGTATGGCGGGCAGCGCTATGACGGCTAACCTTGGCAACTATACCACCGTGTCGGACAGCGCCACCAACATCGGCAATAAAATCATGGACAGCTTTGCCGCAGCCATCGGCAATATCGTGTACGATAAATCCGCCACGGCCAACGCCCATGATAAACAGGTGTTCTGGGGGCTGGATCTGTTCAGCTATTTTTTCGGCAGCTTTGTGGCAACGGCATATCTCTGCCTGTTCCAGCCGTTTATCAGCCTGTGGATGGGCAGTGACCGCCTGCTGCCGCTGGGCTTTGTTATTGTGTTCAGCCTGAACGAATATGTGGGCTGGAACCACCGGATGCTCGGCTCCTACCGCGCCGTGCTGGGCCACTTTGAGCAGGACCAGTGGTTCATGGTCGCCTCTGCCGCCACAAACCTGATTCTAAGCTTTGCACTCTTCCCGGCGTTTGGCATTACCGGCATTGTGGCGGCTACCGTTGTGGCCCACTGCATCATGTGGGTGGGGCGCGGCATTGTGGTCTGCCGCCAGTATATGCGCGGCAGCGGCTGGCGCTACCTGCGGGTGCAGGCGGTGCATCTTGTCACCCTTGTGGTACTTATGGCAGGCAGCTACCGCGTGTGCGCCCTGCTGCCCGGCGGTATTCTGGGACTGCTGGGGCGGGCTGTTGTGGTCTGCATCCTGCCCAACGTGCTGAACCTTGCGTTTTATATCTGGACCAGCGATGCCGCCTATCTGCGCACCCAGGCTGGCCGCCTTTGGCAAAAAATTACCCATCGTTAAGGGGGAAACACAACATGGCAACCATTGGCATGCTGTATATCTGCACCGGCAAATACACCGTGTTCTGGCCGGAATTTTATGAAACTTTCAGCCGGAACTTTTTACCCGGCTGCAAAAAAGAATATTTTGTCTTTACCGATGCACCGTCCATCGCCCACGAGGATGACCCCGCTGTGCACCGCATTGACCAGCCCGCCTATGACTGGCCGCTGAGCACCATGAAGCGCTTTGCGATTTTCCTAACCCAGGAAAAGGCGTTGGAACAGCTGGATTATCTCTTCTTTTTCAACGCCAACCTGACCTGCCGGGAGGTCATTACCCCGGAAGAATTTTTGCCCCGTCCGCAGCAGGGGGAACAGTTGCTGCTGGTCCAGCAGCCGGGGTTCTGGAACAAAAAGCCGATGTTTTACAGCTATGACCGCAACCCCAGATGTACGGCCTATATCCCGTACAACTGCGGGCGGGACTATGTTTCCGGCGGGCTGAACGGCGGTACCTCCGCGGCATTCCTGGCCATGTGCAAAGAGCTGGACCGCCGCACAGAGCAGGATATCCGCAACGGCGTGGTGCCCCTGTGGCATGACGAAAGCCAGCTGAACCGCTATGCCGCCGAACACCCCGGCAGCTACCGCCTGTTGCCCCCCACTTACTGGTACCCGGAAGGCTGGCAGATGCCCTTTGAGCAAAAAATCATTGTGCGCAATAAATCCCGCTACTTTGATGTGGCGGCGGTCAAACACCATTCTCAGCACACCCGCAGCTGGCTGCAATGCAAATGGGAAGCCTTTTGCGAAAACTACCTGCCGTATTTGCTGTGCGCAAGGGACAAACTGCTGCAAAAACACCTGTAACCTAATTAGCAATTAGAAATGAGCAATTAGAAATTGCAGAACTCCCGTAGGGGCGCACATTGTGCGCCCGTCGCTTTGCCTTACATGAAATCAAACAATAGAGGAGGGGCGGCCTATGCCGCAAAAAAATGCACAGGACCGCCTGTGGAAAATTTTAACCCCGGTGCTGCTGGTTCTGGCGGTTTTCGCCATGGCCAAAACGCTGTTTGTGGGGCTGGAAATTGATGAAGAATATGCGTTCTCCCTGGGCTTCCGCCTGGTAAAGGGGGACCGGCTGTTTTATACCATGTGGGAGCCGCACCAGCTTTCGGCCTTACCGGCAGCGCTGGTGCTGGCTCTGTATACCGCCATTGCAGGCACAACCACCGGGGCGCTGCTGTTTGTGCGCGCTGTGGTGCTGGTCTGCAAAGCGGCCATGAGCGCGGTATTTTACCGCGATTTCAAGCAGACCATTGGCCGCCATGGGGCGCTGCTGAGCGCGGTGGTGCTGTTTGTCTACACCCCCAAGTGGTTCCTGGGGCCGGATTATATCAGCCAGCAGTTCCACTTCACCGTGGCGGCATTTTTGTGCTTTTACCATTATTACACCCATGGTTTCCGCCGCCCATGGCTGGTAGTGCTGGGGGCGGTGTGCGCCTGCTTCAGCTTTTTGGCGTTCCCGCAAAGCGCACTGGCGGCGGCGGTGATTTTTATTGGCATGGTGCTGCTGGGCCGCCGCGGCAAGGAGCCGACGATCTGTAAGATCCCCCGCGGCGCGGTGCTGTTTGTGCTGGGCTGTATGGCCTGCGCGGCAGCGTTTCTGGCGTATGTGCTGCCCGGCATGGGGCTTACCGTGTTTTTGCAGCGCGTCAGCCTGATCCTGAACGACCCGCAGTATGATTTTACCACAAGCCAGCGGCTGGCCCTGTTGGCAAGCCAGGCACTGAACACCGCCAAATTCCTGGCAAAGCCGCTGGCCGCCAGCGTGGTGCTCTGCCTGCTGTGGTGGGCCAAAATCCGCCAAAAGCGGGATTGGATCGGCCTTGCCCTGAACCTTTGGGCCATTCTGGCGGCCCTGCTCTGCGCGGTGCGTGCTGTGGCGGACTCCAGCTCCGATGAGCGCTACTTTATGCCGGCGCTGGTGCTGGCGGCGGCCTGGGCGTTCCGCAAGGGGCGCGGCACGGCGTGGGAGCCACTGTTCTGGCTGGGCTTTCTGCCGGGCATGGCGGCGTATGCGTTCATTCTGCGCTCTACGCTGCTGGGCTTTTCGGCTACCTTTATGTATCTGACCTGGCCCGCGCTCTGCGGCTGCTTTGCCATGTTGGCGTGCAGGCAGGAGAATCCGGAGCAGGGAAAACTGCCCCAGGGCCAGTGTGTGCTGGCGGCGCTGCTGGTATTTTTGCTGGTGTGCCGGTTCTGGTGCGTTCTGGTAACGGGTTGGAAGCCTGCCAATGTGGCAACAGCCAACCTGAAGCAGATCACCGCAGGCCCCGCTGCAGGGACCTGGGCGGACGGAAAAGCCGCCGATATGCAGATGGCCCTGTACGAAGCGCTGGAACCCTTTGCGGGCAAGCAGGTGCTGCAGGCTATTGGCGAGCAGCACGGCCTTGGCTTTATGATGGCGGGAGGAACCTTGACCATCGGTCAGGCGTCCGTCATCTCCGGTACCGACAGCGACCCGCGGTTCATCCAGTATTATGAGGAACTGCCCGAGAAGCGTCCCGATGTGATTCTGTATGATGAAGCCGAAGTGCGCGATATGGCCGCGTTCCATGCCTGGATCGAAGAAAACTTTACCATCACCGCCCGCTACCCCGTCACCCACGGCACTGCCCACCTGCAAGTGCTGGTAGTTGATTGAGTTTTCCACAAGCACAGGAAAAAATGTGGAAAGTTTGCGGGCATTTGCAAGGGAAACGACCCCACTATTATTTTTGAGCCGCGCGCCGCGCGGCGGTCCACCAACATTATTCTTTATTCTCTATTCATTATTCATTCAAATCGCATGATTCGCCTGGCAATCATGCGATTTCGTTTGACCCCCCGCCCCAAATATAGTATTCTATAATCAATCAAAATATCTTGTTCAGGAGGCTTGCCCTATGCCGGAACGCTTTCTTGTTTTTATCCCTGCCTATAACTGTGAAAAACAGGTGCCCCGTGTGCTGAACCAGCTGCTGGACTGTCAGGTGGCCGCTATGGTCACTGAGTGCATCGTGGTCAATAACCGCTCCACCGACGGCACCGAAGCCGCCGTGCAAAGCTGGATGCAGGCCCACCCGCAGGCCCCGGTCCGCCTGCTGCGCAACGACCAGAACTATGGCCTGGGCGGCAGCCATAAAGTGGCATTCCAGTACGCCGTTCAGCATAACTTCGACTACCTGATTGTGCTGCATGGCGACGACCAGGGCGATATCCGCGATGTGCTGCCCCTGGTACACAGCGGCCGCCACCGTAAGTATGATTGCTGCCTTGGCTCCCGTTTTATGCCGGAAAGCCGCATCAAGGGCTACAGTACTCTGCGTGTGGTGGGCAACTATGGCTTTAACTGGCTGTTCAGCCTGGTGGCCGGGCACAAGATCACCGACCTGGGCAGCGGCCTGAACCTGTACGCCGTGCCACCGCTGGCAAACGCTTATTATAAAAAATTTCCGGATACGTTGTATTTTAATGACTGCATGATCCTGGCCCTCTGCCACCTCAAGCAGAAAGTCCTTTTCTTCCCCATCAGCTGGCGGGAGGAAGACCAGGTATCCAACAACAAACTGACCAGCTTTGGCGTCAGCCTGCTCAAACTGTGCGGGCGCTACCTGAAAAACAAAAACGAGTTTGTGACCCGCGAATGGCGGGAAAAACCAATCGAAGAATATACAAGCACCATCATTGCTTCCAATCTGTAAAGGGGGATGTTGATTATGAAGGTTCTGGTAACGGGTGCTGCCGGGTTTATCGGCGGCCAGCTTATGCATGCATTGTGGAAAAACGGCCATACCGCCATTGGTGTGGATAACTACAGCTATGGCAGCGCCGATAACCTGCATTTTGACGACCATGATTTTTCCGCCGATGTCATCAAGATGGATATCCGCGATAAAGAGCGCATGAAAGCCCTGTTTGAGCAGGAAAAGTTTGATATCGTCTATAACATTGCGGGCATTGCCCCCCTGCCGGACTGCCAGAGCGACCCGGTGGAGGCCGTCAGCGTCAACACGCTGGGCCTTGTCAACGTGCTGGAAAACGCCCGCCGCACCGGTGTTAAGCATGTCATTCAGGCATCCACCAACGCGATGTACGAGAATGAAACCGAGTTCCCGACCGTGGAATCCAAGTTCAACCCGCCCACGCTGATCTATCCCAACACCAAATACTGCGGCGAGCGGTTCTGCCAGAGCTTTGCCGATACCTACGGCATGAACATCACCTGCCTGCGCTTTGCCAACGTTTACGGCCCGCACATTGACTGCCTGCGCAAGCAGCCGCCGTTTGTGGGCTATATGATCCGCGAGCTGTACTATGACCGCGTGCCGGAGTTCCACTCTGACGGCAACCAGCGCCGCGATTATATCTATGTGGATGACCTTATCGACCTGGCCATGCGCGTGTGGGATCAGCCGGGCTTTGATGCCGTCAACGTTTCCAGCAACAAGAACTACTCCGTCCGCGAACTGTACGCCACGGCCTGCGAGCTGATGGGCAAGCAGATCGAAGCCAAATACTGCCCGTCCAGCCATTACTGGGCCAAGTACCCGGAGCTGTACGGTGGCGCTTACGGCATCAAGCCGGAAATTCTGGACCACGAGGTCAACAAGTATTCCCTGTGCGATAACACCCACGCCAAAGAGTGCTATGGCTGGGAACCGAAGATCGACATCCGCGAGGGCCTGCGCCGCGTGATCGAGAACGAGTGCGCCATGCTGGCTGCCCGCGATGCGAAAGGGGAATAACATGGCAAAGCTGCACCTTGTAATGCCGATGGCCGGGCGCGGCAGCCGCTTTTTTGAAAACGGCTTTGTGATGCCCAAGCCCCTGATCGAGATCAACGGCCGCCCGTTTTTCTATTGGGCAACCCAGAGCATTGCCAAATTTGTGGACTGTGCCGATATCACCTTTGTGGTGCTGGAGGAGCATATCCGCGACCATGCCATTGACCGGGAAATCAAGACCTATTACCCCAATGCCAAAATCGTGGCCCTGCCCGAAGTGACGGAGGGCGCCGCCATCACCGCCCTGCGCGGGGCGGAAAGCCTGCCAGACGATGAGCCGCTGCTCTTTAATGACTGCGACCACCTGTTCTTCTGCAAGCCGTTCAATGAGTTTTGCAAGGCGGGCGATTTTGCCAACGGCCCGGACGGCGCACTGCTGACCTTTGCCAGCGACTCCCCGGCCTACAGCTACCTGCAATATGGGGCCGACGGCAGGGTGTGCCACACGGTGGAAAAGCAGGTCGTCAGCCATGATGCCATCTGCGGGGCGTATTACTTCAAAAATAAGCAGCTCTATGCTTCCGCCTGTGCAGAGTACCTGCACCACTGCGATTATAAAGAATTTTTTGTTTCCGGCATTTACAACGTGCTGGCCGCCCGCGGGGCGGACCTGCGCGGATTTGCAACTGATCTGCACCTGCCCTTTGGCACCCCGGCGGAGTATGCCCAGGCGGAACAGGAAGCCAACAAGGCCGCGTTTGAAATGCTGATGTAAAATCCCCCCCAATAAACTAACTGATTCAGGTGACCGCCGATGCAACCTTTCGGAACCATTTTATTATTGCTGCTTTCCTCCGCGGCATTGGTGCTGCTGGGGCATGTGTTCCGCCTGCTCCGGTGGGAACAGTTCATCCGCATTTATGAATACCCCCAGCGCCGCAGCCTGCTGCGCGCCATGGCCGGGGGCTATGCCGTCAACTTTCTGCTGCCATTCCATGTGGGCGATTTTCTGCGCGCCGCTCTGGCTGGCCGCAAAATGAAAACCGGAACAGGCTTTGCTTTTGCCACTGTCATCATGGATCGCTTTCTGGATGTGTGGGTGGTGGCGCTGCTGTTCGGCGGGTTCCGGCTGGCTGGGCTGGGCGGCGCTGCGGTTTTGGGCGCAGCGCGGTATTATCTGGTTTTTGCGCTGCTGCTGGCCGCCGCCCTGGTGCTGGTGGTGCTGCTGCGGGACCTGCTCAAGCGGTGTTGCCTGGCCGTGTGCAGCATTTTCAATGATACCATCAAGCTGGACGGCCTTGTGTTCTGCTGGAGTCTCATCAATACTTTCAAGGATCTGCGCCGCGTCAACCTGTGGCGGCTGCTGCTCAATACGGTTCTCATGTGGGGGGCCTACCTTGCTTCTTACGCGGTGCTGGGGCAGGCAATCATTGCCTGCGGCGGCGCTGGCGGCAGCTTTGGCTTGGTGGAAGTGTTCAACATGTTGTTCGGCGTCAAGAGCGTGGATGTGACCAGCCTTGGCGTGGCGGGCTCCCTCGGTTTGAGCGATGCCGCCCGTGGGCTGGTGATCGCCTGGTTCCTGCTGCCGCTGGCGGTTATGTTTGCGGCACCTCTTTTGCCGGAACATCTGCGCGCCGCCCTGAACGGTGCAGCGGAGCCGATCGCCAACCGGGAAGCCGGGCAGGAAAACTACCTGAACCTGCTGCCCCAGGTGGACCCGCGAGACCGCGGCGCATTCCTCAACCAGTATTTCAGCCTGCAGAACAAAGCCTATGTGGCCAAGTTCATTGAGATCAACCAGAACATTACCATTTTGCAGGATTATTCCGCCGGTTCCAACGCAACTACCATGCTGTGTACCGATGGTGCCGCGACCTTTTACCGCAAATACGCCTTTGGCGCGGACGGTGCCAAACTGGCCGAACAGCTGGCTTGGCTGCGCCGCAATGCCGCCCGCCTGCCGCTGTGCGAAATTCTGCGCGAGGGCACCGGCGAAGGCTACTGCTGGTATGATATGACCTATTCCGGCAGCGCGGTGGGGCTGTTCCGCTATATCCATTCCAACCCGCCGGGAAAAAGCGCAGCCATCCTGCGCAGTGTGCTGCGGGCACTGGATGAACAGCTCTACCGCCCCACAGCCCGCCCGGCGAATCCCGAAAAAATAGAGGAATACCTGAACAAAAAGATGGATGCCAATTTGGAAAAGATCCGGGACGCCCGCATCCTGAAAGAACTGTGGAACTATGACCGCATCTGGATCAATGGCCGCAGCTACCGCAACCTGAAAGAGCTGGGCCGCCTGTTTGACCACAATGCGCTGCGTACCCTGTTTGCCGCAGACCCCGTGGCGGATATCCACGGCGATCTGACGGTGGAAAACATCATCTGCCGCACCGATGTGGAGAACCCCGACAAAGCGTGGTACATCATAGACCCCAACACCGGCAACCTGCACGACAGCCCCTACCTGGATTACGGCAAACTGCTGCAAAGCCTGCACGGCGGCTATGAGTTCATGATGATGACCCCGCGCTGCACTGTGCAGGAAAACCATATTGACTTCCAGCTGACCCGCTCCGCCGCCTATGATACGCTGTTTGAAGCGGTCTGCGATGACCTGCGTGCCCGCTGCGGCGCGGCAGGGCTGCACAGCATCCTGGCGCACGAGCTCATCCACTGGCTGCGCCTGATGCCCTACAAGCTCAACAAAGATAAAAAGCGTGCCCCCATGTTCTATGCTGGGCTTGTCATGGTGGCCAACGACCTAAACACATGGGAAAACGAGGGAAAGTTTGATGAAAAAGCAAGGACTGATCGCCGTTGATCTGGACGGCACATTGATTGATACGGTTGCCGTCAACGCTGAAAGCTACCGCCGTGCGCTGGAGTCGTTCGGCTTTACGCTGGATTATGATTACTATGCCGCTTACTGCAACGGCAGGCATTACCGCGCCTTTTTGCAGCCGCTGATGGGCGGCAGCCCCTCTGCCGAGGATGTGGAGCGGGTGCATGACCTGAAAAAGCAGTATTACGCCGCCAACATGGACATAGCCCGCAAAAACGAGGCACTGTTTGTCATCTTGGAAGCCCTGCGCCCCACCCATTACCTGGCCGTGATTACCACAGGAAGCCGCCAGAACGCAACGGAAATGCTGGACCACTTTCACTGCACTGACTGGTTTGACCTGATCCTGACCCAGGAAGATGTGGTCAACAATAAGCCGGACCCGGAGGGCTACCTGAAAGCCATGGCCCACTTTGGCGTGGACGCTGCCCATACCATGATCTTTGAGGACAGCGCCACCGGCCTTGCCGCCGCCCGCGCCACCGGAGCCAGCGTGTTTGCGTGCAATCAGTTCTGACCTAAGGCAACACCGCACAATTCCCGCCTTACGGCTTAAGCACCGCTCCGACGGCT
>OLNV01001497.1_pt1 | contig 15177 bp, 8 predicted proteins | sample 1672891 | NCBI WGS metagenome assembly OLNV01 (sample SAMEA3136734, study PRJEB25190) | human gut metagenome | biome: human gut; feature: human-associated habitat; material: faeces | place: Austria | collected 2013 | reverse complement strand
TCTACATCTTCACCGATCAGCAAACGGCCAGCGCCATGAGCTGTGCCGGAAATCCGGATCTGCACACTCCCAACCTTGACCGTTTGGCAGCGGCCGGTATACTATTTAATAACGCTTATTGTACAGCTCCACTCAGTGGCCCCTCACGTGGAGCTATGTTTACAGGGTACTATCCGGATGCAGTAGGGCTGTCTGTCAACGGATCACCGATGCCCGACTCTCTTAAGGCACAAACACTGGGCACTTTAATAAAGAATGCCGGTTATGATTGTGCCTATGGCGGTAAATGGCATCTTCCTTTACTCGAAGTTCCAGACAAAGAATATGGCTTCGACAATATATATAAACATAGTGATGATGGGCTGGCAGAAGCTTGTGCCGAATATCTCTCGCGCAAACATAAAAAGCCGTTTTTTTTGGTGGCTTCCTATGACAACCCACATAATATCTGCGAATATGCACGTCGTCAGAACTTCCCTTATGGAAATATTGATATACCTGATATACGGGATTGTCCGGGATTGCCTGCCAATTTTGCCAAAAACCCGTATGATGCTGACGTCATTGAAAGTGAAAGAATCAATAACTACAATGTATATCCAACCGCTGGTTTTACCCCCGAAGACTGGCGTATGTACCGCTATACGTACTACCGCCTGGTAGAGAAAGTAGACCGTGAAATCGGTAAGATTGATCGGAATAATCTTTGGGAAAATACAGTGGTAATCTTTTCCAGCGATCACGGCGATGGTATAGGTGCCCATCGTTGGAACCAGAAGTCTGCTTTATATGAGGAGATTATCAATATCCCTCTTATTGTAACGCTGCCAGGCAAGAAGAATGCAGGCAAAGTGTTACCCCAGCTTATTAGTAACGGTGTAGATTTCTTTGCCTCCGTGTGTGACTGGGCAGGTGCCAAAATGCCGAAGGGAGCAGCAGGAAAGTCTTTCCGGAAAATTGCAGAGGAAGGAAATCCGCAAGCTTTACATCAAGAATATATCATCACCGAAACACGGTTTGACGGTAGTAAGACGAGGGGCTGGGTAGTACGTAGCGAACGTTATAAATATGTGCTTTACGATAAAGGAAGATATCGCGAACAGCTGTTTGATATGCAAAATGACAGAGGGGAAATGAGAAACCTGATAATGGAAAACTCATATGGCCAGAAACTGCAAGAATTACGCGATATTCTTGAGAAATGGATGAACATCTATAACGTACGTCCAAGTCGCCCGAAACTGCATGATGTCCCTGGGAAAACACTTAAAAATGTTCATAAGTAACGTTTGTCTGATGGCTTAATCACAAGGAGGAGTCGAAATGACCAATCAGTTTTATGCCTAGCTGGCATTGTTTAGGTCTCGTGTTTCTCATTCTGATATGAAGCTTGATTAAGAGATCTTTTCAGTGAAAGGTACCGGGTCCTATCAATCTCAACTTGGCAAATGTAACCCTTCGCTTGGCCATGCTGAAGTTTACAATTATGCTTCAAGTTTTGAATATCATCGCTTGTATTGAATAGGTGTTAAGTAACTTCTGTTTATAGAATTTTCAAAGCCACCAGGCTCGAAGGCCGTTTCGGTACACAAAAACAGTATTACTCACTATCGAAAATTAAAGTACGGAACAGGAAAACAGAAATCCTATAGAGGAAGTTGTTAGGCTTCTTCCAAACGGATAAGATTTTAGCTCAGAGAGAGAAAATACAATAAAATGGCATATGAGATGGTAGGAGCAAATCATCTGCATATGCCATCTTACTTTTTTATGACATTTACTGAATATCCCTAATTAAGGGGCTATCTATTTTCGAATAGCCCCTTAATTAGGGATATTATTATAGTAAAATCCTTTTATTCTGAAACTTCATTAAGTTCACTGCTCTTTTTGCCTTTTATCAGTATGTAAGCGATAGGAGATGCAACGAACAGAGAAGACATTGTACCGAATACAACACCCAGAATCATGGCGAATGCGAAGCTGCGGATAGAGTCACCACCGAGGATGAAGATACACAGCAATACAATCAACGTACTCATGGTACGTGCCAGAGTTGTGTTCAATGAGTCATTGAACAACTGGAATCTGTCACGCTTCGGATAGAGGCCGAAGAATTCGCGTACACGGTCGAAGATTACCACCTTGTCATTGATAGAGTAACCGATAGCTGTCAGGATGGCACCGATAAAGGTCTGGTCGATTTCCAGAGAGAACGGCATCCAGCCCCAACAGATAGAGTAGGCACCCAGGATGATGGTGGTGTCACACGCCAGTGCGGCTACTGAACCGATACTGTATGCAATATTGCGGAAACGGATCAGGATATAAATACCGATGGCAATCAATGCAAGTACAACGGACCAGATGGCTGAAACCTTGATATCGTCTGCGATACTCGGACCTACCTTCTGGGAACTGATGATACTTCCGCCCGTATGGTTTTCGCGGTCGATGAAGGTTTCCAAAGTGATGTTCTGAGTCAGCAACGGTTTCAGTGTTTCGTATAAGTATGCTTCGATTTCAGAGTCGATGTTGTTACCTTCTTCTTCGATACGGTAGTTGGTACTGATACGTACGGTCTTGCCGTCAGCACCGATAGCGATAACGCTGACATTGGCATCGCCGAACTTGCTGGAGATAAGTTCACGAATCTGTTCCGGTTCCACTTTGTTCTCAAACTGTACCTTGAAGTTACGTCCACCGGTGAAGTCGATGCTCTGGCTCAGTCCACGGGTAGCGAGGAAAGCGATACATACAACTACGGCAGCTCCGGTGATGGTCAACCACAGCTTGTTTCTGCCCATGAAGTCGAAGTGTACGTTCGCCATCAGGTTCTTGGAAATCTTGGAAGAGAATGTCAGGTTCAGCAATTTGTCTTTGCCCATGAAATAATCATAGAACAGACGTGTCATGAACACGGCAGTAAAGAACGAAATCAAGATACCGATAATCAATGTAGTGGCAAAACCACGGATAGGACCTGTACCGAAGTTGAACAAGATAATACCGGTGATGATAGACGTCAAGTTGGAGTCGAAGATAGCAGAGAAGGCGTTGGAGTAACCGTCAGCCAATGCTTTCTTTACACCCTTGCCTGCACGGAGTTCTTCTTTGGTACGTTCGTAAATCAATACGTTGGCATCTACAGCCATACCCAGTGCCAACACCATACCGGCAATACCGGACATCGTCAATGCTGCTTGGAAAGAGGAAAGGATCCCCAATGTGAAGAACAAGTTCAGCACCAAAGCACCATTGGCAACCATACCCGGAATGAATCCGTACATAGAGCACATGTAAACCATCAGCAGAATCAATGCTACGATGAATGACATGATACCGGCATTGATGGAAGCTTGTCCCAGTGAAGGACCTACGATATCTTCTTGTACGATGTGCGCAGGAGCTGGCATCTTACCTGATCTTAACACGTTTGCCAAGTCTTTTGCTTGTTCCGGAGTAAAGTGACCGGTAATCTGTGAGTTACCGCCAGTGATTTCATTGTTTACGTTCGGTGCGGAATAAACATAACCATCCAACACGATAGCGATGCTCTTGCCGATATTCTGTTTGGTGAGCTGAGCCCAGCGACGTGCACCGTCAGTGTTCATAGACATACTTACGGCAGGTTTACCGTAATGGTCGTATTCGTCTTTGGCGCTAACCACTACATCACCTTCCAGAGGCGCCTTGCCGTTACGTTCTGTGGAACGGATGGCATAAAGTTCGAAAGTCTGAGCTTTCGGATCATATTCATAAGGAGATACTCCCCATTTCAGACGCAAGTCTTTCGGCATTTCGGCCTGAACTTCCGGCATGGAAAGGTATCTGTTGATTTCAGCTGTATCCTTGTAGTTGGCATAGGCTACAACAGGACCTTGTCCGCTGGGGTTGACTTGCAAGATTGCGAACAGCGGGTGTTCTTTCTTTATTTGTGCAAGGTCAGCGGTTTGTGTCTTGTTTTCACCCTTTAAAGCAGCGGCAAGACTGTCGGCTGTGCTGGTAGCTTGGGCTACGGCAGGAGCTTCGGTAGCTGCGCTGTCTGCCTCTTCTGCCGGAGTTTCGCTTGCAACGATGGCACGCAACTTGGTGTCGGCAGCTTGCAGATAGGGAGTAACGTCTTTTGCTGTGTATGTTTCCCAGAATTCCAGATTGGCAGAACCTTGTAATAATTTTCTTACACGTTCAGGCTCTTTGATACCCGGAAGTTCTACCATGATACGGCCCATTTTGTCTTCCAGACTCTGGATATTGGGCTGAACTACACCGAAACGGTCGATACGGGTACGAAGTACATTGTAGGAGTTGTCAACAGCTGCCTTTACTTCTTCGCGCAATACTTTCTCAACTTCCGCGTCGGTAGATTTCTGAGTTACCTTGTCTTTTAATTGTTGGGTTGCGAACAGCTGTGACAGCGGAGCACCCGGAGCAAGCTTGTGATACTCTCTGACGAATAGGGTGATCACGTCATCCTGGCTTGTGGTAGCTTGCTTGGCGGCAGTGGCCAATGCTTGGTTGAATGCTTCGTCAGTCTTGTTGTCAGCCAATACTTTGATGACATCGGGTACGGAAACTTCAAGGATGACGTTCATACCACCCTTCAAGTCCAAACCTAAACTGATCTCCATTTCACGACATTGTTTCAGCGTCCAATTGCCGAACCACACTTTCTCGTTTGACAGAGAATCGAGGTAGTCCTGCTCTACTTTCACATCGCCTTTTGCAAACTCTTTGGCCTTACTTGTGTAATGGCGAGTTACAAAAGAGAAGGAGAGATAGAACACACACACCAGTGTGAGCAATATCGCAAAAACCCTTACAAATCCTTTGTTTTGCATGTTACTTTTAGTTTATTATGATTACTTTTTAATTAAATTCTGTTGCATACAAGGCTGCAAATATAGCTTTTTTTTCACAAATCTTACTTCATACCGCGATTTTTTAACATCGGGTCTAATTGAGGCTCAGTTCCTCTGAAGTTTTTATAGAGAGTCATCGGGTCTTCGCTGTCTCCTTTTTCCAGAACATTCTGGCGGAAGAGGTCGGCTGTCTGCTTGTCGAAGATACCGTGTTCCTTGAAAGCTTCGAAGGCATCGTTGTCCAGAACATTGGCCCAGAGATAGCTGTAGTAGCCTGCAGCATAACCGCCGATGATGTGGTTGAAGTATGTGGTACGGTAGCGGGGAGCTATTTCCGGAATCAGCCCCAGTTGGTCCATCGCTTCTTTTTCGTATGCAACGACATCAAGACCTTCGGTATCAGTCAGGTTATGCAGGTTCATGTCGAGGATGGCGGCGGCCAGCAACTCGGTAGTCATGAAACCCTGGTTGAACGTTTTCTGGTTCAGTATCTTTTCAATCAGGCTGTCGGGAATGACCTCGCCGGTCTTGTAATGCTTGGCATACATTTTCAACACTTCGGGTTCGGTAGCCCAATGCTCGTTGATTTGAGAGGGGAGTTCCACGAAGTCGCGTACGACATTGGTGCCTGAAGTACCTTTATACTGGCATTGGGTCAATAATCCGTGCAGGGCATGGCCGAATTCATGGAACAAAGTTTCCACTTCGTCGATAGTCAGCAGGGAAGGAGTGTCGCCTACGGGCTTGGTGAAGCTGCATACGTTGCATACCAATGGACGTATGCTGCCTTGTTGTTCGCGGTAATTGCTCATCCAGGCACCACCGCTTTTGCCGGGACGGGGGAAGTAATCTACATAGAAGATTCCTACTTGTGAGCCGTCTGCGGCTTTCACTTCAAACACTTCTACATCGGGATGATAGACGGGGATACCTTCGAGCTTTGTCAGCGTGATGCCATAGAGCTTATTGGCAACGGCAAAGGCGCCTTCACGTACGTTTTCCAGTTTGAAGTAGGGCTTAATCTCTTCTTCTTCGAGGTTATATTTCTCCTTACGGAGTTTTTCGGTGTAGTACCACCAATCCCATGCTTCCAGTTTCTCTCCTTTGCCTTCCTTGTCCATCAGCTTTTGCAGTTCGGCTGCTTCGGCTTTTGCTTTGGGGAGTGCATAACTCCACAAGTTGTTGAGGAAGTCCATCACGGCGGTGGAATTCTTTGCCATTGTATTGTCCAATACAAAGTTGGAGTAACAGTCGAAACCCAGCAGTTGCGCCTTTTCAAGTCTCAGGCGTACGATGTCGGCAATGATTTTCTTGTTGTCGTTCTTGTCATTGTTATTGCCGCGGTTGATGTAGGCCTTGTACATCTGTTCGCGTAGCGGCCGGTTGGCGGAGTATTGGAGGAAAGGCAGGCGGCTTGCATTATGGAGGGTAAACAGCCATTTGCCTTCCTGTCCGGTGGCACGGGCTTCAGCCATGGCGCTTTCGCGGAACCATTGGGGAAGTCCGGCGAGGTCTTCCTCTTTTCCTACATAAAGCTTGAAGTCGTTGTTTTCGTTCAGGATGTTGTTGCTGAACGTGATTCCGAGTGTGGAAAGCTGCTTGTTGATCTCACGCAGACGGGCTTGTTTGTCGGCCGGAAGATTGGCGCCGGAACGGATAAATTTCTTATGGGTTTTTTCCAGCAGCCTTTGTTGTTCGCGGGTCAGGCCGAGAGCATCTTTCTGGCTGTAGACAGCATCCACTTTCTTGAAAAGCTCCTGGTTGAGGGAGATGTTGTCTTCGTGTTCGGCCAATGTCGGAGCCAGTTTCATGGAAAGGGCTGTCAGTTCATCGGTAGTTTCGGCCTCCGTCAGGTTGAAAAATACACCGCCTACACGGTCCAGGGTGGGAGAGCTGTTGTCGAGGGCAACAATGACATTTTCGAAAGTAGGGGCTTCCGTATTGTCAATGATGGCTTGGATATTGGCGTTCTGCTCTTCTATACCTTTCTGGAATGCGGGTTCATAGTGCTCCAACTTGATTTTATCGAATGGAGGCACGCCATTGGGTGTTTGAAACTCAGTAAGGAACGGATTGCTTTCCGTCTGGGTGGCACAGGAGTACATCATACAACTTGCTGCTAAAATTAGAATACATTTTTTGAACATTGTTTTCTAAGTATTAAATGTTTAAGTATTAATTTTCAATATCTCTTAGTGATATAGCACCATATCGGATAGTGGTCTGACTCTTTGATGGAGCGGTCTACTGTACAATTGTAGGCTCTCAGGTTCTTGCTTGTCAGTATGTTGTCTATCCGGAAATAGAATCTGTTCTGGTTGTAGGAGATGCCCAGCCCCCGTCCTGATTGGGTGAATGCGTCGTCCAAATCCTGGGCGATGGTGCGGTGGGTATAGGAGATGGGGGTATCGTTGAAATCGCCGCATACAATAATGTAAGGATGCGGTGAAGCGGCTATTTCATGTGCAATAGTGTCAGCTTGCGGGGCACGGATGGCCGATGCTTCTGCCAGCTTGCGTATGAGCAGGCGTGCGCCGCTTTTCACTTTTTCCTTTTCGGGAGATTTCAGCATGTCTTCGTACACGACTTTATCGGCTTTGGTCAGCTTGTTGGACTCCAGATGATTGTTGATGAGGGTAACCGTGTCTTCCCCAATCTTGATTTCATAGAGTACCGAACCGTTGTATTCGCTGGGATAATCCAATATGCGTGACGAGAGAATCGGAAATTTAGAGTAACATGCTATCTTGTTGGTATGTCCCTTTCCGCTACCCACTGTGTTGATGCGGTGGTATGGATATGCCTTGAGTTCCCGCTCTACGTCTTTTTGCGAAAGATGCTTTGAGGATTGTACTGTGGAATATTCCTGCAGACAGAGGATATCGGCGCCACTTTCCTTCAAATAGGTCAATATCGGGTTTTTGCCATCTTGTTTGGCGGCACCGTCAAATCCCATAATGTTGTAGGAGAGCAGTTTGATACTTGTTTCCGGTAAGTGGTCTGTATGGAAGTTGATGGGCAGATAGGTGCGTATCTGCGAATAGCAGAGCAACATCCCTATTAGGGGCAGCAAAGCCGACCTATAGCGCTGGATGACCAGCCAAAAAATGAGGAAGCCGGCATTTATCATCAGGAACACGGGAAATGTCAGCCCCAGGCACGATTGCACCGGATGTGTGACCGGCTGGATGTGCGGACTATAGGCGGTGAACAGTAATAGGCCCGTAAATAAGGCATTGACCGCTAAAATCAGGAGAGCGACAAAATTACCGAGATGCTTCATTATAATAGTTGAAAATTGAAAGGTGAAAACTGAAAATAAGAGTGGCGGTTATATTCTCATTTTTCATTTTCCGTTTTCCATTTTCCATTGGTTTAACGTTTACTCGCGTCGAACAAGCTTTTCTTTTCCTCTGTAGTAAGGCTTTCGTATCCCGATTTCTTTAATTTGTCGAGAATGCGGTCTATCTCGTCGGATTGGGCTTTTTTCCGTGCGTTGTAATCATAATCTTTTTGTTTGCCAGTACCGTAGTGTACTTTCATTTTCGGCTTTCTGGGTTTGAAGTTGACGATGGAAACTAAGGTATCCAGACATTTGTTTATCCATGAGGTCAGGTCACTACCTTTGCTGAGGCTGGCGGCAAACCATACCCCTGCCAGCGCACCTCCTAAATGTGCGATGTGTCCACCGGCATTGCTGGAGGTGATGAACAGTAAATCGGTGCCTATAACGATGAGTGCCAGGTATTTCAGCCGGATGGTTCCGAACAGCAGTAGCCGTATCGGATAGTTGGGCTCGCGATAGGCGGTGGCGGCTACAATGGCAAGTACAGAGGCAGAAGCGCCCAGCATGAAAGAATAGTCTGTCATGGGACGGAAATACGGGAAAATGTTATAGGCGGCCATATAGAGCAGACCGCCGCAAATTCCTCCCAGAATGTATACACCCCGGAGATGCTTTGCAGAGAAGAAACTCAGGAACAGTGCACCGAACCAGTAAAGCCACAGCATATTGAAAAGAATGTGCATGAATCCTGCATGCATGAACATATATGTCAGTAGTGACCATGGTTGCAGGATGAAGCGTAGGACTGATGCCGGCAGTTCCAACCATTCGAATACGCCTGCTATGCTCCGGTTGAACAACTGGAACATGACTTCGGTTAGCGTAGTAAGTATGAATACCGCTACATTGATGTAAATCAGTTGGATATAAATGTTCCCCCTACGGAAGGTTTCTTTCAAATCAGTTATAATAGTAGCCATTTCCTCTGTTCTTTTTTCTCCAGTACATAATTAGGATAAAGCCGAATACCATACCACCCAGATGTGCGAAGTGAGCCACATTGTCTCCTGCACTGTTTGCAAATCCGGCATAAAGTTCAATCAAGGCATATCCGATAACAAAATATTTGGCCTTGATGGGAACCGGTAACGGGAAGATGAACATTTGCTGGTTGGGGAACAACATGCCGAATGCCAGCAGAATGGCGTATACTGCTCCCGAAGCTCCCACGGTAGTCATCATATTGAGATATTCCTCCATCGGGATGATGGCCATGCCAGTATTTACGCTGTCATAGGCGGAAAGTACTGTCTCATAATGAATATACTGTACCACCTCCTGGATAATTCCGGCTCCTATACCGCACACCAGATAGTAGAACAGAAATCGTTTTGGCCCCCATACCTGCTCTAAAATACGTCCGAACATCCATACAGCAAACATGTTGAAAAATATGTGCGCGAATCCGGCGTGCATGAACATATATGTTATCAATTGTGCTGCATTGAAATCTTCGGCAAGGAAAAAATGCAATCCCAGATATTGGGCGAGGTCGATGCCGTAGCTTTGGGCGACGATGGTACCCAGAAACATCAGCACATTAATGATTAAAAGGTTTTTGGTTACAGTAGGTATAGTATTCATAATCTGTTGTTTCAATTCATTTTACAGTTCAAAAACAGTTGTCTGTTTTTGCTTTCTCCGGCAAAAATACGAATAAATTCTGTTCTATAACAGAAAAAGCAGATTCTATTCCTTCTTTTTCGTTGTTTTCCAATATTTTTTTAATGTTTTTATTTGATATTCAGAAATATTGCTCTATTTTTGTGGAGGTTTGTGATGAAAAGTAAAAATATCTTTTGTGTAACATATTAATTAATTTTAAGCATTATGAATAAGGCGGAACTTATTAGCGCTATGGCAGCGGAGTCTGGTTTGTCAAAGACTGATTCAAAGAAAGCATTGGATGCATTTATCGCATCAGTCACTAAGGCAATGAAGGCCGGTGATAAAGTATCATTGGTTGGTTTTGGAACTTTCAGTGTGGTGGAAAGAGGAGCGCGTATGGGTATCAACCCCTCTACTAAAAAGCCTATCGAGATTGCTGCAAAGAAAGTTGTTAAATTCAAACCAGGTACGGAATTGACAGCTGAATAAGAACAGTATACTCAACATACAAAGAGGGGACGTTTTACAAAGAGCGTCCCCTCTTTGTATGTTGAATATCTTGTGAGGCCATAAAAACAAGCCTGCTTGTTTTGTACTGATTTCGGTTTACGCTATCTTTGCACGCAGGAAAATACATTTGAATCATGAATATAGAACAGAAACTGGTATCGTCCGTCATCGGCGGACTGAAAGCGCTTTACGGACAGGATGTTCCTGCCGCACAAGTGCAGTTGCAGAAAACCAAGAAAGAATTTGAGGGACACCTCACGCTGGTTGTATTCCCTTTCCTCCGTATGTCCAAGAAAGGACCGGAGCAGACGGCCCAGGAAATCGGTGAATACTTGCAGGCAAACGAGCCTTCGGTTGCAGCATTTAATGTCATCAAGGGCTTCCTGAACCTGACCATTGCCTCCTCTGCGTGGATAGAATTGTTGAATGGCATTCATGCGGACAAGCAGTACGGTATCGTGGCTGTTACTGACAACTCTCCATTGGTGATGATTGAGTATTCTTCTCCCAACACCAACAAACCGCTTCATTTGGGCCATGTACGCAATAATCTTTTGGGAAATGCGCTGGCTAATATAGTGGCTGCCAACGGTAATAAGGTAGTAAAGACAAATATTGTCAATGACCGTGGAATTCATATCTGCAAGTCCATGTTGGCATGGCAGAAGTACGGGAATGGTGAAACTCCCGAATCATCCGGCAAGAAGGGAGATCACTTGATTGGCGATTACTATGTTTCCTTCGACAAGCATTATAAAGCGGAAGTGAAAGAACTGATGGCCAAGTTCCAAAGCGAAGGCATGAATGAGGAAGAAGCCAAAGCCAAGGCGGAAGCTGAATCTCCTTTGATGAAGGAGGCTCGTGAAATGCTGGTAAAGTGGGAGGCCAATGACCCGGAAGTACGTGCGCTCTGGAAGAAGATGAACGACTGGGTGTATGCAGGTTTTGACGAGACTTACCGTATGATGGGTGTAACTTTTGATAAGATATATTACGAATCAAACACGTACCTCGAAGGTAAGGAGAAGGTAATGGAGGGCCTGGAGAAAGGCTTCTTCTACCGGAAAGAAGATGGCTCTGTATGGGCAGACCTCACGGGGGAGGGGTTGGACCACAAGCTGCTGTTGCGTGCGGACGGTACATCCGTCTACATGACGCAGGATATAGGTACTGCCAAACTCCGCTTTGCAGATTATCCCATCGACAAGATGATTTATGTGGTAGGCAACGAACAGAATTACCATTTCCAGGTATTGTCCATCCTGCTCGACAAACTGGGCTTCGAATGGGGTAAAGGGTTGGTGCACTTCTCTTACGGTATGGTGGAACTTCCCGAGGGCAAGATGAAGAGCCGCGAAGGTACAGTAGTTGATGCTGACGACCTGATGGCGGAGATGATTGATACAGCCAAAGAAACCAGCAATGAACTGGGTAAGCTGGATGGTCTGACAAAGGAAGAGGCAGACAATATCGCCCGTATCGTTGGTCTGGGTGCCTTAAAGTACTTCATCCTGAAAGTGGATGCCCGCAAGAACATGACATTCAATCCAAAAGAGTCCATCGACTTTAATGGTAATACGGGGCCGTTCATCCAATATACTTATGCACGTATCCAGTCTGTTCTCCGCAAGGCAAAAGAGGCCGGTATCGAAATCCCTGCCCAGTTGCCTGCCGGCATTGAACTGAGTGAGAAGGAAGAGGGACTGATACAGATGGTTGCCGACTTTGCCGCTATTGTGAAGCAGGCAGGTGAGGATTACAGTCCGTCCATCATTGCAAACTATACGTATGACCTTGTGAAGGAATATAATCAGTTCTACCATGACTTCAGCATTTTGCGTGAGGAGAACGAAGCAGTGAAGGTATTCCGCCTTGCATTGTCCGAGAATGTAGCCAAGGTGGTACGCTTAGGTATGGGATTGCTGGGTATTGAGGTGCCGGATAGGATGTAAACATCGCACTATAAAAGAATAAGCCCGAGGATACTTCTTCGGGCTTATTTTTTTATAGTGCAATATTTATTCTTGTGGTAGAAATAATAGAAGTTTAAATTATCGTCTCCTTTCTCCCATTTTATACGTGTAGACTAAGTCCTATTTTGTCTTGCTTGTTTTGGCAGTTGCCTTGGCGGTTGTTTTAGTCGTTTTCGTTGCTTTCACCGCCTTTGCAGTCCGCTTAGACTTGCCCGTATCCTTGTCGCTTTGCAGTTTCACAATTTCCAGACAAGCCTGAAGGTTCAGGTCTTGAGGGATGATGTCTTTAGGAATCTTGTAGTTGCTGCCTTTATAAGCGATGTAAGGGCCATAGCGTCCATTCAGGATTTCCAGTTCCGGTTCTTCCTCAAACTTCTTGATATGTTTCTGGGCTTCTGCTTCTTGTTTCTTTTGCAAAAGTTCAATAGCTTCTTCCAGCGTAACAGTCATCGGGTCCATTGTCTTGGGTAATGAGGCATACAAGCCGTTGTTCTGGATATAAGGTCCGAAACGTCCCGCACCTACGACTACATTCTTACCTTCGTACTCTCCGAGAGTACGGGGAAGTTTGAACAGCTCCAGCGCTTCTTCCAGCGTAATGGTCTCGATGGACATTTCTTTTTTTACCTGGGCGAAACGGGGCTTTTCCTCATCTTCGGCAGTACCTATCTGTGCTACTGGGCCGAAACGTCCGATTTTTACAGACACTTGTTTTCCGCTGACGGGGTCTGTTCCTAGAATCCGTTCGCCTGCCTTGTGGGCGGTTTTCGCGGCAAGCGTGTTCTCCACCGAAGGATGGAATTTCTTATAGAATGTTTTCAGAATGGCGGTCCATTGCTTGTCACCTTCGGCTATTTCGTCGAATTGCTTTTCGACGCTCGCTGTGAAGTTGTAGTCAAGGATGTCCGGGAAGTACTCTATCAGGAAGTCATTGACCACAATACCGGTGTCTGTCGGCATCAGTTTTGACTTTTCGGCTCCGGTGATTTCTGTATGGTTGTTGTCCGTTATTTCATTACCCTGCAGGTTAAGCACATTGTAGGTGCGTTCTTCACCTGCTTTTTCTCCTTTTATCACGTATTCGCGTTGCTGGATGGTGGAAATGGTAGGAGCATAGGTAGACGGACGTCCGATACCCAGTTCCTCCAATTTGCGCACAAGGCTTGCTTCCGTGTAGCGGGGAGGGTGTTGGGTGAAACGTTCGGTAGCAGTGATACCTTCATGTTCGAGCTTCTGTCCTTTTTTCAGAGGGGGCAGTAGGCGTGCCTCATCTTCCTGGGTTTCTACGTCATCATCGTATGATTCGCGGTAGACACGGAGGAAACCGTCGAATTTCACCACTTCGCCGGTTGCAGTGAAAGTCTCCGTCTCGTTGCTGATAGCAATGGTTACGGTTGTCTTTTCCACTTCGGCATCTGCCATCTGCGAGGCGATGGTACGTTTCCAGATGAGGTCGTACAGCTTTCTTTCCTGCGGGGTACCTTCTATCTTGGCATTCTCCATATAGGTGGGGCGGATAGCTTCGTGGGCTTCTTGCGCTCCTTTGGTCTTGGTGGCGAAGTGGCGGTTGTGTACGTAACGTTCGCCCATCAGGTTGGAGATGGTTTCACGGCTGGCGTTGACGGCAAGTTCGGAAAGGTTGACGGAGTCGGTACGCATGTAGGTTATCAATCCGGATTCGTACAGACGTTGCGCCACCATCATGGTCTGTGCCACGGTGAATCCCAGTTTGCGGGCAGCCTCCTGCTGCAAGGTAGAGGTGGTGAACGGGGCGGCGGGAGTTTTCTTCAGCGGACGGGTAGTGATGTCGCTGATGGTAAACGTAGCTGCTTTACAGCTCTCCAGCAATTTCCGGGCTTCTGCCTTTGTCTTGAGCCGGTGCGCCAGTTCGGCTTTCATTTCCACTGTTTTGCCGTCAGTGTCCGGAACGAGGAATACGGCGGTAACACGGTAGGATGCTTCGGTTTGGAATGCATGTATCTCGCGTTCGCGCTCTACAATGAGACGGACGGCTACGGACTGTACACGGCCTGCAGAAAGGGCAGGTTTCACTTTCTTCCACAATACCGGTGAAAGTTCAAAACCTACGATACGGTCCAGGATACGTCGGGCTTGCTGGGCATCGACCAGGTTGATGTCAATGTCACGGGGATTTTCTATCGCTTTCAGGATGGCACCTTTGGTGATTTCATGGAAGACGATACGTCTGGTGTGTTCCGGTTTCAGTTTCAGCACTTCGTACAAGTGCCATGCGATGGCTTCCCCTTCGCGGTCTTCATCGGATGCGAGCCAGACGACGTCACTCGCCTTAGCCGCTTTGCGAAGCTCCGATACGAGACGCTGCTTATCTGCGGGGATCTCATAGATGGGTGCGAAGTGGTGCTCCACGTCTACACTAAAGCTGCTCGGCTTGAGGTCACGTATGTGTCCATAGCTCGAGAGCACTTTGTAGTCAGCTCCGAGGAATTTGCCAATCGTCTTCGCCTTTGCGGGGGACTCTACTATTACTAAGTTCTTCTGCTTTGCCATATTCTCACGCTATCTGAGACCGTTGCCTCAGTCTCAATCGGTGCAAAGGTACTCTTTTATAAGGAAACGAACGCTTTAGCCGAAAAGGGAAAGGCTTTAACCGTAAAGAGAAAGGCTTTAGTCGAAAAAGAGAAGGCGTCCGTCAATCTAACGAGTAGATCGGCGGACGCCTTGACATTATATTATATAGTGTGCGCGGGTCTCCCTAGATTAGTTGACCTTGCTCAGACTATTCATACCGCGCTTAATAGCCTCCTCGTTGAGGGGGATCAGCTTGTGGTGACGCTCAGGCAGAGACTTCTTAAGACCTGCGATGATGCTCTCGAGCTTTAGCATAGGAGCGGCCTTA
>OLNV01001496.1_pt1 | contig 15177 bp, 9 predicted proteins | sample 1672891 | NCBI WGS metagenome assembly OLNV01 (sample SAMEA3136734, study PRJEB25190) | human gut metagenome | biome: human gut; feature: human-associated habitat; material: faeces | place: Austria | collected 2013 | reverse complement strand
TTCCCCCGAAGGGGGAAGCAAGACGTTACGTAGCTAACGATTTCCTTAACTTAATGGCCTTCCCCTCTAGGGGAAGGTGCCCGAAAGGGGCGGATAGGGTGACTATGGTATGAAAGACAGCTGGGATAAGGTTTCCCGGTCACTCCTATGAGAGCTGCAAGTCTCCCGTGGCAGATTGAACGCGAAAATGAGATGCTCGTTATTTCACATCGCCTTTTCCGTGTCGGAAAGCGGTTTTCCTTATGCGTGACGGCCCCGCCCATTTGCCCCTTTATGATATAATCGAAAGTGGAAACGTATAGAAAGGGAGAAATGAAATGGAGATCGCTCGTAAGTTTTACATCATGACGGCCAGCATCGGGACTGGGCATAGCCAGGCGGCGCGTGCCATCGCGGAAGCGATCCAGCGCACGCATCCTGCGGACTCCGTGCAGGTTCTTGACTTCGTATCGAGCAATCTCTTCTCCATCGACCACATCATCAAGGACGGCTATCTCAAAATGATCGACGTCTTTCCGGAGATGTATGACCATCTCTACAGTGATTCGCAGATGAGCCGCTTCGGGCAGTTCTCGCAGAAGATGCTGTCCCTTTCCTTTAAGCGCAGGATGAAGAATCTCATCATGACCACGAAGCCGGACGCGATGATCTTCACGCATCCTTTCCCGGCAGGGGCAGCAGACCTTTTGAAGGCGGAAGGCTCGATCTCGATCCCGCTGCTAGGCGTGATCACGGATTTCGATATTCACCAGCTCTGGATCGACCGTTATCTTGACGGGTATTGTGTCGCGACGCCGGATCTGAAGGACCTGCTGGAGACGTATGATATTGATGGCAGCCGCATCCATGTGACAGGTATCCCGGTGCGCCGCGCTTTTTACGAGAAAGCGAAGGAGAGAGAAGCCTTTGAAAAAGGGACAGTACTCGTCATGGGCGGCGGTCTCGGGCTCGGTAATGTCGTGGATAATATCGCCCGTCTCGATGAAGTGGAAGAAATCTCGAAATTCATCGTCGTGACCGGGAAGAATATCAGTCTGTACGAAAAAGTGGCTGCTCTTGCCGAGAAGCTAAAGCATCCCGTGGAGCTTCACAGTTATACAAATAAAGTGGCGGAGATGATGGCAAGGAGCGAGATCCTTGTGACGAAGCCGGGTGCGCTTACGTGCACAGAGGCGATGGTGATGCATCTCCCCATGGTGCTGGTCAATACCCTGCCCGGGCAGGAGCGTGCGAACGCCATGCATATGAAGAATCTTGGCTGCGCGGAATGGGTGAAGCGGGGGGAACTCGCAGACTCAGTGCGCGCTATCCTTCGTGATCCGCTCGTTCGGAAGAAAATGGCAGATGCTTGCAGCATCGCCCCCAGTGGCAGCGCAGATGAGGTGGCAAAGGTGCTGTATGGGCTGGTAGGGAGCAGACCGTAGGATGCCTGCAGGTATGGCGCAGTTAGGGAAACGCTGATTCAATCGCAGAGTCAGATTCTACAAGAATTTTTATACATAGCTTCGTCATAGCCTTCCTTACATAGCTAATCAGTGTTTCCTTAGAATGAAAAATGAGACATGCAGGTGGCGGCTTCGCCGCAGTTTTCATTTCTAATTTCGTATTTCTCATTCTTTTGAGAACATTTTTAGGATGTGAATCTCATGGACTCTTTATTCGACATGTCCCCGGAGGCGGGGAAGCGGTATGCGCCCTTGGCGGATCGCATGCGCCCCAGGCGGCTTGAAGACATCGTCGGACAGGACGGTGCCGTTGGGCGGCAGTCATTCCTTTATCGCATGATAGAGAGGGATACGATCCCTTCCCTCCTTCTTTTTGGCCCGCCGGGATGCGGGAAGACGACGATCGCATCGGTCATTGCAGAAATGACAAAGAGCTGCTTCGTCAAGGTGAATGCGACATCGAGCGGGATCAAAGAAATCCGGGATGTGGTTTCCAAGGCGAAAGAGGAGCTCTCGTACTACCAGCGGCGGACGATCGTTTTCATCGATGAAATTCACCGCTTCAATAAGGGGCAGCAGGATGTGCTTCTGCCTTATGTAGAGGATGGGACATTCATCCTCATCGGTGCGACGACGGAGAATCCTTATTTTGAAATCAATGGGCCGCTGCTCTCCCGTCTGCGGCTGATCCATCTGAAGCGGCTCACGGATGAGGCGATCGTCTCGGTGCTTCATCGCGCGCTCTATGATGAAAAGAATGGACTGGCCATTCACCGCTATACGGCAAAACCGGAGGCGCTCGCTCTCATTGCTGCCTATGCCTCCGGGGATACGCGCGTTGCGCTGAATCTCTTGGAGCAGTCGACATCCATGCTGATGGATGGAGGCTCTCTGACAGAAAAGGAAATCGGCGAGGTGGCAGGTATTCAGATCTCCAGCTATGATAAGCAGGGGGACTATCATTACAATATCGTCTCTGCCTTCATCAAGAGCATGCGGGGGAGCGATCCCGATGCAGCGCTGCACTATCTGGCGCGCATGATCGATGGAGGGGAGAAGACGTCTTTCATTTCACGCCGCATCATGATCTGTGCGGCGGAAGATGTAGGCCTTGCAGATCCGCGGGCGCTGCAGGTGGCGGTATCAGCGGCGCAGGCGGCGGAAATGGTCGGTTTTCCTGAGTCGCAGATCATCCTTGCGGAAGCTGTGCTCTATATTTGTCTGGCGCCGAAGAGCAATAGTGCCTGCTCCGGCATTTTTGCCGCCGAAGGGGAGGAAAAGACAAGGAAGGACTGGTCCATTCCCGCGCACCTCATGGACTCGCACTACAGCGGAGCAAAGAAAATGGGGCTTGGCATCGGATATAAGTATCCTCACGATTTCGGCGGATGGGTAGAGCAGCAGTACCTTCCCGATGAGCTCGTAGGACACCAGTACTACAAGCCCCGCCCGCTCGGGCAGGAAGGCGACATGGTGCGCGCTTGGTGGGCGAGAAGAAAGGGAAGTAAGTGACTGGTAGACTAGTGGCTAGAAATTAGAAATCTAAAGTGACTGGTGACTAAATACCACCCCCGCTGAACCTCTTTCACATGCAATCAAAGGGCAGCACGCCCCACGGGCTAAGGAAACGCTGATTAAATCGCAGAGTCAGATTTTACAAGAATTTTTATACATAGCTTCGTCATAACCTTCCTTAAATAGTAACCCTGAACCTAATAAAGGAGATATAACCATTTATCCATGAAAAAGAAGACAGCAAGCCGGAGACGGACGACGAGAACGCCAAAGAGCGGGGAGAAGAGCTATGAGATTACAGGTGTGATCCTCTTTCTTTTCGGCCTTTTCATTCTCTTTAGTCTTTTTAGCGACAGTACCGGTTTTTTCGGAGATATTACGAATAAAGGCAGCCATTTCCTCTTCGGATTCGGCGCGCCTTTCTGCGCCCTTTTGATGATGTTTTTCGGCGGGCGCTATGCCGTGACATCGAAAGGAATTCCCTGGGACAGGCGCGTTGCGCTGGTCATCCTGCTGGTGCTGTTCCTCTTCATGGCGGTGCATCATTTTCTGGTCCCTTTTGGAAGAGAAATGGATATCCAGTCGATCCTCACCTATGGCGGAATCGTCGGGGCGGGCTTCTGCGTCTTTTTCCATGACGCGATGGGATACTGGGGGACGACGCTGGTACTCCTCGGGGCCATCGTGATCGATGTGCTTCTGCTGACGCACTGGTCGCTCTCCAGGGGCGCGCAGAAAGTGGGCTCGAAGGCGCAGGTGCTCGGAAAGAAAACCGGTGAGAAGATCGAAGCCGCAGCCATGCGGCTCAGGGAAAAGAAAGCGGCGCTGGATGCTGCCAGAAGTGCTGCTCGGCTGGAAGTACTTGATGATAAGCCGACGGAGTTCATTTACAAGAAGAATGAAGAAAATGCGGCAGAATCGCCGGATGAGGAACCGCCGGCAGAAGATATGGCAGTCCCCGCGCAGATGCCGGATGCGGAAGAGCCACCGATTTCCTTAGAAGAGCCTATAGAAGAACCTGCCCCGGAAGCGGATAAAGAAGCACAGGAAGAGCCGTGGACGCTTGAGGAGCCGGTCAAGAACATGGAAGAGCCGCCGATACCGCCGCTACCGGAAGCGGCGGAGGAAGCGGCGGAGGAACCGCTGGAAGAACCGGTAGAAGAGCTGGCCGGGGAAGAGAAGCCGGAGGAGGACATTCATCCGATACCGCTAGCGCCCGTCTCCATGGATCCGGCGCATCCCTCGTCAATCGCAGAAACGGGGCCGGTGTATCAGTTTCCTCCGCTCTCGCTTCTTCATGCGGGAACGAATGCGGGACAGGGAGAGGCCGATGCAGGACAGAAGGCGGCGCTCATCGAGTCGACGCTTGCCAGCTTCGGGGTACGGGCGAAGGTCGTTCACTACAGCGTGGGGCCGACGGTGACGCGTTTCGAACTCAAGCCGGAAATGGGCGTCCGCGTGAGCAAGATCGAAGGGCTTTCGAATGAGCTCGCCATGGCGCTTGAGGCGACACATATCCGCATCGAAGCACCGATCCCGGGAAAATCTGCGGTCGGCATCGAGATCCCGAATACGAAGGCGGCGTCTGTGCCGCTTCATGATGTGCTTGCCAGCGATGCCTTTCAGCATGGCAAGGGTCATATCCTTGTGGCTCTGGGGAAGGACATCACCGGGAAGACCGTCGTGACCGATCTGGCGAAGGCGCCGCATCTTCTGATCGCAGGCTCGACCGGCAGCGGCAAGAGCGTGTGCATCAATTCCATCATCACGAGCATCATTTACCATAGCCGCCCTGACGAAGTGAAGCTCATGCTCATCGACCCGAAGGTGGTCGAGCTCTCTGTCTATAACGGCATCCCGCATCTGCGCACGGAAGTCGTGACCGATATGAAGAAGGCGCAGGGGACGCTGAATTGGGCTGTCCGTGAAATGGAAGCCCGTTACCAGCTCTTTGCCGGGGCGAAGGTGCGAAATATCGAAGGGTATAATAAGATGTACTCTGATAAAAAGATGCCTTATATTTTACTGATCGTCGATGAATTTGCCGACCTCATGAATGTCGCGGCCAAAGAAGTCGAAGTCCTGATCCAGCGTCTGACGCAGAAGGCGCGTGCCGCAGGCATCCATCTGATCCTTGCGACACAGAGACCGTCAGCCGATGTCATCACCGGCGTCATCAAATCCAACATTCCGAGCCGTATCGCATTTATGGTCGAGTCAGGCCTCAATTCCCGCATCATTCTCGATGAGGGAGGGGCGGAATCTCTGCTCGGCAAGGGCGATATGCTCTTCAAGCAGGCGGGGGCGCTCAGTACTGTCCGCATTCAAGGGGCATTCATCTCGGATGAAGAGGTCGAGGATGTGGTGAACTATGTCAGGGCAGAGTGCATCCGTCAGGAAAGCCATGTCGTCTATGAGCCGATCGATCTTTCTATCCCGGAAAAAACAGAGAAAGAGGAGGAAATGGTCGAAGAGCAGGATGATCTCATGCCGGAGGCTTCGGAATGGGTGCTCGATACGAAGCGCGCTTCTGTCTCTGCACTCCAGCGTCGGTTCCGCATCGGTTATACCCGGGCCGGTCGTCTCATGGATACCATGGAACGCCTCGGTATCGTCGGCCCCGCGGAAGGGGCAAAGCCAAGAGATATTCTGGTCAGTAAGGAGCAGCTGGCCGGTATTTTGGCTGGCGGAAAGAATGAGGAGAATAGTGACGAGTGACTGCTGGCTGGCAGCGTTTCCCCGGAGATTAGGAGCGCCCGGTCATTGATGCTTTGTGACTGGAATGTCACTCTCGGGCGTTGCTTATATTTGCGGCGAAGCCGCCCACAATTTCTGATTTCGTATTTCTAATTTCTTATTCGACTAGAGCTTTCCTTCGCCATCATGAGGGGCACGTTCCCCCCTAATCCATTCATCATGGAGGTGATCCATCACGAAACGACTATGTTCGGTATTTCTTTTTATTCTTCTGGCAGGCGGGGCTTTTTTCGGCATTCTCCGCTACGCGAAGAATCTGGAACAAGCGAGGCGTCAGGAACACCATCCTGTGAGCAAAGTCATCGTGCTGACGGATCTTTCTCAGGATATGCTGGAGCCTGTGGCAGAGGCCTTTTATAAAGAGCAGGGGCTCGCTGTGGAGATCTCCTATGTATCGAGCGCAGATTTATTAAAGAAAACCTCACCGGAAGAAAAGGCAGCGGATGTGGTGATCACCAGTCAGGATATCCTGATGCGGATGAAAGAAAATGGAGAGCTTGCGGCCTATTCCTCTTCGCGCACGGATACGGCGCTGAATCTTTTCAAGGATGAAGAGGCGTATTGGACAGGGCTTTGGGTGGATCCCATCGTATTTGCGGTGAATCCGGATTTTCTTAAGAAGCAGAATGCCTTTTCCTACACATGGGCAGAGGTCTTCACAAGGGAAGAGGCACAGCTTTCGATGACGGACTTCATCGCCGCCGACATGTCGAAGGATCTCCTGATGTGTCTCATTGAGCACTTCGGGCCAGACTATGCGATGGAGCTCTTGGGCAAGGCGCAGCAGCATCTCGTACAATATGGGAAGTATCTTTCCACGCCGTCCCGTATGGCGGCGATGGGAAAATGCGACATCGGGATCTCCGGGCTGAATGAAGTCCTTCGCACGAAGCAGGAGAAAATGCCTGTCACGATCATTTATCCCGAGGACGGCGCTCCCTGGTATCTCTATGGGACGGGGCTTCTGGCAGAAAGCGCACATCCTGAGCGGGGCGAGCGACTGATAGACTGGCTTCTGGACTCGGTGAAATATAAAAGCATCATGGAAAAGAACGGGAACTACTTCATCTATGTGAATGATGATGCGGCGGAGCCCGATGCGGCCGGCAATGAACTCGTTTTTTGGGAATTAGAAAAAAGATATCTGGATGAAGGCAGAAAAGACCTGCTGAATCTATGGGGAGAAAAAGTACGTTTTGGAGGTACAAAGAAGTGACGAAGAAATTAGGATTTATCAGCCTTGGCTGCTCGAAGAACCTGGTCGATACGGAAATGATGGTGGGCATCATGGAGAAAGCCGGCTATGAACTGACCGAAGATCTGGCAGAAGCGCATGTCATCATCATCAATACCTGCACATTCATCGATCCGGCCAAGGAAGAGTCGATCCAGACCATTCTGGAAACCACGGAATACAAGAAAACAGGTGTCTGTGAACGTCTTGTGGCCGCCGGCTGCCTCTCGCAGCAGTACAAGGAAGCGCTCGCGAAGGAGATTCCGGAAGTCGATATTTTCATCGGCACGGACTCATGGCAGGATATTCTGGATGCCGTGAATGAATCCTATGCCAACGGCGGAGAAAAAGTGTTTAAATTTGGTACCATTCCCTGTGCGAATGAAGAGCTGATCCCGCGTGCTTCGCTGACGCCGAAATATACCGCCTATGTGAAGATCGCTGAAGGCTGCAGCAATGGCTGCACGTTCTGCTACATCCCCTATGTACGCGGGCCGATGAGAAGCCGCCCGATTTCTTCCATCGTCCATGAAGTGAGACGTCTGGCAGCGGAAGGGGTGCGTGAATTCAACCTCATCGCGCAGGATCTTTCCTGCTACGGTCGCGACCTCGGGACGAATCTGGCAAGCCTCCTTCGAGAGCTTGTCAAGATCGACGGTGTGAAGTGGATCCGTCTCTTCTATCTTTATCCGACCTACTTTGATGATGAGCTTTTGGACGTTATCCTGCACGAAGATAAGATCTGTAAGTACGTGGACATTCCGCTGCAGCATATCAGCAATGCCGTACTTACCCGTATGCACCGCCGCGACTCCTCGGAGAGCATCTATGCGCTTCTTCGGAAGCTCCGCGCCGCCAGCCCGCGTATGACCATCCGCACGACACTCATGGTCGGATTCCCCGGAGAGACAGAGGCTGATTTTCAGGAGCTTTGTGACTTCATTCAGGAAATCAAATTCGATGATATGGGAGCCTTCCAGTTTTCCCCACAGGATGGCACGCCTGCGGCGCGCATGACGGACCAGATCGCTGAAGAGGTGAAGGAAGACCGCTACCACCAGCTGATGGCGATTCAGGCCGGGATTTCGGAAGAAAACAATGAACGCCTCATTGATACCGACGCGGAAGTCCTCGTCGAGGAAATCATCGAGGATGGAGAAGGTCATAGGCAGGCCAAGGGCCGCACCTCCTATCAGGCGCCCGAAGTCGACGGGAATGTGTATATCGACAATCCGGGGGATCTGAAACCCGGTGATTTCGTGAGCGTCCATATCATCGACGGATATGCGTATGATCTGATCGCGGAAGTAAAAGAATAAAAAGGGGTTCAAGGTTCAAGTTGATGGGTTCAAGGTTAGCCCACGGGGCGCGCTACTCCTTGATTGTGAATGAAAGCCTCGATTGAATGAGAAATTAGAAATGAGAAATGCGAAATGGTAGTGCGGCGCATAAAAATATAGAAGCGCCGCGGAGTATAAATAGGGCAATGCCCGAAAGTAGCATTCAAGTCACCAGTCACTTCTACCCCCAACCCCTTTTCTTTCGACAGCCCATCAAGGAGAACATGCATGATCACAGAAATCATCACTACCTGCACCGAGCTTCTGCTGGGTGAAATTGATAATGAAAACAGCCGTTATCTGGCAGAGCTCATGAATGAACACGGCTTTACGGTCGCTTTTATGACGACGGTGGGAGATAACCCTGAGCGGATGAGAGCAGCTTTTGAAACGGCGCTCTCCCGAGCAGATCTTGTCATCACCTCGGGCGGTCTCGGCTCGACGCAGGGAGATATCACGAAACGAATCGGCGCGGAAGCGCTGGGACTTTCCTATGAGCGTTTCCCAAAAGAATCAGAGCGCCTCGCGGCGTATTACAAAGAAAAAGGACGTCCTTACCGTCCGTCACTTTCTCGTCAGGCGTGGTTTGCGAAAGGGGCGCAGCTTCTGACGAACGAGGTGGGCTCTGCAAGTGGCTCAGCGCTGGAAAACCATGGGAAATTTCTCATCCATCTTCCCGGCCCGCCTTTTGAAATGAAAATGATGGCGGAGAAGCACATGCTGTCGTGGCTTATGAAGCGGCTGGGCAAGATGGGGACGATCCGCTCCATGATCTTGCCGATTCCTGACAGAACGGAGGCGGAGATCGAAGAAACCATCATGGATCTCATCCAAGCGCAGGGAAATCCCACCATCGCACTTCTTGCACGACCCGGCTATATCGCTCTTCGTGTGACAGCGAAAGCAGAAACCGCTGAGGCAGCCTATGCGCTGATGTCACCGCTGGTGACAGAGCTCAGGAAGCGCCTCCCCGTATCTGACTATCACATCGAGCAGCATGTGCGGGAAGACCTCGTGTCTCTTCTGGAAGAGACGCATCTTTCCGTGAGCGCGGCCGAGTCCTGCACGGGCGGCCTCATCGGAAAACTGATGACGGATCTCCCGGGAAGCTCTGCGTATTTCAAAGGAAGCGCGGTCACATACTGGAATGAGGCCAAAGAAAAGGTGCTGGGGGTCTCCGCGGAGACACTTTCTCGCTATACGGCAGTCAGCGGAGAAACGGCAAAAGAGATGGCAGAGGGCAGCCGCCGGCTGTATGCGTCAGACATTGCCGTCTCGACGACAGGCTACGCAGGCCCGGGAAGAGGGGAACGCGGCGAGCCCGAAGGCACCGTCTTCATTGCCGTCGCGGGCAGTCGTGGCACGGAGGTCCATGAAGAACATTTTCTGGGCTCGCGAAAAAGTGTCCGCTATGCTGCTGCAGAGAAAGCGATGTACTATGTGATGGAGTATGTGAGGAAGATGACGGGGGAGGACAGGTAGGCTTTCTGTATAGGCGGATTGGGCTCGAAGCGAATCCCCACGGGCGATGCGTCCATGGATTTCGGTGAGGAGCTTTGCGCGAATGCGAAATGAGAAATGGTGGTGCGAAGTCTTTCGTCAACGTGTCGTTGCTTTTTATAAAAGAATAGAGTTTACAAGTGCTTTCTACTGATAGTAAAAAAATACCGTACACATGCGATGAAGCATGTGTACGGTATTTTTATGGTTAATCAGGATTTACGCAGTGTTTCCTTAGAAATTATTTTTTCAGATCGATTCCTCGGATCTGCTGACGGAGCGGAAGTACGGAGTAGGGAGCGACGGAGAATTCATCGACGCCCATTTTAAGGAAAGTCTCCGTGATGGAGAGATCACTGCCGAGCTCCCCGCACATGCCGACCCAGATGCCGGCTTTGTGTGCATTTTCTACCGTCATCTGGATGAGCTTCAGGACGGCGGGGTGATGCGGATTGAAGAAATCGGTCAGGTTACGGCTGGTGCGATCGACGACTAGCGTGTACTGCGAGAGGTCATTCGTCCCGATGGAGAAGAAGTCGACCTCTTTTGCGAGCTTATCGCTGATGAGTGCAGCGGCCGGTGTCTCGATCATGATGCCGATTTCCATCTGCTTATCGTAAGCGATGCCTTTCTTATCGAGCTCCATCCGGACTTCTGTCAGGATTTCCTTCGCCTTCCACACTTCCCAGACGGAAGTGATGAGGGGGAACATGATGGCCGCTTTGCCATAGGCGCTGGCGCGGAGGATGGCGCGGAGCTGGACTTTGAAGATCTCCGGGCGCTTCAGGGAGATGCGGATTGCGCGCAGACCGAGCGCTGGATTCTCCTCTTTCGGCAGATGGAAAGCGGAGGCTTCTTTGTCTGCGCCGATGTCGAGGGTACGGATGATGACACGCTTGCCGGCCATGGTCTCGATCGCAAGCTTATAGATATTGAATTGCTCTTCTTCAGACGGCAGCTTTTCACGGCCCATGTAGATGAATTCGCTGCGGAAGAGGCCGATGCCTTCCGCGTCATTCTTGAGGACGGCAGAAAGGTCAGAGGCAGAGGAAACGTTCGCTGCGACTTCGACACGGTGGCCGTCGATCGTTTCGCTCGGAAGGCCCTTCAGCTGCTGCAGGAGCTCTTTCAGGTGGATGCTCTGGCTCTGTTTCTCTTTCATGCCGGAGAGGATAGCCGGTGTCGGTTCGAGGTAGACAACGCCGGAGAAGCCATCGATGACGGCGGTCTTCCCATCGTGGGTGGCATCGACATCCGTTCCGGTCGCAACGATCGCAGGGACGCCGAGCGCACGGGCGAGGATCGCAGTGTGTGAAGTCGGAGTGCCTTCCTTCGTCACGAAGCCTAAGATCTTTGTCGTATCCATCTGGATGGTCTCGCTTGGTGTGAGGTCATCCGCATAGAGGATGCAAGGCTCATCCGAAGAGAAGAGAGCCTGCTTCTGACGGAGTGTGCGGAGCAGGATGCGTGCGACTTCCGCAAGGTCAGTGATCTGGCCATGGACGTAGTCGTCCGGATCTGCTTCATAGATACGGGTGAAGTTCTGCTCCGCCTGCTGGATGGCGTACTCTGCATTGACGCTCTGCTTCCGGATGATAGACTTGACCGCGTCAACGAATTCAGAGTCTGTCATCATCTGCTGATAGACTTTGAAAATCGAAGCGTTATCCAAGCCGACATGAGAGATGGCTTCCTGATAGAATTCCTTCATTTTGACAGCGGCTGCATTGCGCGCAGAGTCAAAGCGTGCGACTTCGGTCTCCGGTTTTTCGATCTCTGTGCGGGCAAAGTCCATCGGCTGGTGACGGAAGATACGCAGCGGGCCGATCGTGACCATGCCGGAAATACTTTTTCCGTGAATGGTAAGCATAGGTGGTAGTCCTTTCGTTTTTTTATATTTGGAGTGACTAGTGACTAGTGACTAGTAGCTAGAGATTAGGGATCAGGGATTAGGGATTAGTGGCCTCAAGCTCCGTGGTGCTTCTTGTTTATGCGCCGCACCAGCACTTCGCACTCCGCATTTGAGCAGAGCTTTCATTCAGGGTCAAAGGGCGATACGCCCCACGGGCTGACTCTGAACCCGATAGCCTCAATTCTCTATTCCTTTTCGACATTCCACGCCCTTGTCGTAGTAATGCCGGATCTTTTTCATTTCTGTGATGAGGTCGGCGGCGTCAAGAATGATTTTTGGCGCATTTCTTCCCGTGAAGACGAGTTCGCAGTCCGGGCTTCTGGCGGCGAGAATGCGCTTCGTGTCCTCCTCGGTCGCCAGGTCATACCAATACGCCATGTTGTATTCGTCTAAAACAACGAGATCATAGTCTTTGGAGACTGCTTTTACCGCATCCTCGATACCCTTTAAGACCATGTTGCGATATTCTTTCGGCGGATGCCCTGCGGGGTAGACGCGCAATGCGGAGCCCCAGGCTTTGATCTCTTCTTCTGAGAGCATACCTTCTTTTGCAATGAAATATGGTTTACCCAAAGTAATGAGCGTCAGGTTGGGAAGTTCCTGCAGGATTTTCTGTTCGGAATAGGCCAATGACTTCATAAACTGAATAAAACAGACCTTCTTTCCGGCACCGACGGCACGGACAGAAAGACCGATGGCAGCAGTGGTTTTCCCCTTTCCGTCACCGGTATAGACTTCGATATATCCTTTCATAAAAGACCTCCTTGGGGAAATCTGACAGGCAAAGGAATGATGAGTTAAATTGCTAGACCTTCCGTCTATTGATACCTATATTATTATACAATACGAAGGGAAGAGGAGAAAGTGTGAAAAAGAGGAATGCGGCTGGACGTGTTTCGCTACGACCTGCCGCTTTGCGAAAGTGAGGCGGGGACTGAAGCGGAGGCGCCCTGATCACAGGGGATGTTTTTTATCTTTCACGCCTTGACTTCCATAGTGTGCAATCTACATTGGTACGCATTTTTGAAATGTCTCGGAAATAGACATTTATTGGCCTCCATATAACTGAGGCTTTGGGTATCTATTAGATTATGTTATGGAAATAGCTCTTTAGCATCAGCTGCTATAGGATGTTTCTGATTGGCTATGTGTTGTAATAGTATAAAATATCTATGAAAAATCAGATTTTATCGATACTGTTAGTTTGAACTTACTATTATTGTTCGTTTTTATTCCGGATAATTCCGGTTATTTTCCGTTTTCCCTACTTGCTAAGCTTTAGCAAAAGCTGTAACATATTCTCTAAAGAAAGTAATGAAGATCTATCATTTTGAGGAGGATATGAGAACATGAAAAGAAGTGCACCGATTCTTATAGCCACTTTATCACTATCTATACTTTATACGCTGCCGGTTTCTGCCATAAAGGCATCTGAGCCTTTTATACAGCAGGAACAGCTGAACCAAGCTCGGCAATTGGAACAATGGAAAAAAGACAGAGCCGTTCTGCCCCGCATAAAAGTAGAAAAAGCAGTCCTAGAGAGAGACACACAGGAGATCTCTCCCTCGATGGCTGCTTTTTATGTGGACGAAATTCATCTAGAAGGTCTACCGGAAGAACTGGATTTCTTGAACGACAAGGTGCATGCCTACGAAAAGCAGAAATTGAGCATGAACGATATAGAGAAACTAGTGAGAATACTCAATCAAAAGCTGCAAGATAAAGGCTATGTGACCACCCAGATCGTGATTCCTGAGCAGAATATTTCTGCAGGCACTCTTCATTTATTATGTTTGCCCGGTAGACTGCATCAGGTCATCCACAGCCAGGGCAGTAAGAAACTTCCCTGGCAGAACGCATTCCCCATCCGGGACGGAGACCTCTTGAACCTTCGCATGCTAGAGGAAGGCCTGGAAAATATGAAACGAGTATCGTCCCAAGAGGTGTCCATGAAAATACTTCCTACGGCTAAGGCCGGCTATTCGGACCTAGAACTCACCGTGCAACAGGGAAAGCAAGTCCATGGGATGCTATCGTCAGATGACTCCGGCATGAAAGAAACAGGGAAATACCAATGGAATGCAGGCATTGTTTTTGATGATGTATTTCATGCCAATGATACCTTACAACTATCTGCTGTATTGGATGGAAGTCGGAGAGGCTCTGAAAAGGGGAGTCGGTACCAGAGTTTTTCCTATACGATCCCGAAAGGGAAAGACCGTCTGACTATCAGCCACAATCGCAGCCGCTATCATCAAACCGTTGCCGGTATCCCTTATGACTTTATCAGCAGCGGGAAGACGCAGACCACCCGCTTCACCTATGACCATATGATTTCTCGTTCCCAATCAGAAAGAAAAGCACTGGATATTTCTATGATCAAGAGAGACTCCCATTACTTTATTAACGACATGGAAATCCCCGTACAAGCCATGGATACCACTGCTTTAGAGGTTGGATTATCTGATCGCATATACATAGGAAGAAATACCCTCTATGTACGACTGGGACATAAACAAGGGACCGGATGGCTAGGGGCACAAAAAGAAAATACCTATCCCGATTCTCCCAAGACAAGGTATCAGATGTGGCTCTTTGACATCGACTGGCAGCAGCCGTTTACAATGGGGCATCGTCCAGCATCCTTTTCCAGCTCCCTTCATGGCCAGTGGAATACCAAGGGAAATCGGCTATACGGCGTAGATGCCCTGAGTATAGGAAATAGATATACCGTCAGAGGCTTTGATGGAGAATATACCCTAATGGGAGAAAGTGGATGGTACCTGAGAAATGAACTATCTTCCAACATTCCCACCCTTCATAGCGATATCTACCTGGGACTGGATGTAGGCAGCGTCTATGGTGTCTCTACCGATGTCCTGGTGGGCCGCACCATAGCAGGTATGGCATTGGGCCTTCGTGGAAACTTTTCCTCAGGGCTTTCCTACGATGCCTTGATCAGCCACAGCCTGTACAAACCCGAAGGCTATCACACCAGGAAATGGGTTCCCGGATTTACTGTAAGCTGGAAATTTTAGTATTAGTGAGCAAGAATGAGTTAGTGGTAGGCAATTGGTACCAAGCAGTATATCAATGACGGCTAACCGCCAACTGCTAACTGCCTACAGATATAAAGGAAGCATCATACCATGAAATCCATACCATCCATGTCTATCAAAACAAAAGCCATGAAATCCTTAGGACGGAAGATACTCTGTGTCTTACTGAGCGGTGTCTTTTTCGGTGATACCATCGCATGGGCAGAAGCCCCCATTCTTCCGGATACAACAGCACCGGGAAATCGGTATCCATTAGTGCAGGAAACAGCCAATGGGATCCCCTTGGTCAATATTTCTGCTCCCACTGCAGGTGGTGTATCTCGCAATGATTATGACCGCTTCAATATACCTACTAAAGGAGCCATTCTGAATAACTCCTATACCCTATCAAAAACGGAACTGGCCGGTTACGTGC
>OLNV01001491.1_pt1 | contig 15190 bp, 8 predicted proteins | sample 1672891 | NCBI WGS metagenome assembly OLNV01 (sample SAMEA3136734, study PRJEB25190) | human gut metagenome | biome: human gut; feature: human-associated habitat; material: faeces | place: Austria | collected 2013 | reverse complement strand
GCAGTACAGACACCAGGAAAGATCATTTTTCCATATATTCAGGAAAACCTTGATGATATCATCACAGTAGAAGATGAAGAACTGATCCCATGTTTCTTAGACTTGTTAGAAAATCACAAGATGTTAGCAGAAAACTCTGGATTACTAACAATTGCAGCATTAAAACATCTGGATGTTAAGAATAAGAAAGTAGTTTCTATCATCAGTGGTGGAAATATGGATGTCATTACGATCGCATCTTTAGTACAGCATGGATTGATCATGAGAGATCGAATCTTTACGGTATCTGTATTCCTTCCAGACAAACCAGGAGAGTTAAATAAAGTTTCTGATGTGATCGCAGATGCACAGGGAAATATTATCAAACTAGAGCATAACCAGTTCGTAAGTATCAACAGAAATAGTGCGGTAGAACTTACGATCACAATGGAAGCATTCGGTACAGAACATAAAAATAAGATCATTAAATCCTTGAAAAAAGCAGGATATGATCCTAAAATGAGAAATTCTACATCTGTATATTAAATTGCTTGGATGAATTTCACAATATGGATATAAATAGTGCATTAAATATTGTACAATTTGTTGAAATATATGAAAAGATTTGGTATAATAAAGTTAGTGAAACAAACACTTTTTGAACAGCAGATAAACAACCAGAAAGTGGACTAGAAACGAAAGATATTTACAGTACATTGTTCTTTGAATATGAAAATATCTTGTAAGATGACAACGTGTCACATTTTTATTATACCTATAGAAATTAAAGATATGACTATAAAAGCGTAAATAAGCCATTTGCAAGAAGATTGTTCGTGGTTGTTTACGCTTTTTTATTTTATTAGACTTTTTAGTTTCACAAAGAAGTCTTATAAGATAAGATTTTCTGTAAGTGTGGGATTCGATCACAAGAATTCTTTGTTTTGAAGTTTTAAGGAGGAGTTATACTATGAATGAAACTATCAATCGTGAGGATTTGTATTTGTTTCAGACGGGAAAGGCAAGGCAGGCATACCTGACATTTGGATGCCATTATCAGAAGAAGACAAAGACTCACAGATTTACTGTTTGGGCTCCAAATGCAAAGTCAGTCAGTGTCGTAGGTGATTTCAATTTCTGGAATCCTCTTGCGCATCCGATGAAAGGTGACAAAGACGGGATCTATACGATCGAGATTGAAGGACTGAAGAAAGGTGATCTGTATAAATATCATGTAGAAGGCTATGATGGAATCTGCAGATATAAGAGTGATCCCTTTGCATTTTATGCAGAATGCAGACCAGATACAGCTTCGAAAGTCTGGGATTTCGATGATTTTAAATGGTCTGATAAACGTTTTATCAATCAGAGAAAGAAACGCCAGGCATTAGATCAGCCAATGTCTATCTATGAGCTGCATCTTGGAACATGGAGAATGCCGCAGGAAGAAGAGAGAGAATTTTATAATTATCGTGAGATCGCGGACATGCTGATCCCTTATCTTGGAGAGATGGGATATACACATGTTGAACTGATGCCGATCACAGAATATCCATATGATCTTTCTTGGGGATATCAGGTAACAGGATATTACGGCGTAACATCAAGATATGGAACACCAGAAGATTTCAATTATATGATCAATGAGTTACATAAAGCAGGGATCAGTGTCATCCTTGACTGGGTTCCAGCACATTTTCCAAGAGACGAGCATGGACTGGCAATGTTTGATGGAACACATATTTATGATCACGAAGATCCAAGAAAGGGAAGCCAGCCTGACTGGGGAACCTTATTATTTAACTATGGGAAACCAGAAGTACAGAGCTTCTTGATCTCAAGTGCGATGTTCTTTGCAGATGTTTATCATATCGATGGAATCCGTATTGATGCTGTATCTGCAATGTTATATCTTGACTTTGGAAAACAGGAAGGCGAATATGTGCCGAATGAAGATGGAACCAATATCAACTATGAAGCAGTTGATTTCCTTCGCAATCTAAACGAAGCACTTCGTACAACACATGAGGGATTCTTGACGATCGCAGAAGAATCAACAGCATATCCAAAGGTAACGAGTGATGTTGATGATCCGGAAGGACTTGGATTTGTTTACAAGTGGAATATGGGATATATGCATGATACTCTTTACTATATGGAACTTGATCCATTGTATCGTAAGGATAATCATGGAGCGATCATTTTCTCTATGGACTATGCTTACAGTGAGAATTACATTCTTCCATATTCACATGATGAGGTTGTTCATGGCAAAGGTTCTATGATCAATAAGATGTATGGTGCATATGATGAGAAGTTTGCTTCACTGCGAACATTATATGGATTTACCATGGCACATCCAGGAAAGAAATTATTATTTATGGGTGGAGAATTCGCCCAATTTGTAGAATGGAGAGACAAAGAACAGCTTGACTGGTTCTTGATCGATCAGTATGAGATGCATGATTCTTTCCACAAATATGTAGCTAAACTAAATGAGATTTACAAATCTGAACCGGCATTATATGAATTAGATCAGGATCCAGCAGGATTTGAATGGTGCTTGCAACGTGATGCAGACCACAGTGTTGTAGCATTTATACGAAAGAATAAGAAGGGCAGAGGAAGAAAACAACAACAGATTCTTTGTGTCTGCAATTTTACACCGATGGAATGGGATAAATACAAGGTTCCATTACCAAAGAAATCAAAACTTACGAAGATCTTAGACAGCAGTGAGCTTGATTTTGGTGGAGATGGAGATGTTTCCGAATCTAAAGTTTCAACGAAGAGGGTGAAAGTACCATCTGAAGGAAAGAAAGCTGTTTACCAACAGGCAGCAGAAATTTCCTTAAAACCACTAAGTGTTGTTTACTATAAGATCGAGGAAGTGGAGACAAAACCACGAAAGAGTGCAGCAAAGAAGGCAGAGCCGGCAAAGAAAGCCACTGCAAAGAAAGCAGAGCCAGCAAAGAAGGCAGCACAGGAGAAGAAAACAGAAGCTGTGAAGAAAACAGTAGAGAAAAAGCCGGAAGTTATAAAGAAAGTAACAAAAGAAGAGGCACCGGAGACTAAGAAAGACACTCCAAAAAAAGAAGATATAAAGGTAACAAAGCAAACAACAGAGAAAGAAGAGGAACAGCCAAAAAAAAGAACAAGCAAGACAAGAAGAACAAAAAAGAATAATGATCAAGGTGTAAAATAAAGGAGGACAAAGAGCTATGATTAACAAAAAAGAAATCGTTGCGATGCTGCTTGCAGGGGGACAAGGAAGCAGATTGTTCGCATTAACTCAGAAGAAAGCAAAACCAGCCGTATCCTATGGTGGAAAATATAAGATCATTGACTTCCCACTGTCAAACTGTACAAACTCAGGAATTGACACAGTCGGAGTTTTAACACAGTATGAACCACTGGAGTTAAATGCATATATTGGTACTGGAGGATTCTGGGATCTTGACAGTTTAAACGGAGGTGCTTATGTTTTACCTCCATATATGAAGGGAGAAACAGGTAACTGGTACCGTGGAACGGCAGATGCGATTTATCAGAACATCAATTTCATTGATAATTTTGATCCAGATCATATCATTGTATTATCTGGTGACCAGATCTGTACCATGGATTATGACAAGATGCTTCAGTATCATAAAGAGAAAGGTGCAGATTGTACGATCTCAGTTCTGAATGTAACTTATGAAGAAGCAAAACGTTTTGGAATCATGAATACAGATGAAGATGAACGTATTTATGAATTCGAAGAAAAACCAGCAGAACCAAAGAGTACAAAAGCTTCTATGGGTATCTATATCTTTAAATGGAAACTGATCCGTCAGTATCTGATCGATGATGGAAATGATCCAGAGTCAGAACACGATTTTGGTAAGAACATTATTCCAAGAATGTTAGAAGATGGAAGAAAGATGTATGCTTACTCATTTGATGGATACTGGAGAGATGTAGGAACGATCGACAGTTTATGGGAAGCTAATATGGAACTTCTGGATGAAAATCCTCAGATTGACTTAAATGATGATAAGATGAGAATCTACACAAGAAACTTCTCATTACCTCCTCATTATATAGCACCAGGTGCATCTGTTAAGAATTCTATTCTTGCCGATGGATGTGTTATTGAAGGTGAAGTAGAGAACTGTGTCATCCATTCTGGTGTTAAGATCGGAAAAGGCAGTGTAGTTAAGAACAGTGTGATCATGAAAGATACTGTTGTAAGAACAGACTGTCAGATCGACAAAGCACTGATCGATGAAGAAGTAGTCATCGAGCAGGGATGCAAGGTTGGAGAAGGAAATAATGTAACTGTAATCGGATATCATTGTGTTGCATTAGAGAATGCGACTGTTGAAGACGGAGCAATGATCTACCCAGATACCATCTTACACTAGGAGGATTGAAGATATGGATAAACAGATGTTAGGTATTATCAATGCAGGAGAAGAAAATAGAAAATTAAAAGACCTTGTACGCTCCAGAAGTTTATCAGCACTTCCGGTTGGTGGACGTTATCGTACAGTTGATTTTATGTTAAGTAACATGGTAAATGCAGGGATTAAGAATGTAGGATTATTAACAAGAAGAAATTACGATTCACTGTTGAGCCATGTGAATTCAGGAAAAGACTGGGGATTAAACAAAAAACGTGGAGGATTATATATCTTCCCACCATATATTAATGATGCATCTCCATCCGGAGAATACGCAAGTGTTATGGATGGACTTCGTGGAACACTTGGATTTTTAAAGAAAGCAAAAGAAAAATATGTATTATTAGGACGTTCTTATGTGATCTGTAATGCAGATTTTCAGGATATGTTAGATAAACATATCAAATCAGGAGCAGATATCACACTGATGTATTTTGATAACAGTGATGATTCAACAAACTGCGATTATGATGGTGTTTATTTAAAAACAGATGAAGACGATAAAGTTCTTGATATGTGCTATTCTGAAGGAAAACATCGTTCAAATAAGAAGAGCATGGATGCTTATATCATGAAGACAACATTATTGATCGATTTTATTGAGACAGCGATCGCACATAATAAGAAACACTTTTTCTTTGATGTTATCGTTCCAAACTTCGATCGTCTTGTAATTCAGGGATATGAATATAAAGGATATGTAGGATGTATTACATCTTTAGAAGCATATTACAATGTAAATATGGATATGTTAAAACCAGATGTTTACAAAGAATTATTCTTGGGTAATAGAAGAATTTACACAAAATCTGCCGATGGAGCACCAGCAAAATATGGACCAAATGCGAAAGTCAGCAACAGCCTGATCAGTAGTGGATGTGAGATTGATGGTGAAGTTGAAAACTCTGTTATCTTCCGTGGATCACAGATCGCAGAGGGAGCTGTGATCAAGAATTCTGTTGTTATGGCAGAAGGATTTATCGCACCACAGGCAGAGATCAACCATACAATTTTAGACCGACACGTAAAAGTTTATTCAAATGCACACTTATCAGGCTCATCAAACCAGCCAGTATTTATTCCGAAAGGAGCAAGTGTTAATGAGTAATAACAATTCACTGAAAGTGCTGCTTGCAGGGGCAGAGTGTGCACCATTTGTGAAGCTTGGAGGGCTAGCAGATGTTATGGGAACCCTTCCAAAGGAATTGAATCAGATCGGTGCGGATGCCCGTGTGATCATGCCGTTTCATAGTCAGATGAAAGGGAAATATGGCGCACAGACAAGACATCTGGCAGATTTCAACATCAATTTTAGTGGTGGGGAAACATATGTAGGTGTAGAAGAACTGGTTTATAATGAAGTTACATATTATCTGATCGATAATGAAGGATTTTTTGGTGATGCGGTATATCGTGGTGGACTTGCAGAAGGAGAGCAGTATGCTTTCTTCTGCCGTGCCGTGATCGAAGCAGCAAGCCGTATTGGATTTATTCCAGACGTCATCCATTGCAATGACTGGCAGACAGGTCTGATCCCTATCTTACTCCGCACACAGTACGGACATTGGGATATTGGACATGCAAAGACGATCTTTACGATCCATAATATGATGTATCAAGGAGAATTTGGTTTCGATCAGTTTGAACATTGGTTAGGAATCGATCCAAAGTATGACACACCAGAATTTATGCATAACTATGAATGTGCAAGTTTCATGAAAGCAGCACTTGTGTTTGCAGATCGTTTAAGCACAGTAAGTCCAACTTATGCACAGGAGATTCGTGATCCAGCATTTGCATACCGTCAGGAAGGTATCTTAAATGCGAGAGCAGGAGATACATGGGGAATCTTAAATGGAATGAATCAGGAAGAATTTAATCCAGAGACAGATCCACTGATTCCATATCATTTTAACAAAGATGATCTTTCTGGAAAGAAGAAAGATAAACAGGAACTGATCAAGGCTCTTGGATTATCGATCACACCAGGAGTTCCGATCATCGGTATGGTTACAAGATTAACAGAGCAGAAAGGTCTGGATCTTGTGAAATACATGTTGGATGAGATCATGTGTACAGAGAATGTCGCATTTGTCATTCTCGGAACGGGTGATTATGAATATGAGGAATTTTTCCGTTACATGGAAGAAAAATACAAAGGAAGAGTATGCTCATATATCGCATATGATAATGCAGTTGCACACCAGATTTATGCAGGAAGTGATCTCTTCTTAATGCCATCCAAATTTGAACCATGTGGAATCTCTCAGATGATCGCACTTCGTTATGGAACACTTCCAATCGTACGTGAGACAGGTGGACTTCGTGATACAGTACAAAGTTACAATGAATACGAGGACACAGGAAATGGATTCTCATTTGCAAACTACAATGCACATGAGATGCTGGGAGCAATCCGTTATGCATTACAGACATTGCAGAGTCCAAAGAGAAAACATGGATTGATCCAAAGAGCGATGGAATCCGATAACAGTTTTGCAAAATCTGCAAAGATTTATCTTGATATGTATAATAGTGTATTATAAATTCAAAAGAAGAATGGGCATCTTATTTTAAGATGCCCATTCTTCATAAAGACAAAAAATGAGATAAATTTACAGGTCAAAGATAAAGACTAGAAAGGAGGCTTAGATCACAATGGACTATATGGACAGCAATAAGATCGGACAACGGATTGAGAATAAATTAATTCATGCACTTGGAAGAACGATCAGTGAGGCAACAAATGATGAGATCTATAAGGCAGCAGCGGAGTGTATCAGGGATGATATCATGATATCCTGGGCAGACAGCAGAAAAAGGATACAAGAGCAAGGAGTTAAGAAACTTTACTATATGTCAGCCGAATTTTTGATGGGAAGGGCATTTTCTAATAATCTGATCAATCAAGGATTATATGAGGCATATCGGGAAGCATTCTGGGAGATGGGACTTGATTTTGATAAGATCACGGATGAAGAAAATGATGCAGGACTTGGAAATGGAGGACTAGGACGACTGGCAGCATGTTTTTTGGATTCACTTTCTACGATGGAACTTCCAGTACTCGGATGCGGGATCCGATATGAATATGGAATGTTTCGTCAGAAAATTGTAGATGGAACGCAGATTGAGATGGAAGATGACTGGTTAAGAGATGGAAATGTTTGGGAGATCGAGCGCCCGGAATTAAGTGTGGAAGTACATTTTAATGGAACGATTCAGGAAAACTGGACAGAGAATGGATTAAAGATTGAACATAAAGATTATAATACCGTCATTGCAGTCCCATATGATGTACCGATCATTGGATACAAGACTAAGACGTCAGCAACTCTTCGTCTGTGGAGTGCCAGAAGCAAGCGGCGGTTCGATTTTCATTCGTTTAATGAAGGAATCTATGATAAAGCGATGGCAGACCAGACATTTGCAGAAGCAATCTCGAAAGTCTTATATCCGTCAGATGATCATATGCAGGGTAAAATGCTGCGTTTAAAACAGTTTTATTTTCTGGCATCTGCAACGATGCAGTCGATGATCAAGAGACATAAAGCAGTATTTGATGATCTGAACTCCTTGCCAGAACATGTTGTCATTCAGATCAATGAGACACATCCGGCATTGGCGATGCCAGAACTTATGAGGATCTTGATGGATGAAGAAGATTTTGGATGGGATGAGGCATATGGTATGGTCAAGAAGATATTTCATTATACGAATCATACGATCATGACAGAAGCAATGGAATGTTGGGATGAGAATATGTTTCGTTTACTGCTTCCAAGAATCTATCAGATCATTTGTGCGATCAATGAGAAATACTGTCAGAAACTTTCCGTATATTACAGCAAGGAAGAAGAAAAGATCGCACAGATGGCAGTGATCGGAAACAATGAGATCCGCATGGCAAACCTATGCGTAGCTCTTTGCCGCAGGATCAATGGTGTTTCAAATCTTCACGCTGATATTTTAAAAACGAGGATTTTTAAAGGATCTTATCAGATCTTTCCACAAAAATATCTTGCGATCACAAATGGGATCACACACAGACGCTGGTTAGCACTGGCCAATCAGGGGCTATATCATCTGGTAAGAGAGTATGTGAAAGGGGATATTTTAAAGGATTACCGTCTGTTTGAACAGATCCTTCCATATAAAGATGACAAAGAATTTTGTAAAAAATATGAGAAGGTCAAACGAAATAATAAGATCCGTTTTGCAAAGTATATCAAAGAAAAGCAAGGGATCGAAGTGAACCCAGAATCTATTTTTGATGTTCATTGCAAACGTTTGCATGAGTATAAACGACAGCTGTTAAAATGTCTGCATATCATTTATATATATCAGAAGATCAAAAAAGATCCAGCATGTATTACAACACCGATCACATTTATTTTTGCGGCGAAAGCAGCACCGGGATATGCCAGGGCAAAAGAGATCATAAGGCTGATCCATTCCATTCAGGAAATGGTGAATAAAGATCCAGATATGGACGGAAAGATTCAGGTGGTTTTCGTAGAAAATTATTGTGTATCGGTTGCGGAGATGCTGATTCCGGCAGCAGATATCAGTGAGCAGATTTCTACCGCAGGAATGGAAGCATCTGGAACAGGAAATATGAAATTTATGATGAATGGTGCATTGACGATCGGCACTATGGATGGAGCCAATATAGAGATCGCAGAGCGTGTAGGTCAGGAGAATATCTTTATCTTCGGGGACAGCGCTGAGGGTAATTACAATAAAAAAATGTACCATACATACAATCCAGGGATTATTTTCGAGAATCATCCAGGAATCCGTGATGTATGTAATTGTCTGATCGAAGGAAATCTGTTACGATACGGAAACAGAAAATATTCAGAGATTTACCAGAATCTTTTATTTGGGGAATATGGAGAGGCAGATCCATATTACATACTTGCAGATTTTCCGTCTTATATCGAAACATATGAAAAAGTATATCATTTGTATGTCGATCATAAGGATGAATGGATTAAAAAAGCAATTGTTAATACAGCAAAATCCGGATATTTTTCATCAGACCGAACGATTGAACAATATAATGAAAAAATCTGGAATCTGAAACCAGTAAAATAAGAGTTACAAAAAAGATGAGATTAAATTATGATTCATAACGCGTCAGTAGAAAAATACAGAACTCCCGTAGGTGCAGTCACATGTGGAAGCGAGATGATGATCCGCCTGTATGATGTAGGGCAGGAAGTCAATAAGGCAGAGATCATCATGTATTCTGAAAGTTTTCACCGGGAGTATGAGATGAAACGAAAAAAAGACTGCATGGAAGAACACATAAAGATGACCAGTGAAGCAGGTGTTGTCTGGTATTATTTCAGAATCTGGGAACATGGGAAATGTTATTTTTATGGAGCCAGACATGGGAAGACACAAGGAGAAGGAATGATCGTTGATGACAACCCGGATAGTTTTCAGATTACCGTATATGAAGAAGATTTCGATACCCCAAGGTGGATGTCAAAAGGAATCATGTATCAGATTTTCCCAGATAGTTTCTGTCAGGGAAACAAAGAAAATATGAAACGTGGGAAAGCATATCATGAAAGTATGGGAAGAACGGTCTATCTGCATGATGACTGGGAAGAACAGCCAGTATTTGGACCACTTCCAGGAAAAGAATTTTATGATCCATGTGATTATTTTGGTGGAGATATTGAGGGAATCATATCCAAACTTGATGATCTGAAACGATTGGGGATCAGTTGTATTTATCTGAATCCGATTGGAGAAGCAGCATCAAACCACCGCTATAATACATCAGATTATAAGAAAGTCGATCCATTCCTTGGAAATAACGAAGATTTTAAGCGGCTATGCCAGCTTGCCAAAGAACGCAGGATTCATGTGATCTTGGATGGGGTATATTCCCACACTGGGGATGATAGTGTCTATTTTAACAAAAAGGGAAATTACGAAGAACCAGGGGCATATCAAGGGGAAGAGTCAAAGTACTATGATTGGTATGACTTTAACGAAGATGGAACTTATAAGAGCTGGTGGGGGTTTGAAACACTGCCGGAAGTCAATGAATTAAATGAAAAGTTTGTTGATTACATTATCACAGGAGAAGATTCGGTGATCAAGCATTGGTTAAAACTTGGAGCATCAGGATTCCGTCTGGATGTTGCAGACGAACTTCCAGATGAATTTATCTTTAAATTGCGAAGTGAATTAAAGAAGAAATTCAAGAATTATACACTGATCGGTGAGGTATGGGAAGATGTCACAACCAAAGAAAGTTACGGAACGAAACGTAAATATGCTTTGGGTAAAGGCTTAGACAGCGCAATGAACTATCCGCTGAAAGTCAACGTTACAGATTATTTACTCGGTAATCAAAGTGCCAAAGATATGAAGACATTCTTGATATCCCAGCAGTGTAATTATCCAAAACCATTGTATTATGCACTGATGAACCTGTTATCTTCTCATGATATTCCAAGAATTCGGACAACACTTGCAACTGGAATGAATGAGAATCTGCCATCGAGAGAGCAGCAGGCAGAATATGTTATAACATCAAAGATGGATCAGAAAGGAAAAGCACTCACAAGACTTGCAATGGCAGTTCAGTTCTTTGTCCCAGGAATGCCATGCATTTATTATGGAGACGAATATGGAATGCATGGACTGATGGACCCATTTAACCGAGGAGCATTTTTTGAAAATGACAAAGAAACCTATCAGGAAGTTTTGAGACTGACTAGCCTTAGAAACCGGGAAAAAGTCTTACAGACAGGATATGCATTATACATGGCACCGACTGAAAATGTCCTTGCGATCTTAAGATTTATCAGTGAGAAAAAAGATGTCTTTGGAGAAGCAAGTGAGAACAAAGCAATATTACTTCTCGTCAATCCGACGATGAAAAAAGAAGAGATCAATCTAGATCTCAACAAGGTCAAAGAAGGTGTAAATGAGAATGCATTACAGGCGCTGTTAAAGAACTTGAGCAACGCTGTGATCAAGGCAAATGTAGCACCTATAGATTATAAAGTGATAGAGTTATAAAAGCAAAAAAGAAAAAGGATCTGCAGATCAAAGATACATAAAGTATCAAAAGGGTTTGCAGATCCTTTTCTTATATTCTAGGTTCAACTCAAATTTAATTCTTAGCAGTGAGGGCTTCACTCTCAGCAGCAAGTATTTCATCTTCATCTTCATCACTCATGGAATAAGCAATATTCACACTATGATCAGCAATACGCTCTAATTCAGAAAGCATATCGGAGAACAATAAACCAGCTCTTGGCTCACATTCGCCTTTGGCAAGACGTTTGATATGGTGTTTTTGATATCTGCGTTCCATTTTGTCAATCGAAGCTTCCAGAATTGCAATCTCAGCAAGCTTTTCTTCAGGTTTGTTGACACCATCTTGTTCCATGAAACATTCCAGGGAAAGTTTTAACAGTTTGGAAACAGCAGTGTACATCTTTTTGATCTCTTCTTTTGCATCTCCAGTAAGTCCAGTGTTATGTTTGATCTCTGTTTTTGTAAAATCAGCAAAATTTTCTGCGTGATCACCGATACGTTCGATATCATTAACAACATAAAACATGGAACCCAAGATCTTCTGATCGGCTAAAGGCAGTGATAGCTGGTTGGACTTTACCAGATAATCAGTGATCGCATGACTGACATTATTGATATCTTCCTCGCGATGATAGATTTTATCAACAAATTCATCGGATTGATTTAGAAATCCGTGGATGGCATGGTCTAAATTCTCCTGTGCCATATTAGCCATACGTCTTAACTCATTCTTCGCCTGAGGGATCATTGTTGCAGGAGATTTTAAGGAAATCTCTGTAATATACTGCAGTTCATTATGGTGAACTTTTTCATCTTTTCCACGGATGATCTTCTCTGTTAATGCAACAACTAAAGGTGTACATGGGAACATAAATAATACTTCAATGATCTTAAATGTTGTATGAGCATTTGCAACACTTCGTCCAAGATTTCCACCGGAAATACTTAAGAAAAAGTTTGTGATAGGAGTAAGTGCAAAGCTAAGTCCTGTAAAGATGATGATACTTCCAAATACATTAAATAAGAAATGGATCATCGCAGCACGTTTTGCACCTTTGTTACCACTTAAGCTGGCAAGCAATGCGGACACACAAGATCCCATATTACATCCAAGAATAATAAAGAAGCAGATTGGAAGATGTAATAATCCCTGAGATGCCATCAAAAGAACGATACTTACAGTAACAGAAGAACTCTGTAAGATCGCAGTCATGATAAATCCAAATAAAACACCAAGGAAATGGTTATCCAGCGTCTGAAGGTAAGATGTGATCAAAGGTGAATCCCTTAACACAGACATAGCACTTGACATGGAAGTTAATCCCATAAATAAAACACCAAATCCAAGAATAACTTCTCCCACTTTCTGAACGGTAGGATTATTTATAAATAATACCATAATAACACCCGCCATTAAAAAGACAGGGGCAATCTCAGAAAGGTTAAAAGAAACAAGCTGGGAAGTAACAGTAGTACCAATGTTAGCACCAAGGATAACTCCAGCAGCCTGAGACAGGTTCATAAGCCCTGCATTTACAAAGCTGACTACCATAACAGTAGCAGCACTAGAGGACTGAATAACAGCGGTAAAAAAGATTCCGACTAACATACCCGTTAAACGGTTTGTAGTAAATATTTCAAGAATCCGACGAAGCTTCGCACCGGCAGCTTTCTCAAGTCCATCGCTCATCAGTTTCATCCCATAAAGAAAGAGGCCAAGGCCTCCCATCAGAGCAAGTATGATAGTATAGTTCATACGATAGTTCTCCTTCTTAACAATAACTTAACATAAACATTACTTATATTTTACTTTAAACGAAGCAATGTGACAAGAAAAATTTTAGTTTGATAGTGTAAATTATTGGTGGATTTTTATTAAAGATTTAAACAAACGATAGATTTTAAAAGCTCTAAACAATCTGGTCTGGCTCCCTTATTCTGTTGTTTCGTTTTTCTCATATACATTGCATGACTCATTCAAATTTGTTATAATTAACGATACTGTAAAAATAGAGATGAATTATAAAAGTAGGAGAAATAATAGAATGGAACAGTTAAAGAACGAGTCGTCAAGACAGTATGAATATATGGAAGAAATGAAAAAATGGGTTCAGAAAAAGTCCGAAGAATTAGGAAGAAAGCTCACATGCCATGTTACTACTTTTGGCTGTCAGATGAATGAGAAGGATTCTGAAAAGTTATTAGGAATCTTAGAAACGATCGGATATGAAGAAGTTGAAACAGAAGAAGCAGACTTCCTGATCTTTAATACATGTACAGTTCGTGAGAATGCCAATACAAAGTTATATGGACATTTGGGGCAGGTTAAGAAGATGAAAGAGAGAAATCCACAGATGATGATCGGGTTATGTGGATGTATGATGCAGGAAGAGCATGTGATTGAGAAGATTCGTTCAAGCTATAAATTTGTAGATATCATCTTTGGAACGCACAATATCTTTAAATTAGCAGAATTATTAAAAGCAAGAGTAGACTCCAAGGGAATGATCGTTGATATTTGGAAAGATACAGACCAGATCGTGGAAGATCTTCCAAGTGACCGTAAATTCTCATTCAAATGTGGAGTTAATATTATGTATGGATGCAATAACTTCTGCAGTTACTGTATCGTGCCATATGTAAGAGGAAGAGAAAGAAGCCGTAAGCCGGAAGATATCATCAAAGAAGTAAAGCAGGTCGTATCAGAAGGTGTCAAAGAAGTGATGCTTCTTGGACAGAATGTAAATTCTTATGGAAAGACATTAGAAGAACCGATGTCATTTGCTGAATTATTAAGAGAAGTAGAGAAAGTCGAAGGACTAGAAAGAATCCGTTTTATGACACCACATCCAAAGGATTTATCGGATGATCTGATCGAAGTGATGGCAACAAGCAAGAAAGTATGTAAACATATGCATCTTCCAATGCAGTCAGGAAGCAGCCGCCTGTTAAAATTGATGAATCGTCATTATACAAAAGAACAGTATGTGGCACTTGCTAAAAAGATTCAGGAGAGAATCCCTGGAGTGTCTTTTACAACAGATATTATCGTAGGATTCCCTGGAGAGACAGAAGAAGATTTCCAGGAAACGCTTGAAGTGGTAAAACAGGTGGAATATGACAGTGCGTTTACGTTTATATATTCCAAGCGGACCGGCACACCGGCCGCAGCCATGGAAGATCAGTGTGATCCGGAGGAAGTGAAACGGCATTTTGATCTGTTGTTAAAGGAAGTACAGCAGATCAGCGCAAAGAAAGCCATGGCACTGGAAGGAAAAGTGATGGAAGTGCTGGCAGAGGAACAGAATACGCAGGATGCTTCCCTGATTACCGGACGGCTTTCAAACAATTCGGTGGTGCATTTTCCGGGAACCCCGGATATGATTGGAAAACTGTTTATGGTAAAACTTACGGAATGTAAAGGTTTTTATTATCTGGGAGAGATCGCAGAGAATGCATAGAAAATTTGGCAAAAAAGATGTGATTTTTATCGGTGCGCTTCTTGGTATCTGTCTTATTGTACTGGGCGTCTGGTATTTTGCCGGAGGGAAACAGGGAGCTTCTGTGGTGGTGACGAGAGAGGGAGAAGTGTATGGAACCTATTCCCTGTCACAGCCGCAGACTGTAAAAATTAAAAATTCCAAAGGAAAAACCACGAATGTTCTGGTGATCCGCGATGGAAAAGCAGATATGAA
>OLNV01001474.1_pt1 | contig 15308 bp, 14 predicted proteins | sample 1672891 | NCBI WGS metagenome assembly OLNV01 (sample SAMEA3136734, study PRJEB25190) | human gut metagenome | biome: human gut; feature: human-associated habitat; material: faeces | place: Austria | collected 2013 | reverse complement strand
TAGGGATTAGGTTTGCGATACGAGAAAACCGCTAGTTTCAAACCTCCGCGGCGCTCCCATATTTTTATGCGCCGCACCACCACTCCTAACTCCTAACTCCTCACTAGAGAGCGCGCGAGGCTTTCACCCACAATCAAAGGGCAGCACGTCCCGTGGGCTAACCCTGAACCCAATAACACCCTATCCCAATTCACTCCATTCCGGAGGTCATGTATGAGCTTTGAAAAGAAATCTCCCTGGCTGATCCATTACGACGGATCGTCCTGCAACGGCTGTGATATCGAGGTACTGGCGTGCCTGACGCCGCTCTATGACGTAGAGCGCTTCGGCATCGTCAATACCGGCGACCCGAAGCACGCTGATATTTTTCTTGTCACCGGCGGCGTGAACGCGCAGAACCTGCCTGTCGTCCGCCAAATCTATGAACAGATGCCGGAACCGAAGGTGGTGATCGCCGTCGGCACCTGCGCCTGCAGCGGCGGCATCTTCCGCGAGTGCTACAATATGCTTGGCGGCATGGACAAAGCGATCCCCGTCGACGTCTACGTCCCCGGCTGCGCCGCGCGCCCGGAAGCCATCATCGATGGCGTCGTCAAAGGCCTTTCTGTGCTGGAAGAGAAGCAGAAGAAACTGAGAAAAGGTTGATGGGTCCAGGTTGGCGGGTTCAAGGTTATGGTGCGGTGCGAAATATTTATAAAGCGCCGCACGATTTTAGCCTTCCCCTTGAGGGGAAGGTGCCCGAAGGGCGGATAGGGCGCAGTCGGTATGCAAACCATTGTTTGAAATCGGTGGCCGCGTTCACGCAAGTGTGCTGGAAACGCCTGCACCCTGCACACTGAAGTTTGAAAGCAGGGATGAGTAGCTAGGGATTAGTGGCTAGGGATTAGGTTTGCGATATGAGAAAACCGCTAGTTTCAAACCTCTGCGGCGCTTCTATATTTTTATGCGCCGCACTACCATTTCTAATTTCTAATTTTTTATTCGAGCGAAGCTTTCATCCGCCATCCATGGACGCCCCGCCCTAAGGGCTAATCCTGAACCCTGAGCCCATTTCTATCCCCCTCCCAAAGGAGAACATCTATGAAACAGCAATTCATCACCATTCGCCCGGAAGACCTCTTGGAGCGTGTGGCGCGATTCAAAAAAGAAGGCTGCCGTCTGGTTCAGATCCTCTGCACCCGTACCACGGAGGGATTCGAACTGACATACACCTTTGATAAAAATTATTTTCTCTATCATTTGCGTCTGACAGCGGCGCTCGATGGCTCCGTCATGAGCATCACGAGCCTGTACTGGTATGCTTTTGTGTGGGAAAATGAGATCCATGATCTTTTCGGGCTGGATGTCCGTTTCATTGCACCTGATGTGGACTATGGCGGGCATTTCTACCACCTCGCGCAGAAGACGCCGTGGCATGACCTGTCGAATGCCGTCCACGCGAAGCAGGCCGTGAAGGTGAACCTTCGAAGCGGTCTGGGCGTCGATGCATCTGTCGTGAAGAAGGAGGATGGCAATGGCTGAACTCACTACGGTTTCCTTTGGCCCGCAGCATCCGGTCCTGCCGGAGCCGATTCATCTGGATCTGGAGCTGAAGGATGAGAAGGTCGTCCGCGCTGTGCCGTCCATCGGCTACGTTCACCGCGGGCTGGAAAAGCTGGTCGAAAAGCGCGATTTCAAGCAGTTCATCTATGTCGCAGAGCGCGTCTGCGGCATCTGCTCCTTCGGGCATGGCTGGGGCTATGCGAAGGCCATCGAAGGGCTGATGGAGATCGACGTGCCGCGCCGTGCGAGCTATCTGCGGACGATCTGGCATGAGCTTTCCCGCCTGCACAACCATCTCCTGTGGCTCGGGCTTGGCGCGGACGCGCTGGGCTTTGAAAGTCTTTTCATGCACTGCTGGCGTCTTCGCGAGACGATCTTGGATATTTTCGAAGAAACGACCGGCGGCCGCGTCATCTTCTCCGTCTGCGAGGTGGGCGGTGTGCGCCGTGACCTCACGGATGCCATGAAGAAGGACATCGAAGAGAAGCTCACCGGCCTGCGCCGGGAGATCGAAGAGATGGCGTCTGTTTTCCTCTATGACGATACCATCCAGACACGTCTGGAAGGCGTCGGGATCCTTTCTATGAATGATGCGATGGATCTGGGCTGCGTCGGTCCGATGGCACGTGCCAGCGGCGTCCCGAATGATTACCGCATGGCCGACGATGACGGTGCGTACAGGGATCTGGGATTTCATCCGGTCTTAGAGCAGGCCGGTGACTGCCTCGCCCGTGCAAAGGTACGTATCGGCGAACTCTATCAGTCCATCGACATCATCCTCGGTGCGCTTCAAAATCTCCCGGAAGGCGCGATCGCAGCCCCTGTCCGCGGCGTCCCGCCCAAAGGCGAATTTTTCACCCGCGTCGAACAGCCGCGCGGCGAAGCCATTTATTATGTCAAGGGAAATGGCACAAAGAATCTCGAGCGTTTCCGTCTCCGTACCCCGACGAACTGCAACATCGCGGCCCTCGTCAAGATGCTGCAGGGCTGTGACCTCGCTGATGTGCCGAATATAATCCTGACCATCGATCCCTGCATCAGCTGCTGCGAAAGATAGTGGAGGTTGGCGGGTTCAGGGTTAGCCCCGGGGGCGTGCTGCCCCTTGATTACGTTTGAAAGTTTTTCTCGAATGAGAAATTAGAAATTGTGGTGTGGCGCCAGATCCTTCGACTCAGTTCTCACTGTTCCGCCTTTACTTTTTCGAACATCCGACATTTCACTCCGCTCAGGATGACGAAATGCGCCGCGAAGCATAAATAATGGCGATGCCATGAGCTGGCATTTCAGTCACTAGTCACAAATCACTAGTCACTTGAGACTCCTAATCCCTAATCCCTAGCTACCAGTCACTAGTCCCCAGTCACCCATCCAAAGGAGGCAATTATGAGTTACCTGGTATATATCAAACAGGCCGTGGCGAATTTATTCAAGCCTCCGGTGACCTCGGAGTATCCGCTTGCGCCGAAGACTTTCTGCAAAGGCGTCCGCGGACGCGTGGTGAATGATGTCAGTCAGTGCATTCTCTGCGGCATGTGCGAGAGAAGTTGTCCATCCGGCGCGCTCACTGTCGATAGAAAGACAGGCGAATGGAAGATCAATCCTTTCGCCTGCATCCAGTGCGGCGCGTGTGTGGAGGCGTGTCCGAAGAAGTGCCTCTCCATGGATCCGCACTATGCGATGCCGGGCCTTGAGAAGACGGAGATCATTCTGACCGCCGTCAAAAAAGAGGGCGTCAGCGAAGTCAAGAAGACCGTCGCCGCGCAGAATGCAGCCATGCTCGCCATGGATGACCGAAGCCATATCGTCAATAATGTGATGAAGTGTATTTTCTGCGGCATGTGCGAAAGAAACTGCCCGGCGGGTGCCATCACCGTCGACCGCAGAAACCGTATATGGCGCATCAACCTCGAAGCCTGCGTGAACTGCGGTACTTGTATCGACAACTGTCCGAGAAAGTGCCTCTCGCTCGGCTGCTACTTGGGCAATCGGACAGAAATCACCGTTCATGGGGTCTCGAAGATCCGAAGAAGACCGGCGGCGCAGCCTGTCATGGAGGAAGCGCTGCCGCCATCTGCGGAAGCGTCTGTGGCTGACAACCACGTGAAAAATGACATCGAGAAATGCCTCTTCTGCGGCAAGTGTGAGAAGACCTGTCCTGTGGACGCCATCACGATCGACCGCAGAAACCGTACATGGACGATCGATCGGAACAAGTGCATCACCTGCGGTGCCTGCGCGCTTGACTGTCCGGCGAAGTGCCTCTCCCTTGAAGATACATGGGGAGAAGAAGAAAATAAAGCCGCTGTCACCACCTATCAGGGCAAGGTCTTGACCCGCCGCCCTCGCGTGCGTCCGGCGCCGCCGGCACCGCAGAGAGAGCCGGCGTGTGCGCCTCAGCCGAAGCCGGCTCCTGCGCGGAAAGAAGACGTCCCGCAGTCGGAGAATCCGCATCATGTGAAGAATGACATCGAGAAATGCCTCTTCTGCGGACGCTGCGAGAACAGCTGCCCGATGCAGGCGATCACGATCGACCGGAAGACACGGAAGTGGACGATCGACCGCGAGAAATGCGTGGCCTGCGGCGTATGCGCGGAGAACTGTCCGGCAAAGTGCCTCGCGATGAAAGAAGAGTGGGAGGAAGGCGAGGACAAAGCCCTCGTGCTTACGCTCACCGGGAAGGCTCCGGTGCGCCCTGTCCGTCCGCGTCCACCCGTGAAGAAGGATGAGCCCCATGCATGAGTATCCGGTGACGCTGGAAATCGTCCGCATCGCAGAAAAGACCGCTCGTGAAAAGGGCGGTCTTGTGAAAGCGATCCATCTCGTCGTGGGAGAAGACTCGGGATTCATCGGAGAGTCCATCCAGATGTACTTTGATGTGATTTCCGAGGGCACCCTTTGCGAGGGGGCGATCCTGACGATCCAAGATATCAAGCCGAAGATGCGCTGCGACCACTGCGGCGCTCTTTTTGAACGGAAGCGCTTCTCCTTCACCTGTCCCCGCTGCGGCGGCGACGGCTCCCCGACAGAGATCGGGAAAGAGTTTTATATAGAGAGCGTGGACTTGGAAATCGAGAACCATGAGACATGAGAAATGGTGGTGGCGGCTTCGCCGATTAAATAGTAAAGAAAAATGGAGAACCAATTATGCATATGGTCAAAGCCGGCGTGATGGAGAACATCTACGCCCATAACAATCACATTGCCGAGCATGTCCGGCATTACCTGACGGAACGGAATATTTTTGCCGTGAATGTCATGGGCGCGCCGGGGACGGGCAAGACCACCTCGCTCGAGCAGCTCATGAAGTACATCGCGCGCAAGGTCTATGTCATCGAAGGCGATATCGAGTCCGACATCGACACCGAGCGCCTCAGAAAGCAGCATGTGAAGGCGGCGCAGATCAATACCTTCGGCGCCTGCCATCTGGACGCACCGCTCGTGCATAACGCGGTACATACCATGGATTTCGATGCGCCGGGCGTCCTCTTCATCGAAAATGTAGGAAATCTTGTCTGTCCTGCCGAGCTGGATATCGGCGAGCACATGAAGCTCCTCATCGTCAGCGTGGCAGACGGCAGCGACAAGCCGTACAAGTATCCGCTCGCTTTTGAAAAAGCGGACATGATCCTTTTGAACAAGGTCGACCTCATACCCTATCTGGACTTCGATGAAGAATTCTTCATGAAAGGCATCCGCCATCTGAATAAGACCGCGCCCGTCTTCAAGGTCAGCGGAAAGACTGGAGAAGGGTATGAAGAGGCCGCGAAGTGGATCTGCGAGAAGGCGGGAGAGTAGGGACTGGTAGCTAGTGACTAGTGGCTGGTGGCTGGTGACTGGTGACTGGTAGCTAGGGATGAGTGCCTGGATTAGAAAATGTGATTCTCGTATCGTCATTTCGAGCGAAGCCCTCGAATCTTTGTCATTTGCGGTCAGGCGGGCGATATTTGGAAACTCTAAACGGGAACCCTGTTATCCGTAGGCCTTCGGGCATCGCCCCGTAAATAGTAGCTAGGGATTAGTGGCTGGGGATTGGGTTTGCGATACGAGAAAACCGCTAGCTTCAAAACTCCGCGGCGCTTCTATATTTTTATGCGCCGCACCACCATTTCGCATTTCTAATTTCTCATTCAAGCGAAGCTTTCAAACGCAATCAAAGGGCAGCACGCCCCACGGACTAACCCTAAACCCATTATTTGAAAGGAGCCTGCCATGCTGACTTATCGCATCACTGCCCTTGGCCGTGTGCAGGGCGTGGGCTTTCGCCCGCTCATCTGCCGTCTGGCGGGGAGGCATCATATCACAGGCACCGTCAGAAATGAAGGCGGCGTCGTCACCATCATTGCACAGGGGAGCCGCGAGGCTCTCCTTTCTTTCATGGGGGATATACAGGCCGCGAGGCCGCCTGTGGAGGTCGCGGAACTGCGTGCGGAGGAAATATCCCATGCGACTTCGTCCGATTTCCGCGCGATCTCAAGCGGCGGCGCGGCGCGCGCGCCGCTTTTTCCGGCGGATCTTGGCATCTGCGAAGACTGTCTGGCGGATATGAGAAATCCAAGGGATCACCACTATGGCTACCCCTACACATCCTGCACCGCCTGTGGGCCGCGCTATACGATGATCGAGGCGCTCCCCTATGACCGTGAGCGGACGGCGATGAAGGATTTCCCGCTCTGCAAGGACTGCGAGCAAGAGTACGAAAGCCTTTCTGACCGCCGATGCCATGCGGAAAGCATCGCGTGCGCGCACTGCGGCCCGCAGCTGAAGGGATGGACGAGAAAGGGCGCGCTTCCCAAAGAGGCGGCGATGGCAGAAGCGATCCGTCTTGCGAAAGAGGGCGCGATCCTTCTGGTGAAGGCCATGGGCGGGTACCAGCTCGTCTGTCGCGGGGACAAGAAGGAAACGGTGCTTTCTCTTCGCCGCATGAAGCACCGCAGCGGGAAACCGTTCGCGCTGATGATGAAAGACATCGACATGGCGAAGGCGTGGGCGGAACTTTCGAAGGAAGAAGTCGGAATGCTCACCTCTCCCGTGCGCCCGATCCTGCTGGCAGCGCCCGCGCGCAAGGTGCTTCCTGAAGTAGCATTTCGCGTGCCGCGACTGGGAATTTGTCTGCCCTCGACCGGATTCTATGCACAGCTTTCTAGCGGCGTAGACGCGCCGCTCATTGTCACGAGTGCGAACCGGAGCGGCGAGCCGATGATTTGTAAGGACGAGGAAGCGCGGGCGTACTACGAAGCACAGGAAGACATCGCAGGGCTTTTCTTCTATGACAGGGAGATCCTGCGCCCCGCCGATGACAGCGTCATGCAGCGGCAGGGAAGGGATCCGCAGCTCCTTCGAAGGACGCGCGGATTTCTCCCCGAACCGGTGGTGAGAGACGCGCCCTCGGGCATGGTCCTTGCGACAGGTGCGGACATGGCGCCGGGCTTTGCCTTGGCGGGCGGCGGCTCGCTGTATCCGGCCGAGGTGCCCTGCGACATCCGAAATGATCGATCGCAGGAGGTCTTCCAGGAAACGGAGCGGGACTGGGAAGAGCTGCTGGGGCTTTCGCCGCAAGCGGTCATTTCCGACCGGCACCCTGCCTACCTGTCCCGCATGATGGGAGAAACAATAGCCAGAGAGAGGGGGCTTCCCTTTTATACCGTCCAGCATCATCACGCCCATGCGCTCTCTGTCATGGCGGAGCATCATCTGCGGGAGAAGTCACTCGCTTTCGTCTTTGATGGTACTGGCTATGGCGAGGACGGCAGCATCTGGGGCGGAGAAATCCTCCTTTGCGAGGGGACGTCCATGCAGCGCGTGGGACACCTTGCGCCGGTTTCCATGATCGGAGGCGATGCCTCTATGAAACAGGCGTGGAAGAGCGCGCTCTCTTATCTGGCCGCGGCAGACCTTCCGTCGAAGGATCCGCGCGCGCCTCTCGTCCGCGCTGCGCTCTCTCATCATGTGAATACGATAGAAAACTCTTCCATGGGTCGTCTCTTCGATGCGGCGGCGTCGCTGCTGGGGCTTGGTGAGGAGAATCATTTCAAAGGCGAGTGCCCCATGGCGCTGGAAGCCGCCGCGATGGCAGCCACGCACGCTCCGAAGATTTTCTGGGAAGGGAAAGAGCGGGACGGCCGCCTCCTGTGGGATGGCCGCGAGCTCATCCGCGCGCTGCTGGCGTCCCATGGTACAATAGAAGAAAAGGCGCTCGCCTTTCACGAGGCCATCGCTGAGATGATCCTCTCCTCGGCGGAGCACTTCGGCCTCTCGCGTATCCTCCTCTCTGGCGGCTGCTTCCTGAACCAGCTTCTCCTCGCCCGTGCGCGGGAAGCGCTTCAAAAGCGCGGCTTTTCTGTCTATACCAATGAAAAAGTCCCGCCCGGTGACGGCGGTATCGCGCTCGGACAGGCATGGTATGGACTATTTGGTAATGAGTAGTGACTGGTGACTGGGACTCTCTCGCGCTGTCATTTCGAGCGAAGCGAGAAATCTTTGTCATTCGCAGTCAGGCGGTCGATGTTTGGTATTCCCAAACGAGAAACCTGTTCTTCCAGATACCTTGGGGCATCGCCTTATTTATGCTTTACGCCGCTTCATTATTTTTTTGCGCCGCCACCTTCATTTCTAATTTCTCATTCGAGCAAAGCTTTCATCCACAATCAGTGGACGAACCGCCCAACGAACGGGCTAACCCTGAACCCATCAACCTGAACCCTATATTTTCGAAAGGAGCATCCCTATGTGTGTAGCATATCCCGGCCGCGTCGTCTCCATCGAAGGCACGCATGGCATGGTCGATTTCTCCGGCTCCGAGGTCTGCGTGAACCTCTCCATGGTGCCCGCAAAGCTCGGTGACTACGTCCTCGTCCACGCCGGCATGGCGATCCAGATCGTGAAGAAGGATGAGGCAAAGAATTGGATCGCACTGTTCAAGGAAATCGGGGAAGGAATTGATGACTAGGGACTGGTGACTGGGGTTCTCTGGTATCGTCATCCCGAGCGCAGCCGAGGGATCTTTCTTGCACTGCGGGAATCAGCGTGTATGCGCTGAGGGGAAACGATGTCCTGGTGCTGCCTCACATCAGGCGATGAGCGTTCTGCAATAAAGACCCTCGGCTACGCTCGAAATGACGATGCGCGTGAAGCGCTATCAAAGCTCCGCGGCACTTCTGATTTTTATGCGCCGCACCATCACTCCTCACTCCTAACTGGCGAGTAGAGCTTTCAACCATAATCAATGGACGCCCCGCCCCACGGGCTAACCCTGAACCTTGAACCTTCATTTTCAAAGGACGATTTCCATGAAAAAACTACTATCCATTTTACTTCTGCTGCTTATTGTTTGCGGCTGCGGGCTGGGCGCGCTCATCTGGGTGACACCGACGCCGCCTACGCCGCCGATGATCGCGCCGCCGCCTCCTTCGAAGGCGGTCGCGGCTGCGCTGATCGATGGAAATACGGGTGAGGTGCTGGCGGATAAGGAAGGACATCTGCGTATCTATCCTGCAAGTACGACGAAGATCCTGACCTGTATCATTGCGCTCGAAGAGGGCAAGGCGAAGCTGGATCAGAATGCGGTGATTTCTTCGCGCGCGATGCGCCAGGATGGCACGAATATCGGTCTTAGGCCGGATATGCCGCTCTCGCTTCACCAGCTGCTGTACGGGATGATGTTGATTTCCGGCAATGGCGCGGCTGTCTCTGTCGCAGAGACGGTGGGCGGCTCGTATGATCGTTTCATCGAGATGATGAATGAAAAGGCAGCTTCCATCGGGGTGCATGATTCCCATTTCGCAAATCCGAATGGTCTTACGAATCCGAACCACTATACGACGGCCTATGATATGGTGAAGATCGCGGCGTATGCGATGAAGAATCCTGATTTCCGTGACATCGTGAAGCGTCCTGTGTATCCGATGACCTATCGGAACGGGGTCTATCGCAATGTGGAAAACCGCAATGAATTTCTGACGAGCCACTATGAAGGGGCGAATGGCGTGAAGACGGGCATGACAGAAGCGGCGGGGGAATGTCTCGTCGCTTCCGCCGAGCGCGATGGTCGTCTCATGATCGTGGCATTCTACAATGATACGAATCGCTGGAAGGAAGCCCGGACATGGCTGGACTATGGATTTGCAGAAGCGGAGAAGAAGGCGGAGTATGAAAGACAGCTCGCCGCAGAGCCGAAGGTGTACAAGCTGGTGAACCAGTTCTTAGGGAGGGAGCCTCGTGACTAGGAGAAGGAAACCGCCGTTTCTGGTGCGGCTTTTCCCGCACAGCCCGATCTTGCGTGTTCTTTTCGTCGTCATGCTCCTGTTCTCGCTCTGCATTGTCTTTCGCAGCGGGTATCATTTCTATCAGATCCGCCAGCAGGAGGCGCTGCTTCTGGAGGAGAAGGAGAGATTGTCCAAGGAGAAGGAGGAGCTCTCAAAGAAGCGGGAGGACCTCAAGGATGACGGACAGCTGGAAAAGAAGGCGCGTCAGGAGCTCGGCCTCGTCAAGCCCGGAGAAGTGCCGTATGTGAGATGAGGCTGGTGATTAGTGGCTAGTGACTGGTAGCTAGTCACCTCTCATCTCTCTTCAATCTTCTTGCTATTCCTTAAAAAATCACGTATAATTTAAACCGTATTTATATCGCAGGCATTGGGGAGGCGGATGCCGTTTCCCAGAGAGGATTTTTTTGTTAGATGGCTTTAGAAGTCGGAAGTATTGTGGAAGGAACCGTTTCAGGGATTGCAAAATTCGGTGCGTTTGTGGAACTGCCGGAAAACAAGGTGGGGCTGGTTCATATTTCAGAAGTCGCCAATGAATATGTGAGTGATGTGGCGCAGTATCTCAAGGTGAAGGATACGGTGAAGGTGAAGGTCATCTCCATCGATGAGAAAGGCAAGATCGCGCTCTCGATCAAACAGGCGCAGCCGAAGACGGAAGAGAAGACGGCTCGTTTCCCCAGAAAGGAAGGCAGCGAGCATCGTTTCCAGAAAAAAGAAGGCTTCGAGGGAAGAGCTCCTTTGCACGAAGCGCCGCGTATGCCCGAGCGCCGTCCGTTTGCCGGCGGTTATCGTTCGCCGCGTCATGAGGCGCCCGCTTCTTTTGAAGATAAGTTGAACCGTTTCCTGAAAGACAGCGATGAACGGCTTCTGGATCTGAAGAGAAATGTAGAATCCAAACGTGGTGGTCGCGGCGGCCGCCATTCTGACTGAGCATGAGAGGAGATGTAACGGGATGAGTTATGTCTCCTTTTGTTATGCGTTTTAGGGATGATGTATGCGGATTCTGTTGCTGAATTTGCGTGACAATTAGGGAAACGCTGATTAAATCGCAGAGTCGGATTTCATATAGATTTTTATACATAGCTTCGTCATCATCTTCCTTAAATAGCTCGCTATTCGCGTTAGATGATTCCTCGCTCTGTATAAAAATCCAAGAATGAAATCTGACAACGATTGAATCAGTGTTTCCCTGGAAATGAGAATTTATAAATGAGAAATGGGGGTACGGCGCATCAAAATAGAAAGCGTCGTAAGTTTTATCAAAGGGATAGGTATGCTTGCATTGGCAGCATAGGATGAGAGGCTATTCTTTTATCACTTTATATGAAACTCGCGGCGCTTCTACTTTTGCGCCGCACCACCATTTCTCATTTCGCATTTCTAATTTCTCATTCTTGTGAAAACGATAGAATGATGAATGGAATATAGTGTATCACACGATATAACCACAAGGAGGCTCTTATGCGCGCGATCATTGATATCGGAACGAATTCGGTCCGTCTTTTGATGGCAGAGAAGGATGAAAAAGGAGAGTGGAAGACCCTTCGGAAAGAACTTCGCAGCACCCGGCTGGGAGAAGGCATGACGGATAAGGCGACCATCGGTCAGGGGGCGAAGGAAAGGACGCTCTCTGCCGTGGAGGAATTTACCGCCATGGCCAAGCTCGAAGGGGCTGAGGATATCTTCGCCTATGGTACGTCCATCATGCGCGATGCATCGAATGGGGAGGAATTCGCTGATGAAGTGACGGCGGCCTCCGGTGTCCCTGTCCGCATTCTTTCGGGGAAGGAAGAGGCGTACTACAGCTACATCGGCGCGGCTGGGACGTCCGGCGTTATCACGTCTGTCGTCGATATCGGCGGTGGTTCGACAGAGATCTGTGTGGGATTCGGCACCGATGTCGGCGCGCGGCACAGTTTCCGTCTCGGATGTGTACGCTGCTCGAAGCAGTTCGATACCACCACCGCCAGAGGACGCGCGGAGCTGAAGAAGCATTGCTTCACGCTTTTCCGTGAGACGGATCTCATGGAGTCCATGCGGAATGTCAAGCGCTGGATCGGTGTCGGCGGGACTGTCACCTCGCTGGCTTCGATGCTGCAGGAACTCGAAGTCTATGATTCATTGAAGGTACAGGACTACGTGATTCATCCGGAAGATGTGTCAAAGATTCTCGAGAAATTATCTAAAATGTCCTACGATGACAAGTGCCATATGAAAGGCCTTCTGCCGTCCCGCGCCGACATCATCGTGGCTGGCGTCGTCATCTTGGATAGCCTCATGGAGTACTTCGCTCTCTCGGAAATCACCGTGAGCGACCGCGATCTCTCTGAAGGTCTGCTCGATGCGGAGGTCATCTCACCGATGGAAAAGTAAGGGGTGGTAGCTGGTGACTGGTGACTGGGGATTAGACTAGGAGACTAGGAGACATCAGACTCTTGCGTTGTCATTTCGAGCATAGCGAGAAATCTTTCTTGCAGACCGATAAACGATGGATGTGCGAAAGCAGGGATGAGATACCTCAAGTGACTGGTGACTTGAATGCGGCTTTCGGGCATCGCCCTATACATATTCGCGGCGCAGCCGCCACCTTCATTTCTAATTTCTAATCCCTAGCTACTAATCCCTAGCTACTAGTTCCAAGTCCCTATTTTCCCAGGAGCGAACTATGAAAAAACAACCATCTCCTTTTATCGCGAAGATCCTCTCCTTTGCACGGGAAAAGAAATTATGGCAGAGAGGGGAGCGGATCCTCGCGGCGGTGTCCGGCGGGCCGGATTCGCTCGGGCTCCTTCTCTTTCTGCATGACATCGCAGAAAGAGAAGGGCTCTCTGTCGGCTGCTGCCTCGTACAGCATCATCTGCGCGAGGAGGCCGAAGAAGAGGCGCGGTATGTGGAGAGCATCTGTGAGAGGCTTGGGATCCCCTTCTTTCGTCGGGATGTCTATGTCGAGGAGAGAAGACGCTCCAGCGGCGGCTCTGTCGAGACGGTGGCGCGCACGCTCCGCTATGAGGCGCTGCGGGAGGTCAAAAAGGAAGCGGGATATACTTTGATCGCACTGGCGCATCATGCAGACGATCAGGCCGAGACGATCCTTTTTCACCTGCTGCGCGGGAGCGGCGCCCGCGGTCTGTCGGGCATGGCGCCAAAGCATGACGAGCTGATCCGTCCCTTCCTCACGGTCACGAAGAAGGAAATCGAAGATTTCCTCACCGCTTTTCCCTACACGCCTTGCCATGACGCCACGAATGATGAGATGGATGCGACGCGGAACCGCATCCGTCATCAGCTTCTTCCTGAGATGCTTTCCTATAATCCCAATCTGGTAGAGACGCTCCTGCATACGGCGGATATCCTTCGCGCCGAAGATGCCTGCATGGAAGAGGCAGCAGAGGCATGGCTCGCTTCTCACGGGGGGAAGGGAAGCCTTGAGAAGGACGCCTTTCGCGGCCTTCCTCTCGCGATGCGGCGGCGTGTCCTTCAGAGGATGCTCCTTCACATGGGAGAGGAAGCGGTCGATTTCGACACACTCTCGCGGCTTACTCTTCTCGCAGAGACTGGGGAGACGGGGAAGCGCTCTTCGACGGCGCATGTGATGATGGAGATCGGCCAGCGCGATCTCTATTTCTACAAAGGCAATACCAAAAAACAGGAAGAGGACGGTCTTATCCTTCTCGCAAAGCATTTTTTTGAAAAATTCATGCAAAAAGATGTGGATAAACCCCAAGAGACGGCTATAATAAGTGGCAAGGACCGCGCAGACGCGCTCTGGCGCATGGAAACCGTGCGCCTTCGGACGCGGCCGTCGCATCTGGCGCGGAACCAATACCTGCTGGATGCTGAAAAGGTGGGAGAAGTGAGGCTTCGCACGCCTGGGCCCGGCGAGCGCATGGCGGCGCTGGGGATGGATGGGACGAAGTCCATCAAGCGCATCCTGCAGGACGCCGGTATCCCCGCCGCGCTCCGGCCTCACTGGCCTGTTGCCGCTGATGAAAAAGAAATTTACTGGACCTGCCTTCTCCGCGGTAGCCGACACGGTCGCGTGACGGAGGAGACGAAAGAGTACCTGCTGCTGACGATTGATTTGGGCGGAAATGAGTGACTGGTGACTAGGGATTAGGGATTAGGAGCGCCGTCCCTTGATTGCGTTTGAAAGCCTCGCTTGAATTAGAAATTAGAAATTAGAAATGCGAAATGGTGGTGCGGCGCATAAAAAGATAGAAGCGCCGCAGAGTATAGATGGTGGCGATGCCAGAAGGTGGTATCCAGTCACGCACCACCAGTCACTCGAGGCTCCTAATCCCTAACCTCGATTTATACTTTTTACTTCACATTTCATTGACAGGAGAATATCATGGAAAATTTATCGAAAGACATCAAAACCGTACTTGTGACGAAAGAGCAGATCGCAGCGAAAGTGAAAGAAATCGGCACTCAGATCACGAAAGACTACGAGGGCAAAGATGTCGTACTCGTCGGTATTCTGAAAGGGGCGATGCCTTTCCTCTGTGACCTGATGCGAGAAATCGATCTGCCGGTCACTCTCGATACCATGTGCGTCTCGAGCTATGGCAACAGCACCGTATCGAGCGGGCATGTCAAGATCAAGAAAGACCTGGACAAAGACATCCGCGGCAAGCATGTCATCGTGGTCGAGGACATCATCGACACCGGCATCACCATGTCCCACCTCGTACCGCTGCTGAAGGAGAGAGGCGCGGCTTCGGTGGAGCTCGCCATCTGTCTCAATAAGAAGGAACGCCGCGAAGCGGATGTATATGTGAAGTATGTCGGTTTTGATATTCCGGATGAATTCATCGTCGGCTATGGCTGCGACTATGCAGAAAAATACAGAAACCTCCCTGACGTCTGCGTACTGGATCATAAAGTCTATACGAAGGCGTGACTGGTGGTTTGTGACTAGTGACTAGTGACTGGTAGCTAGGGATTAGTGGCTAGGGATTAGGGATTGGGGATTAGGATTCCCAAGTGACAGGTGACTTGAATACTACTTTCGGGTATCGCCGTTTACAAAAATCGGCGCTCGGGGGAGTGCCGTAAATCGCCTGCTAGAGACGCATTTCCCCACTCTCTTTCATACCGCCAGTGTCCTATCCGCCCCTTCGGGGCACCTTCCCCTCGAGGGGAAGGCTATTTATATCAAACGGCGAAGCCGCCACTGCACCCCTGAACCCCGAACTTTGAAGATTGAAAGCAGGGATTAGTAGCTAGGGATTAGGGATTGGAGATTAGGAGTGACTAGTGACTTGTGACTAAAAGACTAGAAGACATCAGACTCTCGTATCGTCATTGAAAGCGTTGCCGAGAAATTTTTGTCATCTGCGGCTAGGCGGACGATGTTTGGAAATCCGAAACGGGAAACCTGCTCTGCAAGCAGCTTTCGGGCATCGCCCCATATGTACTCGCGGCGAAGCCGCCACCTTCATTCCTAATTCCTCATTTCTGTTATGAAGTGACTTTTGTCAAGCGGGAATTTGCGCCCCCACACTC